>WNGI01000635.1_pt1 | contig 26946 bp, 22 predicted proteins | sample 5400621 | NCBI WGS metagenome assembly WNGI01 (sample SAMN13153374, study PRJNA577476) | soil metagenome | isolation source: 20 cm soil or saprolite under Garry oak tree replicate 1 | place: USA:California | collected 2016-06-15 | reverse complement strand
AGGCCCGGAACTCGGCCCCGCCCTTGAGCGAGAGGGTCTTGGTGATGGCCGCGGTGAGCGTGGTCTTGCCGTGGTCGATGTGACCGATCGTCCCCACGTTCACGTGCGGCTTGGTGCGCTCGAACTTTTTCTTGGCCATCTGACCCTCCCCTATGCCTCTCTTACTTCTTGGTGATGATCTGGTCCGCAAGGTTCTGCGGCAGGACTTCGTAATGATCGAATTCCATCGAGTACGACCCGCGCCCCTGTGTCTTGGACCGAAGGTCGGTCACGTAGCCGAACATCTGCGCGAGCGGCACCATCGCGCCGATCACGCGAGCGTTCGCCCGGTCTTCCGTGCCCTGGACGTGTCCCCGGCGGCTGTTGAGGTCGCCGATGACCTCACCCATGAACTCCTCGGGCACGATGACCTCGACCTTCATGATCGGCTCGACGATCACCGGGCCGGCCTTCGGCACGGCGGCCTTGAGGGCCATCGAGCCCGCGATCTTGAAGGCCATCTCGTTCGAGTCGACCTCGTGCTGCGAACCGTCCACGACGGTGGCGCGCAGGTCGACCATGGGATAACCCGCGATGACGCCGTTCTCCATGGCCTCTTTGATCCCCTGCTGGACGGCCTTCTGCCAGTCCTTCGAGAGGCGATCGCCGCGGATGCCCCACTCGTACTCGAAGCCGGTGCCGCGCTCGAGCGGCTCGAAGTCGACGACAACGTGGCCGTACTGGCCCTTGCCGCCCGACTGGCGAACGTAGCGACCCTCGCCCTGCGCGGGCTTGGTCAGGGCCTCGCGGTACGCGACCTGTGGACGTCCAACGTTAGCGGCCACTCTGAACTCCCTCAGCATTCGGTCGACGATGACCTCGAGGTGCAGCTCCCCCATGCCTGAGATGAGGGTCTGACCCGACTCCTGGTCGGTGTGGACGCGGAAGGTCGGATCCTCCTCCGCCAGACGCGCGAGGGCGAGCGACATCTTCTCCTCGTCGGCCTTCGTCTTGGGCTCGACGGCGATCTGCACGACCGGCTCGGGGAACTTGATCGACTCGAGGATCACGGGCTTCTCCATATCGGCGAGCGTGTCACCGGTGAAGGTCTGCTTCAGACCGACGGCTGCGGCGATGTCGCCCGCCGCGACCTCTTCGACCTCCTCGCGGTGATTCGCGTGCATCAGCAGGATGCGCGAGATCCGCTCCTTCTTGTCCTTCGTGGCATTCATCACCGTGTCGCCCGACCGGAGGATGCCCGAGTAGACGCGGAAGAACGCCAGCTTTCCAACGAACGGGTCGCTCGCGATCTTGAACGCAAGGGCGCTGAACGGGTCGTCATCGGTCGGTCGCCGCACGAGCTCCTCGCCACCCTTTGGGTCGATCCCGGTGACCGGCGGCACGTCAAGCGGCGACGGCAGGAAGTGGACGACCGCATCGAGCAGCGGCTGCACGCCCTTGTTGCGTAGTGCGGCGCCGGTGAGCACCGGGACGACCTTCGTTGCGATCGTCGCGGCGCGCAGCGCCTTGCGGATCTCGTCCGGCGTGATGTGATGCTCCTCGAGGTAACGATGGAGGAGCGCGTCGTCGGTCTCGACGACCTTCTCGACCATCGCCTCGCGCGCCTTGTCGGCGGCGTCCTTCATGTCGGCCGGGATCTCGCGGACCTCGGGCGCGACCGTCTCATCGCCCTCCCAGTACAGCGCCTTCATTTCGATGAGGTCGATGACACCCTTGAACTTGTCCTCACTCCCGATAGGTAGCTGGATGACGACTGGGTGCGCGCCGAGCCGGTCGACGATCATGTCGACGCAGCGCTGGAAGTCGGCGCCCATGCGGTCCTGCTTGTTGATGAAGCAGATGCGCGGCACCTTGTACTTGTCGGCCTGGCGCCACACCGTCTCGGACTGCGGCTCCACGCCGGCGACGCCGTCGAACACAACGACCGCGCCGTCGAGCACGCGGAGCGAGCGCTCCACCTCAACGGTGAAGTCGACGTGGCCCGGCGTGTCGATGATGTTGATGCGGTGGTCGTTCCAGAAGCAGGTCGTCGCGGCGGCGGTGATGGTGATGCCCCGCTCCTGCTCCTGCGGCATCCAGTCCATCGTCGCGGCACCGTCGTGGACCTCACCGATCTTGTAGATCTTCTTGGTGAAGAAGAGGATCCGCTCGGTCACGGTGGTCTTGCCCGCGTCGATGAGCGCGATGATCCCGATGTTCCGGTATCGCTCCAGCGGATACTCGCGCCTGGGGGCCTGACCCTTGACGGGCTTCGCTTCGATCATTGCAGTCGCCATCACCACTTGTAATGGGAGAAGGCCTTGTTGGCCTCGGCCATCTTGTGGGTCTCTTCCTTGCGCCGAACCGCGCCGCCGGTGTTGTTCATCGCATCCATGAGCTCGCCGGCGAGCCTCTCGGACATGGACTTGCCGGGACGCTTGCGGGCGGCCTGGATGATCCAGCGCATCGCGAGCGAGGTGCGCCGGTCGGCGCGGATCTCGACCGGCACCTGGTAAGTGGCGCCGCCCACCCGCCGCGGCTTGACCTCGATCAACGGCATCGCGTTCCGGAGTGCCGTCTCGAAGACATCGATGCCCGGCTTGCGCGTCGATGTCTCGGCGAGCGTGAGCGCGCCGTACACGATGGCTTCGGCGGTCGCGCGCTTGCCGTTGCGCATCACGTTGTTGTTGAACTGCTGAAGCGTCTGGTTGCCGAACTTGCGGTCGGGCGAACGGCGACGCTCGGTGGGTCGTGCTCTGCGGGGCATCTGCTAACCGGCCTTCTTCTTTGGATTCGGGTTCTTCGCCCCGTAGAGCGATCGGCCCTGCTTGCGGTCCTTCACGCCCGCGGTGTCGAGCGTTCCGCGGATGATGTGGTATTTGACCGAGGGCAGGTCGGGCACCCGGCCGCCGCGCACGAGCACCACGGAGTGCTCCTGCAGGTTGTGGCCGATCCCCGGGATGTACGCGGTCACTTCCATCTGATTGGTGAGGCGGACTCGCGCGATCTTCCGGAGGGCGGAGTTCGGCTTCTTCGGAGTCATCGTCCGGACGATCGTGCAGACGCCACGCTTCTGGGGCGCGCCGCGGCGCAGCTCGACGTGGCGGCCCTTGAGCGAGTTCCACGTCGTGCGGAGTGCGGGCGTGTCTACTTTCTTGCCTTGCGGCTTGCGGCCCTTGCGTACCAGCTGCGAGATCGTTGGCACGGGTACTCCTTCTATAGGTGGTCGCGGGCGCGCACGGGCACGCCTCTGGCCGGTGTATGCGTTCAGGCTTTGCTCGTGAGACCGGCGAGCCGCCCCGTGCGGGGACGGTCGCCGAGCGCAGCGCGGCCGCGTTCACAAAATCGCGAAGGGCCGATGCGCGAAATGACCGCCCCCAAGGGCGGTCACCGTCTCGAAAGACAGGCCGAATAAAGAGTTTAGGCGTCCTGCTACCGAGCGGTCAACCGCGGGAACCTCCTTTCGCCGCTGGCGGTAGGGGCTGTGGAGGTCGGTAGTTGGTTCGACGCCTTGTCTTCACCCTCGCCACGCTACTGCTGGCGGCCTGTACGTCGGTCGGCGGCTCGCCCGGCGCATCGCCCGTCGCCGTGTGTCCCGTAACGCTCGCTTTTCGGGTGCCGCCGGACGAGGTCATCGACTGGTCGCTGAGCGTCGGCAATTCAGGTCGCACCCGCGAGCAGGAGCGCGAGGCGACAAAGGCTACGAACTGGGCCGGCGACGGCGGGATCTGGGTGGTCCTCCCGTCGGACGGCGTGGTCACCTGGGGATCGCCGACCTACGGGTCGAAGTTCGGGCTATTCGTGTCCGGCTCCGGGCGCGTTACCGCGACGGCGCGCCGGCTCGACGCTCCGACCCCGCCCGGCGTCGCCGCGGACATCGGCACGCCCGAAGAGGGCTATGGACCGCCGGGTTTCATCGCCAGCGACGTGACGTTCCCGTCCGACGGCTGCTGGGAAGTCACCTATCAGATCGCGTCGCGCAGCCTGACATTCGTCGTCGACGTCAAGCGGAAATGAGGACCGGCGGGAGCGTTCTTGCCTGTGTTCTTGCCCTGGCGGCGTGCGCGCCGGTCAGCGCCCCACCCTCGCCGGCCGCGCAGACCGAATCGCCTGTCCCGACGCCCCAAGCTGCCGCTGGCTCTGACGGCTATCTGCCTATGGCGACCGACGGATGCAGGGCCGCGATGACCGGCGCTGCCGGAGATGGTGGGATGTTCGTCGCGCTCGCCGATCGCGGGAATGATGGCGTCGCGTTCCTGCTGGATCGCACCAGCGCTTCGGTCCTCGGCCGAATCGATATCAGCGGCGCCCCGGAGGGTACCGTCGACTGGGCCGGGAACCGCCTCCTCCTGTTCTGTTCCGTCGCCGGGATGGCGCGGCTCGTCGCCTACGACCTGTCTTCGTTACGTGAGCAGTGGCAGATCCCGGTGGATGGTCGCTCCATCACCAAAGCGCCAGGTGGCCTACCGGCGCTCGCCGTGGGAAGCGATGGCCGATTCGTGTTCGTCCTGCATTACAAGACACTTCGTCCCGGGGACGCGAATGCGCCGGGAGTGAGTATCACCTGGCTCACCGCGCACGACGCGCGAACCGGCCTTGAGCAGGGCCGCGTCGACTTCCCAGACTGCGTAGCCGCGAGGATCTTCGTGGCTACGAGTGGCGCCGCGTATGTCCTGTGCCGGGATCAGCTCTATGCGATCGACACCACGACCTGGTCCGTGGCACAGGCGTTCCCGTTCTCAGGCTCGGTCGGGCCCGTTGGGATAGTCGGCGACCGGGCGATCTACGGCGTCACCCGCGAGCTGGAGGTGCTCGCCATGAATCTCAAGACCGGCGAGACCACGCGCATTCGCAAGAGCAACGGGACAGGCGCGACAGCACAGGCTTGGGGACAACTGACCATTGCACCCAGCGGGTCGACCGTTTGGGTCATCTCGAAGGCATCAGGCGATCGCGCAGAGTACGACCCGGACACTCTCGCCGTTGTCGGCCTGAACACGTGGAGCGTCTTCGAGACGCGCATCCCTCATCTGCGCGGCGTGGGCCTCGTTGGCGCACGCGTCGTCTACGGCACGGGTGGAAGTCTCCGGTCGACCGATGGCGTCATCGACAAGGCGCTGATCGATGGCCGTGTCGACTACTGGCACATCTTTGCCGACCATAACTAGCAACTGCGCCTGGATCTCCCCCGCGACGTCTTAGTTCATCGTCGCCGGCGGAGCCAGTCTTCGAGGTCACGTCGCCGGATCAGTTCGAGCACTCTCACCGTGCGGCCATCGATCCTGTAGATGAACCGCCAGTCACTTTCCCGAAGGCGATAGAGGCGGCTGCACGCCGCCAGCTTTTCGCCTCGCGAACCCTCTGGGAGAGGCACGACCGACAAAGCGAGAAGTGCCTTGAGAAGCTGGACTTGTCGATCGTCGGGAAGCCGCTGCAGGGTTTCATCGACCTTTGGGGTCGACGACGAGGGACCACTTCGCGATCTAGTCAGCTCCACGGGCGCGTGGCTTGAGTCTCTTCAGCCGAGACCGCAATTTCCGTCCCGTCACGAATTCCCCGGCCGCGATGCGCGCAAGCGCCTCCTCACGACGCCGGACCGCTTCGGGGTGATGGGCGAGGATCCAGTCCTCAAGTTGGTCGTCGGCGATCGGTAGGATCACGGCGATCGGTCGGCCGCGCTTCGTCACCAAGAACTCGCCGCCGTTCTGGACGCGGCGCATGATTTGCGTCGCGCGGTTCTTGAGATCCGTAACCTTCACGGCGCGCATGGCCGATTCACCTCATCTAGTCAGTTATCTAGCCAGTCTGCTCGCTCGCCCCTCCCAGGTCGGCAGAGCCTGCTCTGAACTGCTCGACGTCGTCGACATCCAGCCGAAGTGAAGGGCAGTCGCGCTCAAGCGGCGGCTCCGAGGACCAGCAACCTGCGCTCCTGAGTCTGCATGTAGCGAAGCGTGGCGAGAAGCGCGAGATCGATGAAGACATCGATCGAGGCGACGAAACCCGTGTCCAGGAACGCCAGCGGCTGCGCCAACAGCAGATCGACAAGGATGGCGAGCTCGAAGGCGCGATAGGCCTTGACCCTCGAGTGTCGAAGAGCGAAGACGCCTTTCACGATAAGCACACCCGCCGCGACAGTCGCGATCGCCTGGATCAGCGACGCGATCACGCTCCCGCCCGCGTCCTCGTCGAGTGCCGCCCGAGCCTCCTCGATGCCGAGGAGCGCCCCGGCGATCATCGCCACTATCGCCGTCATGCTCAAAAGGAATGTGACGGCGGCGAGGATGAAGATCGTTGTGATCACCCGCCGGAACCAGCGGTTCGAGACCAGCGCTGCGTACCTCCGGCCTCCCGCCGAGCTCACCCACCTGATGCGGGCGAACTCCGCCGGCGCCAGAGTGGCTGAGAGGAAGCTCTCGCGTAACGGAGCGACCAGCGGATGGGTTTGGTCCGCTCGGTCCAGAAGCTCGAGCGCCCGAACTCGCTCGTCGGCGGTGAGTGTGCCCACAGCGAGCTTCTTGGCTAGCTCGACGGAGTTGACGAGGCACTCCTCCGGACTGAGCGCGCGGAATCGCCGGACCTCACGAGTGGCGAGGAACAGGACCACGAAGAGCGCATAGACGAGAGCGGCCGTCGGCTTGAAGAAGTAGTCGTTGTCCGAGGTGACGAATTTCCCGAGCTCGTCAATGAAGGCGCCGAACCCCGCACCGCCGACTACCGCCGCGACAAGCCGGGTGGTTGACGAAAGGAATAAGAGAAGAAGGACGATCGCGGCGAGCATCCCGAGCCCGCCCCAGAGCACGTGGGCGATGTGCAGGCCGTTACCGCCCAGCTGCGGATATCCGGTCGCTTCGAGGAAGATGCGGATGATCAGGAGGGTGGCCACCGCGGACACCAGGAAGGTGTCGAGGAGGTCCGCGTCGGCTGCTCTGACCAGATGGCGCAGCTGGATCGACATCCGCCGATTCTCTGCTCATACGGGGATGGCTACTAAGAGGAGGTCGCCCTTTTCGGGGCGGCCTCCCCTTTTTTCCGCCCGAGTGGCTACTCGGCGGTAATCGACCCGGTCGCGCTGATCTGGAAGGAGCCGCGATGAATGTCCTGGAACGTCTTTGACCTGATCCACTCCACGAGTGCCAAGCTGATGGACTGGTGGGGTCCACCCCAGCCAGGCGTGGCGGTCCCCTCCCACAAGGCTTGGTGACTCGCGCAAGCGATTTTGATCAGCACCTTGTTTCCGCTGCCGAGATCGTTGAAGAGTCTGACTTCGCGCTCTGAGGGATTCGTTCGATCAAGGAGGCCGGTGATGACGAGCGCCGGTACGGTGACGGTCGACGCTGACTCCTGATTCCAACCCCAGACGTCCCAGCTTGGAGCGCGCTGTACTCCTCCGGTTACGGGGTGCGTTGAGCCCCAGGAGCTGCCGAGGGTGTCTCTCGCGCGGACAGCGCTCCAAATGGGATCGAGGATCGCGGGATCCCGCTGGCCGGGACAGTTGGCCGTGTCGAGCTGGGGAGTCCACTCGTTGAACATGCCCGCCCGGTCTCTCACCAGGAGCAACGGGCCCGGCCCGGGGAATTGGGCCGGCGGATCGCTCGGGAAGTCATATCCGGACGCCAGGAACGCAAGGCTGCGCAGCTTGTCCGGATGGTGGACGGCGTACGCGCCCATGACCACTGCCCCACGCGACCATCCGAACAGGCTGACCTGGTCCAGGCCGGTCCGGCGAAGGACCTCGTCGACGACGGTCGCTAGCTGATCCACCGCGGCCGCGGTGTTGGTGAAACGAAATGAGTCAGGGCTCACGCACCGCGCACTCAGCGGGTTCGGGATGAGGAACCGCTGCTGCTGATCGACCTGATTGACCAGGCCCGCGTTGCACGGATTGTCGAGCCCGAGTCTGCTCGAGAAGCCGTAGCCAAGGAGGTTGACCGCGAACGTATCGACGCGCGCCCGGGCCATCGCCTCCATCAGGCTGTAATCGCCGAACCGGAGGTCGAACGAGGTCGTGCCCTCGGTCATCGCGCCGTGAAGCATGATCACGGCGCGGCGAGGAGTGGTCCGGCACCGATCGTCCTTGTCCTCCATCCGATCGGCGCCTCCGTAGACAGGCCTCACCGAATGCACGTCGATCTGCGCGGCGACCCCGGCATATCCAGGCAGAGTCGAGATCGTCGAGATCAGGAAGTCCGCACGCGCCACGGCGACTGGCATGCAAAAGTCCTTCGCGGAATAGCGCGACGCGCCCGCTGCCGGCGCCACGGGGTAGGCAAGGCAAAGTAAGGCCGCTGCGAGTAGGACGCTGATCGTGCGCATCATCCAGGCACCTCCCTCAGTACTGCCGGAGACGCTATGAGCCACGCGGTATTCGCACATCGGATGGTCTACCGATTCTTGGCGTGAGCAGTGTCGTGCGCCGACGGCCTCGAACCCCTCGGATAGGCACCGACGATTGGTCGTTCTGCCAATGGTCCCGTTGGCTTGCTAGTGCGGGCGCTCCCTGGGCGGGGTCTTCGCCTCGGGACCGCTCTCGAGCAGACCGTTCTCGGCGGCCCACACCCCGATCTGGGTTCGAGACCCAAAGTCGAGCTTGGTCATGACGTGCTCGATGTGCGCTGCCACCGTCCGCTCGGTGATCACGAGCTCCTCGGCGATCCGACGATTGGTCAGTCCGCGGGCAATGAGCGACGCCACTTCCCGCTCGCGGGGGCTGAGCGGACTGGGCAGCGTCGGCTCCGGAATATGGGGGCCGAGTCCGAGCACCCTATAGGCCGCCGAAGGCTGGCCTTCGCCCACGCCACCGGCGTTCTCCGCGTGAACGCCTTGTACGGCGCCGTACACCCGCTGACTCACGAGGATCTGGCCGGCCTCGGCGTGGGCGCAGAGGGCGGCGGCCTGGTTCGTCACACCGCCGACGGCGGCGTAGTCGAGCCGCCCCTCGAACCCGATCGTCCCAAGCGTCGCGTATCCCACCGCAACGCCGGCGACGAAGGCGAGAGGATAGCCACGCTGACGCCAAGTTCCCGCCTGTTCGTCGGCGCGCTCCCGCATCGCGAGGGCCATCCGCACCGCGCGGGCCGATGGGTCAGGGCAGGGAACGGGATCGTTGAAGAAAACGACTAGCCCTTCACCGGCGAATCGCTCGAGTGTCCCCCCGAAGCGGAATACGAGCTCACCCATGGCGGCATGGAACTGCCGGAGAGTCGCCATCACATCCTCCGGGTCGGCCGTCTCGGAGAACGCGGTGAAGCCGCGTAGCCCGCAGTAGACAACGGCGATCTCTCGGCGATGGCTCTCCAGCAGCGCCTCGTCCCCGGATGCCACGACCAGCTCGGCGATCTGCGGCGCGAGAAACCGACGGAGCCTTCCCAATCGCTGTAGCTCGTCGACCTGCCGCTCGACACGCGCTTCGAGGTTCTTGTTCCACTCCGCCAGGTCCAGCCGTTGGCGATCGACCTCGTTCACGGCTTCGGCAAGATCACGCGTCCGCTCGTCGACTTTCTGTTCGAGGCCCGTGTACGACTCCTGAAGGCGCGCGGCCATCCTGTCGAACTCGTGCGACAAGGTTTCCAGCTCGTCGCCGGTTTTCAGTCCGATGCGGTGATCGAGTGCCCCGGCCCCGATCTGGGCCGCACCCGCCTGAAGAGCGCGGATCGGGGCCACCATCTTGCGCGCGAGGAGCAAGCTCGCGAGGACGGCCAGCGTGAGACCGACGGCGAGGAGCAGCGCGCTGCGTAGGAGCGAGGCGTAGAGCGGGGCGAAGACTTCTTCCAGCGGTTGCTCGACCAAGACGATCCATCCGGGCGCCAGGATCTCGGCGTGGGTGATGAGGACTTGCCTTCCCTCGAAGTTCGGGGCGATCGTGGCCTCATCACTTTCTTGTGCCGGCGGTCGTGAGGCTCGCAGTGCTTCGCGGACCTGCGGAAGCGCGGAGAGATCGCTCTTCTGCAGGACCAGGCTGATGTCCGGGTGCGCCACGAGCTGTCCGCGAGGATCGACGACGTACGCGTAACCAGCCTTGCCGATCTCGATGCCCGACACGACATCCCAAATGAATTTGAGGTTCGCCTCGGCCACGGTGACGCCGGGGTTCGGCCCCCGCTCCGCGACACCAAGGGTCATATACGGCTCGGACTCAGCGCGGAAGTACACCGGACTGAAGTAGGTCCTCCCGCTCCGGGCCTCGGTGAACCTGGCCTCCCGGGAGTAGTCCTCCTGGAGCCTGGCCACATTGAGCCCGAGGCGGGAGACGTGCACCTGTTCGTGTCCGGTGGAGTCGAGGTAACTGACCTCGGTGACCGCGGGCGTGAGCCGGAGGAGTCGGAGGAAGTCACTGCGCCGCTGCTCGACGGTCACCGCGCCGGTCGGAGCGGCCTGAGGCCCGTCCCGGAGCTGGCGTTCGACGTCTTTGACGAATTGCTCGATTCGTGCGGCAGCGCCAGCGGCCTTTGCACTTTGGATGGCGACCAACGCGGCCCGGTTCTCGAAATAAGAGAAATACCCCTCGATCAGCCCGCTGGCGGCGAGCATGCCGCCGACAAGCACGACGAGGACGATCACGTACTTCCGGAACAGGCGGCTGCGATGGGTAGGCGAGCCGGATCTCCTCACCGGAGCTCTTCGGTCACTTGATCAAGGAAGGACTGACCAAAAGTGATCCCCAGCGTCTGCGCGGTCCTGCGATTGATGACGAGCTCGAATGTCGTTGGTAGATCGACGGGAAGGTTGGCCGGCCTCGTCCCCCGCAGGATCCTGTCGACATAGGAAGCCGCACGCCGCCACTGGTCCGTAGCGTTCCCGCCATAGGACAGCAGCGCACCGTCTTCGACCCAAGGCCTTCCTCGGCCAACCACCGGAAGCTTTTGCGCGGCCGCGAAGTCCAGGACGCGCTTCCGATTATTCGCAAGGAGAGGTCCTCCGCCATCGATCACGGCTTCGCCGCGGCCACGCGAGATCGCGTCGAATGCTCGGCTCATGTCCTCGGCAACACGCATCTCCACGGACTGCAGCTGGATTCCAACCACGCTCGCCGCCATCTGGGCCTCGGCAAAGGCCGTCGCCTCGGCTGGATTCGTCGGATTCCAGAGGATCGCGGCCCGCGAGACGCCGGGTAGCGCCACGCTGAGGAACTCGATGCGCTTTCCGGTGAGCTGCGGCGCAAGACTGGCTGTGCCGGTGACCCGGTTTCCTGGCCGCGCGAGGCTGGGGACGAGTCCGCTCCCCACGGGGTCGCTGACGGCCATCATGACGACCGGGATCGTGTTGCTCGCCTGCGTCGCAGCCTGCACCCCGGCGACCGTCCCGGTGACGATGACATCAACGGGGAGACGCGCTAGCTCTGTCGCGAGAGCTGGCAGCCGTTCCGCCACCCCGTCGGCGTCCCGCCATTCGACTGCGACATTTCGGCCATCCACCCAGCCGGCATCGCGCAGTCCTTCGAGAAAGCCCTGCCAGCCACTTTCATTGGTCTGAAGAGGATTGACCGAGAGATGTCCGACGCGGGGAAGATGGCTGGGCCGCCGCGCTTGAGGCAGTAGATCGCACGCGGTCAGGAGAGTGGCACCGACTCCGATCACGAAGTTGCGGCGGCTCAGCGCGGGAGCGCGGGTCGCTCGCGTCCAAGCGCGCTCGGCCAGCGAACCCTTCATCCTCGAATAGTCATCGCACACGAGTACCCGGCGTGAGGGTACGCCTCCCTTCCAAACGGCCGATCTGGATGTCGGTCTTCGCCGAGCTCGACGATCACCCGATCGATGTCCACGGCGTCGATCGAGCCGACACCGTTATGCAGTGCGACGGCCGTGTCCGTGCCTGTCCCCGCCCCCACGATGAGCACGCGATCGAAGGACCTTCCCGGAAAGAGCCGATAGACGTCACCGAACCAGGGCGGGATCTCGGGGGAAGTCGCGCTGGCCAGGTCCTGGTACGGGATCCCGTTCACATAGATGCGCTGACTGGTCGCGCCGAGCGGCTCGATCGTGAGCCGCGAGTACGCCGACCAGCGGTCGCCCTGACCGAGGTCGAATACGCCGAGGGCCAGGATGGCCGCGAGGGCCGTCGCCCCCACCAGCTACGACCGGGCGAGAGGCGCGCCAAGCGCGAGCGCGACCATCAGTCCCCCGAGCACCGTGAACCACGCGAGCGGAGGTGTGGCCATGGCGGCAAGTGCCGCGAACACCGCGATGCCGGCGAGAGAGCCGGTGATGTCCGTCGCGTAGGCGCGCAGCGGGGGCAGCGCAGGAAGAAGCGGCCCGAGGGGCCGCGCGAGCGCGGCAAGGGCCGCGGTCACGAGGATAACGATCGAGGCGAGCACGACCACGTTCACATCGACGAGCTCGCGCGGAGTTCTGCCGATGAACATTTCGTCGGGGGTCGGCGGAGCGACGTTCAGTCGGCCCGAAAGCACGACCCCGATGAGGAGGAAAACGAGTAGAGGCGCGGGCTCGATCCGCGGCTCGGACCGGGTTCGGCCGATCACGATTCCCACGCCGATCCCCAGGAAGCTGGCGATGAGCAGGAAATTGCTGAAGAAGCCGACGTAGATGTTGCTCGGGATCCAACTGATGAAGAGGAGCTCGGCGAAGAGGATCAGTGCGCTCGTCAGGAACAGCCGTGTCGCGGAATGCGCCAGGAACGGGACGAGAACGATCGGTGCGCCGCGGCGCGTGAGCTACCGAAGAACATCCAGTGACCGTCGCGCGAGAAGCTCGGCACACGCTCGTTGACGGCGGTGTTGATCACAGCCCCGAGATTCACCGGCGCTCCCCACGGTGAGCCCGTTCGCCCGCTGCGACACCCAGATGTCCTCGGCGCCGAATCCCGTTCGCGTTGACGTGAAGTAGAAGCTGAGTCCGTCCTTAGACAACGCCGGACCGGTGTCGTCAGAACTCGAGTTGATGATCGATCCGAGGTTCACCGGTGTAGACCAGTCGGAATAGCGCGGGGCGGCGGACGCGATTCCGCCACTAGACAGCACGATCGCGGCTGTGACGACGAGTTCGACGACACGTACCGCCATGCTGTTTCCTTCTCCTGCGCCACTCGCGACGGCCGAAGACGCCGCCGCGAAGCTCCGCAGCTACGCTGACAAGGGCATCGGGCACGCGAACATCATGTTTCAGCCGTACGGGACGGAACGAGAACAGATCGCCGCGCTCGCCCCGATTACCGGCCAGTTTGGCCCTTGAGAAGGTCGACCAGACCTTCCGGATGATCGCCCTCATCACGGGATGAGCCGCCGCCTCGACGATGGGACGCTTCGGTAGCAATCGGGCGGCCGACGCTTGTCGACCCTTCAGCACAATGCCTCAATGCGCACCGTGTCGCGTCATGAGCTCCGGCTATTGGTGCTTGCCGTCGCCGTTCTGGTTCCCGTCGGCTTCCTCGGGATTCGCGCGGCGCTAACTCCGGAAACCACGGATTTCCGATGCTTCTGGACGGGTGCTGCCTTTGTCCTGAATGGCCAGGACCCCTACGACGTCGCTGAGTGGACCCGCGCGACGTCCGGCGTCACCGCCGACGTTTTTGGTCAGGTGCGCCAGAGCAACTGCCCGGGACGGTACGGGTATCCGCTGACGACCGCGATCGCAATGCTTCCGTTTGGCGCTCTTCCGCTCGCCTTGGCCGCGGCGATCTGGGAGTTCGTGCTGTTCGCCGGAGCGGTGGCGGGCGCCGCGCTGCTCGCGCACGCCGCGCGCCTGTCGCGTTCGCTCGGCGTCGCGCTCGTCGTTTTGGTCTTCGCGTCGCAGCCATTTGAACAGACCCTGATCAGCGGCCAGTTCGGCGGTCTGTCGCTGCTCGCGCTCGGCCTGCTCGCTGCGCCGAAGCTGGGGCCGATTCACTCCGGTGGCGCCGTGCTCCTCGCCGCGCTGAAGCCGCACGCGATTCCGCTGGTGCCGCTGGTCCGTGCCCGGGGCGAGCGAGCGCGGACGATCGCGATAGCCGCCCTGCCAGTCACGCTGGTCGTGCTCGCATCGCTTGCGGTGCAGCCAACCTGGCCGGTGAGTTGGATCGGCGAACTCGGCGGCCAGCGCCGTGAGATGTTTGCGGCGTCCGTGTCGCTGTGGACGTTGGCAACAGCCGCGGGCACACCCATGCTCGCTCCGGCGCTCGTGGCCATGGGACTCGTCCCGATGGCGGTCGCCGCCCGCCGCGCGCGCGAGCTGCACGTGCTCGACGTGATCGCCGTCGTCGCGCTCGGATGGCTTCTGGTGGTGCCCTACGGTCTCACCTCGGACCAGCTCGCGCCGCTCAGTGCTGCGTGGGTCGCGATCCTGCGCCGCGCGGTCACACCGACCGTGTCGTTGCCTCTCGTTATCGCGCTGCTCGCGGTCGCGGGCCTCCTTCCGTGGGCGCTCTACGCCGTGCGCTACGACGTACTGCCATACCGAGGACTCGACCTGATCGGGGCGCTTGTCCCGCTGGTCACCGCCGCGGTGCTGGCGTGCGCGCTCGCACGTTCACCGCACGTCGTCACCCGTATGGAGAGGAGCGCGAACCCGGCGGTGACCTCACCCTAGGCGAGGTCCCCACGCTCGTTCGGTCGCGCGGGCGCTTCAGATGGTGGTCGGTCACCCGTTGATAGGCGGACGCGAGCGCGACGAGGAGCGGCTCGCTGAACGGCGGCCCGACGAGCTGAAGGCCGACGGGCAGACCGTCGGTCCCGAAGCCGCAGGGAAAGAAGATCGCGGGGAGACCCGCGAGGTTGCCGGCGGGGATCAGCCCGATGTTCCCGGTTCGCGAGAGCGCCATCGCCCCCCTTTCGCGAGACGAGGCCGTATGTCGGACGAAGCCCGGTGACGCCGCAGTACGCCACGGGGTCCCGATCGAACCCGACCGTCTCGGAGCCGATCGCGAAGGGCACGCTGCGTCACGCGGCGAGCCTATGAGCCCGCTCGCCGAACGCTGCGTCATCTCTGTATCGCGGTGAACGAAAGAGGCCGCCCTTCCGGGCGGCCTCCAGGATCTCGCGTAAAGTGCCGTTACTCCTGCGCTTTGATGTCCGCGTCGGTCGGCTCGGCCGCCTCGAGCTCCTCGAGGCCCTCGCCGTTCTCCTCCTCGTCGTCGTCCAGGTCCTCGAGCGAAAGCTCCTCCGGCGGAAGCGCCGGCACCACCTCGTCCTCGTCGGTCCCGAACAGACCCGCGAGCGCGCGGGCCTTGGGCATCCAGTCGAGCTGCTCGCGACGTGACGCGAGCCCGGTGCCCGCCGGGATGAGCTTGCCGATGATGACGTTCTCCTTGAGCCCGAGCAGCCGGTCCTTCTGACCCATGACCGCGGCCTCGGTGAGGACGCGAGTGGTCTCCTGGAACGAGGCGGCCGCAAGGAAGCTCGAGGTCGAGAGCGATGCTTTGGTCACGCCGAGCAGAACGGTCTGCGCGGTCGCGGGCTCACCGCCCGCGGCGATCGTGCGCGCGTTGATGTCCTCGAACTCGAACCGGTCGAAGAGCTCCATCGGGAGAAGCTCGGTGTCCCCGGCCTCCTCGATGCGAACCTTGCGGAGCATCTGGCGGACGATGATCTCGATGTGCTTGTCGTTGATCGTCACACCCTGGCTCCGGTAGACCTTCTGGACCTCGTTGACCATGTAGCGGTGTACCGCCTCGCGGCCTGAGATCCGCAGGATGTCCTGCGGGTTCGCCGAGCCCTCGGTGAGGAAGTCACCGGCCTCGACCGCCTGGCCGCTCTCCACGTTCAGTCGAGCGTTGTGCTCGACCTCGTAGATGCGCTCCTCGATGTCCTTCATCGCGATCGTGATCTTCGAGCCGTGGACGCTGACCTTGCCCGAGACGGGCGCGGGCATGTCGATCTTGCCCTTCGTGCGCCGCTCCGGCTTCGCGATGGGTTGCCCGGCCACGACGTCGGAGCCGTCCTCGACGGCGAGGACGTATCCGCTGGGAACGGAAATGGGCACGGTGTAGTCCTGCGAGTTGCGGACGACGATCTTCCGCGACCCGTCCGGATCGCGGACGATCTCGGCGATGCCGTCGATCTCGCAAACGACGGCCACGCCCTTGGGCACGCGCGCCTCGAAGAGCTCCTCAACGCGCGGGAGACCCATGGTGATGTCCTTGCCGGCGACGCCACCGGTGTGGAATGTGCGCATCGTGAGCTGCGTGCCCGGCTCGCCGATGGACTGCGCGGCGATGATGCCCACCGCCTCGCCCACCTCGACGAGCTTGCCGCTCGCGAGGCTCCGCCCATAGCACGCGCGGCAGATGCCGTGCTTGGCGTGGCACCCGAGCGGCGACCGCACGCGGGCACGACGTACGCCCGCGTCGGCGATGGTCTTCGCGAGCTCGATATCGATCGAGTCACCGCGCTTCGCGATCATCTTGTCGGTCTTGGGGTGCTTGATGTCCTGGGCCACGAGCCGGCCGAAGAGCCGGTCGGCGAACGGCTCGACCGCGCCGACCTCGTCGGCGTTGATGAAGATGCCGTCCTCGTCGTTGCAGTCCTCGAGCCGGACGATGACGTCCTGTGCGACGTCGACGAGACGGCGCGTGAGATAGCCCGAGTCCGCGGTGCGGATGGCCGTGTCGGCAAGACCCTTGCGTCCACCGTGCGTCGAGATGAAGTACTCGAGGACTGAGAGGCCCTCGCGGAAGTTCGAACGGATCGGCAGGTCGATGATCCGACCCTGCGGGTCGGCGATGAGGCCGCGCATGCCACCGATCTGGCCCATCTGCTGGGTATTACCGCGCGCGCCGGACGTGGCCATCATGTAGACGGACCCGCGCCGATCGAGCGCGCGCATCATCGCCTCGATGACGTCCCGGGTGGCGTCGGTCCAGATCTTCACGGTCGCCTCGTAGCGCTCCTGCTCGGTGATGAGACCGCGCTGGAACTGGCGGTCGATCTCGGCGACCTTCTTCTCGGCCGCCGCGATCATCGCCTTCTTCTCGGGCGGGACCGCCACGTCGTTGATCGAGATCGAAACGCCGGCGACCGTGGCGGCCGCGAAGCCGATCGTCTTGATCTTGTCGACGACCTCCGCGGTCGTCTCGCCGCCGTAGCGGTCGAAGATCGCGGTGACGAGCTCCCGGATCTTGGTCCGGTCGAGCACCTGGTTCACGAACCGCAGCTCCTCGGGCAGCGTCGCGTTGAAGAGGACGCGGCCGACGGTGGTGTCGATGACCCCGCCGTTGTGCGGGATCTTCACCGGAGAGTGATACGTGACGATTCCCATGTCGTATGCCGACTGCACCTCGGCGTAGTCGCCGAAGATGCGCGGCTCCTGCTTCTTGTCCGCGTCGAGCGTGAGCCAGTACGTGCCGAGCACCATGTCCTGGCGCGGCGTGACCACCGGCTGGCCGTCGGCGGGCTTCAGGATGTTGCGGGTCGAGAGCATGAGATTCTTCGCCTCGGCCTGCGCGGCCGCCGAGAGCGGCACGTGCACGGCCATCTGGTCGCCGTCGAAGTCGGCACCGAAGGCCTCACACACCAGCGGGTGGATCTGGATGGCGTTGCCCTCGATGAGCTTCGGCATGAACGCCTGGATGCCGAGGCGGTGCAGGGTCGGCGCGCGGTTCAGGAGGACCGGGTGGTCCTTGATGACCTCCTCGAGAACATCCCAGACCTCGGGAGAAACGCGCTCGACGTAGCGCTTGGCGCTCTTGATGTTGTGCGCGAGGCCGCGCTCCACGAGCTGACGCATGACGAACGGCTTGAAGAGCTCGAGCGCCATCTTCTTCGGCAGGCCGCACTCGTTCAGCTTGAGGTCGTTGCCGACGACGATGACCGAACGGCCTGAGTAGTCCACGCGCTTGCCGAGCAGGTTCTGACGGAACCGGCCCTGCTTGCCGCGGAGCATGTCCGAGAGCGACTTCAGCTTGTGGTTGCCGGTACCCGAGATCGCGCGGCCGCGGCGGCCGTTGTCCATGAGGGCGTCGACCGCCTCCTGGAGCATCCGCTTCTCGTTCCGGATGATGATCTCGGGCGCGCCGAGCTCGAGCAGACGCTTGAGCCGGTTGTTCCGGTTGATCACGCGGCGGTAGAGGTCGTTCAGGTCACTCGTCGCGAACCGGCCGCCGTCGAGCTGCACCATCGGGCGCAGGTCCGGCGGGATGACCGGAAGGATGGTGAGGATCATCCACTCGGGCGATGCTCCCGAGCGAAGGAGCGCCTTGACGAGGCGGAGCCGCTTGATGGACTTCTTGCGGCGCTGGCCCGTGGTCGAGCGCATCTCGGCCTGGAGCTCGAGCGAGAGCTTCTCGAGATCGATCTGTCGCATGATCTCGAGCACGGCCTCAGCGCCCATCTGCGCGCGGAAGAAGCGGTACTTGTCGGCGAGCGCCCGGTACTCGGCCTCGGTCTTCGGCTCGAGCGCCTTGATGCTCATGACCTCTTCACGCTTGGTCTTGGACTCGTCGCGGACGACCTGGACGTCGGGCGCGATGTCCTGACGGACGACCGAGAGGTCCTGATCGGCGCGCATGCGGATGTCGGCGATCTTCTTCTCGGCGTCGGAGCGGGTCTGCTCCTCTTCCTTACGGCCGGCCTTCACCATCGCGTCGAGCTGCTTTTGCAGGCTGCGCTGCAGCTGCGTAAGCATCGACTTGGTCACGTTGTCGCCCTTCTCGGCGATCGTGAGCTCGGCCTGCTTGAAGATGATGTCCTTTGACGCGGGCTTTCCGACGTTGTCCTCGAGCTGCTCCTTCACCTTCGCCGCCGCGGTCGTGAGGGCGTCGGAGTCGGAGGCCAGCTGCTCCTCCTGCTGACGGACGCGCTGCTCGGTGGAGGTGCGGATGCGCATGATCTCGGCCGACGCGCGGCTCTCCACCGCGCCGGTGCGGTCGGAGATCGTCTGCTCGAGCCGGCGGATCTTTCCCTCGGCCTCTTCCTCGATCTGCTGAAGCACGCGCTCGCGCGCGTGCTCGTCGATGTGCGTGATGAGATAGAGGGCGAAGTAGAGGATCCGCTCGAGGTTGCGCGGGGACATGTCGAGCAGGATGCCCAGACGGCTCGGCGTGCCCTTGAAGAACCAGATGTGCGACACCGGCGACGCGAGCTGGATGTGTCCCATGCGCTCGCGGCGCACTTTCGCGCGGGTCACCTCGACGCCGCACTTGTCGCAGATGATGCCCTTGTAGCGGATGCGCTTGTACTTGCCGCAATAGCACTCCCAGTCCCGCGTGGGACCGAAGATGCGCTCGTCGAAGAGGCCGTCCTTCTCGGGGCGCAGCGTGCGGTAGTTGATCGTCTCGGGCTTCGTCACTTCGCCGCTCGACCACGAGCGGATCTGGTCCGGCGAGGCGAGCGAGATGCGGATCGCGTTGAACTCGTTTACTTCAAGCACTTATTCACCTGACTCCAGACCGGAGATGTTGATGCCGAGGTTGGGCTCGTTGAACGTGGCGTCCTCGACGAAGCGGATGGCTTCCTCGCTGTCGTTGAGGACCTCGACGGAAAGCCCCAGCGACTGGAGCTCCTTGATGAGCACCTTGAAGGACTCCGGCACGCCGGGCGGCTGGATGTCCTCGCCCTTCACGATCGCCTCGTACGTCTGGACGCGGCCCATGACGTCGTCGGACTTGACCGTGAGGAGCTCCTGCAGGATGTAGGCGGCACCGTAGGCCTCGAGCGCCCACACCTCCATCTCGCCGAACCGCTGTCCACCGAACTGCGCCTTTCCGCCCAGCGGCTGCTGGGTGATGAGCGAGTACGGGCCCGTCGAGCGGGCGTGGATCTTGTCCTCGACGAGGTGGTGCAGCTTCATCATGTAGATGTAGCCGACGGTGATCGGCTGCTCGAACTGCTTCCCGTTGCGGCCGTCGCGGAGGTTGATCTTCCCGTCCTCGGGAAGCCCCGCGAGTTTCAGCTGCTCTTTGATCGCATCTTCCTTCGCACCGTCGAAGACGGGCGTTGCGACGTGAATGCCGAGCGCCTGCGCTGCCCACCCGAGGTGGGTCTCGAGGATCTGGCCGATGTTCATCCGGCTCGGCACACCGAGCGGGTTGAGGACGATGTCGACCGGCTTGCCATCCGGAAGGAACGGCATGTCCTCGACCGGAAGGATCTTGGCGATGACGCCCTTGTTGCCGTGGCGGCCCGCCATCTTGTCGCCGACGCTGATCTTGCGCTTCTGCGCTACCGCGACGCGGATCATCTTGTTGACGCCGGGGAGGAGCTCGTCGTTGTTCTCGCGGCTGAAGACCGCGACGTCGACGACCTTCCCGTGCTCGCCCGACGGCAAGCGGAGTGAAGTGTCCTTCACCTCGCGCGCCTTCTCACCAAAGATCGCCCGGAGGAGTCGCTCCTCGGCGGTGAGCTCGGTCTCGCCCTTCGGCGTGATCTTGCCGACGAGGATGTCCTGAGGCCCGACCTCGGCGCCGATGTAGACGATGCCGTTCTCGTCGAGGTCCGCGAGGGCTTCCTCGCCGACGTTGGGGATGTCGCGCGTGATCTCCTCGGGCCCGAGCTTGGTGTCGCGGGCCTCGCACTCGTACTTCTCGATGTGGATCGAGGTGAACTTGTCGTCCTGGACGATGCGGTCAGAGAGGATGATCGCGTCCTCGTAGTTCCCGCCCTCCCAGGGCATGAACGCGACGAGGATGTTCTGACCGAGAGCGAGCTCGCCCTCGTCGGTCGAGTAGCTATCGGCCAGGATCTGGTCCGGCTGCACGCGGTCGCCGACGGCGACCAGCGGTCGCTGGTTGAAGCACGTGCCCTGGTTCGTGCGCACGAACTTCTGCAGGCGGTATCGGAACGCATCGCCGGCGTCCTCTTCCACCCAGATCTCCGTCGCGGAGACGGAGCGGACCACCCCGGGTGCGCGGGCCACGACCACCTGGCCGGAGTCACGCGCCGCCCGGTACTCGATGCCGGTGCCGATGATCGGGGCCTCGGGACGGACGACCGGGACGGCCTGGCGCTGCATGTTCGAGCCCATGAGGGCGCGGTTGGCGTCGTCGTGCTCGAGGAACGGTATGAGGGCCGCCGATACCGACACGATCTGCTTGGGCGAGACGTCCATGAAGTCCGCCGTCGTCGGCGACGCTTCGTGGTACTCGTCGCCGCGATGGACCTGCACGCGCTCGTCGAGGAAGAGGCCCTTTTCATCGAGGCGCGCGTTCGCCTGGACCACCGTGGCGAGCTCCTGCTCGTCGGCGGTCAGGTAGACGATCTCGTCGGTCACGTAGGAGTGGCCCTTGTCGTCGCGCGCGACGCGCCGGTAGGGCGACTCGATGAAGCCGTACGGGTTAACGCGGCCGTACGTCGCGAGGGAGCCGATGAGGCCGATGTTCGGACCTTCCGGCGTCTCGATCGGACAGATGCGGCCGTAGTGGCTGAAGTGCACGTCACGGACGTCGAACCCGGCGCGCTCACGTGAGAGACCACCAGGTCCAAGTGCCGAGAGGCGCCTCTTGTGGGTGAGCTCGTCGAGCGGGTTGGTCTGCTGCATGAATTGGCTGAGCTGCGAGCCGCCGAAGAACTCCTTGATCGCGGCCACGACGGGCCGGATGTTGATGAGCTCCTTGGGGGTCGCCTTCTCCGGCTCGACGATGGACATGCGCTCGCGCACCACCCGCTCCATACGGAGCAGGCCCACCCGGAACTGGCTCTGGATCAGCTCGCCGACCGCACGGACGCGGCGGTTGCCGAGGTGGTCGATGTCGTCCGGCGAGCCCTTGCCGTTGTTGAGCTCGACGATCCGCCCGACGATCTTCACGAGATCCTCGTTGGTGAGAGTCCGCGTGGTCATCGGCTGGTCGAGGCCGAGCTTGCGGTTCAGCTTGTACCGGCCGACCTTCGCAAGGTCGTAGCGCCGGAAATTGAAGAAGAGCGACTGCACCAGGCTCCGCGCGTTGTCGATGGTCGGCGGGTCGCCGGGACGAAGACGCTTGTACACCTCAACGAGGCCCTCGTTCGTATTCGTCGTGGGGTCACGGTCGAGGGTCGAAGCGATGTACTGGTGGTCGGGATCGTTGTCCAGGCCCGTGAAGAGCGCCGTGATCTCCTCGTTCGAGGAGTAACCGATCGCGCGCAGCAGCGTCGTCACGGTGAGCTTGCGCTTGCGGTCGACCTTCACCGAGATGACGTCCTTGTTCGAGGTCTCGAACTCGAGCCACGCGCCCCGGTTCGGGATGAGCTTCCCGTAAAAGAGGCGGCGGCCGGTGGTGGGATCGTCGACGGCCGTGAAGTACACGCCCGGAGAGCGGACGAGCTGCGACACGACGACGCGCTCCGCCCCGTTGATCACGAACGTGCCCTTGTCGGTCATCCACGGGAAGTCGCCGAGGAAGACGTCCTGCTCGGTGACCTCGCCGGTTTCCTTGTTCACCAGCTCGACCCGCGCCCAGAGCGGCTTCGAGTAGGTGAGGTCTTTGGTACGACACTCCTCTTCGGAGTACTTGGGCTCGCGGAACTCGCTCGAGATGAACTTGAGGTCGAGGTTCTTCCCGGTGAAGTCCTGGATCGGAGAGATCTCGGCGAACAGCTCGCCGAGGCCTTCGTCGCAGAACCATTTGAACGAGTCCAGCTGGGTCTGGATCAGGTTCGGAAGCGGTAGGACCTCGGGCAGTGAGGCGAAGTTGCGGCGCTGGCGCGCGGACGGAGACACCCGGTCGAGGGCGATGGACATAGACGGACCCTCCTCAGGGCTGATGGCTGGACAGGCGGATAGACGGCGGGGGCTGGACCTGTGGCAAGAGTCATATGGTATTGCCGACCCTACCGCTAGGTCAACAGGCGGGAACCGCTCACTTTCGACAAGCGCGCAGGCCGTGTCAAGGGGTCAGTTTTGGAGGCATCCGGTGCTTGGTTCGGAGGTCGGTCCGGTGAGGCAGAAGCTCCCCGCGGCCGTGGTCCTGCTTCTGATCTGGGGCAGCTACTGGGCTGCCTTGCCCTGGGCCGAGTGCGTGCGCGGCTGGGGCCCCTTCGGTGCCGAACTGGCCCGGTTCTGCACCGTCGGAGGGGGACCCGTCTTCGGCGGGCTCGGCTGGAATCTCGTGGCTGGCGCGGTCTATCTGGTGGCCGCGGCTTGGCTCGGGCTCCGGCGCACATGACCATCGAGCAGCGGGCCTTCGAAGCACTCGGCGGAGACTGCGAGCTCTACGCCGTCGACCTGCAGGTGGAGCGTCTCGCCGAAGCCGAGGCCTGGGTCCACCAGATGCAGGACCGGCTCACCCGCTTCACTCCCACCTCTGAGCTGTCGCGCTTCAACGCGTCGGCGGGTGCGTGGGCCGAGGTCACCCCGCTACTGGAAGCGCTTTTGCGCGAGTGTCTCCGCGCGCATGAGATCTCCGGTGGACTCGTGAACGCCGCGGTATTGCCGGCGCTCCTCGCCGCGGGCTACACACGCACGTTCTCCGAAGGACCGACCGCGGTGACCGCGACGGTCGTGCCACCCGTTCTGCCGGAGGTTCTCGAGGTCCGCGAAGGCTCGGCTCGTTTGAGACAGGGCGCGTCGATCGATCTCGGTGGTATCGCGAAGGGATGGCTCGCCGATCGGCTCGCGGCCGACCTCGGACCGAACACCCTGGTCAACCTCTGCGGAGATCTATACGCCAGCGGCGGAGGCGAGTCGGGCGATGGGTGGCCCGTGGGAATGGGCGGCCAGACCGTGCTGCTGCTCGACATGGGCGCCGCGACGAGCGGTACCCGCAAGCGTGCGTGGGGCGCGGACCTGCACCATCTCATCGATCCGCGCACGGGGCAACCCGCGAGGACCGACATCGCCGAGGCATCGGTGATCGCGCGAACCGGAGCCGACGCCGAGATCTTCGCCAAGGCGGCGCTCCTTCTGGGAACGGAGAACGCGCCCGCGTTCCTCTCGTCACACGACGCGTTCGGATGGTGGTTGTCGCCCTAAAAACAGAACCGGGACCCCTCCCCTGGGGTCCCGGTCCGGCACCTTTCGCGAGCCCGCCGATCAGGGCGCTCTCGCGGCGAGAACGATATCGGCCGCCGTTCCGCTGCCAGAATTGACAGCGGGCCGTGCGGGCTAAATCGCGGAAATAGGCCTAAACAGGGCCGTTACTTCATCTCGACGGTGGCGCCCGCGTCCTCGAGCTTCTTTTTCACGGCGGCCGCCTCGTCCTTACCGATGTTCTCCTTCACCGCCTTGGGCGCGCCGTCGACCAGGTCCTTCGCCTCTTTGAGACCGAGGCCCGTGAGCTCGCGAACGGTCTTGATCACGTTGATCTTCGACGCGCCCGCTTCCTTCAGGATCACGGTGAATTCGGTCTTCTCTTCAGCCTCGGCCGGTGCCGCCGCGCCACCAGCGCCGCCACCCGCTGCGGCAACGGCGACCGGCGCCGCGGAGACGCCCCACCGCTCCTGGAGGTACTTGCCGAACTGGGCGATCTCGAGGATGGACCATGCTTCGAGCTCTCCGGCGAGCTTCTCGAACTTCGGGTTCTCTTTGACTTCGGTTGCCACTCTCTTCTCCTTTATCTATTGCGAGCCGCGCGCTTGAAGCACGCGGACGAGATTTCCTTGGGCCGCGGTGAGCACGCCGACGATCTGCGCCAGCGGCGCCTGGATACTTCCGACGATCGTCGCCTGGAGCTGCGGTCGGCTGGGGAGCCGCGCGAGGGACTGCACGTCGTCAGCGCCCATCGCCCGTCCGCCGATGAGCGCGCCGAGAATCTTCAGCGCCTTCAGGGCACGAGCTTCGTCGACGAGGCTCTTCGCGAGCTCGACCTCATCGCCGTCGCCGATCGCGACCGCGGTCGGGCCGGCCAGCATCGCGCGGAGCTCGCTCTTGCCCGACTGCTCCGCCGCGCGCGCGAAGAGGCTGTTCTTCACGACGTGGTACTCGATGCCGCGCGGCCGCAGACGTCGGCGAAGCTCCTGCAGCTCGCCCACCTTCAGGCCGCGGTACTCGGTCACCACGAGCGAGACGGTTCCGCCGAGCTCGCCCGCGAGGCTCTCGACCTTCTTCGCCTTCGCGGCGACTCCCCCGCCCTTGCGCTTGACCTTTGGTCCGGTCTTCAGTTTCGCCATCTGCCCTCCACGAAAAACGCCCTCGTCCCATAAGGAGCGAAGGCGTCACGCGGCTCGGCCGCTTTGTCTACGGCTGGACCGCTTCGCTTGCCTCCGCAGGCTCGGAGCGCTCGCTCCGACTTAATCCCCTAAGGAACCGGCGATCTTTGGCTATGAAGTTCGTTCTTCCTCAGTTTACGTAAGGGGCGACTTCATAGCCACACTTGCTCTTCGCAGGGGGCAAGCCCCCTGCAACCCCCTGCGCGGCGAGCCCCCTGCAACCCCCGCCTAGCGACGCCCCCTGCAACCCCCGTTGTCGCCGGCCCCTAAGACCTTGCCTGGCCGGCGAGCTCGTTCAGGGCGCCGAGCTCGATCTTTGCGCTCGGCCCCTGCGTACTTGTGAGGTGCGCCGCGCGGATGTAGGTGCCCTTGATCCCGGTCGGCCTCGCGCGGTTTATCGCGTCGATGAGCGTCGCCAGGTTGCCGAGGATCTGGTCGTGGCTGAACGAGGACTTGCCCACGACGGTGTGGATAACGCCGGTCTTGTCGACACGGAACTCGACCCGGCCACCCTTCGCGTCACGAACGGCCTTGGCCACATCGAAGGTCACGGTCCCGGACTTCGGGTTGGGCATGAGGCCACGCGGACCGAGCACGCGGCCAAGACGTCCCACCTGACCCATCAGGTCGGGCGTTGCGACCGCGACGTCGAAGTCGAGCCAGCCGCCTTCGATCCGTTTCGCGAGATCGTCGGCGCCCACGGCGTCCGCGCCGGCGGCTTCCGCCTCGCGAGCCTTGTCGCCCTGCGCGAACGCGATCACGCGCACCTTCTTGCCGGTCCCGTTCGGAAGGACCGCGGCGCCACGGACCATCTGATCGGCGTGTTTGGGGTCGACGCCCATCCGCAGGTGCAGCTCGACCGTCGTGTCGAACTTGGCCTGGCTCGTCTCTTTGATGAGCTTCGCCGCTTCGTCCGGGGGGTATTCGCGACCGCGCTCGATCTTTTCGGCGAGCGCGCGATAGCGCTTGCTGTGCGTCTTCGCCATGGGATTCGCTCCTTTCGGCCCTTCGGGGCCTCCCGTCTGTCGCGCGGTGGGCGCCCGCCGTATGCGGGATGTCCACTTATTGTCGGGCTAGCGTGTCCCGAGCGTCAACGGCGGGCAGGTCGTGTGAGCGTCGCATCCTCGAAGCAGAGCTCGCCGACCGTGCTAGCCGCTGATCTCCACGCCCATGCTTCGTGCGGTCCCCTCGACCATGCGCATCGCGGAGTCGATCGAGTTCGCGTTCAGGTCGTTCATCTTGATCTCCGCGATCGAGCGGACCTTGGCGCGCGTCAGCTTGCCCACCTTGTTCTTGTTCGGCTGACCGGAGCCCTTCTCGATCCCAGCTTCCTTACGGATGAGGTCGGCGGCCGGTGGGCTCTTGGTGATGAATGAATAGGAGCGATCCTCGAAGACGGTCACGACGGCCGGAACGATGGTGCCGGTGAGCGACGCCGTGCGCTCGTTGTATTCCTTGATGAACTGGCCCATGTTGATGCCGTGCGGGCCGAGCGCCGTGCCGACCGGCGGCGCCGCGGTCGCCTTGCCCGCGTTGATCTGCACTTTGACGACGGCTTTGATCTTCTTCGCCATCTAACTACTTCACCTGCTCAATCTCTGGCTCTCTGCCGGAAGACGCGCCCCTGCGGGCGGTCTCGTTCGTCGCGCACGCTCGCTTCGCTCACTGACAGGGGCCCCTTCCCCTGAGCCGCTCCTCACTCGCTATTTGACTAACTTTTCTATCTGAAGAAAGTCCAGCTCCACGGGCGTCTCGCGTCCGAAGATTGAGACGAGGACCTTCACCTTGTTGCGCTCGGGGTTCACCTCGTCGACGACGCCGTGGAGATCGGTGAACGGCCCATCGGTGACGCGCACAGCCTCACCCTTGGTGAACGCGACCTTGTATTTCGGCGCGTCCAGCTTGATCTGCCTGAGGATCGCGCGGACCTCACCGTCGGTGAGCGGCGTCGGCTTGTTCCCGCTGCCCACGAAGCTCGTCACGCC
>WNGI01001089.1_pt1 | contig 26959 bp, 29 predicted proteins | sample 5400621 | NCBI WGS metagenome assembly WNGI01 (sample SAMN13153374, study PRJNA577476) | soil metagenome | isolation source: 20 cm soil or saprolite under Garry oak tree replicate 1 | place: USA:California | collected 2016-06-15 | reverse complement strand
CGCCAAAACCCGATGCGCGCGAGGTGACGCTGATCGAAATGGAAGTGCTCGAGGCAATCGCGCGGGGTGATCCTCCGGCTCCCGGCAAGCAAGTCGAGCTTGCGCCCGCAGAGCACCGCCGCAATCTCACGACGCGCGGGGTGCCGCTGAGCCACCTCGTCGGCGAGCGCTTCAAGGTCGGCGAAGTCGTGCTCACCGGCGGACGGCTCAACTTCCCCTGCAGGTATCTCGAGAAGCTGCTGGGACGCCCGGTTTACACCCCGCTGCTCAACCGCTCCGGGCTCAATTGCCGCATCGAAGTGGGCGGCATCATCCGCAAAGGCGATCCGATCACGCCGCTTCAGGACTGAAGGGGCGAGGGGCGCGGCGCAGTTCCCTAAATAATGTCATGCTGGCGACGGCGTTGACGCCGGACACGTTCTCGTCGGTTGGCGGCTAGCAAACAGCCCTGCCGTACCTCACGCCGGGATGTAAATCCACGACAGCATCACAAGCGTCCCCACGATCGAGTACAGCAAGAATCCCGCGCTCTCTGAGGTCCACGTCATGACACGATCTCCTTCTCCCAAGCACCCTTATCTTGGATGAGAGATATACGCGCTGCACCGCGCCGTCTGTGATCGCGGTCACAGTTTTGCGGATTCCTGCCGGCGCCCCTAAACTACGGGCGGGCAAGGGGAATTCGGGCTATGCGAGCGGCATGATCCCGCTCCGCAAAGGAAATATGTCGATGAGCCGTCGTGGTAGCGTTTTGCTCGTGGCCTGCCTGGTGACGCTGCTGGCGCCTCCGGCGGTCGAGACGTCGGCGCAGGGCGGGATCATTCGCATCATCGTCGGCACTGCGCCGGGCGGGGCCATCGATCCCTATGCCCGGATGGTCGGCGAGCACATGTCGCGAACGCTCGGCCAGCCGATCATCGTGGAGAACAAGCCGGGCGCGAGCGGCACCCTTGCGGCCGAGTACATCGTGAACGCGCCGGCCGACGGGACCATCCTGTGGCTCGGCACCCAGGCATTCACGGAAATCAACCCGAATGCCTTCCCCAACGCCCGTTGGTCGATCGATCAGTTCAGGCCGATTATCCGCGGTGTAGAGGCGCCGCTCGCGTTCGTCATCAATCCCAGCGTGCCCGCCGACACCTTCGCCGACTTCATCGCATGGGCCAAGGCGAATAGGGGCAAGCTGAGCTACTCGTCCTATCAGGCGGGAACGCCGTCGCACTTTCTCGGTTTTCAGATGAACGAGAAGTTCGAGCTCGACCTCACCCACGTGCCGTACCGCGGCTCAGGCCTGCAGGTGACCGGGCTGCTGGGCGGCCATTCGCTGTTCGGCTTCGCGCAGGTCAACTCCTCGCTGCCGCACGTGCGCGCCGGCAAGCTCAAGGCGCTGGCGACCACCGGGCCGACGCGCGACCGCTCCCTGCCCGACGTGCCGACATTCGCCGAATTGGGCTATGCGGAATTTACCGCCAAAGTCTGGTTCGGCCTGCTGGTCAGAGAGGGCGTGCCAGACGACGTGTTCGGGCGGCTCACCGAAGCGGCCAAGGCGGCGCACGCCGATCCCGCCGTGAGAGAGAAGCTCGAGGCGCAGGGATTCGAAGTCTCGGGCGAAACCGGCCCGCAGCTCAAGGCGGAGATCAAGCAGCAGATCGAGCGCTGGGGACACCTCGTCAAAGCCTCCGGCTTTTCCATCGAGGATCGCGGCAGCACGCGGTAATGCGTCCCTCTCGCAAATTACCCGGCGGTGGCGAATAAGGTGCTTCGCCCTTTGGCAATGGGTCCCGGGTCTCGTTCCACTCGCGCAAGAGCGCTCGCTGCACTCGCCCGGGACGCGCGAATTTCGTGTCCCGGGCGAGCGAGCGTCAGCGAGCGAAGATCCGGGACCCCGAGCCACACAATGACTCGAGAACTTAGCGACTCATCACAATCGATAAGCCCGACCCGGCCGCATCACGCGCGGCGGGTCGGCAGCGGCACGCGGTCGACGTGCTCGATCTCGGCCAACAGCAGCCGCTCGACCATTCGCGCCCGCGTCGAGGCCTGCGCTGGATCATCCCACAGGTTCTCGAACTCGCCCGGATCGGCCTCGAGGTCGTAGAGCTCGCCCCAGCCGGTGCCGTGGAACACGCTGAGCCGGTAACGACGGTCGATCAGCGTATGCACGCGCGGCGGCAAATCCGTGCCCGGGCTCGGGTGCTGATGATCGTATTGGATGAACACGCTGTCGCGCACCGCACTCGCGCCGTCCAAGGCAGGCAGCAAGCTGCGCCCTTGCATGCCGCTGAACGGCTCGATCCTGGCGCGGTCGAGCACGGTCGCGGAAATGTCCAGCGTCGACGCGAGCGTATCGGCAACGGCCGGATGGTTCGTCGCCCGCGGATCGGACCAGATGAACGGCACCCGCACGATGCTCTGATACTGCTCGGCGCCCTTGAGCATCAGCCGGTGATCGCCCAGGTGATCGCCGTGATCGCTAGTGAACATGACCACCGTGTCGCCGGCGTGTCCGGTCCGGTCGAGGGCGCGCAGCACGCCGCCGATAGCGTCATCGATGCAGGCAATCATGCCGCAGGTGAGCGCTTGCGCCTCCTGCGCTTCGCGCGCCGACACGCTGATGCTGTTCATGCCGTTGAGATTGGCCCTACCTGTCTCGCGCTCGGCGATGATGTTGCGCACGAGCGGCGGCGGTTCCCAGTCGTTGCGTTTGAACGCCTCCGGCACCGCAAACTGCTCGGGCTTGTACATATCCCAATATTTGCCGGGCGGGTTGAACGGATGGTGCGGATCCGGAAACGACACCATGAGGAAGAACGGCCGATCGGCCTCGGTGTCGCGCAGGAAGGCCTGCGCGCGCTCGCCGATGAATGCGGTCGGGTAAAGCTCCGGTGGGATTGCGGTGCGATAGGCCTGCGGCACCGCGTAGCTATGCGGGAGGCTGTTCTTCGGCCCCAGCAGGGCCTTGGGATCGCGCTCGGCGAGCCATCGCTCGTAGTCGCCGCCGCCGTCGTCCCCGTGCGCGCGCACCAGCGAGACCTGATCGAAGCCGTAGAACGGGGTTTGGACTCGCGCATTCTTGTCGGCCCAGTATTCCGGCGTCTCTTGCTCGTACGTCGCATTATTGAGATCGTTGCGCAGCGCCTGAACCAGATCGGCGGACGGCTCGCGATAGTCTGCGCGCGGCGGCGGCCGCTTCACGATCGGCGGCCACGCGCTGAAGTTCTGCAGATGGCTCTTGCCGATGAGCGCCGTGCGATAGCCGGCGTCGCGCAAGAGCTCGACAAACGTCACCGCCTGCATCGACAGCGGAACTCCGTTGCTGCGCACGCCGTGCACCGAGGGCATGCGTCCCGTCATCAAGCTCGCGCGGTTGGGCATGCACACTGGACTGGCGACGTAGAAACGGCCAAACATCGTGCCGTCGGCCGTGATCGAATCGATGTGCGGCGTGCGCAGCACCGGATGGCCGTAGAAGCCGAGAAAATCGGCGCGGTGATCGTCGGTGACGAACAGGATGAAATTGGGACGCTCGCTCATGGATCAAGTCCATGGCGACGCCAGAAAGCCGCGTCAACCCCGTTTGGCCGAGACGCGTACGCCCTCCCAATGGATCATCCGCGCGGTCGCGCGCTGATTCGGCGTTGTGGTTGGAGGTCTCGCCAACGAGCTTCGTCGGCGAGCGTAATCTCGCAGGCACTGATGACGGCTATGCGGCCGAACTGCGATTGAGGACGCGCATGGGGGTGCCGCGCCACACGAAGCCGTTCCCGAGCCAGCTTGCCGACCACAGCACCGGGAGCAGAAGATCGCGCAACAGCCATAACAACGGCGATCGCCAGGACAGATGCCAGCCGGCAGCGTAAGCCAGAATGGCTTCGGCGCCGTACCAGATCACGCCGAAGGCGGTCAGCACGTCCGCCAGCGGCCAGTCGCTGGACGCTGCTAAAATTGCGTACGCCGCAAGCGGGGGGACGGCGCCCGCCACGATCTCCGGGAGGAAATAAATTCTAAACGTGTGACGTCGAAGCCGCGCCCAGCGCAGTTGCCGTCTCCAGACCTCCGCTGCGGTCCGCTGCCCGAGCGGCTGCGGGAAGGGCCGGTCAACGACCCGCACGCGCAAACCAGTCTTGCGAACGAGCTTGGTGGCCGCCGCGTCTTCCGCCGCTTCGAAAGCGAGCGCACGAATGCCGCCGGCCGATTTGAGCAGGTCGCGGCGAAACAGCATCGTCTTGCCTTGTGCAAAGCCCATTCCGATGCTGTCGCCAAAACATTGCCAGCGCGCCTGGTAGGTGTTGAGGAACGCGCATTCCAGTTCGGCCCACATGTTGCCGGGCGTGCATCCGATCGCGGGAGATGACACCAGAGCCGTATCCGACCGCCAGGTCCCCAGCAGGCGATGGAGATAGTCGGGTGGCATCAGGACGTTGCTGTCGGCCATGACAATCCAGGGATGGGAGGCTGCGACCCATCCTTTGACGACATTGTTGAGCTTGGGATTGGCGCTGATGCATTCGTTTCCGATCAGCAGTCGCGCGGGCACATGCGGGTGTAATTCGATCAACCGCCGCAGCAAGGGTACGACGGGATCGCCCGATTGTGCCGCGCAGAACAGAAGCTCATACCTGGGGTAATCCAGGTGAAAACCGGACAGCAACGTCTCCTCGGAAAAATTCTCTACTCCGCAAACCGGGCGAATGATCGATATGCCCTCGGGCGTTTCTCCTCCGTTAACCTCTGCGTCGCGGCGGACGCGTTGCAGGACGGTGGCGATGCTCGCCAAATGTAGAACAGTGGCAATGACGCAAAATGCGCATGTGGAAAGAACCAATATTGTCATCGGTGGTCGAATAGGACGAATCGATGACTCTTAAATGACATGGCAATGTCGGCGGTACGCTTTCCGCGTCTCGCGAGGGCGATCCAATGACACTTTGATGATTCACACGACCGTCGTGAAAACGTCGAGCCTCTGTCAGACGACGCGGGCAGAGCGCCGCGCCGCTCACGCGGCGCCGGTTCTTGACGGCTGCGGTCTCGTCGGCGGGCATCACCGCCGCCGCCAGCATCGCCAGACCTTACCTCAGTCGCGCAGCCGATCGCCCGCTCGTCACCCATGGCGTTCAGTCGGGCGATGTTTCGATCGATTCGGGTATCGTCTGGGCGCGCACCGACCGGCCATCGCGCATGCTGGTCGAGGTTGCGAGCAGCGACAATTTCAAGGATCTCCGCAGCGCCGTCTTGGTCGACGCCTTGCCGGAGACCGATTTCACCGCCAAGGCGCTGATCGAGGGGCTGCCCCCGGGGCAGGACATATTCTATCGCATCCGGTTCGAGGATCTTTCGTCCCCGATCTCGAGCGAGCCGCAGGTCGGGCGCTTCCGCACCGCGCCGAGGAAACAGCGCGGCATATCCTTCGTGTGGTCGGGCGACACCGCCGGCGGCGGCTGGGGCATCGACGAATCCCGCGGCGGGATGCGCACCTATGCGACCATGCTGAAGAGGCGGCCCGACTTCTTCATCCACAGCGGCGACCACATCTATGCCGATTGTCCGATCCCATCGGAGCGCAAGCTTCCGAATGGACAGGTGTGGAAGAACATCGTCACCGAAGAGAAGTCGAGGGTTGCCCGCACGCTCGCGGAGTTTCGCGGCAATTACAAATACAATCTGCTCGACAGAAATTTGCGGGCGTTCAATGCCGAGGTGCCGATCTTCGCACAGTGGGACGACCATGAAGTCACGAATGACTGGTGCCCCGAAGCCTTACCATCCCGCGCCACAAGCGAAATTCTCGCGCTTGCCGCGCGCGGACGCCGCGCCTTTCACGAATTCATGCCGATGCGCACGCACGGCATCTATCGCAAGATTGCGTATGGGCCTCTGCTCGACGTTTTCCTGCTCGACATGCGCTCCTACCGCACCGCGCTGCGCGCGGACGGTTCGGCAAGCCGCATCCTCGGGCCGGTGCAAACGGCCTGGCTCAAACGCGAGCTCGTGAATTCGCAGGCGACCTGGAAGATCATCGCCGCCGACCTGCCGATCGGTGTGGTGAGCGACGATGCGGTCGGGCAAGGCGACGGTCCGGCGCGCGGCCGCGAGCTCGAGATTGCAGACCTTCTCACCTTCATCAAGCGTGCCGGCATCCGCAACACCGTCTGGTTGACCGCGGATATGCACTACACCGCCGCCCACTACTACGACCCGAACGCGGCCGTGTTCCAGGATTTCGAGCCGTTCTGGGAGTTCATCTCCGGCCCGATCCATGCCGGAACCTGGCGCCCGCAACCGCTCGACAACACCTTCGGCCCGCGCGCGATGTTCCAGAAGGGCTGCAGCGGCGACCAAAGGGATGATCTCGCGCCCTGCTTCGGGCTGCAGTTCTTCGGGCAGGTGGCGATCGACGGCGCGAGCGAAGTCATGACGGTCACCCTTAAAGACGTCGACGATCACGACCTATGGTCGACCCGGATCGAGCCGCGGAAGCAACGATGGTCGCAGGTCCGCAGCTGAAGTCGCCGTTGTCACAGAACTGCAACCAAATCGTCATAAACGGCGAATAGGTCTGGCCTCTCACCCATCGAGGGACGAAGGACATGCACCGATTTGTGGCCGCGGCTGCCTGCTTTGCGATTTCGATTGCCGGTTCGGCGAGCTCTGCACAGACGATTTACCCGATCGATCGGGCGGAGATTCTCTCCGGTGCGCAGTTCGATTTCAAAATCGAATTTTCCGGCCTTGCCGATCCGACCAAAATCTCCGTCTTCCTCAATGGCGAGGACTACGCCAAGGCGTTCGGCAGGACCGCAACTTTCATCGAACGCGAGGACGGCAAGGACCAATCCGCCTTGATCCTGCGCGATGTTTCGCTCACGCCTCCCGGCAGCTACAAAATCCATGTGACGGATGGCGTCCAGTCCCGCGAGATCACCTGGAACGTCTACGGCACGCCCCCGCGCAAGGCGAAGAACGTCATCCTGTTCATCGGGGATGGCATGTCGCCGGCGCATCGGACCGCGGCGCGCTTGCTCGCCAAGGGCATTGCCGAGGGCAAAGCGCGGGGCAAGCTCGCCATCGACGACATGCCGCACATGGCACTGGTCGCCACCGCCGGCAGCGATTCCATCATTACCGATTCCGCAAACTCCGCTAGCGCCTATGCCACCGGCCACAAATCGGCGGTCAATGCCATGGGAGTCTACGCGGACCGCACACGTGACCCGCTCGATGATCCGAAGGTGGAGACCATTACCAGCTTGGTCACGCGTCGGCTCGGGATGGCGGTCGGCATCGTTACCAATACCGAGATCGAGGATGCGACCCCCGCCGCGATGGTCGCCCATGTGCGCCGGCGTAGCGAATACGACCGCATCGTCGAGCAGTACTTCGCGGCCAAACCCGACGTGCTCTTGGGCGGCGGCAGAGCTAATTTCCTGCCGAAGGGCGCGGACGGCTCGAAGCGCAAGGACGACGCGGACTTCCTCGCGCGCTTCCGCGAGGCGGGCTATTCCATCGCGCTCACGGGGCCGGAAATGACTTCCGCGGCCGGTGACCCCGCCACCCGCCGTCTGCTTGGGCTATTCACGCTCGGCAACATGGACGGCGTGCTCGATCGCAAGTTCCTCAAAGGCGGAACGGTGCGAAAATTCCCCGAGCAGCCGGATTTGACCGAGCAGGTGAGCGCTGCGCTGGCCGTGCTCTCCAGGAGCGAATCGGGTTTCTTCCTGATGGTGGAATCGGGAATGATCGACAAGTACACGCACCTTCTCGACATGGAGCGGGCGGTCTACGACACGATCATGCTCGACAACGCCGTCAGGCTCGCGCGCGATTGGGCGAGCGCGCGCGGCGACGACACGCTGGTTCTCGTGCTGGCCGATCACAATCATCCGATCGGGCTCGTCGGAACGATCGAGGACGACATGTCGAAGGAGGCGCCCGCCGCCATGCGCGAGCGCGTGCGCGTCTATGAGCGGGCGGGCTTTCCGAACTACGGGACCGCCGATGCCGAGGGCTACCCTTCGCGCGTCGATGTGAGCCGCCGCTTGGCTTTGTTCTCGGCAAGCCTGCCCGACCACTATGAGACGTTCCGGCCGAAACTCGACAATCCGAACGAGCCTACCGTCGCCGGCACGGCGCCCGGCACCTACGTCGCCAACGAGCGCTACAAGAGCATTCCCGGCGCGGTGTTTCGATTCGGCAATCTGCCGGCGATGATGAACGCCGACGTGCATTCGGGGGAAGACGTGATTTTGACCGCGACGGGCCCGGGCAGCGACCGCGTCCGCGGACAGATGGACAACACCGAAGTCTTCCGAGTCATGGTTGAAGCGCTGGGGCTCGGTGCGGCGACTGGCACCGATGTGCGGGGGGCGCAAGGGTTTCCATCCGGCCGCTGACGGTCGATGGCAGCAAGCGGCAGGGCAGCAATGCGGCGAGGACAAGACAGATATAGCTGATCAGGTTGAGCACGACCCGCAGATCCATTGCGAGCGTCGCTTTGAACCATTCGACATCCGCTGGGGAAAGGGCGTGCTGCGCAATGTCCAAGCGCGCCTCGGCAAAGACGAGATAGGTCCACACCCGCATCACAAAGTATGTGGCGACGCCGAGGATGATCAGCGTTCTGCGCCGCGGATCGCTGTCCCAGTTGCAGAACACCAACAGGCCGACGAGCAAGATTTCCATTGTGCTGTTGAGGGCGATGAAAAACGGAACGGCAGGCCACATGAGTGCCGAAAGGACCGCGTAGGTCGTCGACGGCTCGCTCAGCGCCGCGGCCATCATCCAGCCGTACATCAAGCCTGCGCCCGTCATCAGTCCGATTGCGATAATGGCGAGTGCAACCGGGGCGTTGGCGAGCACCGCGATGGAGCTCTGCCGGCGCATCAGTCGGTGGGCGATGACCCCGAGCAGCAACGCCCAGACGAGACCGGCGACTGCTCCTGCGATCGGCCCGACAATATCCATTGGCAGGAAGATCTTGCCGTAGAAGGCTCCAATCGTCGCCAAGATCGGCGCCACGATCAGATAGGGAGGGCGGACGGTTCTGCGGGTAATCGCGGCCATGGGCTGCTCCAATAGGGCGCCAGCGCTCGCGGATTCGCGGCCTGCATCCTGGCGCTGGCAGGTAGACTCGGTTTACGATTGATTGCAAAGCTGTTAGATTATAAAGCAATCAGGCTGTCAAGCAATGAAGCGCGCCGATCTCATCCTGGCGATCGGGGAGGCCGTCAGGCGCTATCAGGAGGCGACGGACGCCTTCGACGACGCGGCCTGCGTCGTCCTCGGGCTCAATCGTACCGATCTCAAATGCGTCGACCACATCGCGCAACGAGGCCCGGTTGCGGTCGGCCAGATCGGCAGGGCTGTCGGGCTGACGAGGGGGGCCATGACCACGGCGCTCGATCGCATCGAGCGAGCGGGCTATGTCCGACGGCTCAGACACCCCGACGATCGCCGCGGCGTCCTTGTCGAGCTGACCGACAAAGGCAGGCAAGCCATCGATGCGATCTGGGGCGAGTACATCCGCAACGCCGAGGCGTTCTTTTCCGGCTACTCGATGGCGGAGCTCAAGACCGTCTTGCGTTTCTTGCAGGAGGGCCGTTCAACGCAGGAGGCCAACATGGCCCGCGTAAAGAAGTTGCGCATGCCCAAGGCTTGACGCGGGCGGAACCCTATCATGCGCGAAGTCGCGCTTTTGCTGGTCAATTATCGGACGGCATTAACTTGTAGAAGATTCCCTCACGGGTCGCGCGGTTGTATCCGAACTGACATCTGCAACTTTGCGCATAAGTTTGCGCACGCTCGAGCGCGGGGCCATCCATGACGCCATTGACGGGCCCGGGCGGAAACTACAGCGACAGCAGATGATCGGGTACGTTGAGCGTTACCTGCGGCGGAAGCAGCTCGAGGATCTCGTCAATCTCGTGCGGGGCCGAAAATGACGACGGAAATCCTTCCCGATCGATCATCGCTTCCGACTCGAAGTCTGCAAAATAATTTCTTTTTTAACGATTGTGGGATAGCGCACACCGGATGACGGTTCGATGACGGCCGCGCATGGCGCCTCGCTCGCAAAAAGCGCGCGTCGCCACAGGCAGCTGATCGCCGTGCTGTCAAATTGCCGCAACGGATGGTGTGTACCGCAGGGGCCACCAATCTCACGGGGATTGCCCCATGTTTCAAATCATCCGCTTGGCACTCGACGATCAGGGCGAAGTCGTTGCGCGCCGCCCGCTGCAGCCATTGTTCGAGCTTCGGGAAGATGCAATGGCGATGGCGGAATTCGATGCATCGCGGCTTTGGGGGGATTACGGCCGCGACGAGGAGCGGGACTGCTGGTGGGCCACCGACGCGCTCGGACGCAAATACCGCTTTGTCGTCGAATCCGGCGCGTGCGCCGACATCGCCGCCTGACCACCTTCGGCAGCGCGCCGCCTCACCGCGTGGCGATTTCGTAGGTCGTTATGACGATCTCGAACAGGATCAATAGGACGATGATCACTTCCAGGCGTAAGGAGCGCTGGGTATCGATCATGTCTGTGAGCATCTCCGCCGTGTCGGAAATCACGGAGAGCTTGCGCGACAAAGCGTCGGCGCGCTCCTTGAGCTCGTATTCGTCCTGTAGCCGCGCATAGAGTCGCTCGAGATCCGGGCGGTCCCATACCACATCGGGCTTTTCCGCCACCGCGACGCGACCGGAGACGCGATGTTGCACCAGCATGGCGTTGCCGATGTATTTGAGAATGGCGCGCCGTCCGCCGGGCGTGCCCCCTTTCTCCGCCAGGCGGCGGGCGAAAGGCTCGATCACCTCGATGACCGAGGATACCTCGCGCTCGTCGCGCGCGAGAACGACGCTTTTGGCGAGCGCATCCGCGATGACGATCATATGCTCCGGCGTGATGGCGCGCAGCTGAATTGGACCGCCGGGCAAGATCTGCTCGTCTTTATCGGGCACGATCTGGATGATCGCAGTCTCGTCCTCACGCGGTTGGATTGGGCGGATAATGCGCGGTTGCAACCCGCGGATGACCTCGTCCTCCTCCAGCACTGAGAGATCGAACAGCACCGCGACGCCGTAACGAAAGAGGGTGACGACGCCGTCTTTGCCCGCGCGGAACGCGAGCGGCGCCGTCGACAAGACATCGGTCTGCTCCAGCCCGGATGTATCGATGCGATCCCCGAGCAGAATCGCTCGCGCCTTGCGGCGCATCACGATCGGGCTGATTTCGTCGGTCATGGGTTTGAGCAACTCAATACCACCTGGGGCCGGACTGACGCGGGGATGCCCTGCTTGAATCTGGTAATTCGAGCAGCCTGGTTTGGACCTTTGACGGCCAAAAGCCCGTTCATGTCTGCTTGCCGACATTCCCGGACCTGCGGGAACCGCAATGACATCGCGGAAGGAACTCGAGATAAGCTCGACCTTGCGCCTGAAGTATAGGCTTTATTTCGACACGCCCAACGCAAGCTGCACAGAAAAGGATTGCAGCCGCGCGTGCCCCGCATAGGCCATTGCAACATCCAGACGGTCAAGGCGGGTGCGACTTCGCGGCTGTCGAGCGCGACGAATGCAAAAATGGAGAGCCGCCGGGTTGGGGACCCGGCGGCTCGGTCGGCGATCGTGTCGGGGGATGAGAGGATGCGACCGCCGGCGATGAATTAAACGGACCAGTCCGCTTCAGCGCGCTTTTGGCGCGCAGCCGCGGCGCAGACCGCGTACAGATCCGGCGTGACTCGTATCACCACCTCAAGTCACGCCGCGGCGGCAGCCGGCACCGTGCATTGCGCAAGCGTCTTTTGCCATGCCGGCAGTGCTCGCAGCGTCCCATACCAACGCTTGATCTCGCCGTAGGCCTCGACTGGGAAACGCGCCATGTCGGCATAGTTCATCGGCGCACCGAGCGAGAAGTCGGCAACCGTGAGCGTGTCGCCGGTCACGAATTTCTTTCCTTTGAGCTGTCCGTCGAGGACCTGCGCAACGCGATGGAATGACTCCGTACCTTTGGCGAGTGCCGCCGCATCCGGCTCGCCGCTCTTGAGCACGGCGGGTTTGACGACGTTTTCGAAAATGAACACCGTGCAAGCGGGATCCCAATGCGCGAGGTCCCAGAACTGCCAGCGCGTCACATCGAGTCGCCCTTTTTCGTCGGCCGGGAGCAGGCCGCTCTCGGGCCGCTTGGCCGCGAGATATTGCAGAATCGCGTTCGACTCCCACAGCACATAATTTCCATCGCGGAGCGTGGGCATGCGCATGTTGGGATTGAGCGCCGCGTACTGCGGCGATTTCTGCTCGCCTTTGAGCAGATCGACCACGTGCAGGCTGGGCTCGATACCAAGATGGCTCGCGATTGCCATCACTTTGAAAGCGCGCGGGCTGGGCGGGAAGACGTAAAGCTCGGTCATGGATGACTCCTCTGTTGTGAGATCGAGATTGGCAGCATGAGAATGGAAAATGTACCTCGCGAGATCGATCACGCGGTTTCGGCGCGCCGCTTGAACATTTCCAGCAATCCGGGCCAGCCACGGTCGACGTCCTTGCGCATCGACTCGCCCGCTTCGGCGCCCATCTGCTCGAACTTGCGGTGCTCGAGTTCGACGCGCGTCGCGTTCGCGCCGTCGGCGATGAATTTCACCTCGACCTCGGACCCGAGCGTCGTGTCAGGCTTCCACCGGCTGTTGATGTTCCACGTCATCACGAAGCGCTGGGGCGGCTCCCACACGATGATCTTCCCCACATTCGTGCGCGAGCCGTCTTCCGCCAGCTCGTACCAGTGGCCGCCAAGGCGGGTTTCCATGACCATGCCTTTTCGCGGTGTCTTGCCGATGCCATGGTCGAGTGGCCACCAGCGCCCGAGACCCGCGGTGAAGACGTCAAATGCATGCGCTTGGCCCGCGCTGACGCGGATGCTTTTGCGCACGGGCGCGATGGTCACTGTGGTTGTCATTTATCTCTGTCCTTCTGCTCGCTCTTGCCAAGTTCGACTTCCGCCTGGAACGCGGCGAGTGCCTCATCCCAGAACTGGTCGAGCCAGCGGCGCAACGCGCCGAGCCCGTGCGGGTCGATGAAGTAGACCCGGCGTGTGCCTTCCTGTCGGTCAGCCACAAGGCCCGCGTCCTTGAGCGCCTTGAGATGCTGCGACACGGCCGGCCGGCTGACCGGCATGCCGCGGGCGATGGCGCCGACGGGTCGCGGTCCTTGCCTTAAATGCTCGAATACGCGTCGGCGCGTCGGGTCAGCCAGAGCCGAGAGCACGTCTCCGTAAGCCATGACTTACCGTAAGCCATGGCTTACTATTTGTCAACTGGGCTTCAAAAAATCCTCGTGAAACCATCCGCCAGAGGCGACGGCCGCAAACAATACAAACCGAAGTACCGGAGCACGAAGGGCCGCCAGCCGCTTGGATCATAGTGACCGGCGAGACGTGTACCCCTGTCAACGCTCCTGCCGGGCCGCGGCGACAGCATTGGCTCATTTCGAGGACCAGTTCACGCCAGCTTGGCGTCGAGCGTTATTTCGGCGTTGAGGACCTTGGAGACTGGGCAGTTCTTCTCGGCTTCCCCGGCCATCCGGGCGAACGTGGCTTGGTCCAGGTTCGGCACGTTGGCGCGCAGAATCAAAGCCGAGCGGGTGATGCGAAAGCCCTGGCCTTCCGGCTCCAGAGTGACGGCCGCCTCGGTGGCAAGCTCCGTGGGAGTGTAGCCGCCGCCTTGGAGCTGAAAGGCAAGTGCCATAGTGAAACAGCCGGCGTGTGCAGCGGCAATGAGTTCCTCGGGGTTGGTACCCTTCTCGTTCTCGAAACGCGTCTTGAAAGAATAAGGAGTCTGGGCGAGCACACCGGAATCGGTGGATAGGTGGCCGTTTCCGGCGCGACCCGTGCCGCGCCAGACCGCTTTCGCCTTGCGGATCATGGGACTCTCCTGTGTCTACATCGATGCATTTTAGTTGGAGCGTGCGACGCGCACGAGTGTTTTCCCGAAATTGCGGCCTTCGAGCATCCCGATGAAGGCCGCCGGCGCGTTCTCGAGTCCGTCAGTGATGTCCTCGCGATAGCGGACGCGGCCATCGGCGATTGCGCTGGAGACGGTGCGCAGGAAGTCGGAATAATGCTCCGCGGCGAATTCGTAGTTGATGAAACCGCGCAACGTGAGGCTCTTGCTCAGCACCTCGCGCATGGTCGCGGGGAGAAGGTTCGGTCCGGCAGCCTGGCCGGCTGCGCTATATTGCGCGATCAGCCCGCAGACGGGCACGCGCGCGAACGTATTGAGCAAGGGCAGCACGGCTTGCCAAACAGCGCCGCCGACATTTTCGAAATAGACGTCGATGCCTTTCGGGCAGGCCGCGGCGAGCTTTTCGGCAAAGTCACGCGCGCGATGGTCGACGGCGGCGTCGAAGCGAAATTCCTCGGCGACATAGCGGCATTTTTCCGCGCCGCCAGCGATGCCGACGGCCCTGGCGCCGGCCATCTTGGCGAGCTGCCCGACGAGCGAGCCGACAGGGCCGCTTGCAGCCGCGACAACAACCGTCTCGCCCTGCTTCGGCTTGCCGATGAGATTGAGCCCGGCATAGGCGGTGAAGCCGGGCATGCCAAGCACGCCCAGTCCCGTGGTGATGGGCGCCAATCCCGGGTCGAGCTTGCGCAACGCGGCCCCATCCCATGCCGCATGGGTGCGCCAACCCGTCGGCGCCAGCACTATGTCGCCGGCAGCGTAGCCCGGACGATCGGACGCGATCACCTCGCAGACGCTCTCGCCCGACATCACCTCGTCGATGCCGACGGGCTTCGCATAGGATTTCCGATCGTCCATGCGGCCACGCATATAGGGGTCGAGTGACAGATAGAGCACCCGCAGCAGGAGACCGGCGGGCGGCATCACCGGCATCGGCACTTCCTCCAGGCGGAAGTTCTCCGGTGTCGGCGGTCCTTTGGGCCGGGACGCGAGAACGATCTGTCTCACCGCGGGCTCACGCATGTTTACCTCCAGATGGCGTGCTCGGCGACAACAGTACTCATCCGGCCATCGCGCTTGTGAGGGATGCGATCAGTGCCTCCTCAGAGGCCCAGATCGCTCAGAGAGGCGTGGTCGTCCGGCCGGCGGCCGAGTGGCCAGTGAAACTTGCGGTCGTTTTCTGCGATCGGCACGTCGTTGATGCTGGCGATTCGCCGGCGCATCAACCCGTCGGCATTGAACTCCCAGTTCTCGTTACCGTAGCTGCGGAACCAGTTGCCGCTGTCGTCATGCCATTCGTATGCGAAGCGCACCGCGATGCGGTTGTCGTGAAAGGTCCAGAGTTCCTTGATCAGGCGATAGTCGAGCTCGCGGTTCCACTTGCGCGTCAGGAACGCCTCGATGGCGGCGCGTCCTTGCAGGAACTCGGCGCGGTTCCGCCAGCGGCTATCGATCGTGTAGGCCTGCGCGACACGCGCCGGATCGCGCGTGTTCCAGGCATCTTCGGCGAGGCGGGCCTTCTGCGCGGCCGTCTCGGCCGTGTAAGGGGGAAGCGGGGGACGGCTCATCGTTCGATCCTTGATCGGCACTGCTAATGCATCGCGGCGGTGTTCCATTCACGCCCGCTGCTTCAACGCGGCGGTGTCGACCGGCAGCTTTCGCAAGCGCTTGCCGGTGGCCGCAAAGATCGCGTTGGCGACCGCGGGGACAATCGCCGAAGTCCCGGCCTCGCCCATACCCCCCGGCGGCTCGAAATTTTGGACGATGTGGACTTCGATCGCCGGCGCCTCATTCATGCGCAGCATTTGGTAGGTGTCGAAATTGGTCTGCTCGACACGGCCGTCTTTGAGCGTGATCTCGCCATGCAGCGCCGCCGTGATGCCGAAGATGATTGCGCTCTGGATCTGTGCTTGGACGGTATCGGGATTGACGACGGTACCGCAATCGACCGCGCAGACGACGCGGCGGACACGAACCGCTCCGTCCTTCGCCACCTCGACCTCCGCGACCTGCGCCATGTAGGTCGCGAAGGCAAACTGGAGGGAGACGCCACGGCCGACCCGTTCCGGCAACGGCTGTCCCCAGCCGGCCTTCTCTGCGGCAAGCTCGAGAACGGCTTTGGCGCGGGGATTCTTGTCGAGGAGGGCGAGCCGATACGCGACCGGATCCTGCTTCGCCGCGGCCGCCAGCTCGTCGATGAAGCTTTCGGTCACGAACACGTTGTGCGACGGCCCGACGCTGCGCCAGAAGGCGGTCGGAATGCCGGGCGGCTCTATCCGCACATACTCGACGTGCATGTTCGGCAGCGCATAGACGAGATCGATCGCGCCCTCGGTGCTGTCCGGATCGAGGCCGTTCTTGAACCACGCAGCTGCCCATCTCGACGCGACCGAGGAGCCAGCGAAGCGATTGTTCCAGGCGACAGGCATTCCTTTCGCATCGAGACCCGCGGAAATTCGATCGAGCCAATAAGGCCGATACATGTCGTGCTGGATATCTTCCTCGCGCGTCCACACGACCTTCACGGGACCGTCGACATGTTGCGCGATCTGGACGGCGCGGGCGGCACCATCAGCCTCCAGCCGCCGCCCGAAGCCACCCCCGATCAGATGATTGTGGACCACGACCTTGTCCAGCGGCAGGCCTGTCGTCTTCGCCGCTGCCGCCTGGACACGCGCCACCGCCTGGCTGCCGACCCAGATTTCGCAGCCATCCTTGCGCACATGAACGGTGCAGTTCATCGGCTCCATCGTCGCGTGCGCCAGGAACGGAACGTGGTAGGTCGCCTCCACCTTGGTGACGGCGCTCGCCATGGCCTTGTCGACATCGCCGATATTCTGTGCGACGGCCCCCGCATTGAGCGTGGCCTTTTCGAGCTCGCCCGCGACGTCGTCCGTATTGAGCTTGGCATGCGGACCGTCGTCCCATTCGATCTTCAAGGCCGCGAGCCCTTTCTTCGCAGCCCCCATATGATCGGCGACGACGGCGACGGCGTCGTCGAGCTGGACGATCTGACGCACGCCCTTGACGGCCTTGGCCGCCGCGTCATCCACGCGCTTCACACGACCGCCGAACACGGGGGATTGCGCAAGGGTCGCAATCTTGACGCCCGGCGGCCGGACGTCGATGCCATAGATGGCCGTGCCGTCGACCTTCGCCGGCGTGTCCAGCCGTTTGGCCGGGGTGCCGATGAGCTTGAAATCCTCCGGCCGCTTGAGCGCCACGCGCTCGGGCACCGGCACGCGGGCGGCGGCGTCGGCAAGTTCGCCATATTTGGCGCGTCTTCCCGTCGGCGGGTGAAGCACTTCACCGCTTTGCGCGCGGCAGGACGCCGGATCGACGTTCCAGCGCTTTGCCGCCGCCGCCACGAGCATCGTTCGCGCGGTCGCGCCGGCTTGGCGCAGCGGCTGCCAGGATGCGCGGACCGCGTTCGAATTGCCGGTTGCCTGTATGCCGCCCAGCAAGGGATTGCCGTAGAGCTTTTCGTTGGGCGGAGCATGCTCCAACCGGACCTGTTTGAGGTCCACCTCCAGCTCTTCGGCGATCAGCATCGGGATGGAGGTGTAGGTGCCCTGGCCCATCTCGACATAGGGCATGGTCAGGACGATCTGCCCGTCGCGTTGGATGCGAATGAAGGCGTTGGGCACGAAGCCCTCGGCGGGGGCCGCTTCGGCATCTCCGTTTGCGGACGGCAGGTGCAGGCTCAGCATCAGGCCGCCGCCTGCGACCGCTCCGACCTGCAGGAATCTGCGCCGGGAGAGATTGTTAGCTGATAGTGACGGATCCGCGCCAGCGGTTAGTGAAGCGAGGTGATCGAGGATCATTTCAGCCTCCCTGTCCGCTCGATTGCGCGGCCTGCTTGATCGCTTCACGAATGCGCAGATAGGTCCCGCAGCGGCAGATGTTGCCGGACATCGCGTCGTCGATATCGGAATCCGTCGGATGCGGGTTGCTCGCGAGCAGCGCCGAAGCGGACATGATCTGGCCCGACTGGCAGTAGCCGCATTGAACGACCTCCCGCTCGAGCCAAGCCTTCTGGATCTTGGCGCCCGCCGCTGTCGCGCCGATGGCCTCGATCGTTGTGATCTCGGAGGCGCCGATACTGTCGATCGGGGTGATGCAGGAGCGGGTGGCGACGCCGTCGACATGCACGGTGCAGGCGCCGCAGAGCGCCATGCCGCAGCCGAACTTCGTGCCGGTCATGCCGAGCACGTCGCGCAACACCCAGAGGAGCGGTGTGTCGCCGTCGACATCGACACTATGCGCGGTTCCGTTGACTTTGATGAAGAGGGCCATGGTTGCCTCGAAGTGGTCGGGGGGGTGGCAACTGAGACGATGACGGCGCTGTTGGGCGTGCGCTTTGCATCAATTGCCGCGATTTTGTGATTCTTGCTGTGGCTTGACCGGGTCGATTTCGGCCGTGGGGGCTGCGCCATTGACCAGCGACATCCCTGGTCGTGGTGTGGAGGCTAAAGCGCGCTTGTCGCCTCCTCCGGCGTCCATTCGCTGCCCCAACCGCGTCCGGACCGATACATCTCGTCAGCCGTGTGCTGCGTGAACTCCACGACCAGGCGGTCGCTGCGCAGCCCCAGCGTCTCGACGCAGGCGTCGATCAAGGCCTGGGCCAATTCGGCCCGTTGTTCGGGCGGCCGGCCGCGCCGTATGTCGCATGAAATCAGGGCTGCCGGTTCTGGCTCGCCGGCGCCGCAACACCACACGCCGCCTTCGCCCAGCTCGCGAAATGCCACGGTGACCAAATCGGGCGTCGTCTGCATGATACGCGCGAAACTGTCGCCCAAACGCCGGGCCAGCGCGCGCTTCACGGCGACCGGATAGTGGTGCGGAACGTCGACTTGAAGGTACGGCATGGCTGATCGGGCTATTCCGGTTGGCCGTGTTCCATCATGCAGGAGCGATACGTGTAGATCTCCACATCGCCCCAGGTGTGTTCGATCTACTTCCGAGCCCTGACATTGCACTCGTGAACTGCCTTCTCCGCGCCGGGTCCATGCACGGCGCGGCGTTGGCGAACTGCGCGAACAACGCGGTGGCAATCAAGGGACCGAAAGTGAGAGTAGTAGAAACCGCTCTCATGTTGTTTCTCCGTCGTGCCGCTAATCCCGGCGCAATACGAGACGTAACGCGTTTACACGGCCCAGATAATCGGTAATGAATTCCTGTCACTCATGAAGGAATTTCCGCTGTGGCCAGTTCAGCAAGCGAGATGGCCATTTTCCAGCGCGTGGCGGAACGCGGCAGCTTTGCGGGCGCGGCGGCAGACGTGGGCTTGTCGGCATCCGCCGTCGCGAAGCTGATCACACGATTGGAGCAACGCCTCGGCGTGCGCCTCATCAACCGGACCACCAGACACCTGGCACTCACCGCCGAGGGAGAGATCTACCTCGATCGGGTGCGCGAGATCCTCGGGGCCATCGAAGCGGCCGAGTCCGAGGTCGCATCCGCGCGTGCCTCGCCGCGCGGACATTTGCGCGTGCACGCGTTTCCGGTCGTTGCGGTCTATGACCTTGCGCCCGCATTGCCCGACTTTCTTGCGCGCTATCCGCACATCACTTTTGATTTCATGGTGACCAATCGCGTGGTCGATCTGGTGGGCGAAAACGTGGACGTCTCACTGCGGATGGGCCCGCTCGAGGACTCCGGTCTCGTCTCGCGCAAGATCGTCGACCTCAGGCGCCTCGTTTGCGGGAGCCCGAGCTACCTCGCCCGTCACGGCTGGCCGGCCGAACCTGCCGATCTCGCGCGTCACGCCTGCCTGATTTTGAGCCGGAACCCCGGCTCGGCGAGCTGGCCGTTTCGAGTGAACGGCAAGCTGACCCGGATCGACGTCAAAGGTCCGATCAGCGCCGACAGTGCGGGTATGCTGCTGCAGCTGGCAATCGACGGAGCGGGCATCGTGCGGCTGAGCGAGCACGTGGTGGCGCGCTCCATCCAGGAGGGACTGCTGCAACCCTTGCTGCAGGACGCACAAGATCCGGAAATCTACCCCTTGTACGCTCTGATGCCGCCTGGCCGTCATCAGGCTCCCAAGGTGAGGGTATTCATCGATTTTCTGATCGAGCGCCTCGGCTCCGCTCCGTGGCGAACTGGCTCCGGAGCCAATCAGAGCCGTAAGCTCAGGCGCTGAGCGCGCCAAAGGACCCTTGCAATCACATGCACCTCACCCGGCAACGGCTTCGGCGGGTGTCCAGTCTGCGGTCCAGTTTCCGTCGCGGAGGATCTCTTCACCCGCATGCGGCGTGAATTCGACCATGACCGTCCGCCGAGGCACACCCAATAGCTCGGCGCAGATGTCGACGATTGCTCGACCCAAAGCCAGCCGTTTTTCTGCCGCGCGGCCGCGACGAAACTCGACCATGACCATGGTAATGGGCTCGAGGCCCTCTGGACCGAGGTGATAAAGATTGTGCTCGCCGAGCTCGGCGATGCCGACATTGGGCCGCCACGGCTGCGTCTCCATGACCTCCGCGTACAGTTTGCAAAGTCGCCTCGCCAATTCGCGTTTGACCTCGACGGGATACGTGCCGGGTAGATCAAGATGCAGGTAAGGCATGGCGAGCCTCCTTCAGAGCCTCTTTGTCCGAGATGTGGGCACGTTGCGCTGAGCCTCGGCCGAACGAGATGTTCTCGCCAGGCGTCTCGTAGAGCGTAATCAAGAGATCATCGGGAGAGATTCCGGCAGCCGCGACCACGCCATCGTTCAAGGCCTTCAGCAGCGCCAACCGCTTCTCCTTCGGGCGGCCGGAGATGAAGGTGATCTCAAGGATGATCAGGTCATCCGAGTAGTTGAGTCCCAGGAACGACGGCGTATGGAGGAATCGGCCGCGAGGCAAAACGTGAATGATTTGGAAGAAGTCTTCCGGCGGAATGCCCAATGCGCTTATGAGCCCATTTTGCACCGCGCCCGACACCTTGCGGAGGCGAGCCTCGTTGTACTGTCCTTCGAGCACGTGGATTTTGGCGACGGGCATTTGCAGTCTCCTTCCGTTGTCATCAGTTGAACCGAGCGGCTGCTTAAAGTTTCATCTCCCGAATTGGCTGGTTCAAGCTGCCAAGTCGAACTTCGCGCGGTTGCGCGCCACGAATTCTTCCACTGTGAGCGGCGGCTTCCCGGTAATCGTCTCGATGATATCGTTCGTCCCTGCGAAGATGCGGTCCTGGTAATCCTGCGCCACGCTCGCGATGTGCTGAACGAAGCGTGGGCTCAGGCCGGAACGTTGCATCTCGGTCACGAACTGTGGAATCGACAGCGGCTCGTAGCGGAAAGGCCGGCCGAGCGTTGCGCTTAGCTTCTCCGCGATCTCGTAATGGTCGAGTTCGATGGGTCCGAAGAGCGGGTACACCTTGCCCGCGTGCGGCACCGGATTCGTCAGCACCGCTGCGATGAGGCGGCCCTGGTCCTCGGCTGCGATGGGCGCGTGGCGACCGCGCCCGAGGGGGAAACGAGTGACGCCGTTCTTCACCTGCCATCCCGGGACCGGATAGAGAAGCCACTCCGCGAAGAACGTTGGTCGAATGTGGGTCGTCGGAACGCCCGACCAGTCGAACACTCGCTCGCTTACCCAGTGGTCGCGCGCGGCGTGACTCTTGGCTTCGCGGCGCGCCGATTTCTGCGACATGTTGACGAGCGACTGAACGCCGGTCTCGATCGCCGCCTGAGCCGTGAACGCCGCCGCGTCGATGAGACCGTCTTGAAACGGGTAGACGAAGTATGCGCCCGCCACGCCCTCCATCGCGCGGCGGACCGAGTCGAGATCGAGGAGATCGCCGACGCTCGTCTCGAGGCCCAACATACGAAGCGCCTCCGCTCGCGCATCGTCCTTGTGGATAAGGCCGCGCACTCGGCGGCCTTGCTTGTGGAGTTCCCTGGCAGCCGCGCCGCCCGTCGCCCCCGTGACTCCCGTGATGAGATAGATTGGCTCGCTCATTTTCGACCTCCTTTGTCCGCCGTGATGGACCTAGCCGCGCACGAGCTCGATGCTGCTGATCTCTACCGTGATGGCTGCGAACTTTTGGTTTGCGATACCGTTCTCGCCACGGAGGTGGACGAGCCGGCGTGTCGGAAACACGAATCCATCGAACATCTTTGGATCGTGCGTGTAGTGCGCGATCCACGGATTCCCGGCGACGTCCGGCGAATAGTCCATGCGTCGCTGCATGAACTTATCGTCGTAGTAAAAGACTTGATCCGTGTTGTGATTGGCGATGGTCGGCGGGAAAGTCACCGCCAAGCGCCGCCAGGTCTCTCCATTCTCTTGCCACGGCCCGACCTCTTTCGCCTGCACGTCAGGTCGCGCGAAGACGAATGGCTCAGTGAGGTAGTTCCAAAACGCGGCGCTCGTGAAATATGCGACCTGAATCGCGTCCCACTTCGCATCGTTCGAAAAAGCAGGAAACGAGCCCCTCGGGTTTGTTCTCTCGTCGACGTGGCGACCGTCGAGCGTGGTGATCCGGATCCGCTCCGGATTGATGTCGAAGATCGACATGCGGTCCGACGCGGTAAACGGCATGAAGGTGATGTGCTCGCTGTGCGGATCCACGACAACGGTTTGATTCGCGTATACGTCCGGCCAACCGCGCATTGCCCAGAACGGCCCGCCGAGAGAAAGCCGCGCCCTCAGCTTCGTCACGCGCGTCCAATCCTCCAGGCCACCATGCGCATCGAGAACCCGACTCAATGGCTCGTCCATCGGAAGCTCCCTACCGAGCGCGCAGCTGCGCGATCAGATCCGCGAGCGTTGTGAGACCCCAGTGCTGGACGTAGCGATCGTCTTTCACGCGCACCATGGCGCCGCGGTGCGAACGGGTTGTGCGAAAACAACCTGAATGCTTCGATGTCATGACAAACCTCCTGAGAGTAAGATCGATGATGGAGATTCAGACCTGCGCGAAGCCGCCATCGACGAACAGTTCGGTTCCCGTGATGTAGCTGGCGTCGTCGGACGCGAGAAAAACCGCCGCCTTGGCAACCTCTTCGGGTGTTCCAAACCTGCCGAGCGGCGTAGCGGCCGCGATGACCCTTCGGCGTTCCTCGCCCGCTTGCGACGACGCCCACAGATTGGTCAGGCCAGGCGTTTTGATAGATCCGGGACTGATCGCGTTCACGCGAATCCGGCGATGCTTCAAGTCCGTTGTCCAGGTGCGCGCGAATGAGCGCGCGACGGCCTTTGTGGAAGCATAGACGCTGTTAGCCGCGAGTCCTTTGCTTCCGACAATGGATGAAGTCAGGATGACCGCGGCGCCCTCCGGCAGCAAAGGGAGCGCCTTCTGCACCGTGAAAATCAGGCCTTTCACGTTGGTGCTGAATATTTCCTCATACAAATCTTCGGTGATGTCGCCGAGCGCCGAATATTTCGCCACGCCGGCATTGGCGAACACGATGTCAAGCCTTCCTTTCTCTTGCCTGATCTGAGCGAACAGGCGGTCGAGATCGCCCAGCTTGGACACGTCCCCTGGGACGCCGGTAACGTTTTTTCCTATCTCCTTGACCGCCGCATCCAACTCTTTCGCTCGCCGCCCGGTTATGAAGACGTACGCCCCTTCACCGACAAACGCCTTCGCGGTCGCAAGTCCGATGCCGCTGTTGCCACCAGTGATGAGCGCAACCTTTCCTTCGAGCTTGCCCATGGCGGACCTCCTTTCGGTTCAGTGGCGACTTGCACAACCGCTCTCTGGCGCTGCCTGTGGAGCGGCATTTTGCCCAGGGGTTGAAAAGAGCGTATATGCTCCTACATAGGCGTACATGCACCTTTGTCAAGAACCGAGAATTCAATGAAGACTGTGAATAGCTTACCGGCGCCCGAGGAGTGCAATTGCTTCGCCGTCCGCGCGGCGGCGAGGCACGTGAGCCAATCTTACGACCGGTTCTTGGCACCGACCGGCCTGCGCACGACGCAATATTCGATCCTCGCCAGGCTCAAGCGGAAGGGTCCGTTGACGATCAACGCGCTTGCCGAGGACATGGTGATGGATCGCACCACGCTCGGGCGCAATATCCTGCCGTTGCAGCGGGACGGCCTGATCACGATCAAATCGGCGGCATCGGACCGCCGGGCCAAGGAGCTCCGCCTGACCAAAGCGGGCGAGAAGCGACTACAGGAGGCGTTCGAGGGCTGGTCGCAGGCGCAAGCGCGATTTGACGCCGCGTTCGGAGAAAAGCGCGCCGCCGGCCTGCGCACACTGCTGCGAGCAGCAGCAGCGAGCGAATTCGCGCCTGGGACTCAACCCGCCAGTAGGTAATGCGATGCATCAAGGTCGAGATCATATCGCCAACGTCGCTCATCCGCATATCCGCAACATCGGTGAGATGAGGGCATAGCCATGGGCATTGTTCGATTTGCGTTGCGATTTCCGTACACCTTTTACGCGCTGGCCGCGCTGATTCTGTTTCTCGGAATCTCGGCGATTCGCGTGATGCCGATCGACGTCTTCCCGGAGATCAACATTCCGGTGGTCAACGTCATCTGGCAGTACACAGGTCTCAGCACGCCGGAGATGGAGCAGCGCGTTTCCACCTACAGCCAGTACGCGATCAGCACGAGCGTATCCGGCATCAAGAACATGGAAGCGCAAACGCTGAACGGCATTTCCGTCCAGAAGATCTTCTTTCAGCCGGACGTCAACATCGATCTCGCGATCGCGCAAATCGTTTCTGCGACCAATTACATACGCGTGCTCCTGCCGACTGGAATCTATGCGCCGATCGTCGTGAGTTACAATGCTTCGAGCATTCCAGTCCTGCAGCTCAGCCTGGCTTCCGAAAATCTCAATGAGCAGAAGCTTTACGATTACGGCTACTACAACCTGCGCCAACAGCTCGCCCCCGTGCCGGGCGTCACCTTCCCGACCCCCGACGGCGGAAAATATCGGCAGATCATGGTCGACATCGATCCGACGAAGCTGCAGGCCAAGGGCTTGACGCCGACGGATGTCGTCAACGCGGTGAACGCAGAGAGCCTGACGCTGCCATCAGGGTTGGCCAAGATCGGCGACAAGCAATACACCGTGCTCACCAATGCGATGCCCACGACGATCGAAGCGCTCAACAATATTCCGGTAAAGTTCACAAATGGCGCAACGGTATTCCTGAGAGATGTCGGGCAGGTTCGTGATGCCTCGGCCGTGCAGCAAAATATCGTCCGCCAGAACGGCCAACGCTCTGTCCTGCTAAGCGTCATCAAGAACGGCAACGCTTCGACGCTCGCCGTGGTCAATGGAGTCCGCAAAGTTCTGGAGACAGCGCGCGCGGCGGCGCCTGCCGGGCTAGCTATCAACGAATTGTTCGATCAAGCCAAGCTCGTCTCGGAGTCGGTCGCAAGCGTGGTGCGCGAGGGGGCGATCGCCGCCGGGCTGACGGCGCTGATGATCCTGCTGTTTCTTGGTTCATGGCGGTCGACGCTCATCGTCATGACCTCGATTCCGCTTTCCATCCTCAGTTCGCTCGTCGTTCTGTACTTCCTCGGCGAGACGATCAACACGATGACGCTCGGAGGCCTGGCGCTCGCGGTCGGCATTCTGGTCGACGATTCAACCGTGACCATCGAGAACACCCATCGGCTGCGCAGTGAAGAAGGATACAATCTGGCCGCAGCAACGCTTCACGGGTCCGCCGGCATTGCGGTCCCGACCCTGGTCTCGACGCTCGCCATCAGCTGCGTGTTTACCTCGGTGGTGTTCCTCGAGGGACCAGCCAAATTCCTGTTCACGCCGCTCGGGTACGCCGTCGTGTTCGCCATGCTGGCGTCCTACGGCCTGTCGCGGACGCTGACGCCGATCATGATCGGCCTGCTGCTGAAAGGCGAGCGCCACAGTGCGTCCGACGGTGCTGCGCCCGGCTTCTTTGCCCGCATCCATGGCGCGTTCGAACGCGGCTTCGAGCGTTTGCGCGAAGCTTACGTCGACGTGCTCACGCTGTTGCTGACGCGGCGGTTCATCGTCCCGATGGCCGCCATCCTGATCGTCGCGTTGGGAGCCGTCATGCTGACGCTGACCGGCCGCGATTTCTTTCCGGCGATCGACGGTGGGCAAATCAAGCTGCATGTTCGCGCGCCCGCCGGCACCCGCATTGAAGCCACCGAAGCCGTTTTCCAAGCGGTCGAAGACAAGATTCGGGAAGTCATTCCCGAGCGGGAGCGAGAACTCATCGTCGACGACATCGGAATACCGCAACGCGTGTACAACCTTGCATTCACCGACGGCTCCACCATTGGCCCCAATGACGGCGTGATCCTGGTGGCTCTCAAGGAGGGGCACGCGCCGACCGCCGACTACGTCCGCAAGCTGCGCCAGGTGTTGCCGGCCGCATTTCCGGAAGTGACGTTCTATTTTCAGGCCGCCGACATGGTCACCCAAATCCTCAATTTCGGACTGCCGGCGCAGATCGATGTGCGGACCGTCGGCCGGGACCGCGCGACCAACCTGCGCATAACGCAGGAGCTACAGCGGCGCATTGCCGCAATTCCTGGAATTGTCGACGCGCATCTGCAACAGGAGATCGATGGTCCGGCCTTCATGGCCGCGATCGATCGTGCGCGTGCTCTGCAGTTCGGGCTGAACGCGCAGGGCATCGCCAATAATATCAATATAAGCCTGAGCTCTTCCGCGCAGGTCACGCCGAACTTCTGGACCGATCCGGCATCGGGAATTCCGTATTACATCACGGTCCAGACGCCACAGCATCAGGTGAGCTCGCTGGGTGAACTCGGCAATACGCCGGTTTCGACCACGACCTCCTCCACAAGTTCTTCGGTGCCGGCACTGCTGAGTAACGTCGCCAAGTTCAGCCGCGACAGCGTCCCGACCAATTTGAATCAGACGAACATTCAGCCGGCTTACGACGTCTACGCCAGCGTGCAGGGCCGCGATCTCGGCGGCGTCTCCGAAGAGATCAGCAAGATCGTCGCGGAGCTGCAAAAAGAGCTCAAGCCGGGCAATTCGATCGAGGTTCGCGGCCAGATCCAAAGCATGCACGATTCCTTCCGGAATCTGGCCTTCG
>WNGI01000633.1_pt1 | contig 26959 bp, 21 predicted proteins | sample 5400621 | NCBI WGS metagenome assembly WNGI01 (sample SAMN13153374, study PRJNA577476) | soil metagenome | isolation source: 20 cm soil or saprolite under Garry oak tree replicate 1 | place: USA:California | collected 2016-06-15 | reverse complement strand
CTCGAACGCGGAGTACAAGTTCATCTTCGCGCGGGTGAATGGCGGATCGCGCTTCAACTTGAACTCGGGCACCTACGGGAGCGCCTGGACGTTCGGGGTTCCGTTCGACGAGCAGGGGGCTGGGGGGACGCCGCGGGACGTGGTGGCAGGGGCGGATCGGGTGTGGGATGGGCAGTGGCACCAGTACCGGCTGTACTTCAAGGTGTCGTCGTCGTCCGGGGCGAGTGACGGGGCGGCGCGGTTTTACCTGGATGGGGTGCTGGTGAAGTCGTTTGCGAACGTGAACATCCCCGATAGCGGGATCTACGGGCTCGCGTTGGGGCGGAACATGAACCAGGGGCCGGCGCAGCCAACCTCGGTGTGGTGGGGCCGGATTCAAGCCTGGAATCAGAATCCAGGGTGGTAATCGGCGGGCACTGCTCGCGATGACCAGGGCCGTCAGCGCATCGATTTGAGACCGACGCTGGCGGCCCGTTCCCGTTGCGGTTGCGCCGCAGACGCTGCGACACGTTGCGGGGTATATCCGCGGGATCGCCGACCATGAACGTCGCCGCGAAGGCTACCGCCACGGCCACACTCCTTTTGGCCGCCACTGTCCCGCCGGCGCCTCCCGGCTTGGCGCCACCGGCCCCGTGGGTGGAGGAAGATTTCTCGTCGTACGCCAGCACGTCGGACTTGCTGACGAAACGACGCGGGTTCTACTCCGTTGCGGAGGACGAGGGCACGGCTGGCATCGCGCTCGACACCACGAGCGGGTTCGGGCCGTCGCGCCGCAGCATGCGGTTCGCATTCCCGGATCGCAGCAACGATCTCGTCAACCGATGTCACGACTACACGATCGGCCGCAACATCGATTTGCCGCGCGCCGTGCGGGAGGTGTGGGTCGAAGTGTACGCGCGGTTCTCGGCGAACTTCCATACGCTGGCCCCGAGCGCCTGGGGCTGCAGGTCCGGTGCGGAATACAAGTTCATCTTCGCGCGGACCCACGGCGGGTCGCGCTTCAACCTGAACATCGGCACCGGTGGCAGTGCCTGGACCTTCGGCATTCCCTTTGACGAGCAGGGCGACGGGGGGACGCCCCCGAAGGTCGTGCCGGGCGCGGCCGCGGTCTGGGACGGTCTGTGGCACCAGTACCGCGTGTATTTCAAGGTGTCTTCGGACCGCGGCGTGCCGGACGGGGCGGCGCGGTTTTATTTGGACGGCCGACTCATCAAATCGTTTGCCACCGTGGTGATCAATGACACAGACATCTACGGCGTGGCGTTGGGGCGCAACCTGAACCAGGGGCCGGAAGAGCCGATGTCAGTGTGGTGGGGCCGGATTCGCATCTGGGAGCGAACACCGGGCTGGTAGGCTGGCCGCAAAAAAACGTAAGGCCGTCGCCGGGTGTGGCGGATACGCCACATCCGGCTTTGTCCCCACCCTTCCCGAGAGGGGCGAGCGAGGCGCTGGCACGTGGCATGCTCGTTGCCCCTCGCGGCTCGCATGGAATCCACGCCGTTCATCTCCGTTGTCGTGCCGGTCTTCAACGAGGAAGCGAATGCTCCCGTCCTCGTGCAGGCCGTGCGCGATGCTCTCGCGGCAGCGGGAACGTGGGAGTTGATCCTGGTCGACGATGGCAGCTCGGATCGGACGAGAGAGGTGATCGGCGCGCTGGCGGCTGTCGATGCCCGGGTTCGCCTGATCCCGCTCGCCCGCAATTACGGGCAGTCGACCGCAATGCAGGCGGGCTTCGACCACGCGGGCGGGGAGATCGTGGTGAGCATGGACGGCGACCTGCAGAACGATCCGCGCGACATCCCGCGGTTGGTCGCCAAGCTGGCCGAGGGTTACGACTTGGTCGCCGGGTATCGCGTGCGGCGGCGCGACAAGCTGGTCACGCGCAAGGTCCCCTCCTGGGTAGCGAACCGGCTGATCCGCTGGGTGACCGGCGTGGCGATTCGCGACAACGGATGCTCGCTCAAGGCATATCGGCGGGAGCTGCTGGAGCGCATGCGGCTGTATTCGGATATGCACCGGTTCATTCCCGCCATGGCTGCGGCCGTCGCGGCGGCGCGCATCACCGAGCTGCCGGTGCAGCACCATGCGCGGCTCCATGGGTCCAGCAAGTACGGCCTGTCGCGCATTCTGAAGGTGGCGGCCGACTTGCTCACGGTGAAGATGATCCGATCGTTTCGCGATCGCCCGCTCTGGATGTTCGGCCTCGCCGCGGCCGGGGCGACGGCGCTGGGAGTGGCGTTCACGCTCGCCACCGTGGTCGCGATGTTGTGGTTCCGGCCCGTAAAGGCGCACGCCCTGGTATTCCCGGGAGCCGCTCTGCTGTGGTTCGGCCTGGGATGCTATCTGCTGATTCTGGGCCTGATTTCCGAAAGCGTTGTCGCCGCACAGGGGGCCCTCGAGCCCGAGCAGCCTCCCCTGATGCGTGAGGAGCGCCGATGACGGCGGCGGCGCGAGCGGTGGTCACCCCGCGGTCGGGGGCTCGGGACACACGGGCTCAGGACAATGCCGTGGCGGTCTCGATCATCGTGCCGGTGAGCGAACGAGCGCATGATCTGGTCGGTTTGTATCGCGAGTTCTCCGGGCCGCTGGCCGCGGCGGGTCACGCCTTCGAACTGGTGTTCGCGCTGGAGCCCTGGTACCAGTCGCACGCCACGGCCTTGACGGAGCTCGCCGCCCAAGGCGCTCCGGTGCGGGCCCTCGTCGCGGGTCAGGCGTTAGGAGAGGCGTCGCTGTTGCGCGCGGCCATCGCTCACTGCCGCGGCGGGATCGTGGTGACGCTGCCGGCGTACCGGCGGGTCGAGGCGGCATGTTTGCCGGCGCTGATCGACCGGATCGCCGCCGGAGCGGATCTCGTCGTCGCCACGCGATCCCCGCGACGCGATCCGTGGTTCAATCGGCTTCAGGCCAGGGCGTTTCATGGACTGCTCCGCCTGGCGACCGGAGCGCGGTTCCACGACCTGGGCTGTGGAGTGCACGCGGTGCGGCGCGAAGTGCTGGAGCAGCTTCCCCTGCACGGCGACTTCCTGCGGTTCCTGCCCGTCCTGGCCACGCGTCAGGGATACCGCGTCGAGGAAAGCCCTGCCCAGCAACACCCCTCGGATAGAGGAACGCGGGTCTATGGACCGGGCACGTATCTGCGTCGTCTCATCGACGTCCTGGGTCTCTACTTTCTGGTGCGCTTTACGGAGAAGCCGCTGCGCTTCTTTGGACTGGTGGGTAGCGCGGTATCGCTGACCGGGGCCGCGCTGTTGCTGCTGCTCCTGATACAACGCTTGCAGGGCAAGGGGATCGCCGACCGGCCGCTCCTGCTGCTTGCCGTGCTGCTCGTGGTGTTGGGAGTACAGGCCACCGCACTCGGCCTCGTCGGGGAGATCATCGTTCACTTCAATGCCCTGCACCGGCGGAGCTACCGGCTCACGCCGGTCGCCCCGGTTCCGCCGGCCGAGCCGTGAGGCGCGCGGGCGTCTGGCTCCGGGTCGTGATTGGAGCAGCGCTGCTCGCCTGGGTGGTGCGGCGTGCCGACCTGCATGAGCTGAGCATCCAGATGGGCCCTCGACTCGCCCTGGGCGTGCTTGCGGCGATCGGCCTGCTGGCCGTCGCGCAGGGGCTCGCGGCGCTCCGCTGGCGCGTGATCCTCGGCTCCAGCGCGCCGGCGTGGAGCTACCTGTTCCGACTGTATTTGATCGGGTTGTTCTTCAGCCTGTTCCTGCCGACATCGGTCGGGGGCGACACCGTCCGGGCGGCCGCGGCCTCGGCACGGCGGCGTGGTGACGCCGGGTTGGCGGTCGCGAGCGTCGTGCTGGACCGCGTGGTGGGAGTGCTCGCCCTGGTGTTCTATTGCGCGCTCGGGATACTCGTGGATACGAGCTCGGTCTCGCAGCTGGCGAAGCGGGTCGAGTGGAAGGTCCCCGGGACTCCCGTCCTGGCGCTGGGAGCGACGGCGGCCGTCGTCGCGCTGGCGCTCGTGGTCGTGGCGTTACAGCGCTCCGCAACGGTCCGATCGGCGGTGGCGCAGGCCCGCCAGGTCACGCTGGCTTTCGTGAAGTCGCCTACCGCCGTGATCAAAGCGATGGGCCTCGGGCTCGCCGTCCAGGCGACCTACATCCTCGTGTGGGCGGGTCTGGGACAGGGTCTGGCGTGGCGGCTGTCGCTCGGCTTTCTGCTGTTCGCCGTGCCGTTCGTGAGCTTGTGCGCGATGGCACCGGTCACGATCTCGGGCCTGGGCGTGCGCGAAGGAGCGTGGCTGTTGCTCCTGGCGCCGCTGGGGATTCCGGCGGCGCACGCCGTGGCGTACGGGCTGCTGTACTTCCTCTGCGTGATGGCCGTCGCCGGAATCGGCGGCCTGCTGTTCGCAGTCCGCGGACTCGGGGCCTAAGGGAAGAAGTGCCTCTGCTGGAGTGGGTGAAAGAGCACCTGCCGCTCGATCTGGGACAGGGTGCCCGGCGCGCCACGACGAAGGGGAAACAGGTGGCGCTGGACCTCGTTCCGCCCGGGGCGGGGCGGAGGGCGCTCGACGTAGGGTGCCGCGAAGGAAACCAGAGTCGTTGGCTCGAGCGACGCGGGTACGTCGTCACGTCGATCGACGTGGAGCGCCTCTACGACAAGTGTCAAGTGGTCGATGCGAACAAGGCGTTGCCCTTTGCGGACGGATCCTTCGACCTGATCTGGTGCAGCGAAGTCTTGGAACACCTCGTCGATCCGGCCTTCGCCGCGCGGGAGCTGCGCCGCGTGCTGCGGCCGGGTGGCGAGCTCATTCTGACGACCCCGAACAGCTACTGCCTGTTGTTCCGATTCATCGCCCTGTTCGGCTTGACGCCGCGCCGCATCCAGCGGCGGGACCATCTCCATTTCTTCGATCTCTCACGCATGCGGGCGTTGTTCCCGGGTGCAGCGTTGTACGGGTACTTCCCGTACGCGGTGTTGAAACTCACAATCAGGCGCGGCGTGGGCGCCTTGTCCCCGACCTTTGTCGTACACGAGCGCAAATGTTGAAGACCGGGCGGACCGAGACCACCGTCATGGTGGCGGGGATAGTCGCACTCGGCGCCGTGTTGCGGTGCTACCAATTGGGCGCTCGCCCGCTCGAGGAAGACGAGCTGTACACGCTGCGCGACGCGTTGGACTTGGGCGCCGGGGCGGCTGCTGCCGGCGGACCGGGCATCCGCGGGCGGCCGCTCTACTACCTGCTGCAGCACCTGCTGCTGCCGCTGCACGACCCCACTCCTGCCTTCCTCCGGTTGCCGCCCGTCGTCTTCGCGCTGTTGGGCTTGTGGGTCACGTGGAAGTTGGGACGCCGGGTGTTCGGCCCGCTCGCCGGCGGGGTGGCCGCCCTGCTGGCCGCGGTGGCGCCGTGGCTCTTGTACGAGAGCCAGTTTGCCCGCTACTGGACGCTGATCTACCTGCTCGCTGGCCTTGCCACCCTGCTGCTGCTCGAGGCTACGGCGACGGAGCGACGGCGGCCATACGTGCTCGCCCTGCTAACCCTGGTCGCCGGAGTGGCGACGCACCCCACCTTCCTCTTTCCGCTTGCCGGCATAGCCCTCGGCCTGACAGTCGTCGCGCCCGACGGTGTCATGGGCTGGCGCTGGCCGACGCGGACCGCGTGGAGCACCTTGTGGGTCCCGTTTCTCGCCGCGCTGGCGCTGGGATGGATCGCGCTGAAGGTGACCGGCGGCCAGGCCGCGCTCGAAAAGGTCGAACCGCGTGGCGTGACCACCACGCTGAACCTCGTGCCGGCGATCGTGCAATGGCTCGATCCGGTCCTCGTGGTCACGGCCCTGCTGGGGGCTGTGTTCCTGCTCGTCGCCCCGCGGGCGAGCGGCGACCGGCGTTGGGCGGCGCTCGCCTTGGGCGGCGGGTCGTCCACGCTGCTCTTGCTCCTTGCCGCATCGCTGCGGACGGCCGTCTACGCGGATTATGCGACCGGGATGCTCCCGCTCGTCTTCGTGACAACAGGCGGCGCAGTGCAGCGCCTCAGCGAGTCGCTCACTCACGGAGGGCGCGCATTTGCCCTGGGAGCGACGGCCGTGCTCGTGACGGCCGTACTGCCTGGGACGGCATCGCACCTCTCGGACGGCACGCGCTTCGATTATCGACCGGCCTATGCGTACGTGCGGCGCGCCGGAGGGGGCATCTTGGTCGGTTCCCCCGCGATCGTGGCGCGGCATTACGCGTCCGATCTGCGCTACCGCGAGTCGCCCGCGAGCGTGGACACCTTGAGTAACTGGCTCGCGGGTAGCGGCACCTTGTGGGTGATCGCGCCCTACCACCGGAACGGGCTGGTGGCCGACGCTCCGGGGCTGGAGGGCTGGTTGTTCGTCCACTGCCGTCCGGTCTTGCGCACGGAACGGCCGCGGTTCGACTACCGGGTGTATCGGGTCGACCTGTACCGCTGCGGCGGACCGGGCGCAGCCGCGTCATGACGGCGTTCGGGATCTCGCGTGTGCGACGCGCGGTGCTGGTGTGGGTGCCGGTGGCGGCGGCCAGTCTAGGAACCTGCCGGCACGAGGCCTCCGGGTCGAAGATCCCCGTGGGGGAGTGCGGATCTCCCCGAGCGGCGTGGATCTGGTGCGACGATTTCGAGTCGGACCGTCTCGACCGGTACTTCGAATACGACAGCGCAGGCTTCGCTCGCGTCCGCGGCACAGGGTTGAACGGGTCCACGGGGATGCGCGCGCGCTGGGCAACGGGGCAGGTCTCGGCGGGGTCGCTTCACCTGGCCTTTGGCGCCACGCCGCAGGCCGGGATCCGGCCGGTGGACGCGGGGACCGCAAAGTACCGCGAGCTGTACTGGCGGCTCTACCTGAAGAACCAGGCGGGCTGGACCGGAGGCGGCGGTGACAAGTTGTCCCGCGTGCAGATCCTGGCGAACTCGGCCTGGGCCCAGACGATGATCGCGCCGGTGTGGAGCGGCGACCAGCCCAACAACCGGGAATACCTCTTGCTCGACCCGGTGTCCGGCACCGACAGTCTCGGGAATCTGCTGACGACGGGATACGGCGACGTCGCGCACCTGCGCTTCCTGGGGGCCGCCCGTAGTGCCACGGCGATCTTCGCCACCGCCAAGGCCGGCGTGTGGCGCTGCGTCGAAGCCCATGTCCGCTTGAACGACCCCGGCCAGGTGAACGGCGTGTTCGAATTGTGGATCGACGACGTGCTGGAAGCGCAGCGGACCGGCCTGAATTGGCTCGGATCCTACAACGCCTACGGCATCAACACCCTGTTCGTCGAGAACTACTGGAACGCGGGCGCCGCGATGGCGGAGGAGCGGTACATCGACAACGTCGTGCTCAGCACCCAGCGGATCGGCTGTCTATGAGTGGGCTGGCGCAGCGGGTCTACGAGAACGCCCCGACCTGGCTTCAGACCGTCTTCCTGAACGCCTACGCCGCGCGCATCCATGCCGAGCGCTATGGCTCGGTCTTCAAGGCGCTGGAGTCGGAATGGGATCGGAGCCAGTGGTGGGATCCCGGCCGGCTGCGGGAATGGCAGGCCGAGCGGCTGCGGCTCATGGTGCGCGTCGCGTACGACCGGTTGCCCTTCTACCGGCAGCGATTCGACGCGTGCGGCGTGCGCCCCGAGCAAATCGTCGGCCCGGAGGACTTGCGCCGCCTCCCGGTGCTGACCAAGGCCGAGGTGCGCGCAAACGGGCCGGCGCTTTTGACCCGCGAGCCGCGCGGATTGGTCCACGGCCACACCAGCGGGACGACCGGCTCTCCGCTCAGCCTGTGGTACGACCGCGCGATGTGTATCGCGAACAACGTCGCCGACTGGCGACAGAAACGCTGGGGGGGAATGGGGCGAGGGGATTGGTGCGGGCTGCTGCTCGGGCGCGTGGTGGTGCCGATTGCCACGCGGCGGCCGCCGTTCTGGCGCGCCAACTACCTGCACCGGCAGCTCTGGTTCTCGTCGTTCCACCTGAGCGAGGCCAACCTGAGCGCGTACGTCCGGGAGATGCGCCGCCGGCGGCTCGCGTTTCTCGAGGGCTATCCGTCCACGCTCTACATCCTCGCCTCCTACCTGCGGCGCCGGGGAGAGCGGTTGCCGCTGCGGGCGGTGTTCTCCTCATCCGAAACGCTCCACGCCGTTCAGCGGGAGGCGCTGACCGCGGCGTTCGAGTGTCCGATCTTCGATTTCTACGGATTGGCGGAGCGCGTCGTGTTCGCGGGGGAATGCGAGGTTCATGAGGGGAAGCATCTGTTCGATGAGTACGGCATCACCGAGGTGGTGGACGACGCCGGAGCGCCGGTGCCCCCGGGGCAGCGCGGGTGGTTGACCGGCACCACCCTGTGGAATCGCGGCATGCCGCTGCTCCGCTACCGCACCAGCGACATGACGGCGCTCCTGCCCGAGCGGTGCCGGTGTGGTCGGGGGCTCGCGCGGCTCGCGCCGGTCACCACCAAGGCAGAGGACATCGTGGCGACTCCCGACGGGCGCTATATCTCGCCGTCAGTCCTCACCCATCCCTTCAAGCCGTTCCCGCAGCTCTTGAAGTCGCAGCTGATTCAGGAACGCGGCGATCACCTGCTCGTGAAGCTGGTCGCGTCGGACGCGTTCACGGCCGCTCACCGCGACGCGCTGCTGGCCGGCCTGCAACAGCGGTTGGGCGAGGGGATGCGGATCGACGTCGAGTTGGTGGAGGACATCCCGGCGGAGCCGTCGGGCAAGTTCCGCTGGGTCATCTCCCAGGTCGCGCACGGCTGCAGTGTCCCCTGGGAAGGGTGAGCGCCGTCAGTCGCTGCGGGTCCCCCAGAGCTGGACCTCGTGCCAGAGATAGACGTTGGCGACGAGCCACAGAACCTCGCCATGATCCCGCTGGCCGCGCCGGTGTTCGCTGAGCAGCCGATCGAGGGTGGGGCGATCGAATGCCGCCGCCGCCGGATGGCGTGGGTCGCGCATGCGGTCGAGGAGAGCGCTGAACGCGGCGTCCTGAAACCATCCCCGCAACGGAATCCCGAACCCCGACTTTGCGCCCCGTGTGATCCGGGGACTCAGGTACCGCTCCGCCAGCCGCTTCACCACCCGCTTGTTCTCCGTTGCCCGGACCTTGAGCGCGGACGTGAGGCCCGTCGTCCATTCGACGAGCGCCAGGTCGAGGAACGGCACGCGTCCTTCCAGTCCACTGGCCATGGACATGCGATCCATGCGGTCCAGCGCGCATCCGAGATAGGTCGCGAGCTCATAGCGGGTCATCGTCGCGACCGCATCCCCGGGCACGAGCGCTTGCGCCAGGAGCTCCCGACGCTCGACCACGGCGCCAGCGATTGGCGCGCCCGTGAGACGCGACACCAGCGCCGGAGACACGTAAGCCGAGTTGTAGACGACGGCGTCTTCGTACGAGAGAGGCAGCAGCTCGGCGAGCTTACCGGCTCGATGTCCCGGCAGCCGGCGCAGGGCGCCGGCCGTCAGCGCACGGCTCCAGTGCGGCAGCCACGCCGTCGCCTGGTGCAGGCGCGTGATATGATACCGCGGGTAGCCGCCGAACAGCTCGTCGGCGCCTTCGCCGGTCAGCACCACCGTCACGAATTGCCGTGCGAAGCGGCTCAGCAAGTACAGCGGGACGGAATTCGGGTGGCTGAGAGGCTCATCGTGGTGCCAGATCAACCGGTGCAGCGTCGCCTGAAAGGTGTGTGGGTCCGCCCGCAGCACGTGGTGGTTGGTGCGGGCGCGGGTCGCGGTGTCCTGCGCCAGCGCGGTTTCGTCCCACATCCGTTCGGCGAACCCGACCGAGAAGGTGGAGAGCTGGCGGTCGGCGTGACGCGCAGCGTAGGTCGTGACCAACCCGGAGTCGACGCCGCCGCTGCAGAACGTTCCCAGCGGGACCTCGCTCATCAGCTGGGAACGCACCGCCTCCTCCAGCAGCGCTTCGAGCCGGTCGCCGGCCTGCTTCAGCGTGATGACCGTCGCGCCGTTGCCCGCGACCGGCGCGGGGGCCGACCAGTACCGCCGGACCTGGAGCCGGCCGTTCTGCCAGACGGCCACGTGCCCCGGCGGCAGGCGGTGCACGCCGTCGAAGAAGCTGCGACTACCGGCGACGTACCGGAAGACCAAGTATTCCTGCAGGCTGGCGGGCCGCAGCCGGGGTGCGCACCCGCTGCCCGCCAGCACGGCCTTGATTTCCGATCCAAAGAAGAGCCCCTCGTCGGTGACGCTGTAAAACAACGGCTTGATGCCGAGGTGATCGCGACCGAGCACCACGCGGCCGTTCCGCATGTCGTGCAGGCCGAAGGCGAACATGCCGTTCAACCGCTCCACGAAGCCCAGACCCCAGGTCTCGTAGGCGTGCACCAGCACTTCGGTGTCGCTGCGCGTCCGGAAGGTGTGCCCGTAGGATTGCAGTTGGGCGGCGAGCTCCCGGTAGTTGTAGATCTCGCCGTTGAACGTGATCCAGATACTGCCGTCCTCGTTCGCGAGCGGCTGCTGTCCGGTCGCCACATCGATGATGCTCAGGCGGGTGTGGCCGAGCCCGACACCGGCTGCGCGGCGCTCGCCGGCGCCGTCCGGACCGCGATGCGCGATGGCCGCCCGCATCCGCAGGAGCCGGTCCAGTTCGACGGGCCGGGCCGGATCGACGTAGGCCAGGCCGCAGATGCCGCACATCAGCCGGGACGCCGGTGCAGGGAACAGGGCATAGCGATGGGGTGACTCCGGGCCAAGGTGAAGTCCGCCCCCCCTAGATCAAGTTTAATGCCGTGCCTGACGCGACACCGTTGCGCGCCCGCCACACCACGCAAGCGCGCCCATGAGGGCGCGGAGGCTGGGCATGGCATACGACTTGCCCCTCCGCTCCCGCGAGCATCCGGTGATCGAGGAGGTACGTTGTCGCCCGCACCGTGGACATCCGGCGCCCGGCCAAGATTGTTGTTCCTGTGTCAAACGCTCCCCTATCCTCCCGACGGTGGCGTTTCGATTCGCACGTACCACGTGCTGCGCCTCTTGGCGCAGGCGTTCGACGTGACCGCGCTGTGCTTTTTCCGCGCCAGCGATCGCCCCACGTCCCGGGATGTCGCGACCAGCGTCACCGGGCTGAGCGAGTTCGCCGCGGTTCAGGCCTTTCCCATCCCGCAGGAACACGCGATCGGGCGATTGCTGTGGGACCACACGCGCAGCCTGGTCCGAGGCCGCGCCTACACCGTGTTCGCTTATGAGTCGCGCGCCTTTCGAGCCCGACTCGCAGAGCTGCTGGCGCGCGAGTCTTTCGACCTGGTGCACATGGATAGCCTCGACCTGTCCGGGTATCTGCCCGCGCTCGAGGGGCTGCCGATCGTCTGCGTACACCACAACATCGAAGCCACCTTGTTGCGACGCCGTGCGGGGCTCGAGCGGCGGCGCTGGCGGGCGGCGTACATCCGGCACCAGAGCCGATTGGTGGAGCGGGAAGCGCAGCGCTGGTTAGGCCGCGTGGCTCTCAATGTGGCCGTGTCTTCGGCCGACCGCGACGACCTGCTGCGGCTCGCCCCGGGTGCGCGGTGCGCGGTCGTGCCCAACGGGGTTGATGTGGGACGCTTTCAGCCCGCCGGCGCGCCAGGCACTGGCATCGTCGGAGTCGGCGGCACCAACTGGTTCCCGAACCACGATGCCCTGAGTTACCTGGCGACCGAGCTGCTTCCGCGACTGCGGACACGGCAGCACCCGGTAGTCCGCTGGGTCGGCCGGGCGAGCCCGGAAGATCAGCGCCGCTATCGCGACGCGTACGACATTGACCTGACCGGCTACGTGGACGACGTGCGGCCGTTCGTGGAGCAGGCGGCGTGCTTCGTGGTGCCGCTGCGCGTGGGAGGGGGGACACGGCTGAAAATCCTGGACGCGTGGGCGATGGGGAAGGCGATCGTGAGCACGTCGATCGGGTGCGAAGGGTTGGCGGCGGTGGACGGCGAAAACATTGTGATCCGCGACACCGCGGACGGTTTCGCGGAGGCCGTGGCTCAGGTGCTCGAGGATGTGCCGTTGCGGGAGCGCCTCGGCCGGGCTGGCCGGGCGACGGTGGAGCGGCAATACAGCTGGGAATTGATCGGCCGAAACATGGTGGAGCTGTATCGGGAGGTCATGAATGTCGGGCGTTGCAGAAAGCGCACGTATCTTCCAGCGCCGGGGGAGGTCTGTTAGTTTGAGGCCGCATGCGCGGAAGGGGTCAACGCTCGCGCGCCCGTGCGGCGGTGCGGCTGGTCGCCTGTATGCTGGCGCTCGGCTCGCTGGGTTGTCTCGCGATCGAAGGCAATCGCGAGCCAGGTGTGGGGCCGCCGCCTCCCCCACCGCCTCCGCCCCCGCCCCCGCCCCCGCCTCCCCCGACGGGTGGAGCATGGCTCGAGGAAGACTTCTCGACCTACGTCAGTACGGCGGACCTGCTCGCCGATCCCCACGGCCTCTATTCGGCGGTGGAGGACGCCAATCCGGCGCAAATCACCCTCGACCAGACGACGGGATACGGCGGTTCGTCCAACAGCATGCGCTACACCTTCCCGGACCGGTCGGCCGACACGACGGGGCGGTGTCACGACTACCCGGTGGGGCGGAACATCGAGTTTCCGGCGCGCGTGCAGCAGGTCTGGATCGAAGCCTATGTGAAGTTCTCGGCCAACTTCCGGACGCTGGCCCCCAGTTCGTGGGGCTGCAACTCGAATGCAGAGTACAAGTTCATTTTCGGACGCGTGACCGGCGGATCGCGCTTCAACCTTCTCTCCGGTACCTATGGGTACGCCTGGACGTTCGGCGTCCCGTTCGACGAGCAGGGGGACGGTGGGTCGCCGCCGAAGGACATCCCCGGGGGCGACAGGGTGTGGGACGGCCAGTGGCACCAGTACCGTCTCTATCTGAAGGTGTCGAGCGCCCCGGGGCTGGCGGACGGCGCGGGCAAATTCTGGCTCGACGGCAAGCTGCTCAAGGAGTATACGGGCTTCGAGATCAACGCCTCCGACATCTACGGCGTCGCCCTGGGGCGGAACATGAATCAGGGACCGGCCCAGCCGTCGTACGTGTGGTGGGGGCGGATCAGCGTCTGGAGGTCGGACCCCGGGTTCTGAGGGCGCCGGTCCGCGCCGGAGCACGGGCGTGAGGCTCGCGAGCACGGTCGCGATGCCGCTGCCGGGGAGGGCGCGGACAGCCCCCTGGAGCTCGTTACACGTCGCGCTGGCGGCCACCCTGTTGTGCTCGGTCTGGCGCGTACAGGATCTCTTCCCGTTCCTCGCCGTGCTCCAGATCCCGCTGCTCACCTCGCTCGCCGCTATCGTGCTGTTCTTCCTGGCCCGCGACGTCGAGCGCTCGTTGTTGGTGCTGCGACACCCGATCGTGCGGCTGTCACTCGTGCTGCTGCTGCTCATGCTGCTGAGCGTGCCGGGCAGCTTGTATCCGGGTCTCAGCGCAAAGTTCATCCTCAAGGATCACTTCCGGACCGTCTTGCTGATGATCGTCCTGGCAGGGAGCGTGCGCCACTTCCGCGACCTCGAGCGTTACGCGGCCACGCATGTGGCCGGTGCCCTGATCTTTTGCCTGACGGGGTTGACCAAGTTCTCCGTGGATGCCAAGGGGCGGCTCGGGGAGCTTGGCTACTACGACGCCAACGACCTGGGGCTGCTCATGGTGTGCGTCACTCCGCTCGCGGTGTACTTCCTGCGCGGAGGGGCGAGACCGCTCCACCGGTGGTTGGCCTTGGCGGCCATAGCGATCTTCGTGGTCGCGCTCGTCAAGACGGGATCGCGCGGTGGATTTCTCGGACTGATCGCAGTCGGCGGCTTCATCGTCTTCCGCTTTACTTCGTTGCCGCGCCGCGTCCGGCTCGCCGCGGTCGCCGCCGCGTGCGTGGTGCTCGCGTTCACGGCCAGCGACCGTTATTGGAGCATGATGCGGACCCTGCTCAATCCCCGGGCGGACTACAACTGGTCCGGCAACGAAGAGGGCGGGCGTATGGAGGTATGGAAGCGCGGCGTCGGCTACATGACGACGCATCCCTTGCTGGGCGTGGGGGTCAGCGCGTTTCCGGTTGCCGAAGGGACTATCTCCCCGCTCGCCGACCGGCAGCGGTTAGGCATCGGGCTGAAATGGTCCGCGGCGCACAATTCGTTCGTACAGATCGGGGCGGAGTTGGGTTTCCCGGGACTCATCGTCTTTCTCTGGTTGCTCTGGGTGAGTCGCAAGACGCTGCGTCGTCTCGGGCGGCTGCCGCGCGGGCCGGACGGCCGCACGGTTCCGCTCGCGGCCCTGGCGCAATCGCTCACCGCAGCGCTCCTGGGCTATTGCGTCGCCGGCTTCTTCCTGTCGCAAGCCTACTCCGCCTTCCTCTATACCCTACTCGGGATGATCGCGGGAATGGGCGTCCTGGCGTCCACCCCCGCGTCGCTCGCCGCACCGGGCGCGGGGACGCTCCGGCGGGCGGGGTGAGCCAGGGCCCGCTCCGCGTCCTCCACGTGGTGCTCGACCTGGACGCGGGCGGGCTCGAGCGTCTGGTCGTGGACATCGTGCGTGGCAGCGACACCACGCGCTTCGAAAGTCATGTCCTGTGCCTCCGCGAGCCCGGTCGCCAGGCCGCGAGCCTGGACGGGATGGGACGGCTACACGTAGCCCCCCCACTGTCTCGCTGGTCGTGGCTCCATCCGGCTCCACTGATTCGGCAGATCCGGGAGATCGCCCCGGACGTGGTTCACACGCACAGCGGCGTGTGGTATAAAGCATCGCTCGCGGCTCGTCGGGCCGGCGTACCCCGGGTCATTCACACGGATCACGGGCGCCCGTGGCCGGACCCGTGGTCCTCCCGGGTGGTGGATCGCCTTGCCTCCCACCGCACCGACGTTCTGGTTGCGGTCTCCGAGTCGCTCGCGCGATTCCTGCGCGCCCGCCTGCACGTGCGTCCGGGGCGGCTCCGGGTCATTCTGAACGGCGTGGACACGGCGCGGTTCCGACCGCGGGCCGATCCGGGGACGTTGCGGCAGGAGCTTGGCCTCGCGCCGGACATCCCGATCCTCGGTAGCATCGGGCGACTGGATTACATCAAGGGGTACGACGTGATGCTGCACGCGCTGGGGCAGCTCGCCGCCGAGTGGCCCTGGCACCCCCTCCCGGTCCTCGTGCTGGCGGGGGACGGGCCCGAGACGGGTCGGCTGCAACTGCTCGCGCGACGGCTCGGGCTCGAGCGTCGCGCCTTCCTCGTCGGCTGGCGTCAGGATGTCGAAGCGCTGCATGCCGGGTTCACGCTGTTCACGCTGGCCTCACGCAGCGAGGGGACGTCGGTTGGTCTACTCGAAGCCATGAGCGCGGGCTTGTGCCCAGTGGTCACCGACGTCGGTGGCAATGCCGCGGTGCTCGGACCGTCCCTCCGGCACCGCCTGGTGGCGGCCGAGAACCCGGCGGCGCTCGTCGCTGCCTGGCGCGACGCGCTCGGCGATCCGACTCGGCGCGTCGCGGATGCCGGCGCTGCGCGGCACCGGGTCGAACAGGCGTACGGCCTGCGGGCCATGGTTGGGGCCTACGAGCGACTCTATCTCGGAGAGGACGCCGGCGCGACGCTCGCGTGAGAACGCCGCTCAGCTACGTAGCTCGCGCAGCAGCGTCCACAGCGCGCGCACACGCGGCCGGTGCCAACCGTACAGGACCACCGCGTACACGACGGCTCCGGTCATGACGTGCGCCGCCAGCTTCACGCTGGGGCGCCAGGGGTCGGGCGTCACCAGGCGAACCGCCCACACGACCGCGGCCATCGCCAGCGTGCTGCCGGCGGCGGGCCACAGCGATCTCAGGTAGGCCGGCAGCGGCAGCCCGGTCAGGCGCAAGGCGTAGCCGAGGTAGAGCGGCATCACCAGCAGGGGATGGCCCACCAGCCACGCGGCGGCCACGCCCGCGGTACCCCAGCGGCTTCCGAAGTAGAACAGGACCGGCAGGATGAGTGCGGTCACCAGCGTGAGCTGCATGTTTCCCTTCGCGTGGCCCCGGGAGACGATGATCTGCGGCAGCAGCGGGCTGACGGATCGCAGCGCGGCCGACAAGGCCAGCAGCTGCAGTGGGGCGACGGCGGCCCCCCACTGGGGGCCGAGCACGAGCGGCACGAATTCGTCGGCGATCAATGCGATGCCGATCGCGGCGGGAAAGGTGATGAGCGCGAGCGCTTCGGTGAGGTTCTTGAGGTAGCGTTGCAAGGCCGGAAGGTCGTGCTGCACGGCCGAGAACACCGGCGGCGTCACGCTCGAGACCAAGGCGGTGATGCGGTCGACCGGAATGCTGGCGAGGGTCCACCCGATCGTGTACGCGCCGAGCGCGGCCTTGCCGAGCAGGCGACCGACAATCGCAAAGTCGGCGTTGCTGTACAGGTACCACGCGAGCCGTGAGACGACGAGGTGCCACCCGAAGGTCACTGCACTGGAGATGGTCCCGAAGCGGCGCGGCCACGCGATGGGCTGGGGACGCCAGATGTTGACCAGCAGCGTGCTCGTCAGGCGTCCGCCGAGCGGCCCGAGGACGAGGGCCCAGTAGCTCGCTCCCAGGGCGGCGAGGAGCAGCGTCGCCAGCGCGGCGACTACCGCTTCGGCTCCGTCCGCCCAGGCGAGCCGCCGGAAATCGAGGTCCCGGGTGAGGAGCCCCTGCGGCACGACCTGCAGCGCGCTCGTCAGGAATGCGAGGCTCGCGACGGGAATGATCCAACGGACGGTCGGCTCGCCGAAGAAGTCCGCCACGACGCCGGACAGGAGCGTCGACAGGGCGACAAACGCCACGCCCAGCAGCAGGGCGAACCCCGCGAGCCGGGCGATTTGTTCGGCGGCCAGGTCGCGCCGTTGCACGATGACCGCGCCCAACCCGAACTCGTTGATGAGGTGAATGAACCCCAGATACACCATCGCCATGCCCACTAGGCCGTAGTCGGTGGGTGCGAGCAGGCGCGCGACGATGAGCGTGGACGCCCAGCCGAGCAGCTGGGTCGCCCAGCGCATGGCCCCCGTCCACGCGATGCCGCGGATCAGCGAGCGATCGAGCTCGCGCCCACTGTGCGCCGGGGGGGCCGGGGGGGCCGGGGGGGCCGTCGTCGTCGCCGCGACGGGGGGTGGAAGGGCGTCCGACTCTACGAGGCCGCGCATGCGAGCGTCGGCTCCTCGGCAGTCTGCGGCGGGGCGCCGGTGAGCGCTTCGATCGCGGTGAACAACCGGTTCGCCTGTTCCCGGCGGCTGAAGCGCGGATCCTCGGCCAGGCGCAGCGGCCACTCACCCCGCAGGTGCTGCAGGTAGCGGAGGTGCAGGAGCCCGGCGATGGTGTCCACGGCCTCCGGCGGCACGACGTCCGCGCTCGAGCCCCGGAGCAGCTGTTCGGTCGCGCTGCCGTCTTCTGCCAGGGCCAACAACCATGCGTCGAACTGCATGTAATCAAAGATCTTCGCCGGGATGGCCATGTCCGAGTCCTGGGGCAGGATCACCAGCATCGTGGCCTGCGCGAGGAACGCGAGGGCTTCGGCGCGCGGTCGGGGGGGGCGGGTCTCGACGAACGCTTCCATCCCCTCTTCCTGGGCGATCTGCTCGATCGGGACCCCGTCGAAGGTGCGCACGTCGCCCATGAATTGGATCCCGAACGCGGCGGGGGAGAGGTCTCGCTCGCGCACGAGCTGAGCCGCGGCACGAAACAGCGGACGGGGATCGCGGTCGAGATAGATCGACCCTGCGTACGCGATGACGAAGCGACGCCCGTGTTGGGACACGGGAACGGGCTCCTCGTCGCACCCGTTGGGTACGGCGATGATGCGATGCCCCGCCGCACGGTACACGCCGCGCATCACGTTGCGCAGCGGGTCGGTGTTGGCGACGATGAGGGACGCCTCGGCAATCGCCCGGCGCTCGTAATGGCGGGCGAACGCGAACCACACGGGACTCGCGATCCCCTCGGGAAGGCGCTGCACGAGGGTCCACGGGTCGCGCATGTCCATGACGAACGGCAGGCCGGTCCGGTGCGCGACGAGCCGCGCCGCTTCGTGGGCCATGTGTGGCGGACCGCAACTGATCACCGCGCGGTGCACGCCGGGCTCGATGACCTGGATCGCGCGGCGGGCGGCGGCCCGAGCCCAGCGCCCGGTCCGGACGTACTCGAGCCACGCGAAGTAGGCCCGCACCACGTCGCGTGGCTCGGACGGCTGCCACCGCACCTCCCGCCGGGCGAGCGACTGCCGCTGCTGGGCGACCGGACCGAGCGCGCCGCCCGCCGGCCGCGTCAGGCGATGCGGCAGGCGGCGCGCCGAGTCGTACGCGCGCCAGGCGAGCTCCACCACGTGCTCCCAGGCCACTTGAGGCGGGGCCAAAGTGTACACCCGAACTCCCGGTGGGAGGTCGCCGAGGCGGCTCGGGTCGGTGACCGCGAGACTCGCCGGATCGAAGGTGATCACGTCGAGACCCCAGCCGCGTTCGGCGGCGTAGCGGGACAACTTCTGCCACCGCAGGGCCCCGACGGCGGCGTCGGGCGGGAAATGACAACTGATGAGCAGCAGCCGAGCCTGCGCCGGCGACGCACCGGTCGAGTGCGACGGCGCCGGTCCCGGGCGGCGCGCGCGCCACAAGTCCAGTACGTGCGTCGCGACGCGCACCATCCGCGGACGGTGCGCCACCAGCAGGACGGCGACGTACGCGGTCGCCCCCGCGAGCACTTCGATACTCAGCTGCAGCCAGCCCGACCACGTGTCCGGGATGACGGCGCGGAGGGCGAGGACGACGACCGCGATACCGACCGCCGCGCTGCCGGCGGGCCACAGCGCACGCAGGTAGTCGGGCGCGCGCATGCCCAGGATGCGCAGCGTGTGCCGGAAGAACGACGGAATCGTGATGAGCGGGTACCCGATGACCCAGCCCAACGCCACGCCCGTGATACCGGCCCACCGCGCGCCCAGATAGAGTACCACCGGGAGCGCGATCGCGGTAAGCACGTTGAGCTTCATGTTGAGTTTGGCGTGGCCTGTGGCGATCAGCATCTGCGGCAGCAGGTTGATGATCGAACGGAACCCACCGTACAAGCCGAGCAACCGGAGCGGCACGATGGCCGGTCGCCACCGCTCGCCGAGCACCGTCAGGACGAAGACATCGGCCACCAACGCCAGGCCGACGGAGACGGGGAACGTGACGAGCGCGAGCCCCTCGGTGAGGCCGAGGAGATAACGGCGCAGCGCGCTGGGGTCGTCTTGTGCGGCGGAAAACACGGCAGGCGTCACTTGCCCGACCATCGCGCTCACGCGATCGACGGGGATGCTGGCGACGTCGGACCCCTTGGTGTACGCCCCGAGCGCGGCCTTCCCCAGCACGCGCCCCACGATCGTGAGGTCGGCGTAGCTGTAGACGTACCAGCACAGCTGAGAGATGACGACGTACCAGCCGAAGTTCACGGCGTCGGCGATGGACCGGAGGTCCCGGGGCCAGGCGAGCCGGTGCGGACGCATCACACACAGCACGCTCATAACCGCGAACCCGCTCACCACCGTGCCCCACACGAGCGCCCAGTAGCCCAGACCCAGGTATGCACCGGTCAGCGTGACCGCGCTCCATGCCATCGCCTCGCCCGCATCGAGCCATGCCAGCCGGCGAAATTCCAGATCGCGCGCCAGTAGCGAGCGTGGGACTACCTGCACACCACGCATTACGAACGTGAGACTCAGCGCGATGATGATCCCCTGCACGCTGGGCTCGCCGAAAAACACCGCCACCGGCCCCGCCAGGCCGAGCGACAAGACGAAGATGATGACGCTCGCGAGCACGGCGAGGCCGCCGAGCTGGGCGATTTGCTCCGTCGTCAGGTCGCGGCGCTGCACGATGGCCAGGCTCAGCCCCAGCTCGTTCACGAGCTGGACGAAGCCTGCGTACACCATCGCCATGGCGAACAGACCGTAATCGGTGGGTGTGATGAGGCGCGCCACGATGAGCGTGGAGGCCCAGCTCACGAGCTGCGTGAGCCACTTAATGCCCCCGGTCCAGGCGATCCCCTGGGCGAGAGAACGGTCGAGATTGGTTGGGGATTGGCTCATCTAGGAGAGGCTAGACCAGCAAGAGCAGGGCCACGTGGCTCGCGCCCACGCCACGCCGCACGCCTCCAGATGAGTGTGGCGACGCCGCAACGGATGAGCGCCAAGCTACAGCCCTCTGGTGTTCCCGGCCCTGCGAGGGGGGCGGCACAGAACTTGTTCTGAGACACGGGCCGAGGACTCATGATCGGAGCCTTTAATGACGCTGGCAGCGCTCAATCACTATGTGCCGGGCCCGTTGAAGCAGGTCGCGCGCACCGCGTGGCAACGGCAGCAATTGCGCCGTGCCGTGCGGCGGCTCGCGGCCCTCCCGCTGGAGACGGTGCCCGAGCGCCCGCTGCTCGCCGACCTGCGCGCCGCATGGGACAACGACGGGTTCGTGGCCGACATCGACTATCTCGCGGAGGTCGCGCGTTACGCGGCGCACACGCCGGGCCCGGTGCTCGAATGCGGCAGCGGCCTGACGACGCTGCTGCTGGGCGCACTCGCGGGCCGGCGCGGCGTTGAGGTGTGGGCCCTGGAACATGACCCCGAGTGGCGACGCCGCGTCGCAGCGGCGTTGCGCGATCACCTCGCCGGCCAGGTGTACCTGTGGTTGTCCCCCCTCAGCGATTACGGCGCGTTCGACTGGTACGCGGCGCCCCTCCCCCTCATGCCGGAACAGTTCCGGCTCGTGGTGTGCGACGGGCCACCCGACGATACGCGCGGCGGGCGCGTCGGCTTGCTGTCGGTCATCGGTGATCGTCTGGCGCCCGGAGCCGTGATTCTGCTCGATGATGCGAGCCGCGAGAGCGAACAGGAGGCGGTGCGCCGCTGGACGCGCGCGATGCCGCTCAATGTCGTGCTGCGGTCGCTGCCGGGCGGCACGCTGGCCGAGATCACACGATGCTGACGGTGTCCCTCGGCTTGCGCGCATCGGCCGGGCCTGGCGCAGCACCGGCGGGCACTCCGCCGGCGCCGCGCTCCCCAGTCCGGCACGACCTGCAGTGGATCACCCGGGCCACGTGCCCGCCGGACTGGTGGGCGCACGTCGAGCGCTGCGGTGGAGGGTTCTTTCACACGCCGCCCGGGCTCGGCGCCGGTGCGCCGGTCGGTGAGGCCGTGTTCGCGCAGCTACTGCGCGGCGCGGACGTCGTCGGGGTCGCGACGGGCGTGCGCAGCCAGTGCCGCCTCGGGCGGCGGCCGCGTCACCTGTATTTCCCGACCGCGCCTGCGTTGCTCGGACTCCCCCGTCCCGACGAAGCGCTCGACGCGCTCGCGCAGGCGCTGCGCAGCGAGGGGGCCGCAGAGGTCGGGGTGGATTCTTTCGACGCGGGCTGGCAGCCGGTTGTCACGCCGGGTGCGTCCATCGAGACGCGAGAGCGGGTCGAGTACCTCGTACCGCTCGACCGCAGTCCCGACAAGCTGGTGCGCGACTGCAGCAAGCACCATCGACGCCATCTGCAGAACGGCATGCGGCAGGAGTGGAGCTTGCAAACGCTGGACGGACCGGAGGCGCGAGCGGTGATCGCCGCCGTGCAGCACGCGGCGGCCGACCGGGCAGCGGAGCGGGGCGATCCCTTCCAGGCGACCCTGCCGGCCGCCGCTGGGGCCGGGACCGATCACGGGGCGCCGTGGGGCGTGACGACGTTCTCCGTGTGGGAGAACGGGGCGCCCCTCGCCGCCGCGCTGGTCGGTTGGGCGAAGCCCCGGGCGTACTATCTCGTCGGCGGCTCCACGCCGACGGGCTATGCGTGTCACGCGGCCGTGTGGCTGCACTGGCGTATCATGTGCCATCTGGCCGAGGGGGGCTTCACGATCTACAACCTCGGCGGCACGCCCGTCACGGCGCGCCGGCCGGATGATCCGCAGCACGGGCTGTACCGCTTCAAGAGCGGCTTCGGGACGGACATCGTCTCCCGCCGCAGCGTGCGCTGGACGCTCAGTCCGCTGCACGTGGGGACCCACCGCCTGGTCAACTGGGTGGCGACCCGACTTCACTCGTAACCCGGAGACGTGCGGCGTTGACTCAGGCCCTCCCACTGCCGATCCCGCGCCTCGCACGCGTGCTCGAGGCCGGTTTGCAGAGACTGCGCGCCCATCCGTTGCTCAACCCGGTGGCTCTCGAGGAGCTCTGGCACGAGCGTGGCGGGCACGCCGTGGACCTGACACACGGCCCCCATCTCCTCGCGGCGCTCGACTGGCTGGCGCGCGCCCAGGCGGCGAACGGGGACGACGGCTTCGCGCGTGGCTACAGTCTCGTTTGGAGTCCGTACTTCAGGTTGCGGGGGTGGCAGCCCAGCTACCCCGAGACGACGGGCTACATCATCCCGACGCTGTACCTCGCCGCGCGCCACCTCGCACGCCCCGACCTCGCCCAGCGCGCCGAGCGCGCGGCTCGGTGGGAGGTCGAGATCCAGCTGCCGTCCGGCGCGGTGCGCGGCGGCGTGATGGGAGAGCTGACGTCTCCGGCGGTGTTCAACACCGGCCAAGTGCTGTTCGGCTGGCTGGCGGCGTTCGCGGAAACCGGCTCGGGCGTGTTTGCGGGCGCGGCGCGCCGGGCGGCGGGCTTCCTGCTCGCGACGCTGGACGAGGACGGTCACTGGCGCCGTGGCAATTCCCGGTTCGCCAACGCGCGGGCGACGCTCTACAACACCCGTGCGGCATGGGCCCTCGCGGAGGCGGGGCGCATGCTCGGGGCGCCTGAGTTCACGGCGGCTGCGGCGCGAAACTTCCGCGCCGTCGCCCGGCGGCAGCATGACGACGGCTGGCTGCCCGACTGCTGTCTCAGCGATCCGTTCCGACCGCTGCTGCACACGGTCGCGTACGCGATCCGGGGCCTGCTCGAAGGCGGGCGCATCCTGCAAGATGCGCGGCTCATCGCGCGCGCCGCAGTCGCTGCAGAACGGATCGCGGCCGCGGTGGACCCGGACGGCCGGCTCCCGGGGCGGTTTGCCGCCGGCTGGAAGCCGGCGGTGTCGTGGAGCTGCCTGACCGGCCAGGCGCAGATGGCGAACATCTGGTTGCGCCTCTGCGAGATCACGGGCGAGCGGAAGTGGCTCACACCCGTGGCGCCGGTGCTCCGGTTTCTCAAGTCGACACAGAACCGCACGAGTCGCGATCCCGGGCTCCGGGGCGGCGTCAAGGGCTCTTACCCACTCGGCGCGGAGTACGGGCCGTACCAGACCTTGAACTGGGCGACGAAGTTCTTCGTCGACGCGCTCATCCGGGACGAGCAGATCACGCTGGGCGCCGCCGGGAAGGAAGCCGCGACCGCGACGGCTGCCACCCTCGCCTAAGCGCGCCATGGTCGTCCTGCAAATCGTCGCGCCCGCGGAGTTCGGGGGCCTGGAGCGGGTCGCTCACGCGCTGGCGCAGGGGCTCCACGGGGCGGGTCATGAAGTGCACGTGGCGACGGTGCTCGACCGTCCCGGCGAACATCCCTTTCTGACACCGCTCGCCCAGATCGGTATCACGACGCACCAGCTGGTATTCCCCGGGCGCGCGTACTGGCGGGAGCGCCGGGCGATCGAGGGGCTCTGCCGCCGCTTCCGACCGGATATCGTCCACACCCACGGCTACCGGCCGGACGTCGTGGACGCGGGCGTGGCCCGGCGGCTAGGGATTCCCGTGGTCACGACGGTGCACGGGTTCACCGGCGGCGGTTGGAAGAACCGCTGCTACGAATGGCTGCAGCGCCGTGCGTTCCGGCAGTGCGACGCGGTCGTGGCGGTGTCCCGGCCCCTGGTCGAGCGCCTGGTCCGGGCCGGCGTGCCGCGGGCGCGGCTGCACGAGGTGCCGAACGCGTGGCACCCGACCGCACCGCCGCTCGATCGCACCGCGGCGCGGCTCGTGCTGGGGCTGCCCCGGGATGCCTTCGTGATCGGCTGGGTCGGGCGCTTGACCTCCGAGAAAGGCCCGGACGTGCTGCTCGATGCAGCGCGGTGCGTCTCGGACCTGCCGCTCGTCGTATCCGTGGTGGGGAACGGCGCTGAACGAAGCGCGCTTCAAGCCCGGGCGCGCAGCCTGCGGCTCGACAAGGTCTTCTGGCACGGCACGCTGGGCGACGCGGCCCGGCTGTTCCCGGCGTTCGACATCTTCGTTCTCAGCTCGCGCACCGAGGGTACGCCCATCGTGCTGTTCGAGGCGATGGCGAGCGATGTGCCGGTGGTGGCGACACTGGTCGGCGGCGTACCGGACATTCTGTCGGCGGCCGAGGCGGCGCTCGTCTCCCCGAACGACCCCGTGGCGCTCGCCGCGGAGGTGCGCGCCATATATCGTGACCCGGCGCCGGCGCGGGAACGCGCCCGGCGCGCGCGGGCACGACTGGAGCGCGATTTCAGCCTCGGCCCGTGGCTGGCGCGCTATGAGCGCATCTACGACCAGGTAGCCCGAGCGGCGCCGGCCGCGCTGGTGGGATGAGCAGCGCGTCCACCGTCTCGCTCGTCGTCGGGCTGGGAGCGTTTTCGTACAGCTACGTCGGCTACCCCGTCCTGCTCAAGCTGCTGGGGCTCGGCCGCGGGCGCCGGAGGGCGCCGCCGCCGTTGGGGGAGTGGCCCTCCATCAGCATTACGATCCCAGTGCACAACGAAGCCGAGGTGATCGCCGGCACGCTGGAGCGGCTCCTCGAGCTCGACTATCCAGTGGAGCGACGCCAGATCCTCGTCGTCTCGGACGCGTCGAGCGATGGCACCGATGTCATCGTGTCCGGGTTCGCTCAACGGGGGGTGGAGCTGTTGCGCCTCCCGGAGCGGCGCGGCAAGAGCGCCGCCGAGAACGCGGCTCGCGGGCAGCTGCGCGGCGACATTATCATCAACACCGACGCCTCGGTGCGCATCGATCGACGGGCCCTCAAGCTGCTCGTCGCCGAGTTTGCGGATCCCACCGTCGGAGTGGCCTCCGGCCGGGATGTGAGCGTGGCGCACGTGGACGCGCATGCGAACGCCGGGGAATCGGCGTACATCGGTTACGAGATGTGGGTGCGGGACTTGGAAACCCGCGTGGCCGGCATCGTGGGAGCGTCGGGGTGCCTCTACGCCATCCGGGCCGAGCTCCACCGCGAAGCCGTGCCTGGAGATCTGAGCCGGGACTTCGGGGCGGCGCTGTTTGCCCGGCGCCGCGGCTTGCGCGCGGTGTCCGTGCCCGACGCGCTGTGCTTCGTGCCCCGCAGCGCCTCGCTCCGCCAAGAGTATCGCCGTAAGGTGCGCACGATGGCGCGGGGCCTACGCACCTTGTGGGCCCTACGGACGCTGCTCAATCCGCTGCGGTACGGCCTGTTCGCCTGGATGCTGGGCAGTCACAAGTTGTGTCGCTGGCTCGTGCCCTGGGCCGCGCTCCTGACGGTGGGCGCTGTGGGCGTGCTCGCGCCGGACGCGTCGTGGGCGCGCGCGGTGCTGGGCGCCGCGGTCGGCGTCCTGGCGCTCGCGGCCGTGGGGTGGTGGTGGCCCGAGGGGGGAGGACGCCGCGTGCCTCGCGTCTTCGCCCTACCGGCCTACGCTGTGTCCGGCAATGTGGCCGCGCTGCATGCCTGGCTCGTCGCCATGAGTGGCGTGGGAACAGCGGTGTGGGAACCCACACGCCGACGGGGGCCTGCAGAAACGGCCAGACTGCTGTAGGAGGTAGTCTTACCAGCCGCCGCGACGGAGCACGATCACCGGAACCGTCCGCAGCATGATCCACAGATCTTCGAATGCCGATTGACGCCGAATGTACTCGAGATCGTAGGCGAGCTTGCGCCGCACGTCCTCGACCGACTGGTCGTATCCCTGGTTTACCTGCGCCCAGCCCGTGATACCCGGGCGCACCCGTTGACGGCGCTGGTATCCCTCGATCTGTTCGCGCAGGTAGACGAAGATGGCGGGCTGCTCGGGCCGCGGGCCGACGATATTCATGTCGCCCCGCAGCACGTTGAAGAGCTGGGGCAGCTCGTCGAGCCGGAGCTTCCGCAGCACGCGGCCGATCGGGGTCACCCGCGCGTCGTCCGGCTGGGCCCAGACCTGGGGGTCGCGCTGTGCCGAGGCGACGTGCATCGTGCGGAACTTATACATCGTGAACGGATGACCGCCCTGGTCGAGCCGGCGGCGCGTGTTGCCGCCGGCGCGCGACAGAGCGCGCCGGTCCAGGCCGATGCGGGTCTGTCGGAACAGCACCGGGCCGCGCGAGGTGAGCCTGATGAGCACGGCGATGAGCAGCAGTAGCGGTGACGCCACGACCAGCGCGACTGCGGCCACCACGGTGTTGAGCTGCCGCCGCAACCGGCGTTCGCGGTCGCGAGGGCGGCGCGGCACCAAGTGGACCATGTCGATGCTCGGCCGAGCCGTTTCGATTTCGAGATCGAGAGACGTCGCCATGGCCGCTGCGTGGGGCAAGCGGTGTGCGCGGGCCGTGTCGGGATCAATCTTGTGTAAACCGTTGGGGGTCCACCGGTTGGAACGACGGCGTGGAACGTACCGTGGCGCGGTCATGTCGCGCTCGTTCGGCGCGTGTGGGATCGCCGCGACGCCCCGGCGCATGCTCAGACGGTCGCCGGGGGTAGCTCGAGCTCGAACGAGAACCGCGTGCCCCAGTGCGGTCGCGTTTCAATGCGCAGCGTCGAGCCCATTGCGTGGACGAGCTTGCGACAGATTGCGAGCCCGAGGCCCGCGCTGGAGAAATAGTAGCGCGGCCCTCCGGCTGGCTTGCGGAACGGCTGGTACAGGGTCGGCAGCACCGCGGCATCGATGCCCTCGCCCGAGTCACGGACCGAGAACTCGAGGCGCGTCGCGCCCAGCGGCCGAGCGGCGATCTCGACGAAGCCGGCCTCGGTGAACTTCACGGCATTGGTGGCGAGGTTGAGCAGCACCCGCCCCACCGCGCGCGCGTGGCCGATACGGCGCTCTGGGACCGGATGGACCAGCTGGACCTCGAGCCGCTTCTCTTCGGCGAGCGGCAGCACCATCCCGCGCACCGAGTTGAGGATTTCGACGGTGGAGAAGGGCAGGGGCCCGCGCTCGAGCAGCCGGTCGCCCCCGCGGGCGA
>WNGI01000630.1_pt1 | contig 26971 bp, 23 predicted proteins | sample 5400621 | NCBI WGS metagenome assembly WNGI01 (sample SAMN13153374, study PRJNA577476) | soil metagenome | isolation source: 20 cm soil or saprolite under Garry oak tree replicate 1 | place: USA:California | collected 2016-06-15 | reverse complement strand
GTCCGCGTCTCCAGCGGCACGGTGCGCCTGTCGGGCCGGCGTCTGACCGGCCTCCGCCCGGAGATGATCGTCGCCAGCGGGATGGTCCACGTCCCGCAGGGCCGCCGCCTCTTCAGCACCATGACGGTCGAGCGCAACCTCCTGCTGGGTGCCTACCGTCGCCACGACCGGCAGGTTCGGGAGGATCTCGAGCGGATCCTCGGCTACTTCCCGGCCTTGCGCGACAAGCTCGATCGCGAAGCCGGGACCCTGTCGGGCGGCGAGCAGCAGATGGTGGCGATCGGGCGCGGGTTGATGGCCCGGCCGACGTTGCTCATGATCGACGAGCCATCACTCGGTCTCGCGCCCAATATCGTCGACCGGGTGATGGAGATCGTCAAGGCGATCAACCAGGACGGCACGGCGGTGCTGCTGGTGGAGCAGGACGTGGTACTCGCGCTCGACATCGCCGACCGCGGCTACGTGCTCGAAAATGGCCGCATCGCCATGCATGGTCGTGCTACCGACCTGCGCCGGGATCCGGCCGTCCGCAAGGCTTATCTTGGGGTCTAAACGAGCAGAGAATCCGCCCGTGTCGCTGAAGGCACCGCCGTACCGGCTCGAGCGGCTCGGCATTGTGATGGAGCCGCGGCCCGGTGATCCACAGGAGGTTGAGGGCGTTCTCAACCCGGCAGCCGCGAGGGCTCGCGACGGCGAGCTTTACCTCTTTCCCCGCCTCGTTGCGCGGGGCAACTTCTCGCGGATCGGACGCGCGCGGGTGCTGTTTGACGGAGATGGCAGGCCTTCGGGGGTCGAACGCCTCGGCGTCGTCCTGAAACCCGACCAGGCCTGGGAGCAGAACACGGTCACGGCAGGTGTCGAGGATCCAAGGATCACCTTCATCGAGAGTCTCGATGCCTACGTGATGGCCTATGCCGCCTACGGCCCGCTCGGTCCGCGCATCGGGCTCGCCATCAGCCGCGACCTGGCCGGGTGGGAGCGGCTTGGCCCGGTTTCGTTCGACTATCAACCGTCCCTGCGGATGGACCTGAACCTCTACCCCAACAAGGACGCGATGTTCTTCCCCGAGCCCGTGCCCGGCCCCGATGGCAAACCGGCCTATGCCATGCTGCATCGGCCGATGTGGAACCCGTCGTGGATCGGCCCGAATGGCGAGCCCCTCTTGCCTGCCGGCGTGACGGACCGGCGTCACAGTATCTGGGTTTCGTTCGCGCCGGCTGATGCTGTCAAGCGTGATCTGCATGTGCTGACCCGGCTCGGTGGGCACCGCCAGGTGGCGCAGCCCCAGCAATCCTGGGAGGCCGCCAAGATCGGGGGCGGCACACCGCCAATCCGCGTTCCCGATGGCTGGCTGATCGTCCATCACGGCGTGACCAGGGGCGAGGCTCGCCCAGGAGAGCCAGTTCCGGTGCGCTACGTCGCTGGGGCGATGCTGCTCGATCCTGAGGATGTCAGTCGCGTTCTCTCCCGCTCGCAGGTTCCGCTGCTCGAGCCGGAGACCACGGAGGAACGCGAGGGCACCGTTGGCAATGTGGTCTTCCCCACCGCCATCGATGTCCGTGATGGCGGCGAGGCCGACGTCTACTACGGGATGGCCGATTCCCGCATCGGGGCAGCCCGGCTGAGTCGCATCACGTAGGGGCGGTAGGTCATCGACGCTGAGCGATTCGCAACTCGTTCAGATAGCGTTTCCGGATCCGCCCGCCGTATCGTTGATCGATGAGACGAGCAATACATTCGAAGAGCCGCCGCTGCCGAGTGGCCTCAAGCGCTCGATGATCTGAGTACGTGCTGAGCAGATCGAGGTATTGCTGCGCCGAGTACGTCGCCTCCCACTCGTATCGTCGGAACGTGGCCGGCTCAAACCGTCCGGACTCCTCGAGCTCGTTGCTGTCCCACGGCACGTCGGCCGCGGTCGGCAGGCGGAAGTCGGCGTTTTCCGCAAACCAACGGCGATAGCAATCCTGCGCGTCGAGGAAGAACTGGCCATCGCCGCCTGCGACGTGATGCGTCGCGATCGTTGCAAGCACGCCAGCGGCCCGTAGAGCGTCCGCGGCCTTGGTGACTCGAACGGATTGATCGAGCCAGTGAAACGCCGTCGCCGAGACAACGGCGTCGAACGGCTCCGCCGGCAAGGGCCAATCCTCGAATGCTCCCTCGACGACCGCGGCGAGTGGAAAGCGCGCCAGTTTTCGACGTGCGACGGCTGCGAGGTTTGGCCCTAATTCGATCGCCGTCACGTGGAAGCCGCGTTCGGCTATCGGCACGGTCGCCTGGCCCGTCCCGGGCCCGACCTCAAGGACGCGATCTCCGGGCCGGAGGTGGCCGAGTTCTACGAGGTCATCAAACAATTCAGGTGGGTAGCCCGGGCGCGCGCGGTCGTAGAGCTCTGCGGCCTGGTCAAACGTCGCTCGGAGTGGGGCTATTTCATGCCGCTGGTCGCGGCGCCGCCGACGAAGTATTTCTGGCCGGCGACATAGATGATCAGGATGGGCAGGATGGCGAGCACGGAGCCGGCCATGATGAGGTTCCACTGGTTTTGATACTGGCCGCGGAAGGAGACCAGCCCGAGCTGGATGTTCTGCATGGTTGGCGACTGCATGTAAATGACCCAATCGAGGAAGTTGTTCCACATCCCCTGGAACGTCAGAATGCCGGTCGCGAGGAGTGCCGGGCGGGCCAAAGGCAGGATGATTTTCCAGAAGATCCCGAACCACCCCAGGCCGTCAACGATGGCCGCCTCCTCCAGATCGCGCGGAATGCTCTTGAAGAACTGCGTCATCAGCAGGATGTATGCCGGCTGCAGGAAGTAGAGGACCATGAACGCAAAGTAGGTGTCGACGAGGTGGGCATTGAGCAGCATGATGTAGCGGGGAACGATAAAGACAAAGCCGGGGATTACCATCGTCGCGATCATGATCGCGAACAGCGTGTTCTTGAACGGGAACTCCAGGCGCGCGAACGCGTACCCGACCAGGGAGTCAAAGAACAGGTTGAGCGCGACAACGACGAGCGTGACGAAGAAGCTGTTGAAGACCATGCGCGGGAAGCCGCTGATCTGCGTCAATACATTCAGATAATTCTCTGGATGCCAGACCGACGGGAGGAGGGTCGGTGGGAAGGCGATGACCTCCGCCGAGGTCTTGAACGACGAGAGCACCGTCATCACGAACGGGACGAACAGGAAAAGTGTGATGACAATATACAGGGCGTAGCGGACCACGATCTCGAGCCGATTGACGCGCTCGGTCGAATCGCCGACCTCACCCGGTCGGCGCCGGCCGGTCATGCTGGCGACGGCGATTGGGACGTTGAGCTCAGACTGGACGTTGCTGCCGACAACACTCATTTCAGTACTCGATCTTGGTGTCGATGACCCTGCGGGAAATCAGCGTCAAGGCGAAGATGATGATTCCGAGCACGATCGCTTCGGCACAGGCGACGCCGACCGCACCGGTGTCAACGAACAGGTTGTCATAAATCAGAAGGGCCACGGTGAGCGTCGCCTTCAGCGGCCCCCCCTTCGTCATGATGAAGGCTTGGTCGAAGATCTGGAAGGCGCCAATGATGCCGAGCGAGACCACCAGGAAGATGATGGGGCGCAGGAGCGGAATCGTGATGCTGAACAGCTTGCGCGCCGCACTGGCTCCGTCGACCGACGACGCCTCGTAAATCTCCTTCGGTATGTCCTGCAATGCCGCCAGGAACATCAACATGAAGGTCGGCGCGGTGGTCCAGATGTTGAGGAACATGATCGCCGGCAGCGCCCAAGTGGTGCTCTGCAGGTACGCCTCGGTGGTGTGAATCCCAACGAGCCCGAGGATGCTGTTCAATAGCCCCGTCGGGTGATAGACATAGAGGAAAATCATCGAGATGACGACCGAGGACGCGACCGAGGGCGTGTACCAGGTCGTGCGGAAGAAATTACGCCCCTTGATCTTAGAGTTGAGCAGGACCGCCAGCAAGAGGGCAAATGCGGTCTGGAGGATGACGACCACGACCGCGTACTCCGTCGTATTGCGCAACGCGATCAGGAAGTCCTCGTTGACCGTTAAGCGCACGTAGTTGCGCAATCCGACAAACGGGTTATCCAGCGCCAGCAGGTCGTAGTGATGGAAGCTCACCCAGATCGCGAAACCAAAGGCGGCGAGCTGTAGGAGCAGGAAGAAGAGGATGTAGGGAGTGACGAAGAGCAGTCCCGCGCGTCGCTGCGCGATGGCCATTCCACCGCCCTTCGATCGCCGGCTGACTTTGGCTGTCGCCGCGGGCGCGTTCGGCGCCACGGATACCGCCATCTTCGTCCTCCCTTTCCTCGTTAGCTAGTTAGGGCTTTCCCTCGATCATCCTCCAGACAAGGCGGTATTCGCATCCGCGACAGCTTTATCTAATGCCGACTTGACGTCAGATTTCCCGAGAAGTACGGACTGGATCGCGTTGTTCTGCGCGTCGTTGACCTTTGACTCATGTGGTCCGAAAGTCCAGGCAGTCGCAAAGGTCGCGCTGTCGAAAAGGTTCTTGACATCGGGATTCGCAGTGATCGCGGGATCCGTACCGAGGTCTTTGCGCGACGGCAGGGCGAATCCGCTTTGCAGCACCTGCTGCTGGACGACCTTGCCTGTCATGTACTTGACGAACAGCATGCAGGCGTCCTGGTTCTTCGTCTTCGCCGAGCAACCCCAGCCGTTCGTGAACAACAGGCTGGATTCTTTGGCCGGGAACTTCGGCAGCTTGATGCTTCCGTACGACACAGACGGATAGGTGTCGTGCATGTACGGGATCAGCCAGCCGCCTTCGATGACCATGGCGGCCTTTTGCTTACCGAACGCGTCGCCGGGCCAGGTCGCGCCGAGCTTGTCGGGGAGATCCGAGCTCTTGTCCTGGAGCTGGAACGAGCTGTAGAAGGTCAGCGCATCTTGAGCCTTGGAATCGTTGAAGACGGCCTTCGTCTTGTCACTCGACAGCACCTGGCCGCCGTAACCGAAGAGAAATGCGTCGAAGCGCGCTGCATCGGCAGGCAGGCTGAGGCCCTTGACCGACCCCTTGGTCAGCGTCTTCGCCGCCGACTTGATGTCGTCCCATGATGTGGGCGTCTGCAGGCCGGCCGCCGAGAACATCGACTTGTTATAGAAGAGCACGAGGTCGCCGAAGTCCTTGGGCAGGGCATACTGCTTGCCGCTCAGCTGCCACGGTGTCATGAGGGTCGGGATGAACTCGTCGGCACTGACGCCCCACTTCGACATCAGCGGGTTCAGGTCGAGCAGGCGGCCGTTTGGTGCCGCGAAGTTCATCAGCGCCGTGCTGACGTACATGGCGTCAGGCTCGTTGTTGGCCGACATCTCGGTCTTGATCTTGTCTTCGAAGTGATCCGGGATCTCCTCCTGGGTGACCTTGATCTTTGGATACTTGGCCATGAAGTCCGCCTCGTACTTCTTGACCAGGGAGTTCTCCGTCGGGTTGCCGCCCCAGTTGGCTGCTCGAATCGTTCCAGTGACGTCCGCCTCGTTCGTTGCACCGCCGCCGGCGTTGTTGCCTCCGCCGCAGGCCGCCAGCAGCACCGACCCCACCGCAGCCAGCGCTAAGCCGAGCCGCATTGATCGCATGAATTCACCTCCAGGTACTTCCCGTCCTCTCCAACACCCAGGCCCGCCTTCCAATCGGGATACCCTATAGCATTAATGGCGGGCGTCCCGCTGTCAACATCTGTGTAGCCGTATTGGGAAATATTAGACAGCCGCTGCTCTGGCTTATCGCTGGCGTTCTCATCGGAATTGGTTTTGTCAGCGCCTTTTCAGGAGGCGTCCTGCTGCTGCTGGCCGGGCTGGCCCTCGCCGTCGTTCTCTTCCTCCGAAACCGCGGCGGCCGGCGCGGGTGGCCCGCGCTGCTGTACGGGGCAGGGGTCACGACGGCCCTGCTCTTACTGCCCTACGTTCTTGGCCCCACGAGCTGCGCGGCCGGCATCGGCGCCGGGTGCTACCAGTCCTTTACCGTCGGTACTTTTGCCATCGCGATGGTCGTCGCCTTGTCGGGGCTCGCTTTTGCGGTCATCGAGGTCCGCCGCGGCCGCCGGCCGTGAGTCGATGGGTTCAGCGGGCTCAGCTTCTGGCGAGCGGGGCCTCCACGAGCGCCGGCCGCGGCAGCCGGCCGTGGACGACTTTGAAGCCGGTCGTATTGCCCACCGCCTGAACCCGATCGCGCTCGAGGTGCAGTTCCATCGCGCCGTGACCGGCTCGCAGGTTGCGCAGGGTCAGCGACGGCAGCCAGTCGGGAAGATCGGGATTGACGTACATGGTCCGAGTTCGCCCGACGGTATGGATCCCGCAGAGGATCGCGACCAGGCGGAACACCGCCGCCGCCGCCCAGGCTTGCGGGACATTGGCGCCGAGGTACGGCACGGGGAAGGCCGCGGCATCTCGCGGCAGCCCGCTGAAGAGCTCGGGTAACCGATAGGCGTCGAAGCGCTCCGCGGCGGCGAAGATTCCCTCCGCCACCCGCTGGGCCTCCAGGTGCCGGCCGGCCCGCCGAAACCCGCCGGCGATGGTCGCGTTGTCGTGGGGCCAGATCGACCCGCAGTGATAGGAATACGGGTTGTAGCCCGGGTGCTTGCTCGACAGCGTTCGGATCCCCCAGCCGCTCCACATGTCGTCGGCCATCAGCCGGTCGACGACGCGCCCGGCGCGCTCGGGCGGGACGATGCCGCTGGCCAGGCAGTGGCCCGCGTTCGATGCCACCGTCTCCATGGGGCGCTTCTCTTTGTCGAGGCCGAGATAGTAGGTCCCCTCCGCCTCCCACCAGAACACCTCGTTGAACTGCTGATAAAGGCGGCGGGCCCGCTCCCGGAGGTCGGCGGCGCGTTCCGGGTCTTTGAGCAAGTCGTAGATTTCCGCCATCCGCAGTAGCGCGTCGAAGGCGTAGCCCTGCAGCTCGCAGAGCGCGATCGGGGCCTCCGGAATGGAACCGTCGGCGTGCCGGATCGCATCCCAGGAGTCCTTCCAACCCTGGTTGAAGATCCCCTGGCTCGACCGCCGTGAGTATTCCTGGAAGCCGTCGCCGTCGAGATCACCGTATTGGAGCAGCCAGTTCAGTGCGGCTTCCGCATTGCGGCGATAGCGCTGCAGCAAGGCGACGTCGCCCGACCACTGGTAGGCGTAGGAGAGGACGATGATGAAGAGCGGCGTCGCGTCCGCCGTCCCGTAGTAGGGCGCGAAGGGGAGCAGCTTCAGACTGGCCAGCTCGCCCGAGCGGATCTCGTGCGGAATCTTCCCCGGCTCCTTGTCCTGCTCGGCGTCATCGTCGGTCGCCTGGACCTGGGCCAGCGTTCGCAGGGCGCCCAGCGCGAACTCGGGAAAGGCGCTGATGCTTTCCATCGAGACGACGAGGGAGTCGCGGCCAAAGAGGGTCACGAACCACGGGATGCCGGCCGCGGGGACGAACGCGCCGCCTCTGACGGTCGTGTCGACCATGCGCAGCGCTTCGGTGTCCTCGACCGCCTGGCGCCAGATCGCGGGCAGGGTGGGATGGCTGGTCACCAGCTCGACGGGCGCCAGCGGATGCAGCACGCGGGCCTCGCCGCTGAGCGCATGGCAGGGCAGCGTGCGGGCCGGTCGCGGACCGATGACCGGCAGCCACTTGAGGCAGACGTGCCACTCTGCCCTGGGCGCCAGCTCACAAAGGAAGACCAGGCGGCCGTTGGCGTATTCCGGCTTCGATCCCGCTTTCTCGACCTTCACCAGCAACGCGCGGCGGAAGCTCCGGTTGCGATAGGTGCTGCGCAGTTCCCCGATGCGAGGACGCCAGGTGGTCTGGAGATCGCCGCGCCGGATCAACCGGTGGCTTCGCACATCGAAGACGTCGGCGAAATCCGACTCGATTTGGATTTCCAGCAGAAGCCGCGCCGGGTGGGTCGCATAGTTCGTCAGGTCGTAGTCCTCGTGGACGCCTTCGAGGACGGTGCGCTCGAGACGAAACCCGACCGATCCCTCCGGCAGAATTCCATCGGCACTGGCCACGGAGGCGGGACCCAGGTGAAGCTCCGGGGTCATGAATTCGTAGCGCGCGGAGAAATGCTCAACGGTGATGGCATCGAGCAGCCGTGGGAGCCGGCCGTTGATGGTGACGCCGTAACCGCTGACGAATCGAGTGTCGCGCGCGTAGAAGCCGACGTCGTCCTGGGGCGCCATCGTGGCGTTGGGCTGGGATATGAGGAACTGTCGGTCGTGATTGATGGTCAGGGTCGACGGCCCAACCGTGACTGGCATTCCCAGCCGATGTTACCGTGAGTTCCTCCCCGGACATATAGACTCCCCTTCGATGCGCCTGTTCATCCTGGGTGCGCGAGGATCGACGCCGTCCCCCGGACCGGCGTTCGTACGCTATGGCGGAAATACCGCCTGTGTTGCGCTGGCTCACGATCGGGCGGTGCCGAGCCTGGTCCTCGATGCCGGTACGGGCCTGCAGCGCCTGAGCCCGCTGCTCGACGGCCGGCCGTTTCGAGGCTCGATCCTCCTTGGCCACCTCCACTGGGATCACACACACGGACTCCCCTTCTTTTCCGCCGGCGACAGGCCGGACGCCGAGGTCACGCTCGTGATGCCGGCCCAGGGTGATCCGGCCAACGTGCTGGCGCGCGTCATGTCGCCACCGCACTTTCCGATCAAGCCTGCCGAGCTCCACGGCAAGTGGCGTTTCCTCGGGATCCAGGAAGGACCCCGGGCGGTCGAGGGATTCGATGTCATCGCGCGCGAGATCCCGCACAAGGGCGGCCTCACCTACGGCTACCGCGTGAGCGGCGCCGGAGCGACAGTCGCCTATCTCTCGGACCACAGCCCGATCGCGTTCGGGCCCGGACCGGCCGGCTTCGGCGCTTATCATCCGGCCGCGATCGCGCTGGCGCGGTCGGCGGACCTCCTGATCCATGATGCGCAACTGACGAGCGGCGAGTTCGCGGCGCTTGCCGCCATGGGGCACTCGGCCGTCGAGTACGCCATCGGCCTCGCCGAAGCGGCCGGCGTCAAGCGGCTGCTGCTGTTTCATCACGACCCGGCGCGGACCGACGACCAGATCGATGCCATCGTCGCGGCCCATCGCGGCAACGCCATCCCGGTTGAAGCCGCCGCGGAGGGCACCATCATCGACCTTGGCTGAGAGCCCACGAATGTTTCCCTCCCCCTCTGGGGGAGGGCAGGCTGCGGGCCCGGTAGACGCGGTCATCGTCGGCGCCGGACCCAACGGGCTCGCGGCCGCGATCGTCCTCGCGGGTGCCGGCAAATCCGTCCGCCTGCTCGAGGCGGAATCAACCATCGGCGGTGGGACGCGATCGCAGGCGCTCACGCTTCCCGGATTCATCCACGACGTCTGCTCATCGGTTCTGCCGCTCGCGCACGCGTCGCCATTCTTCCGTACGCTGCCCCTCGCCGAGTATGGGCTGACCTACGACCATCCGCCGATCCCGCTCGCCCACCCGCTCGATGATGGCTCTGCCGGCGTGCTCGATCGGTCGCTTGCCGTGACGGCGAGTGGATTGGGACGTGACGGCGCCGCCTACCGCCACCTAATGGAACCGATCGAGCGGCATGCGGCATTGTTGACCCGTCAGTTCCTCGGTCCCCCACGCCCGTCGGCGCACCTCGTGACGCTGGCGCGCTTCGGCATTCCGGCGCTCCGCTCGGCGGCGGCACTCGCGGCCAGCCGGTTCCGGACCGAGCAGGCGCGGGCGTTGTTCGTGGGCCTCGGGGCGCACTCGATGCTCTCGCTTCGCCGGCCGGCGACAGCGTCGTTCGGCCTCGTCCTCGCGGCCGCCGGCCACGCCTATGGCTGGCCGTTTGCGCACGGTGGATCGCGACGCGTCGCCGACGCGCTCGCCGCCTTGCTCCGGGCCCGAGGGGGGACGGTCGTGGTCGATTCTCGGGTGGCGAGCATGCAACAGGTCTCGAGCCGCCGCGTCGTGCTTTTCGACCTCACGCCTCGCCAGGTCCTTCCCATCGCGAGCAGTCAGTGGCCGGACGGGTTCAGCCGGCAGTTGCAACGATTTCGATATGGGCCGGGCGTGTTCAAGGTCGACTGGGCCCTCGATGGACCCATTCCCTGGCGCGCGCCAGCCTGCCGGCAGGCCGGCACCGTTCACGTTGGCGGCGCGTTCGACGAGGTGGTCGCGGCCGAGGACGCGGTCGCCGAGGGCGGCGTGGCGGAGCGGCCGTTCGTGATCCTCGCGCAACCGACCGTGGCCGACCCGACGCGCGCGCCGGCCGGCAAGCACGTCGGCTGGGCCTACTGCCATGTCCCGAACGGCTCGACCGTCGACATGCGCGAGCGGATCGAGGCGCAGGTCGAACGATTCGCTCCAGGATTCACCTCGCGTATCCTCGCGCGTCAGGTCATGGGCCCGGCCGACATCGAACGCCACAATGCCAACAACGTCGGCGGGGACATCAACGGCGGGATCGCCGACCTCCGGCAGCTCTTCATCCGTCCAACGTCGCGGCTGTACGCGACGCCGAACCGGCAGCTCTACCTTTGCTCCTCGTCGACGCCGCCAGGTGGCGGCGTGCACGGGATGTGCGGTTACTACGCGGCGCGCGCCGCGCTTAGGCGCGCCCGCTGGTCATAGGCTCCGGCGCGCTGTCAGTGGTCTAGCGAGTAAACCAAGCCTCGATTTTGTCCGGGGTGTCGAAATACCCCGTCGGAAACGTGCCCGGCGGCTCGAGCACCGGCGAGCCCGCTGCTCCCGGCGAGCCTTCCGGGAGCAGGAAGGCGAACTTGGTTACGCCGCCCCGGTTGTATCGCGGAATAACGTGCTCATCGCGCCACGCCGCGATTTGGGGGCCGGGGCGATGGCGAAACTCGCGTACGTTAATAACGAGGTGGGGTTGCCGTCGCGTCTCTGCCTCAGCCGAAAAGCGGTCGAGCCAGGTCATGAAGTCGTCATCGGTCATCGACGCACTGCCCTCGAGCCACTTCAGTTCGAGCATCTGGTGATCCCGGTCTTCGAGCAGAACCCCAAACTGATCGCGGTACAACTCTGTACGGACGCCGGTCTTGCTTGCCATCAACCCGCCTCCTCCCAGCCCCTTGTTGGAATTCGTCACAACAATACGCCCGGCCACGTCTCCCGACAGCAACGGGCGCGCGCTGACCCTCCCCCGCTTGCGGGGGAGGGTCGGGTGAGGCGCGCCAGAGCGAGTTAGCTCGCCTTGTTGGCGAATTCGTTCGTGTAGGTCTCGCTCAGGTTGGCACTCTTGCCCTTGAAGCTCGACACAAAGTTCTGCTCGATACTGAGGATGGTCTGCGGCCCAGCGGCAGGCATCTTGCAATCGGTTCCGAAGATGGACAGCTGGTTTTGGAGTGCCGCAACGTACAGGTCCTTGCTCGGAACCAGGTAGTCCGCCGGCATCTTGTCGGCGATCTCGGCAGCGGTGTGGGCCTTCATCCACTTGAGGGTCTTGACGTAGACGTTGACCAGCCGCTGGGCGACGTCTTTGTGGCTGTTCACCCAGTCGTTCTTGGCAAAGATGCCGATGAACGGGTAGTCGCCGCCAAGCGCTGCCTTCGTGGTTGCAGGGGTCCGCAAGTCGATCAGAACCTTGGCATCACCGCTCTGCAGCAGACGGGTGATGGTGGGCTCAGTCGTCATCCCAGCATCAATCGTGCCGTTCTTGATGGCGGCGATGAAGGTGTTGCCGGCGCCGACCGCGACGAAGTGCGCGTCGGATCCGCTGTATCCGGCCTTGCCCAGGAGCGCCAGCGTGATCGTGTGCGTACCCGAGCCGATGTCGGTGACCCCCAGGTTCTTGCCCTTGAGATCCGCCGCGGACTTGATCGAGGCTGCCTTGCTGGTCGCGACCATCTCCGCCTCACCCGGCGCGATGCCAAACTGGCAGATGGTCTCGATCTTCTTCCCCAGGGCGTTGAGCTCGACGGGGTGGCTGTACGCGCCCGAGCCGGCGTCGACGTTGCCGGCGACGACCTCGAGCTCGGTTCCCTGCCCGGAGCCCTCGTCGACCAGCGTGATGTTGATCTTCTCGGCATCGAAGTAACCGAGCTGCTTGGCGAGCATGTTCGGCAGGTAGATCTGCTTGTTGAGACCGCCGACCATCATCTTGAGGTCCACTGTCTGCATCGCGCCAGGCGAGCTGCCCGACCCGGCGTTGTTCGAGGTCCCACCGCACGCGGCCAGCGCAACGGCCAGCGCCGTCATCCCGCCCACCGCAAAGAACGCCCGATGTCTAGATGCGTTTATCAATCGTTTCTCCTCCCTAAATCGGTATTTCGCCACTGACACGACTGGGTCGCCATTTGATGAGCCGGTTTTCGAGCGCGCTGATGAGACCCTCGGCGATCAGCGCGAGCACCGCCAGTACGAACATGCCCGCGAACACTCCGTTGACGTCGAAGGTGTGTCCGGCGTTGTAGATGAGCTGGCCGAGGCCGGCCGTGGCCCCGAACAGCTCCCCCACCACGGCGCCGACGATCGCCAGGCCGAAACTGATGTGGAGGCTGGCGAGAATCCATGACAGCGCGGATGGAATGATGATCTCGGTCGTCAGGCGGCGGTTGTTGGCGCCGAGGATGCGTGCGTTCGCGACCAGGTTGCGGTCCACCTCGCGCACCCCCTGGAAGGCGTTGAAGAAGACGACGAAGAACACCAGTACAACGGCGGTCGCGGCTTTGCCCCACAACGACAGCCCGAACATGATGGCGAAGAGTGAGCCGAGGACGACGCGCGGGATGGCGTTCGCCGCTTTGATGAAGGGCGAGAGCGTTTCCGCGAGCAGCTCGACCCGGCCGAGCAGGATACCGAAGACGATGCCGAGCAGCGAGCCGATCACAAACCCGACCACCGCCTCCTCCATGGTCACCGCGGCCTGCAGCCAGAGCGGGCCCAGCGCCGTCCCCTCGGTGATCCAGGTCCACAGCCGCGCCACCACGCCTGATGGCTGGCCGACGAAGAACGGATCGACCCAGTTGAGGCGGGTCGACAGCTCCCAGCTGCCGATCCAGACGACGGCAAACAGCAGGCGCAGACTGTAGACGACGAAGCGCCGTCGGCGAGCGGCGCGTGACCGGCGCGCGGCGAGCTCCGCCGCATTCCCCTCCGCTGCTTGCGCGGAAGGGTTCACCGGATTTCCCTCCCCCGCTTGCGGGGGAGGGTCAGGGCGGGGGCCGGCCACGCTAACTGGCGGCTGCGTGCTTCTGACGCTCATAACTGACCAACACCTCGTCGCGCAGCTGACTCCAGATCGATTCGTAGAGTTGGGTAAATCGCGGCTGGAAACGGATCTCCGCGACGTTCCGAGGCCGCGGCAGGTCGACCTTGTAGGTGCCCTTGACCGTTCCCGGTCCGGCGGTGAGCACGACCACGCGATCCGCCAGTGCGATGGCTTCCTCGAGGTCGTGCGTGACGAAGACCACCGACGCCGACGTCGAGGACCAGAGCGACAGGAGCTCGTTCTCCATCAGCGTCCGCGTCTGCACGTCGAGCGCCGAGAACGGTTCGTCCATGAGCAGGATGCGAGGACCATTGATCAGGCTTTGCGCGAGACCCACGCGCTTGCGCATACCGCCCGACAGCTGATGCGGGTAGCGATCCTCGAAGCCGGCCAGGCCGACGCGGGTGATCCACTCCCTGGCCCGTGCGCGGGCGTCGCGACCCGACGCACCGTGATACCTGGGTCCCGCCGCGACATTCTCCAGCACCGTCTTCCAGGGAAAGACGGCATCGCTCTGGAAAACGTAGCCGACGCCGTCGGCGATGCCCTTGACCGGGTGGCCTTCGACCTGGACCTCGCCTGTGCTGGCGGGCTCCAGGCCCGAAATCAGCGCGAGCGTGGTCGATTTGCCGCAGCCGGTTGGCCCGACCACGGCGCAGAACTCGCCGTTGGCGACCTCCAGCGTGAGGTCGCGCAGTGCCGTATAAATCCCGCGTTTGGGAGTGGCGAACCGCTTGGTGACACCATGCAGCTCGATCGCCGGGCTGGCCATCGTCGCCACCGTAAATGGGCCACCCGGCCGCTGAAAAGCCTTGCGGAGTTTGCGACCGTTTTGGTCGTTGTGGTCGCTCCCTTCAGTCGTGACGACGGGATACGATGAAGCCGGTGCGCCGACCTCGCCTCAGCCTGGCGTCGCAGATCCTCGTCTTCCAGCTCGCGATCGTCCTGGGAGCGCTGATGATTGGCGCCGCCGCCTCCTACCTCAACGAAAGCCGGCAGCTCGACCAGCGCTACGAGCAGCGCTCGCTGACCATCGCGCAGTCGGTGGCCGGCATGCCATCGGTTCGAGACGGACTTCGCGACTCAGATCCGTCGCGAACCCTACAACCGCTTGCCGAAGGCATCATCAAAGCGTCGGGCGCGAGCTTCGTCGTCATCGCGGGTGCGAACGGGATCCGCTACTCGCACCCGAATCCGGCGATGATCGGCAAGCCGATCGACGAGGACTTCCACGCCGTCCTTGTCGGGAAAACCTGGACTGGTGTCGAACACGGCACCCTCGGCGTGTCAGCGCGCGGAAAGGCACCGATTTTCGACGGGCAGAACCGCGTTATCGGGATCGTGTCGGTCGGCTTCCTTGAAGGAACGCTTTCGCAGCAGCTCGCCGCCATGCTTCCGCAGCTTGCTTTCTACATCCTGGTGGCGCTCGCCCTCGGCGTGGCCGGATCAATTTTCCTGGCGCGGCGCCTCAAGCGGCAGACTTTCGGGCTGGAGCCGGGCGAGATCGCGACGCTCCTCGAACAACGGGAGGCGAGCCTGTATGGCATCCGGGAAGGCACCATCGCAACCGACATCGAAGGCCGCATCACGCTGATCAACGACGAGGCGCGCCGGCTGCTACGGCTCTCCGGGGACAGCGTGGGAAAGCCCATGACCGACGTCCTGCCGCCGGGCCGCGTCCGCGATCTGCTGATCGGGGAAGTCACTGGAGCCGACGAAGTCGTGCTGGCGGCCGACCGCGTGCTCGTGGTCAGCCGGATGCCGGTTGTGGTCCGCGGCCGAACCATTGGATACGTCGCGACCTTCCGCGATCGGACCGAGCTCGAGAGCCTGCTGCGCGAGCTGGACAACGCCCGCAGCCTCACGGAAGCGCTGCGCGCGCAGGCGCACGACTTCTCGAACCGGCTGCACACGATCGCAGGCCTCATCGAGCTTGGGCGACAGGATGAGGCGATCCAGATGACGACGGAATCGTCCAGCGTGTCGCAGGAACTGACGGAATCGCTCCTCGAGCGCGTCGGTGATCCCGTCCTCGGCGCGCTCCTACTCGGCAAATCGGCGGTCGCCGCCGAGCGTGGCATCCAGTTCCGACTATCGCCCGACAGCCGCCTCGACGGCGACGCAGGGCATCCGCGCGACTTGATCACGGTCGTCGGCAACCTGATCGACAATGCGCTGGACGCGGCCGCGACCTCGTCGAACGGCGGTCCACGCTGGGTCGAAGTGTCGATCCGCAAGGCGGACGGCGACGTCGTCATCCAGGTGCATGATTCCGGTCCCGGAGTCAGCCGCGGTGACCTCGGCCGGATCTTCTCCGAGGGCTACACGACCAAGCTGGCCGGCCCGGGCTCGCGTCGCGGGCTCGGCCTCGCGCTCGTGCAGCAGGTCGCCGCACGCCGCGGCGGCGAGGTGACGGTGATCAACCAGGGCGGCGCCCTGTTCACGGTTCGGTTGCCCCTCACCGCAAAGCCCGTGTCGGTGGGTGCGTCATGATCCGCACGCTGATCGTCGACGACGATTTCCGCGTGGCGGCGCTCCATCGGGCCTACGTCGAAAAGGTACCCGGCTTCAGCGTCGTGGGCGAGGCAGGAACGGGAGCGGAGGCGCTGCGATTGATCGCGCAGTCGAAGCCTGACCTCGTCCTCCTCGACATTTACCTGCCCGACATCTCGGGGTTGGACGTGATGCGAACCATCCGCGAAGGCGGCGGCTCCCGGGTCGACGTGATCGCCATCACCGCCGCGCGCGACGTGGAGAGCCTGCGTGCCGCGATGCACGGCGGCGTCGTGCATTACCTGATCAAGCCGTTTCGATTCGCTGCCCTTCAAGAGAAGCTGCAGAGCTACGCCGCGATGCACCAGCGGCTCAAGCAACTCTCGGAGGCGGACCAGCACGCGGTCGATACCCTCTACACCATCCTCAGGCACGGTGGCGGCGAGACACTTCCAAAGGGCCTGTCGCGGCCGACGCTCGACCTCGTCACCCGCATCCTGCAGGAGGCCGGCCGCGACCTGGCGGCAGTGGAGGTCGCGGATCTCGCCAGCCTCAGCCGCGTCACGGCGCGGCGCTACCTCGATCACCTGGTGCAGTCGGGCCGGGTCGAAGTCGTGATGCGGTACGGATCGCCCGGCCGGCCCGAGCATCGTTACCATCTGGTCGCCGTACCGGTGGCGGGGCCCGCGCAGCGCCAGCCGTAGACCTCGCCGGGCAAGCTCAGCAATAAGTCTCGGCTCAATTCGCCGCGTTGACACAGGCGGTCCAGAAGTGGTGTGGATAAGATATCGGGAAGCTTCCAGACGACGCCTGCCCTTACTCTCGCCCGTTTCCGGAGGACTTCGGGGAATGCCCCACGTTCGAGCGGGTCAACTTGCCGCCGGATCCGTCAAAAGACCGGCCGACTCCCAGCAGTGGATCTTGCGTGCATCTCACGGTGGGAATCTTCTGGGACGAACTCAGGCACCGCTATGCCCGGTGCGAGCTGGGCGACAGCGCGGCCAGGCTGGCGCGCCTTAAGACGCAGATCGTCGAAAGCGAGTCCTATGTCAACGCGCACGCGGATATCGACGATGTGACGCTCGGCCCTCCGCCGATCATGCCGCCGCGGTAGCTAGGTTGAGCTCCGATGGAGCTCACGCACATCCTGGAGGTACCCGCGAGCGCAAGTCAACGCCTGCCACCGCAAGTCCTCTAAAGTCATACGAGCGATCGGTCGGGTCGGAGGAGGGAACCGTCATGCTCAAGACAGAACTCTGCGAGCGCCTCGGGATCGAACACCCGATCCTGTCGGCCGGGTTTGGCCCTGGCGCCGGACCGGACGTTGTGGCCGCGGTCTCGAACGCGGGCGGCTGCGGCGTGCTCGGCGCCAGCGGTTTCAGCGTGCCCTATCTTCGCGAGCTGATCGGGCGAGTGCGGGCGCTGACCACAAAGCCGTTTGGCGTCAACCTCATTCTCGAAGACATCGCGGAGGGCCCCATCGAAGCTTGTCTCGATGCGGGTGTCCCACTCCTGGTTTTCTTCTGGGGCGATCCGACACCCTACGTTGGCCCGGCCCATGCGCATGGCGCAAAAGTCGCGATCCAGGTCGGGTCTGTCGATGAGGCTCGAGCGGCCGCCACCGCGGGTGTCGACTTCGTGATCGCCCAGGGCGTCGAAGCCGGCGGTCACGTGCGGGGCACAACGGCTCTGTCCGTGCTGCTGCCCGCCGTGGTCGACGCCGTCACGGCGATCCCGGTGCTGGCCTCGGGAGGCGTCGCCGACGGTCGAGGCCTGGTAGCCGCCCTCAGCCTCGGTGCCCAGGGTGTATCGATGGGCACCCGGTTCGTGGCCAGCGAAGAAGCCTTCGTCCCACGCCTGTACAAAGAGCGCATCGTAAGCGGCCTCGCCGAAGACACCATCTACGTGGAGGATCTTTTCAACGTTGGCTGGGAGAAGGCGCCGCATCGTGTTCTGCGCAACGCCATCGTTCGAGAGTGGGAGGCCGCCGGCAAGCCTCCGGTTGGCCAGCGACCCGGCGAGGGCACGACTGTAGGGAGCCGAACGCGCGCCGGTCAGACCATGGCGATCACGAAATACGCGAGCCTGACGCCCACTCCTGAATACACGAGCGACCTCGAGTACCTGCCTTTTTGGGCGGGGCAGACGTGCAGCCTGATCCGCGACATCAAGCCCGCAGGGCAGATCGTGCGCGACATCGTCCGCGAGGCTGAGCAGGTCATCGACCGCCTGGCGAGGATTCGCACCGCGCCGCAGCCCGCGTAGCTGCAAGACGGGGGCGATCCCTTCGCCACCTTCGTCGCGACGGGCGTCGAGTGGATTGGCCAGCCGACGTTCGGGGCCATTTACTGCCGTCTACGGTGACATGGCAGTGATCCTGACCTAACATCATTTGCAGTGCCGGTCACTCACGGCGTACCGACGGTCACCATCAACCACGACCATCAGTTCCTGGTCTCCGACCCCAACGCCACGATGGTGCCGACCGGCGCGGTCGGCTTCTTCGCCCGCGACACGCGCTTCGTGTCCGGCTACTCCGTCACCATCAGCGGGCGGGTACCGCTCCTGCTCGACGCCAGCACCATTGACCACTTTTCGGTTCGCCACGAGTTCACCTCGCCCGAGCTTCCGCTGGCGGGCACCAAGAATGGGACCGAACACGACGTCGTCCTCGAGGAGCGGGCGATCGGCTTCCGCCTCGACCGCACGATCTTCGAAGGGGTCCACGAGGACTACGACCTGGTCAGCTATGCGTCGCATCCGGTCCGCCTGATCCTCGAGGTTGCTATCGAGTCCGACTTCGCCGATATCTTCGACGTCCGGCGGAAGCGGCTGCTGCGCCGTGGCAACCTGCAGAGCTCCTGGCACGAGAAGGCGGGCGAGTTGCGGACGACCTACACGAACGGCTCGTTCAAGCGCGAGCTGCACGTGTGCGTCGAGCGGGAGGACTCCCACCCGGAGTTTGCCAACGGCCGGATGCAATTCGTCATCAATCTCGAACCAAAGCAGACGTGGCACTCCTGTGTCGAATGGCTGCCCGTCATCGATGGCAAGCGCGCCCGGGTGCTGCCGTGCAGCGCCATCCAGAACCGCGACCCGGAAATGGCTACCGGCGTCCTCCCGGCGGTCGAGCTCGCCGCCACCGGCCACGCCACGCTACCCCGCATCTGGCGTCAGGCGGTCGCCGACATGGAGGCGCTGCGCATGGCCGACTTTGCCGTGCGGCGCAGCGTCTATGTTCCCGCGGCCGGCATCCCCTGGTATGTCACGCTCTTCGGTCGCGATTCATTGGTGGTCGCGATGGAAAGCATCAGCGGCTTTCCCGAGTTCGCCTTCGGCGCCCTCGACCGCCTCTCGCGCGTGCAGGCGACCGACGACAATGCCGAACAGGACAAAGAACCGGGCAAGATCCCGCACGAGCTGCGTTATGGGGAGCTGGCCAGCCTCGGACTCCTGCCCTTCACGCCGTACTACGGGACGGCCGATGCCACGCTGCTGTTCTTGATCGTGTTTTCGTACGCCTACCAATGGTCCGGCGACAAAGAGATCCTCGACCGCTACCGGCCGAACGCCGAGGCTGCGCTCAAGTGGATGCTGGAGTACGGCGACCGCGACGGTGACGGGTTCCAGGAGTACAAGACCCGCTCGCCGGTCGGTTTCTATAACCAGGGCTGGAAGGATTCGCACGACGGCATCCGGCACGAGGATGGCGCGATCGCGCGGCTGCCGATTGCTCTGTGCGAGCTGCAGGGCTATGCCTTCGACGCGCTGCTACGGATGTCGGAGGCGTACGAGATCTGGGGCGATACCGCGCGCTCGGGCGAATTGCGGCAGCGAGCCGCCCGCCTCTACGAGGACTTCAACGAGCGCTTCTGGTGGGAGGAGGAGGGCACCTATTATCTGGGGCTCGACGGGGAGAAGCGGCCCATCCGATCAGTTGCGTCCAATGCGGGGCACTGCCTCGCCAGCGGCATCGTCCCGTCCGATCGAGCCAGCCGCGTGGTCGACCGGCTGATGCAGCCCGACATGTGGAGCGGCTGGGGCATCCGCACGCTCTCGATGAAGCATCCCTCCTACAATCCCTACTCCTACCACCTCGGATCGGTCTGGCCGCACGACAATGCCACCATCGCCGGCGGCTTCCGGCGGGCGGGCCGGCACACCGAGGCACAGCAGATCGCCGAGGGCATCTTCGCGGCGGCCGAGCGCTTCGACCATTACAGCCTGCCGGAACTCTGGGCCGGCGTGGCGCGCGAGCCGGGCGCCTATCCGGTTCCCTATCTCGGGACCAACGTGCCGCAGGCATGGGCCGCGGCCTCGATCTTTCGCCTGGTCGCGATCCTCTGCGGGATTCACACCGCCGGCACCGCGAAGGTCATCTACATCAACCCGGACTTGCCCGACTGGCTGCCGGACCTCACGTTGAAGAACCTGCGCGCCGGCAAGGGCGCGGTCGAACTTCGTCTCAGGCGCGATGAGGTCGACGTCGTCGGCAATACGACGGGTTTCGAGATCGTCCACGGCCGCATGCCCCGGCCGCCGCTCAACGAGATGCCGCTCGCGCGAACCTAGTCGGACAAGGACTACGACGCGGGCATCAGGCGAAGATCCGGTTCCACCCAGCGCTGACGCGCGTCTTCGCTGCCCATCCGCTCGCGCGACCAGTGACGGTACGGCAGGTTCTTGTCGACGAGGTGTGGCTCGGCGGCGAGCAGCTCGTCGAAGGCGAGCGTCGGGTGACGGCTGATGCCCATGGCGACCACGAGCAGCCAGAAGCGCGTCATCGTCTCGTGGTAGCGGTCACCGTGCCCGTGGCCGGCGGCGAATTGCCGGATCGCCGCGGTGACGGCTTCCAATGCATGCGGTAACCCAAGCCGGCGGATCTGGATCCACGCGAGCCGGAGGTGGTCGCGATGGTGGAAGTCCTGGTTGGCGATCTCCCCCGCCGTAAAGGCGGCGAGGAAGCGATCGTCGGCTGCGGTCACGCCCGGTAGTTGGTTCGCGTCCATCAGCGCAATTATCCCTGTGCTAGCTTGGCACCATCAAAGCGAGCCCCCCCTGGACGGCCCTGCTCCTGCTGGTTGCTGCCAAGGTGGGCGTGACGATGGCGGTCGCCGATCGCTACGGCTGGCACCGGGACGAGCTCTACTACCTCGCCTCGAGCCGGCATCCCGCGCTCGGTTACGTCGATTACCCACCGATCACGCCGTTGCTGGCCCGGCTCGACCAGGCCATCTTCCCGGGTTCGCTGCCGGCGCTGCGGCTGCTTACGGTCCTGGCGGGCGCCGCGATCATCGTCATCGCGGCACTGATCGCACGAGAGCTGGGCGGCAACGAGCTGGCGCAGACCCTCGCGGCGCTTGCGGTCCTCATCTCGCCCATGTTCGTCGGGGCCAACATCCTCTTTCAGTCGGTCAGCTTCGACGAGCTCGTCTGGGCGGTCGCGTGCCTCTTCTTCGTGCGCCTGCTGCGCGGGGCCGATCCGAGGGAGTGGCTGCTGCTGGGGTTGGTGTTCGGCATCGGTCTCGAGACCAAGTACACCGTGGTCGGGCTGGGAATCGCGATCGTCATCGGCCTCCTGGCCACAAAAGCTCGCTGGCATCTTGCCAGCCCCTGGCCGTGGCTCGGCTTCGGCATCGCCATCCTTCTGCTGGTGCCGAACCTCACCTGGCAAGTGGGTCACAACTGGGATAGCGTCGCGTACACGATCGCGCACCGCGGCGCGACGGACGGCCCGATCGCCTACGTGCTCCAGCAGCTGCTGCTCGCCGGTCCGCAGCTCCTCCCCATCATCGTCATGGGCGTGTGGTGGCTCTGGCGCGATGAGGCGCTGAGAGCGGCCGCTGTCACGATCATTGCCGTCGAGCTCTTCTTCTTCCTTATCGGTGGAAAAGCCTACTATCCCGCGCCCATCTATCCCCTCGCCTATGCGGCGGGCTCGATCTGGTTCGTCGAGTTGGTGCGCCGGCGCTGGATCCGGCGCCTGGCCGTGGCCGGCGCCGTCGCGCTCACGCTCGTCCTCCTCCCGATCGGCCTTCCGATTCTGCCGGCGAAGGCGATGGCCGACTCCGGAATCTGGAAGGTGCGGAAAGACTTCGCCGACATGGTCGGCTGGCCGGACCTCGTCGAGCAGGTGACCACCGTCTACCAGCGACTGCCCCTGTCCGACCGCGGCTCGGTGATGATCCTGGCGAGCAACTACGGCGAGGCCGGCGCGCTCGATTTCTACGGCCGTGGTCTGCCAACGGTGGTGTCGCCACACCTTACTTACCATTACTGGGCGCCGGCGAAGATGTCGCCGTCGACCGTCATCGTGGTCGGATACCAGCGTGGCTACCTGGCGAGGCTGTTTGGTGACATCGAGCAGGCCGGCACGATCACCAACTCCCTCGGCATTCGTAATGAGGAATACGGGAAGGCGATCTGGATCTGCCGCAGCCCATTGGTATCCCTCGACAAGGCCTGGCCGCGCCTAAAAGCCCTCGACTGAGATCAGCCGACCGAGTGGATCAGATCGCCACCGAAAACTAGCGGACCCTCGGGTTGGAACTCGTCGGCCAGCCGGTCAAACTCTTGGAAATCGGGATCGGAGTCATGTTCGTGGTGCTCCGCCATGCTGGGGACCTCGACGACGATGACGTATTTGACAACGGACTTGCGTTCGTCCGAACCGAACTGGGACCGGAAGAACCGGGCACTGATGAACTTGCCCCGCCGCTGGTAGTCGCGCCACCGCGGTAGCTGACGTTCGACAAACAACTTTTCGTACTCGGCCGCTTGCTTGGCTCGCACGTGGATCACGATCACATTGATCTGACTCATGTGTAGAGCCTAAGCGAAACTTCGATAGAGTGGCGAGATCGCCAGCGAGCTCACGATCGGCTATCAGGGGGAACCCGGCGCCTACTCCGAAGAGGCGCTGCACGCGACGTTCCCCACCGCAACGCCCCAGGCCTTTCGCACGCTGCGCCACGCCTTTCACCGGGTGGCCGACCAGTCGGTGGACTTCGGGTTGGTCCCCGTCGAGAACTCGCAGGGGGGTAGCGTCCTCGAGACCTACGACCTGCTCCTCGAATACCGCGCCCTGGTGGTGGCCGAGGTGGCGTTGCAGGTCGATCACTGCCTGCTGGCGCTGCCGGGTGCCAAAGGCGACGAGATCAGGCGGGTGCTCTCACACCCCCAGGCCCTCGCGCAGTGCGAGGCCTTCATCGTGCGCGAGCACCTCGAACCCATTCCGGCGTATGACACCGCCGGAGCCGCCAAGCAGATTCAACAGCAGGGCCGCAAGGACCAGGCGGCGATCGCCGGGCGGCGGGCCGCCGAGCTCTACGGATTGGAAATCCTGGCGGAACGGATCCAGACGGTGCAGGAGAACATCACGCGCTTCTTCTTGATCACGCGGCGAGGACCGCGCCGGCCCAAGGCACCGCGCATCAAGCGGCCTCGCTACGGCAAGAAGACCTCCGTGGTCTGCGCGGTCGCCAACGAACCGGGTGCGTTGTTCCGCTTACTTGCCTGCTTTGCCGAGGCGGGCGTCAATCTCACCAAGCTCGAGTCACGACCACGCCGCGACCCGCCCTGGGAGTACCTCTTCTACCTCGACCTGGACGGCGGCCGATCCGAGAAGCCGGTCGCGGCATCGCTGCGCGCGGCGCGGCACGCCACCACCTTTCTCCAGGTCCTCGGTACCTACGCGCGGGCACTCCCCCTCTCGGCGCCGCCGAAACGTCGCAGCCGAAAGCGGCGCAACCCAGCTGAGCCGTAGGCCGTTACCGGCGTTCCGAGGACCAGTAGCGCTGATCCGGCGTCAACGGTTCGAGCCACTCGGTCACGAAGTTCGCGTTGTGATGAATTGCGGTCAGCTGGAGACGGTCGCTGCCCGAGTTGATGAACTGATGGGCGGTCCCCGCTGGCGCGACGACGATGTCGCCCGCCGACGCTTGCACGACGGCATCGTTGACAACGAAGCGGCCGGTCCCCACATGGACCACGAAGATCTCCTCGTACGGATGTCGGTGCAAGTTCGGGCCATGGCCCGTTTCGACATCGACCAGAATCAAGGTTAGACCCGCGCCATACTCCTTGCCCTCGAACTCGCGAGAGCTGTTGCCACCGGGGAGTTCGTTCGAGTGAATTAGCCGCTCCATGCGACCGTGTGATGTTAGCCGGTGTTCTGCAGTCCAGCGGCGATGCCGTTGATCGTGCGCAGGACCGCCTGCAGGTGCGCGGCGCGGCGCGGGTCACCGGCCGGAAGGCGCCGGAGCTCGCGCAGCAGTCGAACCTGGAAATAGCTCATGGGGTCGATGTATGGATCCCGCAACCGCAGGCTCGCCAGGAGTTGGGGTTGGCGCTCGAGGACGGACGCTTGACCGGTGACCTGCAGCACGGCGTCATGCGTCCGCTGAAACTCCGCAGCGATGACGGAAAAGAGACGCTCCCGCTCGCGCGCATCGGCGACGAGGTTCGCGTACTGCCGCGCGATCCGCATGTCCGCCTTGGCGAGCACCATTTGCAGGTTGTCCACCAGTGAGCGAAAGAACATCCACTGCTGATACATGTCGCGCAGGCATTCGAGGCCGCCCGGTCGCCGCGCGTACGCGGCGACTGCCGAGCCGGCGCCGTACCAGGCCGGCAGCAGGTGGCGGTTCTGCATCCAGGCGAAGACCCAGGGAATCGCACGCAGATCTTCGACGGCAAGCGTGCCGCCGCGGCTCACCGGCCGCGAGCCGGTGTTGAGTTGCGCGATCTCCTCGATCGGTGTCGCCTGCTCGAAATAGGACTGGAAGCCGGAGTCCTCGTACACGAGCGCGCGATACTGACGGCGGCTCTCCTCCGCCATCGCATCCATCGCGTCGCGCCACGCCGGATGCGGTTCGCGGACCTCAGCCGGCATCAGGACGTGCTCGAGGGTGGCGCCCAGCACCAGCTCGAGATTGTGCCGCGCGGTTTCCGGACGCGCGTATTTTCGGTGGATGACCTCGCCCTGTTCGGTGATCTTGATTCTGGGATCGGGGGCCGAGGCGGGCTGCGCCAGGATCGCCTCATGAGTGGGGCCGCCCCCGCGGCCGACGGTCCCGCCGCGGCCATGGAAGATCCGCAGCTGCCGTCCGTATCGTGCGACGACTGTGGCGATGGCTTCGTGCGCGCGGTCGAGCGCCCACGCGGCGGAAAGATATCCAACTTCTTTATTGCTGTCCGAGTAACCCAGCATCACCTCCTGGATGCCACCCCGGCCGTCGAGCTGACGCGCATAGACGGGATCACTCAAGAGGCTCTCGATGATCGCCGGAGCGCGCTCGAGCGCCTCGGACGTCTCGAAGAGCGGGACGATGTCGAGGTCGCTCCGCGGCGGGTCCGTGGCCAGGTCGTGAAGTCCTGCCAGGCCCGCGAGGAATAGCGTCTGGAGGACGTCGTCGCCGCTTTCGGTCATGCTCAGGATGAACGTCTGGGCTGAGCCGGGCGCCGCCTGTTGCGCCGTCGCCATCGCTGAGAGCGTCGCGAGCAAGTTGCCCGTCGCGGGTGACCAGCGGCCTGCGTCGAGCGAGATCGGCGGAGGATTGAGCGTCGCGCTCCGACGCCGGTCGGACGCGGCGCCGAGGCGGTTGACGACCTCGATCCCGGCGGCGCGAACCACGGCGCGATGCTGGCGGACATCGAGGCGTGCGCCGATAAACCCGAAGGCCCGCACCTGGCGGCGCAGACGAAGAAGATCGCCGTCCGCGACGGCGGCGCCCCGGTGGCGGCGAAGGCTCGTGTCCAGCAGGTCGAGGTCCACGGCAAGGTCGTCGGCGGACGCGTAGGCAGCGGGCTCGCCGTCGAGCGTCGCGCCCAACCGCCACCAGATGAAGGAGAGCTTGCGCCGGTATGGTTCGTCGGCCGTCCCCGGCGAGAGGGTGTCGGCATAATGCGCCAGCTCGTCCTCATCGCGCCTGATCGAGGCCGCCAGATCGTCGCTGACTCGCGTCAGCCGCGTGGACTGGCTGAGGTCCCGGGCCAGCTCGCGCACCCGCTCGCGGTACCGCGTCAGGAGTGTGCGGCGTTGCAGGCGCAACGTCTCGCCCAGCATCGCGGCGTTGGCGTTGGGGTTGCCGTCCTGGTCGCTTCCGACCCACGATCCCAGCCGAATCGGCGGATGCGCGGGCACCCGGATGCCCGGGTAATGGCGAACCAGCGCTTCGGCCAGTTGCTGCTGGACGTCTGGTATGGCGTCGAAGAAGGTGCGCTCGAGGTAGAAGAGGGCGTTCCCGACTTCATCGAGCACGCGCGGGCGGACCGATCGGACTTCGTCCGTATGCCAGAGGACCTCGACCTGTGTGGCCATTCGCTGCCGGACTCGATCGCGCTCTCGCGCGGAAAGCGGTGCGCGCAGGCGCGCCAGCTCCTGGCCGATGCGGTCCTGGTGGTCGAGGATGCTGCGCCGCACCGCTTCCGTTGGATGCGCCGTGAGCACTGGCCGGACTTCCAGTTGCTCCAGGGTCGCCGTCACACGTTCGGCGGGGATTCGATGCGCCGCGAAGCGAGCGACCGACCGGTCGAGCTCCCCCGGGTCCTCGGTCGTCTCGGCCACCGATCGAGCCTGCCGCTCGAGCTCGGCAAGGTTGACGAGCTGGAAGTAGGTCGCGAATGCCCGGACTAGCCGGGCGGCATCCTCCAGGGGAATCCGCCCGAGTTCAGCAACGAGCGCGACCTCCTCGCCGGCGTCGTAGCGCTGGCGGAGCTCCTTGGTCCGCAGCCGGATCGACTCCTCCAGCTCATAGAGCGCGACGCCCTCATGCTCGCGCAGCGTCTCGCCAAGCAGCTGCCCAAGCAGCCGGATCTCGGCGCGAAGACCCGCTTCGGGAAGGGTCGCTTCGGTGATGCTGGCGCTCATTGGGATACCGCTGCTCTCGCTGTGTGTCGTCGCATCGTACCGGTTCGGACGTAGAATCGGGCTTCGAGGAGGGTTGAATCGATGCCGGAACCAAACGGCGCGTCGCCGCTGAAGCGGCAGAGCGCGCGACTGACGGAGGGCGACGATCGTGCCGGCGCGCGCGCCATGCTGCGGGCGATCGGCTTCACCCGCGAAGACCTCAGCAAGCCGTTGATCGGCGTCGGGCACAGCTGGATCGAAACCATGCCCTGCAACTTCAACCACCGCCGCCTCGCCGAGAAGGTGAAGGCCGGAATCCGTGCCGCCGGTGGTACCCCGATGGAGTTCAACACCATCGCCGTGTCTGATGGCGTCTCGATGGGCACCGAGGGCATGAAAGCCTCACTCGTGAGCCGCGAGGTGATCG
>WNGI01001094.1_pt1 | contig 26995 bp, 19 predicted proteins | sample 5400621 | NCBI WGS metagenome assembly WNGI01 (sample SAMN13153374, study PRJNA577476) | soil metagenome | isolation source: 20 cm soil or saprolite under Garry oak tree replicate 1 | place: USA:California | collected 2016-06-15 | reverse complement strand
CGAGGCGGGCGCCCTCCCGAGGCGGGCGCCCTCCCGAGGCGGGCGCCCTACCGAGGCGGGCGCCCTACCGAGGCGGGCGCCCCACCGAGGCGGGCGCCCCACTGAGGCGGGCGCCCCACTGAGGCCGGCGCCCCACTGAGGCCGGCGCCCTACTGAGGCCGGCGCCCTACTGAGGCGGGCGCCCTACTGAGGCGGGCGCCCTGCCGGCAGCCGGCCGTCGGGTCCGCCTAGCCCGCGCCGGCGGCCGGCCAGGGTCCCGGCCGGAACGCCAGGTCCAGCCCCTGGTCGCCGGTGAACGCGGTCGCGATCGCGCCGGCCGCGGGGTAGCCGCCCTGCCGCACCCAGCCGTCCAGCAGGGTGAGGGCGGCGACCCGTTCCGCGGTGGTGAAGTTGCAGTGCCCGGCACCGTACGGGGCCGGCGCGGCGTACTTCCGCGGGGCCACGGTGTAGAGCTGGACCAGGTCGGCGGTGCGGGAACGGGACTGCTTCACCCGGTCCGCGAACACCGTCTCGTTCTGCACGAGGACGAGCGGATCGGCGCGGGTGTGCAGGGTGATCGTCGGCACCCGGATGTCCCCGGTCGGGTTGCCGAGCTGGTCGAACGCCTTCCGGGCGGCCGGGTCGGGGGTGATCCGCGCGCCGCCGGCCAGCAGGGCGAGGTTGCGGTCGGTCGCGCCGGCGGACACCGTCTCGACCAGCGCCCGCTCGGCGCCCGACACCCGCTGGCCGTAGTCGACGCCGGCGTTGCCGGACGGGTTGCCGTCGGCCCGCTGCTCGATCTCGTACCGGCCGAGCGTGCCGTACCCCAGCGCGGTCACGATCGACTCCACGATTGCGCTCACCTGCCCGGCCGGCGTGCTGCCGTCGTACCGCGCGGTCTGCGTCGGCCCGTCCACCAGCGCGGCGATCAGCAGCAGCTTCGGCACCCCGGTCGAGATGTCCTTGGTGGCGGCCAGGATCGCGCTGTACGCCCGCTGGAACTGGCCGACAGCGTCCTGGTAGGAGGCGTAGCGGGCCAGCTTCAGCGCCGGGTAGACCAGCGTCCTGACCGCGTACGCGACGTCCAGCGCGAGGTCGAGGTTGAGGTTCGACCCGCCTAGCACGCCGCACATCGGCGCGGCGCCGGCGACCCAGTCCGGGTGCCGCTCGGCCAGCGTCTCGGTGATCAGGCCGCCGAGTGAGTCACCCCAGACGTAGGTGCGGTCCGGCGTGCCGACGTGGCCGGCGAAGAAGTCGTGCAGCTGCTCGCCGGCCTTGACCCCGTCGGCGACCGCCCAGCCGTTGGACGCGTACGCCGACCCGGCCAGCGCGTACCCCTTCGCCTGCAGCTGGCCGGCCACCTCCTCGGTCGAGGCCACCTGCGGGTCGGTCCGCACCGGGGCGAAGTCCGGCGGCGCCGGGCGCGCCTGGCGGTAGCCGTGCGAGTAGAGCAGCAGCGCGCCGTTCCACTTCTGCGGCATCCTGATCTCGTACCGCGCGCCGCCCAGCGTCCCGACGCAGGCCACCTTGTCGCAGCCGGTGAACCGGACGTCCGCGCTGGCCGACCGCGCCGGCGCGCCCTTCGACGAGCAGCCGGCCAGCAGCACGGCCGCGCCGAGCACCGCCGACCCGCGGCGGACCAACGAACGACGGCGCGACGGCGGGGACATCGGCATGCCGAGGAGTCTGGCAGACGATCATCCCGACCGCGCCTGCGCCGGCGCTGCTCAGTGACCGGCGTCGTCCCAGGTGTGGCCGACGCCGATGGACACGTCGAGCGGGACGGCCAGCCGGTAGGCGCCGCCCATCTCCCGGCGGACCAGCCGCTCCAGCGCGTCCCGCTCGCCGGGCGCCACCTCGAGCACCAGCTCGTCGTGCACCTGCAGCAGCATCCGCGAGCGCAGGCCCTCGGCCTGCAGGGCCCGGTCGACGCCGAGCATGGCGACCTTGATGATGTCGGCCGCCGAACCCTGGATCGGCGCGTTCAGCGCCATCCGCTCGGCCATCTCCCGGCGCTGCCGGTTGTCGCTGGCGAGGTCCGGGAGGTAGCGCCGGCGGCCCAGGATTGTCTCGGTGTAGCCGTCCCGGCGGGCCTGGTCGACCACGCCGTGCAGGTAGTCGCGCACCCCGCCGAACCGCTCGAAGTAGGCGGTCATCTGCTCCCGGGCCTCGTCCGCGCTGATCCGCAGCTGTTGGGCCAGGCCGAACGCGGACAGCCCGTAGGCCAGCCCGAACGACATCGCCTTGATCCGCCGGCGCAGCTCCGGGTCGATCTGCTCGGGCGGCAGGTTGAAGGCGCGGGAGGCGACGAACGTGTGCAGGTCCTCCCCGGAGTCGAACGCCTCGATCAGCCCGGCGTCCTCGGACAGCGTCGCCATGATCCGCATCTCGATCTGGCTGTAGTCGGCGGTCATCAGCGACTCGAAGCCGGCGCCGACGACGAACGCCCGCCGGATCCGGCGACCCTCCGCGGTGCGGATCGGGATGTTCTGCAGGTTGGGGTCTTGCGAGGAGAGCCGGCCGGTGGCCGCGATGATCTGGCTGAACGTGGTGTGGATCCGGCCGTGGTCGTCGACCATCGGGATCAGCGAGTCGACCACGGTCTTCAGCCGGGAGACGTCCCGGTGTCGCAGCAGGTGGCCCAGCAGCGGCACGTCCGGCGCCTGCTCGGACAGCCAGAGCAGCGCGTCGGCGTCGGTGGTGTAGCCGGTCTTGATCCGCTTCGTCTTGGGCAGCTTCAGCTCGTCGAACAGGATCTGCTGCAGCTGCTTCGGCGAGCCGAGGTTGAACTCCCGGCCGACGCTGGCGTACGCGTCCTGCTCGACCGCCTTGACCTGGGCGGCGAACTCGGCCTCCAGCCCGACCAGGTAGTCGAGGTCGGCGCCGATGCCGGCCTCCTCCATCCGGGCCAGCACGAACGTCAGCGGCAGCTCCACGTCCCGCAGCAGCACGCCGGAGCCGCGCCGGTCGATGTCGTCGTCCAGGGCCCGGGCCAGGTCGGCGATGGCCCGCGCCCGCACCGTCTCGGTCTGCGCGATCGCGGCGTCCGCCTCGTCCTCGCCGCCGTCCAGGGACAGCTGGCCGGACTCCTGCGCCGCCGACTCGGCCCGCAGCTCCAGCCGCAGGTAGCGGAGCACCAGGTCGCCGAGATCGAAGGTGCGTTGCCCGGGCAGCGCCAGGTAGGCGGCCAGCGCGGTGTCGCTGGTGACCCCGGCGACATCCCAGCCGCGGGCGTGCAGGGCCAGCAGCGGCCCTTTGAGGTCGTGCAACGCCTTCGGCACGGTCTCGTCGGTGAGCCAGGCCAGCAGCGCCCGCTCGTCGGAGTCGGTGACCTCCTCGGCCGAGACGTACGCCCCCTCGCCGCCCTCCACCGCCAGCGCCACCCCGGTGACCACCCCGCCGCCGCGGCCCCAGCTGCCGCGCAGGCTCACCCCGACCCGGTGGCCGGCGCGGGCGTGCTCGTCCAGCCAGGAGCTGACCTCGTCCGGGCCGAGGGCCCGGCCTTCGATGTCGAACCCCTCGTCGGCCTCCGGCTCGACCGCGCTGAGGGTCTGGAACAGCCGCTCGCGCAGCACCCGGAACTCCAGGTTGTCGAACAGCTTGTGCACCTCGTCCCGGTCCCACTGGCCGAGCCGGAGATCGGCCGGGCCGAGCGGCACCGGCACCTCCCGGACCAGCTCGGTGAGCTGCCGGTTGCGGATGACATCGGCCAGGTGCTCGCGCAGCGCGTCCCCGGCCTTGCCCTTGACCTCCTCGACCCGGCGCACCAGCTCCTCCAGCGAGCCGAACTCGCGCACCCACTTCGCCGCGGTCTTCTCCCCCACTCCCGGGATGCTGGGCAGGTTGTCGCTCGGGTCGCCGCGCAGTGCGGCGAAGTCCGGATACTGCGCCGGGGTCAACCCGTACCGCGCCTGCACCTCCTCCGGGGTGAACCGGACCAGCTCGGACACGCCCCGGCGCGGGTAGAGCACGGTGACGTTGTCGTTGACCAGCTGGATGGCGTCCCGGTCGCCGGTGCCGATCAGCACCGTCATGCCCTGCTCCTCCGCCTGCGCGGCCAGCGTGGCGATCACGTCGTCGGCCTCGTATCCCTCCACCGACACCGTCGCGATGCGCAGCGCCGCCAGCACCTCCTGGATCAGGCTGAGCTGGCCGCGGAACGGGGCCGGCGTCTCCGAGCGACCCGCCTTGTACTCCGCGTAGGTCTCCGACCGGAACGTCTTGCGGGACACGTCGAACGCCACCCCGACATGGGTCGGCTGCTCGTCGCGCAGCTGGTTGATCAGCATCGACGTGAACCCGTATACCGCGTTGGTGGGTTGACCGGTGATCGTGCTGAAGTTCTCCACGGGCAGGGCGAAGAACGCCCGGTAGGCCAGCGAGTGGCCGTCGAGCAGGAGCAGCCGGGGAGCGTTGGTCACGTCCGGCAGTCTAGGGTCGAGGTACGACACAACGGCGCCGGCCAGGGGGTGGCGTGGAGCAGCATGAGGTACCGCCGCACCCGCAGGAGCAGTTCGCCGCGGGGAAGGCCGACGGCCAGCTCGCCGACCGGATGGGCATCGTGGTCACCGAGTGGGACCCGGCCCGGGTGGTCGGGACGATGCCGGTGGACGGCAACCGGCAGCCGTACGGGTTGTTGCACGGCGGCGCCTCCTGCGTGCTGGCCGAGACGCTGGGCTCGCTGGCCGCGGCGCTGCACGCTGGCCCCGGCCGCGCCGTGCTCGGCGTGGAGATCAACGCCACCCATCACCGGGGCGCCCGATCGGGCCTGGTGACCGGCGTGTGCACGCCGCTGCACGCTGGCAGGACGATGGCCAGCTACCAGATCGTGATCAGTGACGACGCCGGTCACCGGGTCTGCACCGCCCGGCTCAGCTGCCTCATCCGGGCCACCGAGCCACGAACGTCGTGATCGCGTAGGACGGTCGCGGCGGGTCCTCGTGCGCCACCGAGGATCTATTGCACCCGCCCGGTCGGGCGCGGCCGGCGCAGCGTCGCCGCCAGCGCCCGGCCCCGGCGCATCGACCTGCGGCGCACCGCGTCCGCGCGGCTCTCGGCGACCAGGTCGGCCAGCCCGAGCGTGCGGCGCAGCGCGCCGACCGCCGCGATCCGGCGGACCACCAGTGGGGCGAAGCCGAGTCGGGCGAAGTATCGATTCGCCTCCCGGCCGGTGGTCGAGACGCCGACGATGACGTGGTCCATGCCCAGCTCGTCGGCGTACCCGACCGCGGCGGCCACCAGCGCCCGGCCGGCCCCCCGGTGCCGGTGCGCCGAGGCGACCAGCAGGTGGGTGACCGAGACGGCCGGCAGGTCGAGCAGCGCGCTCGCCGGATCTACGCAGAGGATCGCCATGCCGAGCGGCTCGGCGCTGTCCTCGTCCACCGCGAGCACCACCCGGTGGTCGGTATCGGTGAGCAATCGGCGGTACCGCGCGCGCAGGCCGTCCCCGTTCTCCCGCCACGGCAGCCGTGCCGGCCGCGGCCAGCTGGCGGCCGGCTCGTGCAACTCCTCGCCGAGCCTGCGCACGGCGTCCAGGTCGTCGAGGGTGGCGGCGCGAACGCGCACCTTGCTCCGGGACACCCGGCCTCCTCGCGCGCGGAGAGACACACTCGATCTCGACCTTCGTCGCACAGCTCCCCGAAGCCGGCGGCGGCACGCACGTTAGTGCGCCGACCCGGGGCGGACAGCCGCCGAACGGCGGACGAACGCCCCCCGATCGATCGGTGACCGTGCGCAACTGGCGGGTCCCGACTCCGGTCGGCCGCAACCGTCGCACCGACCGGAAATCCCCGTGACCGCAAGGGGTTTGACGGCACACGCCGACTGCGCCTACTGTCCAAGCCCGGCCGGCCCGGAGCGCTGAGTAGAGAACGTCCCGCGACGCGGAGGCGCGGGACGGCACCAAAAGCGCCCGGGTCCGGTCCCGGCTCGAGTCCGGGTACGTCGACGCGGCAGGCCGGCCGGCCGCGGTCGCCATCGCGGCGAACGCGGAACGCCGACCGGCGTCGATCATGGTTACCGTCGGATGGCACCGGGGCAGCGGCGCCGCCGGCGGGTCCGGCGGGTCGGGTTCGGCGCGGTAGCGTCGGCGGGTGCGATCGGTTGGGATGCTCGCCGCGATGGGGGCGGTGGTGGTGAGCGTGCTGACCGGCTGCACCCACGGCTCGGCGTCCGCGGGGGCGGGTGCGGCGCCCTCGCCGACGTACCTGGGGCCGCCGCGCACGGTTCGCCCGTCGGAGACGCCGCTCGCCACCGCGACCGTGGTCGGCGACCCGTTCACGGTCTCGGTGATCGGGTTGCGAGCGCACCAGCGGTTCCTGGTCGGGACGCACGCGGACATCGCGCCGCGCGGGGAGTTCGTCCGGCTGCGGGTCGCGGTGCAGAACGACTCGCGCACGTTCGCCTCCGCGACCCTCGCCGACATGCTGCTGGTCACCACCGACGGCACGGCCCACCGTCCGGACCTCCAGGCCATGGTGATCAAGCGGCAGCCGGAAACGATCGACCTGGGGTCGCAGGGCCGCATCGAGTTCGACCTGTGGTACGACATTCCGGCCGGTTCGAGACTGCGGCTGCTCCGGCTGACCGGATTCGACCCGGTGCAGGAGATCCTGCTGCCGCCGACCTGATCCAGTCAGGGGAACGCCCGGCTGGGCCCGGCGCCGATCTCGAGGTCGCGCACGCCGGGGACGGCGTGTCGCGGCGCCCTAAGGGGGTGTCCCGTGGATCTTCGGCGGCGCTCACGACGCCCAGACGACGACCGGCGGCGTTGTCGTCGTCGCCGATACAACACCGGTATCGGCTCCTCCTCCGCCTTGCCGGACGCCGCCTGGATCGCCGTGAGCATCCGCCAAGATCCACGGGACACCCCCTAGCTCGAGACCGGCGTGACCGGGCGCCCGGCTACCAGGCGGACGCTGCAGCGATCAGGCCCGATGCCGACCGTCCCCGCGGGCCGTCGGACCGAGGTCGCCGCCCAGGTAGGCGGCCTTGACCTCGGGGTCGTCCAGCAGGTCGTGCGCCGGCGCGCTCTTCACGATGCGCCCGGTCTCCAGCACGTACGCCCGGTGCCCGACCTGCAGCGCCTGCTGCGCGTTCTGCTCCACCAGCAGGACCGTGGTGCCGCGCCGGTTGATCTCCTGGATGATCGAGAAGATCTGCTGGACCAGCATCGGGGCCAGGCCCATCGACGGCTCGTCCAGCAACAGCACCTTCGGCTTGGCCATCAGCGCCCTGCCGATGGCGAGCATCTGCTGCTCACCGCCGGACAGCGTGCCGCCGGTCTGCCGCTTGCGCTCGGCCAGCCGCGGGAACAGCTCGTAGACCTCAGCCAGCTCCGTGGACACGTCGCCCTTGCGGGCGTACGCGCCCATGTAGATGTTGTCCTCCACGGTCATGCCGGGGAAGATCCCGCGGCCCTCCGGCGCCTGCCCGATGCCGGCCAGCACCCGCCGGTGCCCGGGCATCTTCGTGATCACTTCGCCGCCGAAACGCAGCCGGCCGTGCGAGACCGGGCGCAGCCCCGAGATCGTCTTCAGCGTGGTGCTCTTGCCGGCACCGTTGGCCCCGATCAGGGTGACGATCTCACCCTCGTCGACCTCGATCGAGATGCCCCGCAGGGCCTCGATCTTCCCGTAGTGGACATGCACGTCCTCGAGTTCAAGAAGCATCGGCCGGAGCCCCCAGGTACGCCTCGATGACCCGCGGGTTGTTCTGCACCTCGGCCGGCCCGCCCTCGGCGATCTTCCCGCCGAAGTCGAGCACCGCGACCCGGTCGCTGATCCCCATGACCAGGCTCATGTCGTGCTCGATGAGCAGAACTGTCCGGCCGGAGTCCCGGATCTTGCGGATGAGATCCTGCAGCGCCAGCTTCTCCGCCGGGTTCATGCCGGCCGCCGGCTCGTCCAGCAGCAGCAGCTGGGGCTCGGTGGCCAGGGCTCGGGCGATCTCCAGCCGGCGCTGGTCGCCGTACGGGAGGTTCTTCGCGGTCTCCTCCAGCCGCCTCGGGATGCCCACGAACTCCAGCAGCTCGCGTGCCTTGGCCCGGCCGTCCCGCTCCTCCCGCCGGTGCCAGGGCAGCCCCAGCGCGGCGCTCGCGAGACCGGTGCGATGGTGCGCGTCCGTTCCGACCAGGACGTTCTCCAACGCCGACATGTTGTGGAACAGCCGCACGTTCTGGAACGTACGGGCGATCCCGAGCTTGGTCACCGCGAACCGCTTCTTGCCGTCGATCCGGGCGCCGGCGAACCGCACCTGACCCTCCGACGGCTGGTACACCCCGGTCACCACGTTGAAGATGGTGGTCTTGCCGGCGCCGTTCGGGCCGATCAGCGCGAAGATCTCGCCGGCAGCAACGGTGATCTCGACGGCGTTCAGAGCGACTACACCGCCGAAGCGCATGGTCACGGACCGCAGTTCGAGCAATGGCGTGGCGCGGTCCGCCGAGCCGGCACGGTCCGCCGAGCCGGCGGTAGCGTCCATCGAGCCGGCAGCGGGCGGGTCCCTCCTCGGCTCGGTCACGGCCCCACCTCGGCGGCCGCGGTGGTCGCCGGCCCGCCGACTTCGGCACCGAGGCTGCCCATGCCGCCGGTGCCCTCGGCCAGCTCAGCCTTGCGGCGCCGGGACGGCAGCAGGCCCTCCGGCCGCAGCGTCATCATCAGCACCAGCACGGCGCCGAACGCGAGGACCCGGTAGTCCTGGAGCCCGCGGAACCGCTCCGGCAGCCAGGCGATCAGGAATGCACCGAGCATGACACCCGGGATGTTCCCGGACCCGCCCAGGACGACCGCGGCGAGGATGGTCGCGGACAGGATGAACGGGAAGTTGTTCGGGATGATCGAGATCACCTTGGCCGACCACACGACTCCGGCGGCGCCACCGATCGAGGCGCCGATCGCGAACGCGGCCAGCTTGAAGCGGAACGTCGGCACGCCCATCAGCTCGGCCGCGTCCTCGTCCTCGCGGATCGCCGCCCACGCCCGGCCGACCCGGCTGTTCTCCAGCCGCTTGGCGAAGATGATCGTGACTACGATCAGGGCGAGCAGCAGGTAGTAGTACGGCCGCGGGTCGAGGACGCCGTACTTGAATGGCGTCACACCGAAGATCTCGAACTCCGACAGGCTCGGCGGGTGCGGGATCCCGGCGATGCCACGTGGGCCGCCAATGGCGTCGGTGTTCTGCGCGGTGATCCGGACGATCTCGCCGAACCCGAGCGTCACGATGGCCAGGTAGTCGCCGCGCAGCCGGAGCGTCGGGGCGCCGAGGATGAGCCCGGACAGCGCGGTCGCCAGCACCCCCACGACCAGGATCTCCCAGAAGCTCCAGCCGAGCTTCGTGCCCAGCACCGCCATCATGTAGCCGCCGATGGCGAAGAACGCGACGTAGCCGAGGTCGAGCAGGCCGGCCTGGCCGACGACGACGTTCAGGCCGATTGCGAGCAGGATGTAGATGCCGATCGGGTAGAACAAGACCGTCGCCCAGTCGCTTCGTGGTGTCATGAAGCTGCCGATGGTCTGCGACGGCAGCAGCAGAGCGCAGACGATCAGCGCGACGTAGACCAGCCACCGCGCCGGCCGGGGGGAAGCCGCCCACCAGTCCCGGAGCCGGTCCAGCCCGCCGCCGACCGTGTCCCGGGTCCGGCTCAGCCCGGCGGCGCCGTTGCCGGTCATGCCCGGGCCCGCTGCAGAGACTCACCGAGGATGCCGGTGGGACGGAACATGAGGACCAGGACCAGCACCGAGAACGCGACCACGTGCTGCCACTTCGAGCCGAACATCGCCGACCCGTACATCTCGATCACTCCGAGGACGAAGCCGCCGACCAGCGCCCCGCGCAGGTTGCCGATGCCGCCCAGCACCGCCGCGGTGAACGCCTTGATGCCGAGCAGGAAACCGACGAAGTAGTTCGTCTCCTCGAACCGCATCAGGTACAGCGCCGCCGCCACCCCGGCCATCGCGCCGCCGATCGCGAACGTGGCGGTCACGATCCGGTCGATGTTCACTCCCATCAGCACCGCCGTCTCGGGATCCTGCGCCGTGGCCCGGATCCCCCGGCCGAGCCTCGTGCGGCTCACGAACTGGTCCAGCGCCACCATCATCAGCACCGCGCTTGCCACGACCAGTAGCTTGTCGTTGCGGACGACGAAGTCGCCGATGGTGATGACGTCGCTGCGCCTGACCCACGCCGGTGCCTGCACCGGCAGCCGGCCGCCCTCCTTCGGCTTGTCGAACAGCTTCGGGATCACGACCAACGCGAACAGTTGCTGCAGGAACAGTGACGCGCCGATCGCCGAGATCAGCGCCGCCAGCCGGGACGCGCCGCGTCTGCGCAGCGGCCGGTAGGCCACGTACTCCAGCGCCACGGCAGTGCCGCCCGAGGCGAGCATTCCGACGACCGCCAGCAGCAGCAGCATCCCGATCAGGCCCACCCCGCCCAGCGGCGCGGAGACACCGATGGTAGTGACGGTGAACAGCGCGGCCACGGTCCCGATCATGAAGATCTCGGAGTGGGCGAAGTTGATCAGTCGCAACACTCCGTAGACCATGGTGTAACCGAGCGCCACCAAGGCGTAGATCGCCCCGAGGGACAGACCGTCCACCGTGGCCGGCCAGAATTGAGAGACGAGGTTGTGCAGCACGTGTCGTCGCCTTCGTCAAAGGAGCGGGAGCGCCGCAGCGCTCCCGCTCCTGCGCCGGTGGTAGGGCTCGTTCTGTGCGGTGCGCCGGCGCCTATGCCGGGGCGGTCGCGTCCTTCGAGTTGCCGAGCAGGGTATATCCGGGGCCCTTGAACAGGTAGACGTAGACGTCGCCGCCGGCCGGCTCCCCGTTGGAACCGAACTTGATCTCCTTCGTCACGCCCTGGACCGCGATCGTCGAGAGGTACTGGTTGATCTTCTGCGGGTCGGTGTTGCCGGCCTTGATCGCCTCGATGAAGGCGGTCGCCGAGTCGTACCCCTCACCGGAGTAGATCGCCGGGGGCGTGTTGAACTTCGCCTTGTAGGCGTCCGCGAACTTCTTGCTGGTCGGGCTGGACTGGCCGGTCGGGTCGACCAGGCACGGGCAGCCGACGATCGCGCCGTCGGCATTGGTGCCACCGGCGCCCTTGGCCAGGCCGGGGTCGAGCGAACCGTCGCCGGACAGCACGCGCGCCTTCACACCGCCCTCGCGCAGCTGCTTGATCAGGCGGCCCAGCTGGGCGTAGTAGCCGCCGTAGAAGATGGCGTCCGGGGCGGCCGGCTTGACCTTGTTCACGGTCGAGGAGTAGTCCGAGCCGTCCTTGTCGATGACGTCCCGCTGCACTGTGACGCTCTTGTCCTCCAGCGTCTTGGAGACCACGTCGGCCAGGCCCTTGCTGTACTCCTGGGCGTCGTCGATCACGAAGACCTTCTTCGCCGACAGCGCCCGGACGATGTAGTCGGCGATGCCGGCGCCCTGGACTCCGTCGTTCGCCACGATGCGGTGCCAGTACTTCCAGCCCTTCTGGCCCAGCGTGACGTTGGTCGCCGACGGCGAGACGCTCGGGATCTTGCCCTCTTCCAGGATCGGGCCGACCTGCTGCGACTCACCGGAGAAGGCCGGGCCGATCAGGCCGACCACCTTGTCGGTCTTGAGCGCCTGCTGCGCCAGGCCGGTCGCCTGCTCGCCGCTGCCCTGGCTGTCGTAGGGCACCAGTTGAATCTTGGTCTTCGGGTTCGTGGCGTTGTACTCGTCGATCGCCATCTGGGCGCCGTTGCGCGGCGGAATCACGATTCCGGAGTTCTCACCGGTCAGGTCACCCATGAAGCCGATCTTGACGCTGGCGGGCTGGCTGGCTGTGCCGCCGCCGGCGGTGTTGTCGTTGCCCCCGCAGGCGGAGAGCAGGAGGGTCGACGCGGCCGCTACGGCCACGAGCCCCGGGAGTGTGCGACGCACCGGTACCTCCGTAGGAACAGACGGTTTCACCGCGGACCCGCAGCGCGGATCACCCGGTGTGCCGCGCAACATAGCGCACTCGGGGACGGCGGCAGCGAGCAAGGCTCAGTCGTAACGCAACCGCGATCCCGCTACCGGGAGGTGTCGGCAGCGGTGATGTCGAATCCGGCGGCCAGGACCGCCTCGGAGACCGCCCGCATCGTTGTCCGGCGGTCCATCGCGGTCCGCTGGATCCAGCGGAAGGCCTCCGGCTCGGACATGCCGTGCTCGGTCATCAGGACGCCCTTGGCCCGCTCGATGATCTTCCGCGCCTCCAGCCGCTCCTGCAGGCCGCTGACCTCCTGCTCGAGCGCGACGATCTCGGCAAACCGGGACGCCGCCATCTCGATCGTCGGCAACAGGTCCTTCTTCTGGAACGGTTTGACCAGGTACGCCATCGCGCCGGCCTCGCGGGCCCGCTCGACGAGGTCCCGCTGGCTGAACGCGGTGAGGATGATGACCGGCGCGACCCGGTCTCCGGCGATCCGCTCGGCGGCCGCGATGCCGTCCAGCTTCGGCATCTTGACATCCAGGATCACCAGGTCGGGGCGCAGCTGGTTGGCCAGCGCCACGGCCCGTTCGCCGTCGTCTGCCTCACCGACGACGTCGTAGCCCTCCTCCTCCAGCATCTCCTTGAGGTCCAGTCGGATCAGCGCCTCGTCCTCGGCGATGAGCACCCGGCGCGCGGGGATGTCGGACACGGTCTCTCCTGCGGGGATACGGTCGGACACGCGTCGTCGCGGACCGAACGTGAAGCGTACCGGGCTACGCTCCTGTACACGTCGACACCGGCCCCGGTAGCCCAACCGGCAGAGGCAATGGTCTCAAACACCATCCAGTGTGGGTTCGAATCCCACCCGGGGCACGAGCGGGTTGCCGCCGCCTGCTTCGGCCGTCGACCCGCTCGTCATGCTGGCCCTGGGGGACGACCCCCTGGAACCCCCGCGATCGCCAGGTCGACGCGCTCGGTCGCCTTGCGCACGCCACCCGAGTTCGAAAGCTGTCCAATCAGGCGCACGAGCGGGTTGCCGCCGCCAGCTTCGCCGTCGACCCGCTCGTCATGCTGGCCCTGGGGGACGACCCCCTGGAACCCCCGCGCTGGCCAGGTCGACCGCTCGGTCGCCTTGCGCACGCCACCCGAGTTCGAAAGCTGTCCAATCAGGCGCACGAGCGGGTTGGCGCCGCCTGCTTCGGCCGTCGACCCGCTCGTCATGCTGGCCCTGGGGGACGACCCCTGGAACCCCCGCGATGGCCAGGTCGGACCGCTCGGTCGCCTTGCGGACGCCACCCGGGGCCGCTGCAACCGTTCTGAATCGTCCCGGCGCGGCACGCCCGGCGTGTCGGTTCGCCGGACTTGTCGGCCGGGGATGGCAGGATGTCGGCGGTCGGATGAAGGGAGCAGGGGTGGGCACGCGCAACCGTGAGCGCCGGAAGGTCAAGCAGAGGGCCCGGGAGCGACACCGCCGGGAGCGGGTGACCGCGGGGCATGGCGGGTCCGCCGGTACGGCCTTGCCCCCGTTGTCCTCCTGGTCGGTGGTGGAGCTCGCCGAGGCCCTGCTGGCGGACGCGGTCGTCGCCGCGCACGGCGGGGACGCCGAGGCGTTCGAGCGGTGCGTGACGCTGCTGGCCGAGGGTCCTGGTGGTGCCGCCGGGGTCCGGGTGGTGGACGCGGCGCTGCTGGCCCGGCTGCTGGAGGACATCGGTCACGGCTGGGCACACGGCTGGCAGCCCGCCGACCTGGTCCGGCTCGTCGCCCGGCGGCGAGGTCCGCGGCCCGCACGAATGGCCGCCGACCTCGTCGCCGCCGAGTTGCGGGGCTACGCCGCGGCCACCATCGACGAGGACTGGGACCGGCAGTTGCGGGTCCTCGCCGCGACCGTGTGGTGGGACCATGACGATCGCTACATCGAGCGTTGGGCTCGGCGCGAGGGCGTCGACCGGGCGGCAGCGGTCAGCTGCGCGGTCGAGGTGTTGTCGGTGCTGGAGGCGCTGCCGGAGCTTCCCCGGCTGTGCCCACCGCCCGGCGCTGCCCGGCGCGGGTCGCTGAGTGCGGACCGGCGCGCGGCCGGACTGCCGGACCAGGGCGCGCTGGACCGGGTCCGGGCGCTGCTGGCCAAGGCCGAGTCGACCGAGTTCCCCGACGAGGCCGAGGCGTGCACCGGCAAGGCCCAGGAGTTGATGGCCCGGCACAGCATCGACTACGCCCTGCTGGCCACCGATGCCGGCCGGGGCGACGAGCCGCGGGGCGTCCGGCTGGGTGTCGACAACCCGTACGAGGCCGCCAAGACCCTGCTGCTGCAGGAGGTCGCCGGGGCGAACCGGTGCCGGACCGTGTGGTCGAGAGAGCTGGGTTTCGCCACTGTGCTGGGCTATCCGGCCGACCTCGGCGCGGTGGACCTGCTGTACACCTCCCTGCTCGTGCAGGCGACCTCGGCCATGATCCATGCGGGTGCCCGCCGGGATCGCGTCGGCCGCTCGCGCACCCGGTCGTTCCGGCAGTCCTTCCTTAACGCCTACGCGGTGCGCATCGGTCAGCGGCTGCGCGCCGCCACCGGCCAGGCGAGCCGGGAGGCGGCCGCCGCCGCGGGCGACGACCGGCTGCTACCGGTGCTCCGGGCCCGGGAGGACGCAGTCCGGCAGACCGTGGAGACCCTGTTCCCGGAGTTCGTCCACCGGCGGGTGGCGAGCAGCAACCGGGACGGCTGGGTGTCCGGGACGGCGGCGGCCGATCTGGCGTCGCTGCACGCTCGGCAAGCGGTCGCCGAACGGTGCTGACGGTCTCCCCCGGTTTGCGGTACTATCGAACATATGTTCGAGCCATCAACCGTGGTGTGCGGACCCCGCCGCCGGCGCGCTCGTCGCGGTGCTGACCGGTAGCGGCCGTCGGTGGTGCGCCGGGTGGGACTGTCCTAGTGATGGACGCCGGTCTCGTGCGCGGCGTGCGTGGTGGGTTCCAACTGGAAGGTGCAGTGCTCGACGTCGAAGTGGCCGGCCAGGCAGGCGCACAGCCGGTCCAGCACCCGGCCGGCCTCGGTGTAGGCCTCGTCAGCCACCACCACGTGCGCGGACAGCACCGGAAGGCCGGAGGTGATCGTCCAGGCGTGCAGGTCGTGCACGTCCAGGACGCCCGGGGTGTCGAGCAGGTGCCGGCGTACGTCGGCGAGGTCGACGTGCTTCGGGGTGGCTTCGAGCAGGATGTCCAGCGCTTCCCGCAGCAGCCGCCAGGTCCGCGGGATGATCAGCAGCCCGATCAGGCCGGCGGCGACCGCGTCGGCGCGCCGGAACCCGGTGGTGGCGACGACGAGGCCGGCCGCGATCACCGCGGCCGCGCCGAGGGCGTCGGCGAGCACCTCCAGGAACGCGCCGCGCAGGTTCAGGCTCTGCGCCTGCCCGGCCCGCAGCAGTAGCAGCGAGCACAGGTTGCCGGCCAGCGCGAGCATGCCGAACGCGATCATCAGCCCGGCGGCGACCTCGGGCGGATCCAGCAGCCGGCGCACCGCCTGCAGGAGGACGTAGCCGGTGACGCCGAACAGCAGCGCCGCGTTGGCCGCCGCGGCGAGGATCTCCGCCCGCTGGTAGCCGAAGGTCCGCCGCGGCGTCGCCGGTCGGCCGGCGAACCACACCCCGAGCAGGGCCAGCCCGATCCCAGCCGCGTCGGCGGCCATGTGCCCGGCCTCGGCGAGCAGAACCAGGCTGCCGGACGCGGCGGCGCCGACGATCTCCGCGACCAGCACCGACAGCGTGATGACCAGCACCGCGACCAGCCGGCCCCGGTGCCGGCCGGCCGCCGTCGCCGTCGCCGCACCGTGCCGATGCCCGTCGCCGCCCGCCACGTCCCCCTCGCACTCCTACGCCCGCAGCCCAGTATCCCGTGCCACCGGGGCCAGCCGGCGCCGGACCCGGGACACCGCGGCGAACCCGGCCCCGGGCACGCCGGCCGGGGCCACGCCAGTGGCGAGGCCCCGGCCGGCTGCGGAGGCCCTACCGGCGGAAGGCGTCCTTGACCTTCTCGAACGCCTGCCGGAGGTTGCCGCCGACCTGCTGCAGCCAGCCCTCGCGTACCAGGCGGCCGTTGCCGGTGGCCCGCCCGACCCGTCGCTTCGCCCGGCCCGTGGTGGCCTTGGCCTTGCCTCGGACCTTGTCACGTACCGCCATCGTCCGCTCCTCTCCGCGGCCTGATACCTCGGTATGTACCCGGCCTGCGGCTGGGTACCCGAGCTGCCCGGCCGGCGCCGGTCCCGGTCGGTAGCGTCGCCCCATGACCCGGCACATGACGCCCGAGGAGTTCCGCCGGTACGGCCGGCAGGTGGTCGACTGGATCGCCGACTACCAGGAGCGGGTCGAGGCGCTGCCCGTGCTCGCCCGGGTGGCCCCCGGCGAGCTGCGCGCCGCGCTGCCACCGCACCCGCCCGAGCAGGGCGAACCGTTCGAGGCGGTGCTCGCCGACCTGGACCGGGTGATCCTGCCGGGGATCACGCACTGGCAGCATCCGGGCTTCTTCGCCTACTTTCCGGCCAACGCCTCGGGACCGGCGATCCTGGGCGAGCTGCTCTCCGCCGGGCTCGGCGTGCAGGGCATGCTCTGGACGACCTCGCCGGCCTGCACGGAGCTGGAGACGCACGTGCTGGACTGGCTCGCCGAGCTGCTGGGGCTGCCGGAGCGGTTCCGGTCGACCGGCCCGGGCGGCGGGGTGATCCAGGACACGGCGTCCACGTCAGTGCTGGTGGCCCTGCTCGCGGCGCTGCACCGGGCCAGCGGCGGCGAGGTGGGGCGGTCCGGCGCCGGCTCCGGCCGGTACGCGGTGTACGCGTCGACCGAGGCGCACTCGGCGGTGCTCAAGGCGGTGCGGATCGCTGGGCTGGGCGACGCGGCGTTGCGCTCGGTCGAGGTGGACCCGGCGACGCTGGCGCTGCGCCCGGACCGGCTGGCCGACCTGCTCGCCGCCGACCGGGCGGCCGGGATCGCGCCGGCCATGGTGGTGGCCACCGTCGGGACCACGTCCACCACGGCGATCGATCCGGTGCCCCAGGTCGGCGCGCTGTGCCGGCGGCACGGCGCCTGGCTGCACGTCGACGCCGCCTACGCCGGCGCCGCCGCGGTCTGCCCTGAGCTGCGCTGGACCCACGCCGGCGTCGGCGAGCATGCCGACTCGTACGCGATGAACCCGCACAAGTGGCTGCTCACCAACTTCGACTGCGACGGCTTCTGGGTGGCCGACCGGTCCGCCCTGCTGGGCGCGCTCTCGGTGCTGCCGGAGTTCCTGCGCGACGCGGCCAGCGAGACCGGCGTCGTGATCGACTACCGGGACTGGCAGATCCAGCTAGGCCGCCGGTTCCGGGCGCTGAAGCTGTGGGCGGTGCTGCGCTGGTACGGCGCCGAGGGGCTGCGCGAACACATCCGCGGGCACGTGGCACTGGCTCAGGAGCTGGCCGGCTGGGTGCGAGAGGACCCGCGGTTCGAGCTGATGGCACCGCACCCGCTGTCCCTGGTCTGCTTCCGGCTGCGTGGCCCAGCCGGGCTCGACGGCGGAGACGAGGCGGCGGACGCGGCCAACGCCGAACTGCTGCGCCGGGTCAACGGCAGCGGCGCCGCGTACCTCACCCACACCCGGGTCCGCGGCCGGCACACGCTGCGGTTCGCCATCGGTGCCATCGGGACCGAGCGGCGGCACGTGGCCGCGGCCTGGCGGCTGATCCAGGCCACCGCGGACGAGCCGCCGGCGGAGGGGGCGGCGACCGCGGGTGCGCTCGGTCGGCCGGGCGGGTAGTCAGCCCGGCGGGCGAGCGAGCCGCCCAGGCGCCCCCAGCACCCCCACCGCCCCACGACCCGACGGCGCGCAGGGCGGCGCAGCGGCGAACCAGTCCGGAGGCGAGCTATCCGCCCTTGGCCACCCGGAGCAGACCCTCCTGCACGACCGAAGCCACGTGCCTGCCGTCCCGGGTCCAGATGCGACCGACGCCCAACCCCCGGCCACCGGACGCCGACGGGCTCTCCGACTCGTACAGCAGCCACTCGTCGGCCCGGAACGGCCGGTGGAACCACATCGCATGGTCCAGGCTCGCGCCCTTGAGCCCCTCCAGCCCCCAGGCCAGGCCGTGCGCGAGCAGCACCGAGTCCAGCAGCGTGATGTCGCTGGCGTAGGTCAGTACGCAGACGTGCACCAGCTCGTCGTCGGGCAGCACTCCGTCGGCCCGCATCCACACCTGGTTACGGGGCTCCCGGGGTGCGCCGCCCCGGGCCACCCAGGGCGGGTCGTCGACGTAGCGCAGGTCGATCGGGAGGGCCAGTTGGCGGAGCCGGCTGGCCGGCGGGGCGTACCCCTCGTGCCGCTCGACCAGCGTGGGCAAGCTCTCCGGGTCCGGCACCGACGGCATCGGGCCCTGGTGCTCCAGGCCCTGCTCGGCCCGGTGGAACGACGCCGCCAGGTTGAAGATCGCCTTGCCGTGCTGGACCGCGACCACCCGACGGGTGGTGAACGACCGGCCGTCCCGGATCCTGTCCACCAGGTACACGATCGGGACGGACGGGTCGCCGGGGCGGATGAAGTAGGCGTGCAGCGAGTGGACCGGCCGGTCCGCCGGCACGGTGCGGCCGGCGGCCACCAGCGCCTGACCGGCGACCTGTCCGCCGAACACCCGCTGCAGGGAGACCTGCGGGCTGACGCCACGGAAGATGTCGACCTCGACGGGCTCCAGGTCGAGCAGCCGGACCAGCCCGTCGACCTTCGCCTGGCCGGCCAGAGCCGGGTCAGCCGCGGTCATTGCGGTCACCGAGGCGGTGTACCCGGATCAGGTTCGTGGATCCGGGGGTGGACGGCGGGCTGCCGGCCACGATGACCACCAGGTCGCCCGGCTCGCCCCGGCCGTTGTCCACCATCGACGCGTCGACCTGCCGGACCATGTCGTCGGTGTGCTGGACGGTGGGCGTGATGAAGGTCTCCACCCCCCAGGTCAGCGCGAGCCGGGTGCGCACGCTCGGCTCCGGCGTGAACGCCAGCAGCGGGACCGGCGAGTGGTGCCGGGCCAGCCGGCGCACGGTGTCCCCGGTCTGGGTGAACGCCACCAGTGCCGTGGCGCCGAGAATCTCGCCGATCTCCTTGGCCGCCTTGACCAGCGCACCGGCCTTGGTCTTCGGGTTGTGTCGCAGCGCCGGCACCGCGGTGCTGTCGCTCTCCACGCAGTCGAGGATCCGCGCCATCGTCGCCACCGCCTGCACGGGGTACCGCCCGACACTGGTCTCGCCGGACAGCATCACCGCGTCGGCGCCGTCCAGCACCGCGTTCGCCACGTCCGAGGCCTCGGCCCGGGTCGGGCGGGAGTGTTCGATCATCGACTCCAGCATCTGGGTGGCGACGATCACCGGCTTGGCGTACTCCCGGCCGATCTGGACGGCCCGCTTCTGGACCAGCGGCACCTCCTCCAGCGGCAGCTCGACCCCCAGGTCGCCGCGGGCCACCATGAGGCCGTCGAAGGCGGTCACGATGTCCTCGAGGTTGGCGATCGCCTCCGGCTTCTCCAGCTTGGCGATCACCGGCAGCCTGCCGCCCTCCTCGTCCATGACCTTGTGCACCAGGCGGACGTCGTCCGGAGAGCGGACGAACGACAGCGCGACCAGGTCGACCCGCAACCCGAGGGCGAACCGGAGGTCGTCGGCGTCCTTGTCGGACAGGGCTGGCACGCTCACCGCGACGCCGGGCAGCGACAGGCCCTTGCAGTCCGAGACGGTGCCGCCCTCCACCACGTCACAGCAGACCTCGCCGTCGACCACCTCCAGCACGACCAGTGCGACGTTGCCGTCGTCGACCAGCAGCCGGTCGCCCGGCCGGACGTCCTCGGCGAGCAACGGGTAGGTGGTGGACACCCGGTCGTGGGTGCCCGGCACGTCCTTGGTCGTGATCGTGACCCGCTCGCCGGTGCGCCAGTCCACCGCGCCCGCGGCGAACCGGCCCAGCCGGATCTTGGGGCCCTGCAGGTCGGCGAGCACTCCGACACTGTGGCCGGTGGCGTCGGACGCCTCCCGGACCATCCGGTAGGCCCGCTCATGGTCGGCGTGGCTCCCGTGGCTGAAGTTGAGCCGGGCGACGTCCATCCCGGACTCGACGAGCGCCCGGATGCGCTCCGGTGTGGACGTTGCCGGGCCGATGGTGCAGACGATCTTTGCGCGCCGCGTCACATCTGACAGAGTAGCGACGGCCGCATCTGAACCGATTCACCACTTGCCCGCGTCACCCGATCGGGTGCTCCCGGCGGGTAGCCGCCGGGAGCACCCCGTGATCGATCGGTCAGCCGGGTCAGGCGGTCAGCCGGGTCAGGCGGTCAGCCGGGTCAGGCGGGTCAGGCGTTAGGCGGGTCAGGTCCGACCGAACGGGCCGGTGACGACCGCTAGCGCGTCGACGATGCCGTTGCCGTAGATGCTGTTGAAGTTCAGCGTCCCGACGCAGGGGGCGTCGTACGCCGGACCCCGACCCTCGTTGGCGTAGCTCTCCACCGGCACCCGGCACGGCTGCTTGGCCGCGGACGCGGTGAGGATCTCCTCCACCCGGGCCGGCGCCAGGGTCAGCTGGCCGGCGTGGTTCGGGTCACGCTTGCCGTACCGGCTGACGATCAGGGCGGCCACCCCGGTGGCATGCGGTGCCGCCATCGAGGTGCCCTGCAGGTAGGTGTAGTAGCCGCACTGGCCGGCCGCGGTGCAGGACTTGAACACCAGGTCCTCGAAGCCCGGCACGATATTGCCGTCCGCGTCCACCTGACCGAGGGCCTGCAGCCTGACCTTCGAGTAGCTGGACAGCACCAGGTTGCCGTTGGTACGGAAGGTCGGCGTGCCGAACCCGTCCCGGAAGAAGCCACCGGGCGCGGAGACCGTGACCTGCTCCCCCCAGTTGGAGTAGTCGGCCTTCCGGCCGCTCGGGCCGAGCGCCGAGACGCCGATGGAGTGTGGGCCCTCGATCGGCAGGCTGGAGCAGTCGGCCGGGTCGATGGTCCGCGGGCGCTCGGTGCCGCCCGGGAAGTCCGGGCTGATCGTGTCCACCGGCGGGTTGCCGTGGTCGAGGTGCTCGTTGCCCAGGGAGTTGACCAGGGTCACGTCGTGCCGGTGCGCGTAGTTCATCGCCCGGGACACCGCGGTGATGATGGCCCGCTGCTCGGCCTGCTCCGCCGGGCTGTCCGCCGGGTTGGACCGGCAGTTGAACAGCCAGGGGTCGATGAAGAACGACATGTTCACGACGTCCAGGCCGATGTCGGCCGAGTAGGTCAACGCGGTGATCACCGGGTTGAGGAACACGAAGCCGGAGTCCTGGCCGCCGCGCACCTCGACCAGCGTGACGTTCGGCGCCACGCCGGCCACGCCGACGCCGTTCGCCGCAGCGGCGACGATGCCCGCGACGTGGCTGCCGTGGCCGTTGTCGTCCCAGCCGACCGGGTCGACGCAACCGGCGAACTCGCACGGCCCGTCGATCAAGGGGATGTCACTGGCGAAGTTGCGGGACAGCGCCAGGTTCGTGTTGGCGGCGAGGTCCGGGTTGGAGGTGTCGATGCCGGAGTCGAGAATCCCGACCAGCACCCGCGGGTCGCCATTGTTGGTCAGGTGCGCCTGGTCGGCCTTGACCATCCGCATGTTCCACTGCAGGTCGGCCAGCGGTTCGACAGCGGCGTCGCTGACCTGCGGTGCGGTCCCGGCCGGCGCGCGGCCGGCCGCCCGTGCCTCCGCGGCGGCGGCCCGGGCCGCGGCCTGCGGCTCGGCGTTGACGTCCACCGGCCGCGCGTCCGGCACCCGGCCGATGACCCGGTCCCGGGCGGCGCCGGCCAGCGCGCGCTCGCGTCCGACCGCGGCGGCGAAGCCGGCGCCGCTCGACTGCACCGTGAACGCGCCGATGTCCCCGTTCTCCGCGACCACCCGGCCGCCGGCCCGGGCGATGGCCGCGGCCGCCGGGCGGGAGTTGGCGGCAGGACTGCCGGGGCTGGCGGCGGCGGGTTCGCCGACCAGCGTCAGGGCGGCGGCAGCGATCACTGCTGCCGCCGCCGCGAGGAGCGACTTCGTTCGCACGGGAGCCTCCTTAGATCCGCCGATGGATCGACGGCACCGCGGAAGACCCTAAGCCGCGAAGCACGCTGCCGAAGGCGAATCGCCCCAGGCTGGCAGGTCACGAAACAGACACCGCCCGGCCGGGGAGCTCGGCGCAGTCCGGCCGCGCGCGGTCCGGTTCAGCCGCGGACGGCGGCCATGATCGCCTCCTCGACCGGTAGGCCCGCGGCCCGGGCCTGCCGGGTGGCCTCCAGCACCCGCTTGTAGTCCCGCGGCATCACCTTGCCGAACCGGCGCACGGCGGCCGGCCAGTCGGCGAGCAGCCTGGTCACCACCGTCGAGCCGGTCTCGGCCCGGTGCCGCAGCAGCAGTGCGTGCACCTCCTCGGCGTCCTCGTCGGACAGCGGCTCCAGGTCGACCATCTCCGGGTTGACCCGGCCGGGGACGACGTCGAGGACGTACGCCACCCCACCGGACATACCGGCCGCCAGGTTCCGCCCGTGCGGACCGAGAACCAGCACGGTGCCGCCGGTCATGTACTCGCAGGCGTGGTCGCCGACCCCTTCCACGACCGCCGTGGCGCCGGAGTTGCGCACGCCGAACCGCTCCCCCACCACACCGCGCACGAAGATCTCACCGCCGGTGGCGCCGTAGCCGATCACGTTGCCGGCGATGACGTTCTCCTCCGGCCGGAACAGTGCCCGCTCGTCGGGGCGGAGCACGATCCGCCCACCGGACAGCCCCTTGCCGAGGTAGTCGTTGGCGTCCCCGTACAGCCGCAGGGTGACCCCGCGGGGCAGGAACGCCCCGAACGACTGTCCGGCCGACCCGGTGAACGTGATCTTGATCGTGTCGTCGGGTAGGCCGGCCCCGCCGAACCGCCGGGTCACCAGCGAGCCCAGCATCGTACCGACGGTACGGTTGACGTTGCGTACCGGCAGCTCCAGCGTGACCGGCGAGGCGTCCAGCAGCGCACCCTCGCACAGCTGGATGAGGGTGTTGTCCAGGGCGGCGTCCAGCCCATGGTCCTGCTCGACCATCCGGCGCCGGGCGGCGTCACAGGCCAACGGGGGCACCGCGAGCAGCGGCGAGAGGTCCAGGCCACGCGCCTTCCAGTGCTGCACGGCCTCCCGGGTGTCCAGCAGCTCGGCGTGTCCGATCGCCTCGTCCAGCGACCGGAAACCCAGCTCGGCCAGCAGCCCGCGGACCTCCTCGGCGACGTACTCGAAGAAGGTGACGACGAACTCCGGCTTGCCGGTGAACCGCTTGCGCAGCTCGGGGTGCTGGGTGGCCACGCCGACCGGGCAGGTGTCCAGGTGGCAGACCCGCATCATCACGCAGCCGGAGACCACCAGCGGCGCGGTGGCGAAGCCGTACTCCTCGGCCCCGAGCAGCGCGGCCACCAGCACGTCCCGGCCGGTCTTCAGCTGGCCGTCCACCTGCACCACGATCCGGTCCCGCAGCTGGTTGCGCAGCAGCGTCTGCTGGGTCTCGGCCAGGCCCAGCTCCCACGGCATGCCGGCGTGCTTGAGGCTGGTCAGCGGCGCGGCACCGGTGCCGCCGTCGTGGCCGGAGATGAGCACGACGTCGGCGTGCGCCTTCGCCACCCCGGCGGCCACCGTACCGACGCCGACCTCCGCGACGAGCTTGACGTGCACGCGGGCCTGCGGGTTGGCGTTCTTCAGGTCGTGGATGAGCTGAGCCAGGTCCTCGATCGAGTAGATGTCGTGGTGCGGCGGGGGACTGATCAGCCCGACGCCGGGCGTCGAGTGCCGGGTCCGGGCGATCCACGGGTAGACCTTGCCGCCGGGCAGCTGGCCACCCTCGCCGGGCTTGGCGCCCTGCGCCATCTTGATCTGCAGGTCGTCCGCGTTCACCAGGTACTCGCTGGTGACGCCGAACCGTCCACTCGCGACCTGTTTGATCGCCGACCGGCGCAGGTCGCCGTTCGGGTCCGCGACGAACCGCTCCGGGTCCTCGCCGCCCTCGCCGGTGTTCGACTTGCCACCCAGCCGGTTCATCGCGATGGCCAGCGTCTCGTGCGCCTCGGCCGAGATCGAGCCGTACGACATCGCGCCGGTGGAGAACCGCCGGACGATCGACGACACCGGCTCGACCTCCTCCACCGGCACCGGCGGACGTACACCCGTGCGGAAGGCGAACAGCCCGCGCAGCGTGGCCGCCTGCCGGGACAGACCGTCCACAGTGGAGGTGTACTGCTGGTAGACGTCGAACCGGCGGGACCGGGTGGCGTGCTGCAGCAGGAACACGGTGTCCGGGTTGAACAGATGCAGCTCGCCCTCCCGCCGCCAGGTGTACTCGCCGCCGCCGTCGAGTCGCCGGTGGGCCAGCTCGGCCGGGTTGCGCGGGTGCGCGGCCCGGTGCCGGGTGGCGACCTCGGCGGCGAGCACGTCCAGGCCGACCCCGCCGAGCCGGGATGTGGTGCCGGTGAAGTACTCGTCGACGACGTCATGGGCCAGCCCGAGCGCCTCGAAGACCTGGGCGCCGGTGTACGAGCCGACCGTGCTGATGCCCATCTTGGACATCACCTTCAGCACGCCTTTGCCCAGCGCCTTGACGTAGTTCCTGACCGCGGTCGCGGTGTCCAGTCCGGGCAGCCGGCCCTGGGCGACCATGTCCTCGATGGACTCGAACGCGAGGTAGGGGTTCACCGCGGCGGCACCGTAGCCGAGCAGCAGGGCGAGGTGGTGCACCTCGCGGCAGTCCCCGGACTCCACGATCAGCCCGACCCGGGTCCGGCTCCGCTCGCGCACCAGGTGATGGTGCACCGCGCTGGTCAGCAGCAGCGACGGGATCGGCGCCCGGGCACATCGCGGCCCGGCCGCCGGCTCGGTCCCGGCGTCCGGCGCCGGATCGGGCGCCGGGTCGCGATCGGACAGCACGACGATCCGCGCGCCGCCGGCGATCGCCGCGGACACCTCGGCCCTGACCCGGTCCACCGCCGCCGCCAGCGCCGGCCCGCCACCGTCCACATCGTACAGTCCGGGCACCACGGCGGCGGCGAAGCCGGGCAGGTCACGGTCGTCGTTGATGTGGACGATCCGGGCGAGTTCGTCGTTGTCCAGCACCGGGAACGGCAGCACGATCTTGCGGCACGCGGCCGGGGAGGGCTGCAGCAGGTTGTGGTCGGGGCCGACGGTGCCCGCGAGCGAGGTCACCAGCTCTTCCCGGATCGCGTCCAGCGGCGGGTTGGTGACCTGGGCGACCAGTTGGCTGACGTAGTCGTAGAGCAGCCGGGGCCGCTCGGAGAGCACCGCCACCGGGGTGTCGGTGCCCATCGAGCCGATCGCTTCGGCGCCGGTCGCAGCCATCGGCGCGAGCAGGACCCGCAACTCCTCCTCGGTGTACCCGAACAGCCGCTGGCGCCGGACCACGTCGGCATGCGGTCGGACCACCTGCGCGCGCGGCAACAGCCTGTCCAGGTGCAGCAAGCCCGCGTGCAGCCAGTCACCGTACGGGTGCTCGGCGGCCAGCGTGTCCTTGATCTGCTCGTCGGTGACCACCATGCCGGCAGCGGTGTCCACCAGGAACATCCGGCCCGGCTGCAACCGTCCCTTCGCGACGATCTCGGCCGGGTCGAGGTCCAGCACGCCCGCCTCGCTGGCCAGCACGACGAGGTCGTCCGCGGTGCGCCACCAGCGGGCCGGGCGCAGGCCGTTGCGGTCCAGCACCGCGCCGATCACCGTCCCGTCGGAGAAGGTGACCGACGCCGGGCCGTCCCAGGCCTCCATCAGCGCCGCGTGGTACTCGTAGAACGCCCGCCGGGCGGGTTCCATCTCGGCGTGGTTCTCCCACGCCTCCGGGATCATCATCAGGACCGCGTGCGGAAGCGACCGGCCACCCAGGTGCAGCAGTTCCAGCACCTCGTCGAAGGACGCCGAGTCGGACATCCCGTCGGTACAGACCGGCAGCAGCCGGGCCAGGTCGCCGTCGATGAGGTCGGTGCGCAGCAGCGCCTCCCGCGCCCGCATCCAGTTCCGGTTGCCCTTGATCGTGTTGATCTCGCCGTTGTGCGCGATGAACCGGTACGGGTGCGCCAGCGGCCAGGACGGGAACGTGTTCGTGCTGAACCGGCTGTGCACCAGGGCGAGCGCGCTGGTCACCCGCGGGTCGGCCAGGTCGAGGAAGAACGTGCCGAGTTGCGCGGTGGTGAGCATGCCCTTGTAGACCACGGTCCGCCCGGACAGCGAGGTGAAGTACAGCGGGAGGTCCGCCTCGCGCGCCGCCCGCTCGGCCCGCTTGCGCAGGCAGTACGCCCGGCGCTCGAGGTCCATGCCGGTGGCTCCGTCCCGGGCCGCGACGAAGACCTGGCTGAACCGGGGCATGACCGACAGCGCGGTGGGGCCCAGCTCGGTCGGGTTGGTCGGCACGTCCCGCCAGGCCAGCGCGGTCAGCCGCTCTTCCTCGGCGATCCGCTCGACCAGGGCCCGGGCCTGGTCGGCCGCGCCGGCGTCGGTCGGCAGGAAGGCCAGGCCGACCGCGTACCCGCCCGGCAGCGGCAGCGGCACCCCGGCCACCGCGCGCAGGAACTCGTCCGGCAGTTGGAACAGCACCCCGGCGCCGTCACCCGAACTGGGCTCCGCGCCGGCCGCGCCGCGGTGGTCGAGGTTGCGCAGCGCGGTCAGCGCCTGCTGGACGATCTGGTGCGACCGGCGGCCGCGGACGTCCACGACCAGTGCCACCCCGCAGGCGTCGTGCTCGAAGGCCGGGTCGTACAGACCCTCGGCCGCGGGGACAGCGGAGAACGGCGAGGTGTGCGGAGTCACGGCGGCTCCCGTCGTCGGCTGTCGGCTGTGGGAGGGACGACGTCGGCCCGTGGTTCCCGCTGAATCCTACCGGCGAGTCGGCACAACCGCCCGGACGGCGGTACCGTTCATCCGGTTGTCACAGCTGTGACCTGCGTCGCAGCACGACGACGAGCGCGGCCAGCAGCGCCATGGCGGCCAGCACGGGGGCGAGCCGCTTCAGCACCGGGACGCCGGCGGCGCCGAGCAGGTTGATGGTGTCCTCGGTAGGCCGGACACCGG
>WNGI01002129.1_pt1 | contig 27003 bp, 27 predicted proteins | sample 5400621 | NCBI WGS metagenome assembly WNGI01 (sample SAMN13153374, study PRJNA577476) | soil metagenome | isolation source: 20 cm soil or saprolite under Garry oak tree replicate 1 | place: USA:California | collected 2016-06-15 | reverse complement strand
CATCATGCGCTCGACCACCGGATGGCGGCTTCCCTCCAACTCGATCGCGGGGCCGTCGTTCACCACGGGCCGCACGTAGTTGTCGCGATGCGCGAGATCGGCGAGCCCGGCCCAGACGTCGAGGCGCGCCAGCGCGCCCGCCGTCGCCTGCACGCGGCCGATCTCGGCCGCCACCCGGCGACGCAACACGTCCACCAGCTCGGCCTCGCGCAGCGCGATGCGCTCCTCGGCTCCCAGGACTTTGGCTTCGTACGTCTTCAGCTCGGGCGTGATGTAGCGCTCGGCGCCCGTGAGGGTCTGGCGCCGCTCGTAGTCCGCCGGCACGCGGTGCTTGTGCGGGTTCGTGATCTCGATGTAGTAGCCGAAGACTCTGTTGTAGCCGACCTTGAGCGATGTGATGCCGGTGCGCTCGCGTTCGCGGCTCTGCAACCCCGCGATATAGGCCTTGCCGCCGTCGCGCGCGTCGGTGAGCTCGTCGAGCTCCTTGTCGTAGCCCGGCCGGATCGCGTCGCCGTCCGCCGCCTGGGCGGGCGGCCGCTCCACCAGCGCGCGCGCCAGCTCGTCGCCCAGGTCGGCGAGCAGGTCGAAGCCCGCGGCCTCCTCGAGCAGGCTCGCGCGCTCGCGCGCCTCGAGCCCGTCCACCGCTTCGCGCACATCGGCGAGCCGCAGGATCGAATCGCGCAGCGCGCCCAGCTCCCGTGGCGTGGCGCGGCCCAAAGCGGCGCGCCCAGCGAGCCGCTCCACGTCGCGCACGCCGTCGAGCGCTTCGCGCAGGCGGTCGCGGCCGCGCGGGTCCTGCACCAACACGGCGACCACATCGAGCCGCGCGTTGATCGCGCCCGGATCGATGAGCGGCGCGAGCAGCCAGCGCCGCAGCAGCCGGGCGCCCATCGGCGTCGTCGTGCGGTCGAGCACCGCCAGCAGCGTGGTGGCGGTATCGCCCGCGCGCAGCGGCTCGACCAGCTCGAGATTGCGCCGCGTCATCTCATCGAGGGGCAGGACGTCGCCGCGGCGCACGACACGGGGTCGGGCCAGGTGCGGCAGCCCGCCCGGCTTCAGCTCCTTGGCGTAGCGCAGCAGCGCGCCCGCGGCACCCACGGCGGCGCGATCGGCAGCCTCCACGCCGAGCCCGTCGAGCGATGCCAGCCCCAAGGCGCGGGCCAGGTCGTCGCGGCCCAGCTCCGGATCGAACTCCCAGCTCTCGCGGTCGGTGCGGGTCGCCGATGGCGGTAGTGTGACGCCCGCCTGCGCCGGCAGGACGACCTCTGAGGGCTCGTACCGCGCCAGGGCGGCGCCGAGGTCGACCGCGGCCACCAACTCCCACACGAACTCGCCGGTGGTGAGGTCGAGCGCGGCGAGGCCGACCTGATCGGCTTCCGGCAGGAGCGCCACGAGCCAGTTGTTGCGCCGGCTCTCGAGCCAGTCTTCGCCGAGCACCGCGCCGGGCGTCACCGTCTCGACCACTTCGCGGCGCACCAGCCCCTTGGCGAGCTTGGGGTCTTCCACTTGTTCACAGATGGCGACGCGGTGGCCCTTCGCCACGAGGCGGCGCAGGTATTCGGTGGCGGCCTTCACGGGGACGCCCGCGAGCGGGACTTCGGCGGCGCCGCCGTTGTTGCGACTGGTGAGCGTGAGGCCCAGCTCGCGCGCGGCGAGCTTGGCGTCATCCTCGAACATTTCGTAGAAGTCGCCCATCCGGAAAAACAGGATGGTCTGCGGATGCCGCGCCTTGATGTCGCGGTATTGCTGCATCAGGGGGGTGTCGGGCGGCGGGGCGTCGACCCGCCGGGTCACGGCTCCTCCACCACGAACGGCTGGCCGCCGACCCGCGTCTTGAGTCGCGCCTGGGCGCGCACCGCTTCGTCCCTCGTGGCGTAGTGGCCGACGCGCACCTTGAAGAAACCGCTCGTGTCGCGCACCACGCGTGCGTCGAATCCCATCACCTTGAGCCGCGTGAGCATGTCGTCCACCTGCGTTGCACTCTTCACAGCGAGGACCTGGACGGCGTAGCTGCTCGTGGCGGGCGACGCGGTGGCGCTGTCGGTGACCGTGCCGGTGCCGGTCACGCCGGCCGGCGCGACGGCGGGACAACGGGGCAAGTAAAACGCCAGCTGATTCTTGAACTCGACGTCGTCGCCCGCGTGGGCCAGTGCGTCGCGCAGGCGGCCGCACCCGCTGGGCTCGTCCTTGAGATTGAAATACGCCTGGGAAGCGATGAGATCGGCCCGGGCCTCGAGCGGCGATGCGGGATAGTCGCGCCGCAAGCGCTCTACCGCCTGCACGGCGGACGCGGGGTCGCCTTGGGCCCAGTAGAACTGCGCCAGCCGCAGCAGGGCATCGTCGGCCCAGGGCGATTGACCATACTCGATCACCACCCGCTGGAGGTTGGTCTGCACGGTCTGGGGATCGGCGGCGAGCAGGCCCGCGGTGTACAGTGCCTGCGGGTACACCGAATCGGTCGGCGGCAACGTCTGTAACAGCTGCCGCACGACGGCCCGCGCCGAGTCCTGACGGCCGGCCTGGTAGAGCTGTACCGCACCGAGCAGGCGCGGATCAGACTGAGCGGACAGGCGGGCAGGCGGGCAGGCGGTCAACAACGCTGCGACGCCGAGCAGTCTGCCCGACAGCCCGACCGCCCGCCGGCCCGCTCTCATGCCGCCTCCCGCGCCTGAACCGCGAAGCCCAGCACCAGTTGGCTCACGATGCCTTGCTCGTCGGTCACGCTCGTGTCTTTGAGGGCACGGTCCGCCGCGAGTGCGGCGCGCAGCGCGCGCGCCACGTCGGCCGTCGACCAGTGTGCGGCCGCCGCGGCCCATTGATCGGCGGTTTCCTTCCAATCGCCCAGACCGTATGGCCGCGCGGCCATCAGGTGACGGAACAAGACGGCCGGAAGTTGGCGCGGCGCCGTGCCGCGCTCGAGCTCTTCGCGCGCCAGCGCCGGTCGTGCACCGTCACGCCATGCTGCGCGCCGACCTGGGCGGCCACATCGGCGCGGGTCGCCGGGCGATCGCCCGCGACGGCGCGCAGCTTGTCCAGCTCCTGTACCAGACGTGTGAGATCGTCGCCCGCCGCGGCCAGCAGCAGGTCTACGGCGTCGGGCTCGAGCGTGAGCTTGATGCGGCCCGCGCGGTGCGCGATCCAGCTCCGGACGCGGTGCGGCGGCAGGCGCCCCACGTCGACCACTGTCGCCCGCCGCATGAGATCCGCCTCGGGTTTCTCCGCACCGCCCTGGACCAGGGCGAGGACGGTGTCGGGACTGGGGTGCTCGAGATAGGCCAGCAGGGCGTCGCGCGCCCGGGACTTCTTGCGCAGCTGCTCGACACCGCGCAGCACGACCATGCGGCGTTCGGCCAGCATGGGCGGAGTGTTGACGAGGCTGTGCAACCCCTCGGCGTCCAGCTCGCCGGCGGCCCGCTGGTCCACGTTGAAATCACGCAGACTCGCGTCCACCGTCGCGTCCAGCAACGCCGCGACCGCCTCGTCCTTCAAGACGTCCTCGTCGCCGTGGAAGTAGTAGACGGGGTCGGGTGGGCCCGGCTTGAGGCGCCGGAAGAACTCGTCCAGGGTGATCGCCCCCATAGAGCCGGGAAGTTACCGCCCCGGGAGGGGGGATGAAAGGCGCGGCTAGCGACCCGCGGAGGCAGGCTCGACCAGCGCGCTGCCGTACGGGCTGGCGTTGCCCCGTACCACCGTCGCGCGCGGATCCTGAAAGGACACGAAAGGAATGCCCGCCCGCGCCACCGGCTTCGGGAAGGCGGCGGGCGGCAGCGCCCGTGCCTCCGCCATCGGCGGACGGTGCCCGCCTTCGGACGCGAGCAGCAGCAGGGCGACCGCCACGAACAGCGCCGCGGCGAGCCCGCCCGCCGCGCGCACCGGCCCCGCCGTGAGGGCTGCCGTCAAACGCTCGCGCCGCAGCCGGGCATCGAGCCGGCGCCGGAAGTCCGCCGAGACCTCGATCTCCCCCGACGCCTGCAGCGCCAGCACGCCGCGGCGCACGCGCGTGTCGTAGGCACGACACTCGGCGCACAGCGCCAAGTGGCGCTCGCACGCGCGCTGCTCCCGCGGCGCCGTGATCAGGCCGTCGCGGAAGTCGCCATAGCGCTCGCGGAATTCGGTACAGGTCATTGCGGGCATTGATACCCCGGGCGGCGGCGAGAGGGTTCCGCTACTCGAGCAGCGGCGAAATCAGCTCCGCAAAGCTGTTGCGCGCCCGGTTGAGCCGACTCTTCACCGTGCCCAGGTTGCAACCTGTGATCTCAGCGATTTCCTGATAACTGCGCCCGTCGATCTCCCGCAGCACGAACACCTCGCGGTGATGCTCGGGCAGCTTCGCCACGCAGTCGTCCACCGCGCTCTTCAAGTACCGTCGGCGGTAGAGGTCGTCGGGACGCGCCTTGGTGTCCTCGAACTGCAGCGGCCGGTGGTCCGCTTCCCAATTCTTCTTGATCGTCTGGAACAGCACCAGCGGATTGCGGCTGCGGTTGCGCAGCTCGTTCTTCGCCAGGTTCGACGCAATCGTATAGATCCAGGTCGAAAACTTCTTGGTCTGGTCGAAGCGGTGCAGGTGCCGGAACACCCGGATGAAGACTTCCTGCACGAGATCCTCGGCCCGCTCGCGATCGCCGATGGTGCGATTGACGAAATTGAGGAGCCGGGTCTGATAGCGGTCGACAAGCGTGCCGAAGGCCTGCGAGTCGCCGTCGAGGTGCCGCATGACGACCTGTCCGTCGTCGAGCTGGTGCAGCTCCTCGCGATGCGTCGCGGGCGACGCAGTCGTCTGTAGTGCCTGTTTGAAGAGCGCTCCCATAACCACCCCCGCCTGGTTCGAGGTCCTTATTCCACTGGATGAGTACGATATGGCACGAACCGTACCGGCGTCAGTCTCTCCTAAGACGTTATTGCAGGGCCGCTTGTCACGGCGCCGATCGGCGCCGATTCGACACACCGTCCCCCATGGGGGACACTAAAGCGCTACAGCCGAAGCTTGTACCCCGCCACATAGAGGATGGCGCAGACGGTCTTCGCGTCGCACACCTCCCCGCTGCGGACGCCGTCCAGCACCTGCGACAGCGGGCGCGGCACCACCTCGATGAACTCGTCCCGTTCGTGCGCGGTGCGCGTCGGGTGGAGCTCGCGCGCCCAGTACAGATGAATCCGCTCGGTGGTGAACCCGGGCGTGGTCCAGATAGTCGTAAGATGCTCGAGTTGGCCGGCGGTCACGCCCGCTTCCTCCTCCAATTCGCGCCGGGCGCAGTCGGCGGGATCTTCGCCGGGACTGAGCGTCCCCGCCGGCACTTCCCACAGCGGGCCACCCGCGGCGTAGCGATACTGGTGCAGCATGAGGATCACGGGATCGCTCGCGCCGGGATCGGAGAGCAGCGGAACGACGGCTGCGGCGCCCGGGTGGCGGATCAGCTCGAGCTCGCCGCTCGAGCCGTCGGGAAAGCGCACCGCGTCGAGATCGAGCTGCACCACGCGTCCGGAATAGACGCGGCGGGTCGAGACCAGGGCGTCGTCGGTCATCGGTCGAGCAACCAGGTGATGGGGACTTTGAACCCTTCGCTCAACGTGTAGGCCGCGTTGCGGCGCGGGTTCGCGCGGATGGGCGAGCCGGGCGCGGGCGACGTGTAGGCGATGAGCCCACGGTGGTGCGCCAGGATCTTGAGACGCAGCAGATGAAAGCCGTCGCTCACCAGCACCACGCGGCGTGACGTCCGGCCCTTGAACCACTCGGCGACGCGCTGCAGCGACGCGACCGTCGTGGCGGCGGGCGGCAGGGCGATGACGGCATCGAACGGCACGCCGCGTCCCACCAGGTAGCGCCGGCCCACCTCGGCCTCGCTGAGCGTATCGCCCGCGCCCACGCCCCCCGTGACCAGCACCAGCGGCGCCAGCCCGCGGCGCAGCAGGCCCGCGGCGTGATCGAGCCGGGCGCGGAACACGGGCGACGGACGGCCGTTGTATTGCGCCGCGCCGAGCACGGCAATGGCGTCCGCCGGACCGGCCTCGTCGCTCGCGCCGGTTACGGCGACGGCGACGACGACGGCGGCCCAGGCGAGGACGAGGAGGAGGAACAGCGCCACGACCAGCCGGCGGCGCCCGGTCCAGAAAGGCATGGCAACAACTTAACGACTATAGGCTCATCCAATAATTCAGCTTCACGAGCAAGACGTTCAGCGGCCGGTCCCGCAAGAGCTCGCGGCCGAAGTCGCGGCCCACGTCGAACGTCGGGTCCACGGGGAAGAACCCGCCGCGCTGCTGGGTCCACACCACGAACAACGTCGAGCCGGGCCGGTACTCCCAGCGCAACACGGCATTGATGTTGACTGAACGGGTGCGGAAGTCCGGATTGAACACCTGGAAGGAATCGGTCGGCTGGGCGCCGTCGGGGTGGACGGTATAGGTCGAGTCGGTCGGATTGTAGGCGATGGTCGAGCCGTTCTGGCCATACACGTTGAAGCGAAACGTGCGCGGCGCGGCGAGCTCGCGCAGGCTCTGGAAATCGCCCGAAAACGTGAACGGCTGGGCAAACACCTGCAGCGACAGTGTGGGCGAGACCGTCGCGTTGATCCGGAGCGACAGATCCAGCTCGTGTTGGAGCAGCTGGGCGAAGACGTAGCGCGCGCCGTAGGTCTGGGTCGCGAAGGAGTCGCCAACTGCCTTGACGTACTGCGCGGAGCTCAGCCCCACCGAGTAATTGGGAGACAGCGAGAGCGACAGCGCTCCCGACGGCCGCAGGGTCACGAACGGGCTGAAGCTCGCATTCCAACCGCGCGCCGCGTCGGCGAAGTAAGTGCCGAACAGCCCGCCGGTGACGGCCTTGCGCTGATCGGTCTGCAGTCCGGCCCCGACGTTCCAGTTGGCGGGCGCGAGCGCGCTGGGCCCGCCGCGCGTGAGGCGATCGTCCACGACGCCGGACAGGTTGTAGCCGCCGAACGCGTTGAAGAACCAGAAGTTGTGCAGCGAGCCGAAGCCGTTGAGGAAAATAGCGCGTTGGATCCAGTCGCCGTCGAAATTGAAGCTCGGTGCGGCTTGCAGAATCGCCGTGGCCTCCCGCACGATCTTGCCGGGTTTGGTCCAGTGCCGCGCGATATAGACGCCGTTCGCGATGCGGTCGACACGGTGCTGGAAACCGAGGTCGTTCACCTCGAAGCCGGGCGAGGTGAAGCTCGTCGCGGCGCCCCACAGCCAGCTGCCCGCCAGCCGGTCGACGTAGATGTCGCCTGTGAACCCGGCGAGCGACGTGCGCGTCGAGTCGTAATGGAAGGCGTGCGCGTCGGGCCGCTGGTAGTAGCGGCTCGAGGCGAGCTGCGCGCTCTGAATCGCCGCGACGTCGCCCGTGATGTAGGACCCGCCCAGGTCGGCCGCGATCGCGTAGGTGTTGTGGTGCCAGCGGTGTTTGACGTCGATGCCCCAGTCGTATGCATCGCTGCGGAGAAAGTCGAGGGCGGGCACGCGGATGTCGCGGTGCACCGCCGACGCCAAAAAACCCACCGCGTCGTTGCCGCCGTTCAAGGTGCGTTTCACTCGGCCGATGAAATAGTTGCTCAGCGGCTCCACGTCGTCGTGGAAGCGCACGCCGGAGGAGTCCACGGTGGCCTGTTCGCGGGCCGTGACGGCGTCGATGACGCCCACGGACCAGCCGCCGGGCGATCGCCCCGACAACTTGGCGGCGCCGAGAATGGTGGTCTGCGTGGGGACGTCGGCGAAGTTGCCGTTGGAGTACGGCCCGCCGGAAGGCCGGTGTCCGATGCGGCGCGAATAGAAGAACTGCGGCGCATTGCCGAAACCGAGAAAGCCGCCGGTGCCGCCGCCGAAATTGAAGATGTCCGCCCCTTCGACGAAGAACGGCCGCCGCTCGGGGAGGAATTGCTCGAACGCGGTGAGGTTCACGAACGCCGGATCGATTTCCACCTGGCCGAAATCGGGATTGATCGTGCCGTCGAGCGTGAGGTTGGACGTCACGCCGTACTTCAGATCGAGCCCGGCGTTGCCCGCGTACGCGGACGCCTTGTCGAACGGGTCGCCCGCGGGGCCGGCGTGCTGATACGTGCCGCGCGCCGACGAATAGGGCAGCAACTCGAGCCGCTTGGGCGCCGGGATGTCGTGCAGGCCCAGCAGGTGGCCAAAGCGCGAGACGAACCCGCTCTCCGTCTTTCCGATGAAGGGGAACATCGCGAATTCGTTCTTGCGCAGGATCGTGCGCACGAAACGGATCCCCCACACCTGTTCCTTCGCCCGTGAAAAGCGCAGCTGCGAGAATGGGATGCGATACTCGGCGATCCAGCCCAGCGAGTCGATGCTGGTGGCGGTTTCCCACACCGGGTCCCACGAATCGTCGGCGAAATTGCCGTCGTCGCCGAACTGGATGTCGCCTTTGACACCGAGTGGCGTGACGTCGAAACGGTAGGCCGTGCGATGGTCGTGGTAGCTGTCGATCAGAACGCGGAAGTCGTCGCTTTGCGTGAACGAATCGCGACGCCCGAGGTGGCGCGCGATCTTGGCGGGCTCGCGGTCGAACAGTCGCACGCCGATGTAGAGCGCGTCGTCGTCGTAGAGAATCCGTACAGTCGTGGATTCCGAAACGAGCGCCCCCTCGTGGGGATCGCCCTGGCGCAGATCGGTGACGGGCGTAGCGAGGGCCCAGCTCGGATCGTCGAGGCGGCCGTCCATCGCCGGCGGCCGCGACACGCGGATCGCCGTGATCGCGGGCGGGACGAGGCCGTTGGTGTGGCGCAGCGCGGTCGAGTCGGGAGCCTGCAACAGGGCGAGCGCGACGGCCAGCACCATGGGGACCCCGGCGGCGGAGTGTGGTGGGACGACATCCTGTGACTGTCGGTCATGGGATGCCGCCACCACCAGGAAGGTTGCAGGGTGAAAAGTTAAGGCTTGGTCAGAATCTCCTCGAACAACGCGAGCGCCCGCGGATCGTTGGTCTGCCCCAGCCAAAACAGCGCTTTGCGGCGCACTTCGCGGTCTTTGTTGTTGCGCGCGATCTGGATCAACGCCGGCACACCTACTTCGCGCGGCTCCTGCGACAGCGCGAACACCGCGTGTTCGCGGACGTCGCGGTCGATGGTGTCGTCGCCCACGAGGTCGGAGAGGTCTTTCACCGCCGCCTCACCCGCGGCCTGGCTGAGCCAGAACACGGCCTGGTTGCGGGTGTGCGACGGCACATTGGCGTCGCGCGCCAGCTTCAACAGATCGGGCCACACGGTCACCGAGTCGGCGAGTGTCGCCGGGAAGATCGCCTCCTCGCCGACGCGGCTCATGTTGGTGCGGGCCAGGTCGAGCAGGAAGCGCGCCGCCTCGGTTGCGGGCACGGTGCCGAGGTCGGTCACGCCCGCGGCCGCCGGTTTCCAGTGGCCGCCCACGTACGCCCGCAACCGTGTCACGCGCCCGCCGGTCAGCTCCAGGGCCAACCGCACCGGTCCCGCTTCGCAGGGGCAGGGATTGTCGTCGTCCCAGTCGGAGTTGGTGGTGATGTGGCGCCGCCCGCAGGTGCCGTCCACGCAGTCGAACGAGATGGTGCCGGCGCCGTTGCCGCAGACACCGTCGCGCGCGGCGTAGGTGACGTGGACCACGCCATCGGGCGCGTGGGCCACGCGTGTGGCGAGCGACTGAGCAACCAGCGGCGCCGTACCGAGCGCCGCCACGAGGACCACGAGCGCGCGGGTCATTGGTTGATGATCTCCAGTAGGGCCTGCGCGGCGCGCGGGTCGTGCGACTGGCCGAGCCAGAAAATCGCCTTCTTGCGGAGCTCGCGATCCGTTTCGTGGCGCGCGATGTCGATCATCTTGTCGAGTGCCTGCGTCTCGTGGCGCTGCGAATACACGAAGACCAGCTGCTCCCGCATGTCGTGATCGCTGGTGCGGTCGTACAGCTGCACCAGGTCGGCGATCGCGGCGCCGGTCTGCCCCGCCCAAAACAACGCCTTCTTGCGCAGGTCGATCGATTCTTTGTCGTTCAGCGCCAGGTCCATCAGCCAGCGTGTGTTCTCGTCCGAGTGCATCTGCGACAACGAGAAGATGATCTTCTCCTTCAGATCCTCGACCGCGACGCGGGCGTAGAGCGTCCGCACGCCTTCTCGGTTCCCACCTGCGACAGCCAGAAGACCGCCTGCTGGCGCACGTCGGAGTCGGGATCATTGCGCGCCACCGAGAGGAGGATGTCCTCAGTCTCTTCGGTGCGCTTCTGCGACAGCACGAACACCGCCTTGCGCCTCAGGCTCACCGAGCAGGCGTCGCGCTTGGCGAGCACCTGCTTGATGATCGGCACCGCGTTGGCGGCGTCCATCTGCAGCAGGGCGTTCATCGCGGCGACGCGCGGGTCGTCGTCGTCGTCCGAAGAACACACGACGCGAGTTGTCCGCGCCGTGTCATCCCGTACGGTGGCGTGACGTTGCAGCCATTCGGCCGCGCGCCGATCACCCCGCTTGGCGAGCGTCCCGTAGACGCGGGCGAGGAGTGCGTCACCGTCCCCGCGGGTGGCCGCTTGCGGGGAGCGGGAGGCCTGCGTTTCGAGCAGCGTCGCCGCGCGGCGCAGGTTCTCGTCGCGGTCGGTCTTGTAGAAGGCGAACGCGGCCCAGTAGTACGCGTCCGGGGTGTAGCTGGAGCGCGGATACACACTGATCAAGCGCTGCAGCATGCCGGCCGCTTCGTCATAGCGGCTGCGGTTCAGCAGGTCGCGGCCGGCGCGGTACAGCGAATCGCCCGGATCCTGTACGGCCCACGGCGCGGGCGGCATCGTGACGATCGCGCGCCGGCGCACGTGCGTGACCACGCCGCCGTCAGATCCGACGGCGTCTAGTGCGTCGAGTGCGTCCAGGCCATCGAGCGCGTCCAACCCGTCGAGGGCAGCGAGCTCTTCGATCTGGCTGCCGAGGGCGGCGAGCTGGGCGCTCATGGGGACGAGCGCCCCGGTCGTCTGGTTCGCGAGCTGATTCAGTTGCGCCGTCAGCGCGGTGAGCGGGGCCTGCGGCGTTTTCGGTACGACGACCGGCGCCGGCGTGCCCTGGAACGTGAGCGTGACGGCTGCGAACAGCGGAAGCAGCGGAACCATCAGAGTGCTCCTTGTGCGCGCGCTGCAGCCGGCCCCGCGGGAGTCGCGGTGCGCAGCCGGGTCAGCACGCTGTGTTGGTCCATTCCCCGGTTGATCAGGTCCATCTCGTTCTTGCGACCCGGCTCGGTGGGCAGCTGGGTGATCTGCGCCAGTACCAGCTCCAGATCTTCGAGCAGCGCCTTCGTGTGCGGATCCTTCGCGGCGGGGCAGTCGAGCATCAGCCGCGTCGTCGTGAGCAGGTCGCGTGCGGCGTCGACGAACCGCGGCTCCAGCCGCCCCCCTTTGCTCTCGGCGCGGAAGTCCGTGAGCAGCATTTCAGTGCGCGTGAGGTACTGCGCCGCCGCCACTTGGTAGGCGACATCCGACGGTGCCGCGGTCGGGCCGCCCGCCACCGATCCACGGCCGCCCATGGTCCAGCGACCGACCGCGATGCCCAGCACGAGCACCGCTGCGAGCGCCAGGCCCCAGCGGATCGGCAGGCCGCGGCGCCGCAACTCGTGACGCCGCTGCCGCTCGGCCGCGATCACGTTCCACATGTCCTCACGCGGCGTGGGGAGGGGCGCGTGGTATTCCCGTGCCACCGCGAGCAGCCGTTCGTTCAACTGACCCTCTTCTCGTTCGTAGCTCTTCATGACGCCCATTCTCCCGCGAAATCCGCCAGCGCTTCACGCAGTTTGGCGCGGGCGCGTGACAGCTGTGCCTTCGAGGTGCCCGTTTCGACGCCCAGCGTGGCGCCGATTTCTTCGTGCGTGTACCCCTCGACGTCGTGCAATAGGAACACCGTGCGATAACCCTCGGGCAGCGCATCGATCGCCGCGTGCAACCGCCGCTTCAAATCCGGCTCGGCCAAGCGCGGTCCGCCTGAGACGTGCGCCGCGTCGTCCAGATCCGTCTCGCGCTGCCGGAACCGCTTGACCTTGCGCAGGCCGTTCAGCGCCACCGAGGTGGTGATGGCGTGCAGCCAGGTCGAGAGCTGCGAGTCGCCGCGGAACGTGTGCAGCCGGTCGAACGCGCGGATGAACGTCTCCTGCGTGAAATCCCGCGCCAGGTCGTCATCGCCCGCGAGCCGGAATGCCAAGCGGTAGACCCGATCCACGTGGGCCTCGTACAGCGCCCGCTCGGCCGCGGGTTCCCCCGCGCGGACGCGGGTGATCAGCTCACGTTCGTCCACGAAGCTCCGGGCGGGGGACGGTCATCTATGCGACACAGGGGGGTGAGAAAGGGTTGGCTGGCAAAAAGGCGTGAGCGGTGAGCGGTAAGCGGTAGCCTGCGGCGTTACAGGGGCTTACGTATCTCTCACCGCTCACTTCTCACGCAGTTCAGTATCTCATCACCGCCCGCATCGCCACGCCGCCCAGCAGCGCCAGCAGCAAGGACGCGAGGGTGCCGATCAGGAAGTACTCGCCGAAATCGCGGTCCTCGAGCGCCTTGAACCTGGCCAGGGATTTGGCGGCGACGATCAGGGCGAGCGCCCCGAATTGGCCCAGCAGGACGAGCGTGAGCGCGATCGCCCGTTCGAGCACGCCGATCAACCGGCCGCGCACCACTTCGATGGCGCCCATGGTGCGGTCGTCTTCGCGCCGCATGTTGAGCGACGGCACGTCGAGCACGGCCCGCACCAGCGTGATGCCGCGGCCGCACACGTAGAGGTAGCCGGTGACGAGCAGGAGCACGGCACCCCAGCGCCAACCGGCCGAGCTGGGTTGCGCGAGACGCGCCAGCAGGTATCCGGCGAGGCAGGCGACGGCGACGACCGCGGCTTCGAGCAGCAGCAACGCGGGCCCGCGGCGCTGCGCGGAGACCTGCGTGGGCCACAGCACGGCGACGATCGTATAGGCGAGCAACGGCAGCACGAGCAGCGGATTCACGGGGCCTCCAGAAGGTTCCGAAACATCCTATCGCCTTGGGCGACGAGCGGCCAGGCCATGCGGCGGCGCAAATGGGACAGCGCGCTCGGATGCAGGCCTTCCCGGACTTTCTTGGGGAGGCCGGCCTCGGCGTCGCCCCAGGCCCGCCACTTGTTGGCGAGGGCGCGCTGGCGGGCGGTCCAACTCCAATACAGTCCCGAGTAATACGCGGCGAATGCGGCAAGGTCCCCGCCCGGGAACCCGGAGAACGTGAGGACCTGGTGGTCGCGCTTCGCGGCTTCGAGCGCCGCCCGCGCGGCGTGGAAGCAGGGCCCGTCCACTTTGGGCGCCGTGATGCCGGGCGTGAGTGCGGTGGTGATGGGGCCGCGGCCGCAGGCCACCACCCAGTCGACTTCCGGAAACGCGTAGCGGATGAAATGGGAAACGTCCCAGGCGCTACGGGCGTCGACCAGCAGGCACTGCAGCTCGTCACCCATGGTCACGTCGAAGCGTGCCGCCAGCGCCTTGCGGTAGCGGTGATTCAGCTCGGGCAGCCCGTGCTGCAACGCCGCCTGCAGGTGCCGGCGGTCGCCGGGGGCCAAGCCGCGCGAGTCGATCGCATCGGCGATGACGGCGACATAGAGTTTTGACATTTTTCGTCACAATCTCCAGATATGACGAATTACGTCAATTCTAGTGATTTGACGTTTTTTGTCAACGGGTGCCGAACAGCCGGTCGCCGGCATCGCCCAGACCCGGCAGGATATAGCCTTTGGCGTTGAGCTCGCGGTCCAGGGCGGCGGCGTACACCGGGACGTCGGGGTGGGCCCGATACAGGGCCTGCACGCCGGGCGGCGCCGCGACGATACACAGGAAGCGGATGCGCTTGGCGCCGGCGTGCTTCAGGGCGGCGACGGCGTCCACGGCGGAGCCGCCGGTCGCGAGCATCGGGTCGAGCACGATGAAATCGCGCGCGCCCTCGCCCGCCGGGATCTTGAAGTAGTAGTCCACCGGCTGGAGCGTGTCGTGGTCGCGGTAGATGCCGATGTGCCCGACGCGGGCCGACGGGATCAGCTGCGCGATGCCCTCGACCATGCCGAGGCCCGCGCGCAGGATCGGCACGAGCGTGAGCTTCTTGCCCGCGACCTGTGCGCCCTGCATGCGCTCGAGCGGCGTCTCGATTTCCACGGACTCGAGCGGCAGGTCCTTGGTCACCTCGTACGCCATCAGCATGGCGATCTCGTTCACCAGCTGCTTGAAGTCGCGCGTGCTGGTGCGCTTGTCGCGCAGGATGGCCAGCTTGTGCTGGATCAGGGGATGATCCAGCACGGTGAGGTTCGGAAACGCCGCCCGTGACATGGTGCAAAAAGTATCGTAGCTTAGTCGACCTCGACCAGCCCCCCAACGGAGCCGCTTCTTGTGATGACCTCTCGTCGCTTCCTGCTCGTCCTCGCCTGCGCCGCCGCGGCGCGGTTGGGCGCGCAGGCCCCCGTGTCGAAGCCCCGCGTGGCGGTGCTCGACTTCGACTACGCCACCGTCCAGTCCTACGTCCAAGACATGTTCGGCAGCAACGAGGACATCGGCAAAGGCATTGCCGACATGCTGGTGACGAATCTGGTGCGCGACGGGCACTATACGGTGATCGAGCGTAAGCAGCTCGACCACGTGCTCCAGGAGCAGAACTTTCAGCAGAGCGGCCGGGCCGACCCGGCGAGCGCGGTGCGGCTCGCCAAGATCCTGGGCGTGGATGCGATCATCATCGGCAGCATCACGCAGTTCGGCCGCGACGACAAGAAGCTGGGCGTGGGCGGCGGCGTTCGGGTGGGGGGCATCGGCATCGGCGGCCTCGGCAAGAAGACGGCGAAGGCGGTGGTACAGATCGACGCGCGCATCGTGAGCACGACGACGGCCGAGATTCTGGCGGTGGCGACGGGCCACGGCGAGTCGAAGCGCTCGGGCATGTCGCTGGTGGGCGGGGCGGCGGTTGGTGGGGTGGCCGCGGGCGGCGGGTTCGGGATGTCGAGCTCCAACTTCGGCGGGACCATCATCGGCGAGGCGACACGCGCGGCGGTGGACAGTCTCACGACGGAGTTGGTGGGCGGCGCGTCGCGTATCACACCGGGCAAAGTCGAGGTTCACGCGCTGGTGGCCGACGTCTCGGGCTCCGACATCGTGGTGAACGCCGGGACCAACGCCGGCATCCGCGTGGGCGTCGAGTACGACGTGGTGCGGCCGGGCCGCGAGATCAAGGATCCGGCGACGGGCCGCGTGTTACGCCGCCTCACGACGTCGGTGGGCAAATTGAAGATCACGCAGGCGGACGACGACTCAGCGACCGGCACGTTGACGGGGGGTCCGGCGAAGGTCGGGGATTGCGTCGGTGCGTGCCCCGCGAACACACCATCGGGCGGCGGCGGCGGGGGCAGCTGAGCAGCGGCAGGTCGGGGGGCGCTACTGGCGCCCCCTTTCCTTATATAGGGTTCCTTCTATAATCCCAGTCCGCTTCGCGGGGCCAGGTAGCTCAGTTGGTAGAGCAACGGACTGAAAATCCGTGTGTCGGCAGTTCGATTCTGCCCCTGGCCATTAGCAGCACGCTGAGATCCTCCCGTTGTCCCCGTGCCACGAAACAGCCCGTCCGGTCACGCCGGCGGGAACGCCGCCATCACCACACCGTTGGCATTGCGGTACGGATGGCCATAACGCGCGTGTTGTATTTCCTCCCACGGAACATCGCGCCAACGGTTGTCCCACGAGACCCGCTTGAGGTACAGGGCGTCATCGCGCGGGATGCGTCTTTCCTGCAGCATGCGATCGAGGTGCGGGTTGAAGCCGATGGGGACGGTGATCACGAGCCGGCCCTGGGGCGACAGGCAGCGCCGCAGGTGGTGGATGGCGCGCAGCGGCTTCTCCGGCTCGAGCGGCCGCTCGTTGAATCCGACGTGCTCCAACGTGGAGATGCTGACGATCAGATCGTAGGCACGCGTGGGGCGGAAGTCGACGACGTCGACGTTCTGCACGCCGGGCGCCCGTTCGTACTTGTCGATCACCTCATGCTGCGTCGGAAAATAGTGACTGAGGACGTTGCCGACCTCGAGCACGCGCTGCGACGGCACCGGCCGGACAATCGCCCACACCAACGGGATTTCGACGGCGCGCTCGTTGCTGTACGTCTGATTGTACGCGTGGTAGAAGTAGCGGTAGTTGACGGCGCGCGCAGTGAAGGGGCGGCCGGCCTTGAAGCGCCGATAGCAGGCGCTCAGGAGCGCGCGCCTCCAGTTCCGGAGGATGACTTTGATGGCGGGTTCGGGCATAGCGTGACCGCTGCGAACTATGATAACCCTTGCCGGCGCGGGCTGCGGCGCGTCGATTCCCCGGCATGGCCCCAGTCGATACCCTCCTCCTGACCCGTGGCGACGTCGCCGACCTCCTGGACCTCGACGCGTGCATCGCCGCGGTCGAAGCGGCGTTCCGGGCGCACGGCGCAACCAGGCCCCCCACCGGCGTGCTCGGCATGCCCGTGCCGGGCGGCGGCTTCCACATCAAGGCTGGTGTGCTCGAGGTGGGCGGGCGACCGTACTTCGCCGCCAAGACCAACGCGAACTTCCCGGACAACCCCACCCGCCACCGCCTCCCCACGATTCAGGGCGTGCTCGTGCTCGCCGACGCGGAGCGCGGCACGCCGCTCGCCGTAATGGACTCCGGTGAAATCACGAGCTTGCGCACCGGCGCCGCGACCGCCGTGGCGGCGCGCCACCTGGCGCGAGCCGATGCGCACGCGGCGGCGATCATCGGGTGCGGCGTGCAGGGGCACGTGCAGCTCAAGGCCGTAGCCCGCGTGCGCAAGCTCGACCAGGTTCGGCTCTATGACCGCGATCGCGGCCGCGCCGAGAAGATGGCGCGCGCATTACGGCGCACCGTAAAGGCGGAATTCACGATCGCGGACAATCCGCGCGCCGCGGCGCGGCCGAGCGACATGGTCGTGACGTGCACGTCGGCGCACGAACCGCTGCTGGCGGCGGGCGACGTGATGGCGGGAACGTTCGTCGCCGGCGTGGGCGCCGACCACCCGGAGAAGAACGAGCTCGCCCCGGGACTGTTGGCCGCGAGCCGCGTCGTCGTGGATGTACTGGAGCAGGCGGCGACCATCGGTGACCTGCACCACGCGCTCGCCGCCGGCGCCATGACCCAAAAGGAAGTGACCGCCGAGCTGGGGGCAATCGTGGCCGGACGCGTGCCCGGGCGGACCACACCGGAGCAGACGTTCGTGTTCGACTCGACCGGCATGGCGCTGCAGGATGTGGCGGCCGCCGTGGTCGTGTACGAGCGGGCGCGCAAAGCACGGCGCGGCGTGAAGGTGCGGCTCGGCGCGTAACGCGGTCAGCCGGCCAGCGTCAGCAGTCTCCGGTACAGCGCGGGTGGCACGGGCATGACGGACAATCGGCCGATGCGCACCAGGGCCCAGTCCGCGAACGCCTTGTCCGCCTTGACCTCGGCCAGGGTGACTGCGCGCGCGAGCCGCCGCGTCGCCTGGAACTGCGGTGGATCGCCCGCAGCGACCACCTGCGCCATCCCGATCACCGACTTCTCGTTCCCGGTGTGATAGACGAGCACCTCGTCGCCCGCCTGCATCGCCCGCAGATGCTTCATCGCGACCGGGTTCTTGACGCCGTCCCAGGTCGCGACGCCTTCACGTTTTAGGTCATCGAAGCTGTAGGTACTCGGCTCGGTCTTGACCAACCAGTAGCCCGGCATGCGCGCGCACCATTGTCAGCGGTTCAGCCAATAGGACATCTTGACCAGAAAGGTATTCAGCGGATGCAGCCGGAACAGGTCCCGCATATCGTCCTGGAAGTTGTTCGCCCCCTCGGCGCCCAGGACGCCCTGCCGCCCCTGGTTCCACACCACGTACAACGTCGAGCCGCGGCGATACTCCCACCGGAACACCACGTTCGAGGCGAACTGCTTGTAGTTGAACCCGCCGGGATTGTTGGTCACCGCCGTGTCGCCGTAGGCCTGGAAGCGGTCGTCGTAACGGTCGGCGCGGGGCGCGGCAGACAGCTCGCGTACGCTGGCGAACGTGCCCTTGGAATCGAACGGCTGCGCGTACACCTGGATCGACATGTCTGGTGACACGGTATAGTTGAGCCGCAGGGTTAGCCCGACGGTGGTCTGGTCGAGATGCGCGAACGTGTAGTGCACCGTGCCGGCGGTGTCGCTGATATTGCCGTAGAACTGCCGGTCGCTGTGGTTGCGCGAGTAGTTGAGCGACAGCGCCGAGCTGAACCGGCTCGCCACGCGCAGATCGAGCTCCGGGCTGAGGCTGATGCGGGTGCTACGCCCGCCGTCGGCGCGCAGCAGGTTGACCCACATGTACGGCGTCAGCGCTTTGCGGTCGTCGCCGTTGAAGCCGAACCACGGCGCCAGATACGTATCTTGCCGCAGCGCCGGCCCGCCGCGCGTACAGCTGGAACAGTAGGTCGTGCCGAGCCCGCCGAGCGTCCCACCGATGTGCACACTCATGCTGTTCTTGAGCGTGGTGTGCGTATTGGTGTTGAACGCCGCCTCGGTCGGCAAGCCGTTGGTGGTCCAGTATTGCCACCAGTTGACGTTCCACTGGAAGCGCTGATAGAAGGCCCGCTTGTGGCGGTCGAAAAAGCCGGCCCAGGTGCTCCAGGCCTGCTGGTCGGCTTGCTGCAGATACCCGATGTCATTGATCTCGAAGCCCGGCGAGCGGCGGCTGTAGTTCGACTGGAACAACAGGTTGCCGCTGATCTTCGCAACGCGGACCTCCGCGTCGGATCCCGCGAGGCTCGTGCGCGTCGTGTCCAGCGTGAGCCCCCCGTCGGGGCGCTGGTAGTAGTGCACGGCATCCTGCTGCAGGCCGGCGATCACCTGGCGGTTGCCATCCACCCGGCTGATGTCGAGCGATCCGCCGACCTCGTAGCGCTTGCCGGGAAAGCGGTGGGTGAAGTCGACGGCCCCAGCGTATGCGCTCCGCGTCATGTAGGGCGAGCTCCAACTGTCGAGCGAGCGGTTCACTGCGGTGAGCATCGCACCGACGTTGCTCTCGCCGCCGCGCAGGTCCTGGCGCGCGCGGATGACTGCGTAGTTGGCCCCCGGCTCGAAGGTCGTGTCGCCGCGCCCCGTCACGCGCTGGGTCACGGCGTCCAACACGCCGAGCGTGAGCCCGCCCGGGAGCCGGCCGGTGAGCTTCGCCGCGCCGAGGATCGTCGTCGGCTGCTGCGGCGTGGTGTCGCCGTAGGCGCCGGCCAATTCCGGCGTGCGTCCGATGCGGCGCGAATAGAACAAGCCTTCGCCCGTGCTGCAGTCGTTCACCGCGGTGCAGTTGACGTCGAAGCGGAACAGGCCGCGCCCCGCGACGAAGAACGGCCGCCGCTCGTCGAAGAAGCTCTCGTACGCCGTGAGGTTGAGCACGGCCGGGTCGCTCTCCACTTGCCCGAAGTCGGGGTTCACCGTCGCATCGAGCGTGAGGTTCGACGCGACGCGGTACTTGAGGTCGCCGCCAAGCGTGGCGCTCGAGGCTTGCGTGAACGCGTTATTCTTGATACGCGTGGCGTTCTTGGTCACGACGTACGGCGCGGCCTCGAGGCGGCGCGGCGCGTCCAGGTCGTCGAGCCCGCTCACGTGCCCGAACTGCGACACCCAGCCGACCTTCGATGAGCGCAGTAGCGGCCAGCTGAGCCGTTCGCTGTAGCGGTAGATATCGCGCAGCAGCATGATGCCGAACGTGTGCTCGCGCCCGGCGCCGTAGCGCATCTGCGAAAGCGGGATCTGGAACTCGGCGGTCCAGCCGAGCGAATCGACGTGGGTGGCGACGTTCCACACGCCGTCCCAGGCCTGGTCTTCATTGCCGTCGTCGTAAACCGCCATATCGAGCTTCACGCCCGCGGCGTTGACGCCGAACTCGTAGCCGGTGCGGTGGTCGTGGTAGGAGTCGACCATTACCCAGATCATGTCGGACGACGTCCAGCTGTCGCGCCGCGCGAGGATCTTGAGGATGCTGTCGGGATGTGGGTCGAAGGCGCGCACGAAGACGTAGAGGTTCGCGGCGTCGTAGGCGATCTTCGCCTGGGTCGCGAAGCGCGGCTCGCCGTCCTCGGTGGGCCGCCACTGCCGAAACGCGACGATCGGAGTGGCCGTGGCCCACACGGCGTCGGCGTCGGAGCCGTCGATGGTCGGCGCGGCAGTCGCGCGGACGGCGGTCGTCATGTTGGCGGCGGCGGTGTGGGGTGTGTCGCCGCTGCGCGGTGCCGCCGCCAACTGGGTGGCCTGAAAGAGACCAACGAGTGCCAGCACGGGAAGCATGAACACCGGCCTGTGGTATGAGTGTTTGGTTGCGCTACTACGCAGGGGTTGGACACGGGATTCAGCCGGAAGGTTGGACCGCCGGGCTTGCCGAGGTCCGGCCCTCAGGGCCAGATTCGCGAGCGCACCCGGGAGGCATCCATGCACCGTCCGGCCGTCATCCGTCTCGCCTTCGCCGCGGCTCTGGCCGCGGCCTTTACCGCGCCCGCCCCCACGGTCATCGAGTACCAAATCCCGCGGAACGGCGCCTTCCCGCACGACCCCGCCGTGGGCGCGGACGGCATCGTCTGGTACACCGACCAGGCCACGAGCCACATCGGGCGCTTCGACCCCGCGACCGGTCAGTTCAGCGACTTCAAGACGCCCACGGAGCAATCGGGCCCGCACGGCATCATCGTCGCCCCCGACGGCGGCGTGTGGTTCACCGAAAACGCCAAAGGGAAAATCGGCCGGCTCGACCCCGCGACCGGCTCTATAAAGGAATACACGCTGCCCCCTGCGGCGCGGGATCCGCACACGCCGCTGTGGCACGACGGGAAGCTCTGGTTCACTTCCCAGGGCGCCGACCTGTACGGCGTCCTCGATCCCGCGACTGGTGTCGCTACGCTGTACGCCGTGCGCGAGGGGCGCGCCCGTCCGTATGGACTGGTCGCGGGCCGGGACGGCCTGTGGATCGCTTTGTTCGGCACGAACAGCCTCGGCCGGATCGACCCGGCGAATGGCACCATCCGCCTGTTTCCGATTCCCGATTCGACGGTCCGCCCGCGGCGCCTGGTGGTCGACGCCCAGGGGATCGTCTGGTTCACCGACAACGTGCGCGGCCACTTGGGGCGGCTCGATCCCAAGACCGGCGCGGTGCGCTTGTTCCCGTCACCGGGGGGCGCCGGCAGCGGCCCCTATGGCATCGCCATCGCACCCGATGGGCGGATTTGGTACAACGAGGGTAACAACAATCAGATCGTGACGTTCGACCCGCAGACGCAAGCCATGACGACCGTCGCCATCCCCACGCCGGGAGCGACCGTGCGGAACATGGCCGTCGATTCGACGCGGGCGCGGCTGTGGCTGGCGCTGTCGGGCACCGGCCGGATCGGGCGCATCGACCTCGGCACGAAGTGAGGACATCATGATCCTGTCTCTCGTGGCGTTGCTCGTGCAGGCGCAGGCTGCGGCGGCATCACCGCCGGCCGACGATCGACCGGTGCACGTGTGGATCGATTCGCCCAGTCCCCTGTTCCGCGGCCTTCCGGTCCGCGTGTACGTCCAGACCGCCACCAGCGGCAACCTGATCGTCCTGCACCGTCGCACGGACGGGCGCATCGAGCCGCTGTTTCCCGTGAGTCCCAAAGCCGAGGCCTGGGTGCACGCCGGCCAGTACGAGATTCGCAGTTCCGGCGACCGTCCCGCCTTCGTCCTGGCGGAGCCGGACGGCGGCGGCATGATCCTCGCCGCTCTGACCGCGGGTCCGATCTGGTTCGACGAATTCGCGCACGACGCGAGCTGGAATGCCGCCGCGCTGGTGGCGTCGTGGGGCGGCGCCGACGCCGAGGGCGCGTTGACCGACATCGTGCAGCGGATGCTGGGAGATGGGGCGTTCAACTACGACATTCTGAGCTACACGGTCCGCCCGTCGGCATACGCCCAACGGCCGCAGGTCGTGCCGGCGCCGCAGGCGCAGGACACGGTCGGGTACGCGCCGCCGCAGGAGATGCAGCCGCCGCAAACGTGTATCGACTGCACGTTCATCGGCACGCAGATCGTGGACGCGCCGCTATTCATTATTACGGGCCGCGGCCTCCGGCATCGCCGCTTGGAGGATCGTCGTGAGCCGAGCCCACCGCCCGAGCGGGTTATCGCACTCACGATCCCACGGCTCGGTCCGGTCGCTGGGACGCCGGGCGTGCCACCGCGCGGGCCAGGTGGGCGGACATTCACGCCGCCGCGGCGCGGCGGGACCACGCCGGGCGTGGAACCGCGGCCGCGCGAGACAACGACGACCGCCGCAGCCTTGCCGCTGGTGCCGGGGCGGCCAGTGCGCAGTGGTGCCGGTGAGCGGCCGCCCGTGGCCACCGCCGCCAGTCGCTCGGCCCTGGCGTTGCGCTACGTGCGGGCGCGGCCGATGGCGACGGCGAACGCCGTCGCGGGAACGTCCGATGCGCCGCGGGAGGACGCGCCGGCTCCGCGGACCGCCACGATCGCCACGCCCGCGAGCCTCCTGCCCCGCAGTGGCGCGATGGCGTACCGCGTCGCGCGGGTCGAGCAGAGCGGCATACAAGCGTTCGCGCAGCCGCGCACGAGCGCCGGCGGGAGCGTCACCGCGACCGTCGGCGGCGCGCCGGTGCAGCCGCGAGCGGCGACCGGGACGTTGGCGTTCCCCCAGACGTCGGCGCGCGGCGGGGCAGTGTCTTCGGGAGTGATCCGCAAAGGGGGAGCGCGGCGCTAACTCAGCGCTGAGTCGTCGCCGCAAGTGTGGCGCACGCTCCACACAGTTCGTCGCACCACAATTGTGAATGCCTGCAGCATAATGGTGCGTTCCGCATCGATCCGGTCGGTGCACAGGCAGCCAACCATCCGTGGGACCACAACTTGCGTCAACCGTGTCGCGAGTAAGCGTCGGCCCATTTGTTGCGATTGTGCGCTGCACTTCTATGGTAACCACCACACCGGCCGCCGTCCTGATCGCCGTCGTGCGAGATCATTCTCTCGCCGATGTGCTTGACGATCAAGGGTATTCCGTCGTGCAGCCGCCCACCGGCACGTTGGCGCTCGAGTGGGCGCGCGACATCCAGCCCGACGTCATCATTCTGGACATCGACTTGCCCGACATGCCGGGCAGCGACGCCTGTTGGTTGTTTCACAACGATCCGCGCGTGGGCCGCAACGTTCCCCTTCTCATTCTGGCGGCGCACAAACCGACGCCCGAACAGCGCGTGGCAGCGTTGCGCGCCGGCGCGTGGGACTTCCTACGCTATCCGGGTGACCGCGACGAGCTGACGCTCAAGCTCCAGACGTACGTGCAAGCGAAGCGGAGTATCCACGCCGCGCTGGCCGACGGGCCGATGGACCCCACGACCGGCTTGCACAGCCGGACCGGCCTGGCGCGGCGGGTACGGGAATTGGGTGCCCTCATGGCCCGCACGCACGGCGCGCTGGCCTGCGTCGTCTTTGCCATCGATGCCGATCCGGTAGACCCAAGTGTCGCAGCGCGATTGGGGCAGGCGGCCCGCATCTCCGACGTGGTCGGCAACCTGGGGCCGCGCGAATTCGCCGTGATCGCTCCCTACACCGACCACGTGGGCGCGCTGCACCTCGCGCGTCGGGTGACGGAATCGTTGTGCGAGACAGACAGCAAGAGCGCCCTCATTCCCGGCAAGACGTTGCACGCGGGCTACGAGGCGGTCTCGAACCTCAAGTACTCGCCGATGGATCCCGTCGCCTTGCTGGCGCGAGCGACCGCGGCGGTGCGCGACGGCAAGTCGGATGCAGACGCGCCCTGGGTGCGCCGGTTCGAGCTCGCGGCGATGGCTCAGGCTGCGGGGCCCCAGCGCATCTCGTCCCCCGGGATTGTCTCCGACACCAGGAGCGTCAGTCCATGAAGGCGAAACGTTTCGTCCCAGTCGCGGCGCTGGCCGCCGCCGTGTTCGCGGCGCTGAGTTGCAGCGATTCCGCCCCCACCGGCGTGAGCGCGCAGCCGCATCCCGATGCGTTCTTCTTCGGCTGGATATCGCCCAAACTGAGCTTGGTCACGTGCACGCCGCAGCCGTACGACTCGGTGACGCAGACCGTTGGGCCCGAAGGCGGCACGATCTATGTCGGCGAGTACAGCCTGCTGATCCCGGACAGCGCGCTGGATTCGGCCGTGACCATCACCGCCGTGGCGCCGTCCGACACGGTCAACGCCGTGCGCTTCCAGCCGCAGGGCTTGCACTTCAACCAGAAGGCGCAGCTCACGATGAGCTACGCCAACTGTGGAATCGTCAGCTGGTTGTTGCCGCAGCACGTCGCCTACACCACCGACGACCTGCAGATCATCGATTTGCTGCCCTCTGTCCCGAACATCCTGTCGCGGACCGTCACGGGCAGCATCCGGCACTTCTCGGAGTACGCGCTGGCGTGGTGAACGCGTGACTTCGGACGCGTCGCTCTCCCGTTCGACGCCGGCTAGTCGCGGTGCGGTCCGCCCCACAGCAGATCTCCTGCACGAGGCGCGGGCCAGCGAGCGGGCGGGGTGCGTGCCCGAGGCGATCGAGCGGTACGAAGCGGCCATTGCGGGTGCCGAGCGCACCGGCGAACGGGCGATCCTGGCCGAGGCGTTGCGGCGCCTGGCGGTCCTGCGCAATCAGCGCAACGGGTCGGCGCTGGCGCGCGACCTGTGCCGCCGCAGTCACGCGGTAGCGCTGGAGATCGGCAACACCGTCTTGGCGGCTGAAGCGTTGAACACCTTAGGGTGTCTCGACATCGAGACCGGCTCGCTCGCCGACGCGCGCAAGCACTTCCTCGAAGCGCTGGACCTGGCGGGCGAAACGCGCGAGCTGCGTGCCCGCGCCGAGCAGAACCTCGGCGTGCTCGCCAACATCCAGGGGGACCTGGATGGAGCCCAGACGCACTACGGTCGCTCGCTCGAGGCGTACCGCCTCTCCGGGGACCAGCACGGGTGCGCCCTCGCGTATCACAACCTCGGCATGGTCAGCGCCGACCGCGAGTTGTTCGACGAAGCGGACCGCTACTTCAGCGAGAGCCTGATCATCGCGGAGCGGGTGGGCGACGCGTACTTGCGCGGGCTGTGTTTCGTCAATCACGCCGAAGTCGACGTGGCGCGGCAGCGGTTCGAGAACGCCCGCCAGAACGTCGACTCGGCGCTCGCCGTGTTCGACCAGCTGGGTGCGCAGGGTGCCAAGGCCGACGCGTATCGTGTGATCGGCATGGTGTATCGCGAGACGGACCGCCCCGCGCTGGCCGAGTCGCGGCTGCGCTCGGCGATCGAGCTGGCGACGGCCGCGGGCTCCGTGCTGGGCGAAGCGGAGGCGTCGCGTGAGCTGGCGCTCCTGTACCAGGCGATGGGCCGCAACCAGGAAGCGCTGCGCCTGTTGAACGCGGCCTACCGGCTGTTCCGCCGGCTCGACGCGCGCGTGGACTTGATTCACGTGGGCGGCAAAGTGGCGGAGCTGGAGGGGACGTACCTGACGCTGGTCCGCAACTGGGGCCAGTCGATCGAGTCGAACGACAGCTACACGTTCGGCCATTGCGAGCGCGTGGCGCGCAACGCCGTGGCCACGGCCCGCGTGCTCGAGCTGGACGAGCAAGAGGAGACCACCATCCTGCTCGGCGCCTACCTGCACGACCTCGGGAAAGTCCGGGTGCCGCACGAAATCCTCAAGAAGCCGGGCCCGCTGACCCACGACGAGCTCGAGGTGGTGCGGATGCACCCGCTGTGGGGGATCGATCTGGTCGCCAACGTCGATTTCCCGTGGGACCTGAAGCAGATCATCCGCTGGCACCACGAGAAATACGACGGCTCGGGCTATCCCGACCGCCTGAAGGGCGACGAGATCCCGCTGGCCGCGCAGATTGTGGGCATCTGGGACGTCTACGACGCGCTCACGTCCCAGCGGGCGTATCAGGCCCCGCTGACGCCCGAGCAGGCGTTGGAGGAAATCACCCGCTGCCGCCGCTGGTGGTCCGACCGGGTGTTCGAAGCGTTCCTGCAGGTGATCGCGCAGCGGACGGAGGCGCGCCCCGCGAAGTAGATTTTCCCGCATGACCGAGATGACCTACCAGCGTGTGGGCGCGAGTGGTGTGCGCCTGCCCGCCATTTCGTTGGGCCTGTGGCACAACTTCGGCGGCGGCGACTCCTACCGCAACGCGCGCGCGATGGTGCGGCGCGCCTTCGACCTCGGCATCACGCATTTCGATCTCGCGAACAACTACGGTCCGCCTCCGGGGTCGGCCGAGCGGACGTTCGGACGCATCCTGCGGCGTGATTTCGCCGGGCAGCGCGACGAGCTCATCATCTCCACCAAAGCCGGGTACCGCATGTGGCCCGGCCCGTACGGCGACGGCGGCAGCCGCAAGTACCTGGTGGCGAGCCTCGATCAAAGTCTGCGCCGCCTGGGCCTCGACTACGTCGACATCTTCTACCACCACCGCCCCGATCCCGAGACGCCCATGGAGGAGACGATGGGCGCGCTCGACCACCTGGTGCGCATGGGGCGGGTGCTGTACGTGGGGATCTCGTCGTATTCGGCTGAGGACACGCGCCGTGCGGCGGCGCTGCTGCGGGACCTGGGCACGCCGTGCTTCATTCACCAGCCCAAGTACAACATGCTGGTCCGCGGCATCGAGAACGGCTTGCTGTCGGTGTTGCGCGAAGAGCAGATCGGCTGCATTCCGTTCTCGCCGCTGGCACAGGGCCTGCTGACCGACCGGTACTTGAACGGCATCCCGGCGGACTCGCGCGCGGCGGGCGGCATGGGCTTCCTCAAGCGCAGCGACGTGACCGACGAGAAGCTCGCCAAGGTGCGCCACCTGCAGGTGATTGCGCAGACGCGCGGTCAGACCCTCGCGCAGCTCGCGCTGGCGTGGGTGCTGCGCCATCCCGAAGTCACGTCGGCGCTGATCGGCGCGAGCCGCGTGGCGCAGATCGACGACGCGGTGGGCGCGCTCGCCAATCGGCGCTTCAGCGCCGAGGAGCTGCAGGCGATCGACCGGATCCTATAGCGTATTCACGTAGGCGATCAACGCGGCGCGCTCGGCCGCGCTGAGTCCGAGG
>WNGI01001784.1_pt1 | contig 27004 bp, 38 predicted proteins | sample 5400621 | NCBI WGS metagenome assembly WNGI01 (sample SAMN13153374, study PRJNA577476) | soil metagenome | isolation source: 20 cm soil or saprolite under Garry oak tree replicate 1 | place: USA:California | collected 2016-06-15 | reverse complement strand
ATGGGAAAGGGTTGCGAGTAGGCCACGACACCAGGGATGCCCAGGTGCGAGCCGGGCACGTAGCTATAGACCGTGTGGCCGTTGTCGTTCGGGTTGTAGGCCGTGGCCGAGGCGCTGCCGACTTCGGGAGCAAGCTGCGAGGTCACGACGGGATAGCCGGTAATCTGTGCGCCGCCGGCAGTGAATAGCCCGCCCGCTCCGGTGGTAGAGGCCGCTTGCCCGTAGGTCGCATTAGCGACAGCGCACGCGGGTGTCGTGGTCTCAAGAGTGGTGAGCGTGCAGACGCCAGTCGATACGCCCGCCTGCGTCACAAGAGGAATGGAATAGGCGAGAGCGTAGCTGCCAGCCGAAACGGACAGGTAGGGCTTCCATCCCACTGCGCCCGTCGAAGCCGCTGGCGAGGCGATGTCGATCGCTTTGCTGGCAGCCGAAGTAAAGCTGGCGGTCGCCGAACAAGTAGGACTCTCATTGCCCATGATGTCGACGTAAGTGATGCAGCCATACACCGTGCCGCCCCAAGACGCCGAACCCGCGACGCTCGCATCCGAGCAGAACGTGTGCGTCGCGTCGCAAGCAAGCTGGGCCGTCAGGGTCGCGGGAGTGGCAAGGATCGTGGTCACCGTCGGCGCTGGATTCCAGTACACCGGCACCATGCCGCGCTTGTCGACGATGGATACGTTCGAGAACACGACGACGTTGCCCGTAGGTGCGGAGCCCGTGGTATTGCCCGCAGCGTTGCCGTAAATCTGCGAGCTCGTGCCCGACCAGGAGCGGTCGACAATGACTTGGCCGCCGAGATTGGCGGTAAGCCCGCCGCCGTTAAATCCAGCCGCGTCGTTAATCGCTTCTTGAAGTCCGAAGGTTCCCGAAGTAATGACCGCGCTCGGCCCGTGCGCGTTCAGAAACGTCGCCGTGATCGAGCAGGTCGCGTTCGGCGCGTTCGTGCCGCATCCGCTGACCGTCGTGGGAATCACGGTCTCGGACACGGCGCTGCCCTGGTCGATGGTGATGGGGGCGGTGATGGCGAACGGATAGATGGTCGAGCCGTCGCGCAGAGTCACGTAGGACGTGCTGAGCGTGATCGTGCCGCTTGTCGCTCCGACCGAGTTGAGCGTGCGGACCTGTCCGTATTCCCAGTTGTAGCGCGAAGCGATGAAATCTCCGTCCACTCTTGCGAACGGAGGTTGCTGCGTTTGAGCGAATGCCGAGGCTGAGTACAACAGCAGGGCCGCAAATGCGGCCGAAAGAATCTTTCTCATTTTTGTTTTTCCTTTGTGATAGAGTCAGAGATCATGTTCAACAGAAAAACTTACATGCGCGCCTACCGAGCGAAATACCCCGGAAGGCACCAGGTTTATGCCGCGAGACATAGGCGAAAAAACCACAAGAAATGCCTTGAAGCTACTCGGCTTTGGTTTCGGAGTCACCCAAACTATCGCCTTCAGTGGGAAAGAAAAAATCGCGTTCATCTTCGACAGAAGGGCCGCAAATGGCGCAGAAAACATCCCGATTACATGAAGTGGTGGGACCTTCGGCATCCTGGTCGCCGCAGGTGTTACAACCTTCTCAGCAGTGCCGTGCGATACGGAAAGATAGTCCGTCCCAAGCGATGCTCTCTGTGCCATAAAAAGAGGAAAGTTCAGGCCCATCATCGCAGTTACGCTAGACCACTCGATGTTCAATGGGTTTGTCGTTCTTGCCACGGGAATCTTCATGTGGAAACCCATCGCGCAGCTCCGCGAGCTTCCAATAGCAAAAGAGTGCACCGCTGAAGAACCCGAAAATCAGAAAGGCGAGCCCCGCCATGCTAATATCCACCGACAGTGAGATTCCTTCTTGCCTGCGTCGGAGCTTTTATAGGCATGTTTGCAATTGTCGCGCTTGGAAGAGCCCTTTTATCCAAGCCAATCCAATCCGATAAGTGGTGGTCAGTCCCTTTGTGTATGGCTATTGTGTTCGGAATCATCGCCCCGCTGCTTATCGCGCTAATCCTTGGAGAGGTATTCTTTCTGAGTGGCTCACTGCCCTAGCGCCACCAATGCGGCCTCTTCTTTCCCCCGCCGTAGCGGATCGGGCCGCCCTTCTTCTTTTCCTCTTCCGTGAATTTCTGTGCCCAGATCATCTGGCTCGTGGGGTCCTTGATTTGCGCGGCGGCAATTCGTTCCTGCACGCGGACATCGACTGGCTTTTGATGCGGTCTGCCAAACATTGCGTAAAGGCCATATCCGGATGATTGCAGCGCATCGTCACCGAGGAACTCAGCGATGACTTCGCGGTTGTCTTCGTCCCGTGGCGCTTTCGGGATCGTGCGGATGAGGTTCGTACACGAGGCGTCGATTTGCAGCTTGGCTTCGTAGACAGGCTCCTCTTTTCCGATGGCGTCATTGAAGAAACGACCCGTGACAACGCGCGATTTAAGATAGTCGTACAGGATCTGCTCTCTTCCAGGCTTATCTTTTGTGGAGGGTGAGGGAGCAACGAGTCCAGCCTTTTGGAGTACAGCACCGACGCGCAATCCGATGGGGTTGACGTCCTGCTTCTCGGCGAATGCGTCGTGAGAGAACGAGAAGAGTTCATAGTTCTCTAGCTTTCCAGGCTCTCCGTAGGAATTCTCGATGATCCGCTGCGCGAGCATTTCGGGAGTGTGGCGGTTGCACACGAGTTCGCGGTAAATCCGGACAAGGCCCAGATCATCCATTGCGAACCAGTGAACGACAGAGTTGTGATCGAATCCCCAATCGCCTCCAAGCCATCGGCGCCACCACGGCTCGAGTTTGACCGAGCCCGAGGGGTAGACGTTCTCCGCTTCATCCCACGCTCCATCGAAATACCCGCCCGCCACGCCCCAGATTCCCATTTTGAGCGCCTTGCTGATCGGTCCCTGGTAGCTGTCGAGGTTGGCAATGTACTGTGCATCGGTCGCGTAGATCGGATTGTCGAGATAGGTCGCCGGAAAATAGCCGTAGTCGGAAGGGTTGTATGTGACCTTCTGACCCGCATCCATCTCGACGCACGCCTGCCTCTTGACGAACAAATCCTCGACCCAGGCAGCCCCAATACCGATCGGATTGGTCGCGCCATCTTTCGTGCAGTGTTTCGAGACCGGGCAGCGATTCCATGCCGCGATGTTCTGCCACTGCGGGAAGGTGAACTCGGTCAGTTCGTCGTAGCCGATCTTGTACCACTGTCCCTGGTAGCCCCAGACATCGTGCTCGTGCTGCATCGAGCCGAACTTGGTCGAGGAGCCGTTGTGCCAAGTCACCAGGCCCTTCGATTCGTTGAAGTCCCGGTACAGTTCCTTGGGAATCTTCTCGCGGAAGCGCGTGATCACCGTATCGAAGAGTTTCGGATGCGTGCGTCTGACGATCAGCGTGTGGACTTGCGGGCCTTCGTCGAGATTGAACATCGCGCAGGCCATCATGTGATCTTCGATGAGCGCGAGTGTCTTGCCCGGGCCGGCAGCGCCGCCTAAAAGCCTGTGCTTGCATTTCGATTCGTGGAAAGCCTTCTGGTGCGGGTAGGCTTTGTAGAGGTAACGCGCGACTCCGTCCATTGTTTCGATCATGCGTCATGCGGATCAGCCATCTTCACGTTGGTCGTAATCTCCACTTTGATCGGGCCGCCCGCTCCGTGGTCAATCGGCTGCGTGGCCTTGCCGTGCGCTTGGTCGTAGAGATATTTGCGCGAGTCCAAACGGATCCGCAATTCCTCGGCGTCCCACAGCTTGCGCCAGCCTTTGATTTCCGCTGACTCCTTCGAGTCTTCTTTCTTGTGAAGCGCGTCGAGAAGCACGGCCGCCCAGGCTTTGTTCGTGACTTCTGGCAGCCTCGGCTTCGACTTGCGTCCCGCTCCTTCTCTTTTGCCGCCACGAGCCATCTATATCTGGCCGAACTGCGTCCAGTTCTTCCATTTCGGTACGCGCGCTTTCTTCTTTACGCGCCAGCATTGGCACTTGCGAACCACGATCGTGCTTGGAGTGTGTACGGCGCGCACGAGCGCAATCACTTCCTGGCGCAACTGCCGCGTGATCGAGGCGAGCAACGGTGACGGGAACGATTCAAGTCTCTCAAAGGACCGCTCTACTCTCCGCGCTTGTTCGATCATTTATTGCACGTAGGTGATCTGCACCTTCGTGACCGGCGTTGTGCCCGTTTGTAGGTAACACAGCGCGTTGCCTGCGACGCCTGCGCTCACGGGATTCGCAAAGGCAAAGAGCGTGTTTGCTGGCGTGGCAAATGCAGGCACAACCACGGTCTGTCCGGTCGCGCAATTCGTTCCCGTGCCCTGCACCAGTGAAAATGTGACAGGCTGCGTGCCGCTCTGGTTGATGACCGTGAGCGAGCAAATGTAAATCTTGAGCGTGCCGCTGAGAGCGATGATCTGCACCGCGGTCGTGCCCGAGGTCGTGACTCCGGTGCTTTGCAGAATCGCTGCGGGATTCTGGCAGGGATTCGTGGAACCCGACGGATTCACCTGTGCGCGCGCTTCGCTAGCGAAAACAAATACCAGCGCCGCGAGAATGGCAAAGCGTTTCATGCTACTGGTAGCCAAGCGCCTGACCCTTCACCGTTCCCGTCGAGCAGGACCATTTCACGCCACCCGCGAACTTGATGCCGCCAAACAAGAGCAGCATGTTGGAATTCCCCGGAAGCGAGAACGCAGTCACATAGGAAATCGGCCCGGTGACATCGGTCACATCGCAGGTCGCCGCGCTGCTGAGCGTATTGTTCAAATAAATCTTGTCAATGCAGGTCGCGGTTGCGCTCATGCCGGTCACGGCGGTCGTTGACGCGGGCATGGCCGTAATTCCGCTGTCCACAACCGTCGCCCCGCAGGACGTGAGTGGCGCAGTGCGAACCGTGCCGATGGAATTCGCGCCGGCGGGGAGCGCATTCGTGATTCCAGTCACGGCCGTAATCGTTCCCGAATCGACGACCGTGTGAAGGTTCGTGCCAGTCGCTTGTGTGACGGCCGTCGTCGAAGTCGTATCCACAATCACATGCCCAATGACCGCCGCGCCAGCATCGTTGATGACGTGGCCGATGACGTTTGAGCCGGTGGGCAGCGAGCCTGTGATCGTCACCGAACTGCCGGCGCCGCCAGATTGCTGGAGCTGCGCGTAGGTCGGCAGAAAGATCAGGCAGTTGAATACGAGAGCGAGAGCAATCGTGCCCGCAAGGCGCCAGAGCGAACGGCGCACCGAGTCCCAGCGCGGCGCAGTAGCCGTGAGCGGCTTCTGAATCTGTTTCGGAAACAGCGTGGTCATAATCAGACCCAAAAATAAATTAAAATAATACTTGACAAACTATTGGCACCACGGTACCCTGCTTATAGATCGACGGCCGCTACGAGCGGCAGGAGCGCCACATGAAAAATTGGACAACACCAACGGTAACGCCACGATATTTCGCCGGGGAACACACCAATACGTTCGATAGCCAAGGGCCAGTTCCAGCGCGAACCTGCAAACATCTCCATCGGAGTCTGGATGCAGCCGAAAAATGCGCGGCCCTTTTCTATCCATTCGTTGTCTATAAACAACAGGCGGGCAAAATCTCTCGCGCATCCTATGGCGCGTAAATACACAATTGACCCATCTTGCCCTCCGGGGCGCAAAAAAACCGACGTTGCCCGCCTAGCCAAAAAGGCCGGAATTTCACGTCAAGCGGCGTGGTGGCGACTTCGAAAGTCCACTGGGAAACCACGCGGTCGTCCCCGCAAATCCACCTCATGATAGGAACTTCGCCTTGACGGTGGTCGATCCCGTCACAGCCTTCAAAAAGCAAATCGTCGTGCTGTTCGGATAACGCGGTCCGGCTGTCACGCTGCGCACTGGCATGGCCGTTTCCTGCACTCCCGCAGGAATCGTGTCTTCCGTGCCCGGGTCGCTAAAGTCGGTGCGAATGTAGACATCGGCAAGCGGGCGCAGGGTCCAGGTGTTGCACGCGATGGGTGTCGTGACCGGAGTCCAGGCGTCCGAAGTAACCGGAATGCTTCGGATCGCGTAGTAGTCGTTTACGGATGCCATGGAAAACTCGGGCGATCAATCAATGGAATCATAGACGGCTGGCGCGTACAGCCTTCATAACTGCGGTGTTCGCTTCGTCGTCGGTGACGCGCAAATAGGCGCCAGTCGAGGCCAGCGACTTGTGTCCGAGGTGTTGGCGCACGTTCTCAACTCCCGCGCTTTTAATGGATTGCATGGCGATCGTGTGCTTGAGTGCATGCGGATGAGTCTTGTGCGCCGGGATCCCGGCGGCCTTGCCGTACTTCCTCATGAGCCGCCAGAAATGCTGCCGCGAGATCGCAAATACGGGCTGCCCGCGCGTTGATTCTTTGGCGAATTCAATGAGCGCCGTGCGTTCGTCCCACAATGGATTTGGGTGCTTAACGAGCGCCTGCGTGGTCTTCATTGAGCCCTTGAGTCGCTGGATCGTGAGATGCCCGTCACGTACCGCATCTGCCGTGAATCCCGTCACTTCCGAGACGCGCAAGCCATGGTAAAAGGCAACTAGGAGCATCAGCCAATCGCGCTCGCGGCTGGCTTTAGCAGCCTCCAAAAGACGGCGCAATTCGCTCTTTGAAAGGGCGTGCATCAATCAATAAAGGAGACCGTAGAGGATAGTGTTACATCTAGAGCAACAAATCTATTAAGAATGTGTTACCTTTACATCGTGCCCCGTGGCGGCAGGAGACCAGGCGCAGGCAGGAAACGAAAGCCTCCAGTTATCGGAGGCTTTAGACGATGCCCTACTTGCAATGACGGTAAGGGCGCACGACTTCCATCGTCAGACTTCTACCGCGACTCGTCTAACAAGACCGGTCTCCATGGACTCTGCAAAACTTGCACGAAGGCCAACAGACGTGCCCGTTATGTTCTTGGTAGCGAAAATGAGCGCGATCGTTACCATGTCCTGAAATTCTCCGCACGAAAGCGTGGTCATCGCGTTTTACTTTCGTTTGAGGACTTTTGCCGCCTGCGTCAATTGCCTTGCGCCTACGGCGGTGGAGTGCGACCCGCAGTAAGGATCGGGATTGACCGCAAAGACAGCCAGATTGGCTATACCTTGAACAACTGCGTTCCTTGCTGCTCTCGGCACAATGAGATTAAGCGACATTTTTTTTCTTATAAGGAGATGCTTCTGATTGTCCAGCAAATCCCACGAATGGCTGCGTGCGGCAATAAGAAGTAACCAGGCATCACTTGATCGTCACTCCCGAAGTCACCTTAACGTTTGGCGTGATGGTCGTCCCCGGAGACAATGGAATGGCGAGCCACAGAGCATTGCCTCCTATAAGGCCGTGCGTCGCATCTCCGACAAAACTGCCAAATGGCCGCACACCGGAACCTAGCGGTGCGGGTTCGCTGCCACAAGTCAACGATCCGTTGGGCGCAGAACAAGACACGGAGCCGGTTGCTGGTTCTACACCGTCATAGGCGTTTATGTGCCGTGTCGTTATGCCGAGATTCTCAATCCCATTCACGTTGCAAAAAGCGGAACTGTTGTCAGTGAGTCCCCAGTATTCGGTGCCAGAAATCGGGTAGGTGCCATCCGAGGCTGTGAGGGTAAGCGCATTCCTAACATATGTAAAGTAATCAGCGCCCCTGGCGGCTTGCGTAGTTTCACTGACACAATCCGGGGTGTTGGAGTCAATCCCGGCTTCCGCCGAATCCGTCTCGGCCATTAGGTAAGGTGATTGAGTTAAAATCGGAATCCCGGTTAGATCATAAATAGTACTGGTAGGTTGCAACGTGACTGCCTTTACGCTGCTCGTGCCTACCTGCGCTGGAGCAAGCCAGATATCGATACAAGAACCGCCAGAACAAGCGTTCGTCGCGGGCAGCAATGTTTGCGTTCTTGAGTCGGTGTTGGGACTGAGTAACGCAGTTATCATGTGATTTGTGTCAACAGCACGGATCGCGTCGTGCATCGTCTTATATGCCTTGCCCCACAAAGCCGTCATCAGGTTTTGCACATCGGTTTTCATCGCGGCGGTTTCGCCTGCAAGAGTAAACGCATCCCCCATCCACATGCTGTTTCCACACTCATCGGCCAGACCTGTGCCATGACAGTAGCCGTTGTAGTTGTAGTTATCAGTAATTGCCACACCATTTCCAGGCGCATTTCCGGCGGTAAAGGTTATCGAGACGGCTCCGGTGGCGTAATTGATAGTCCCCGAGGCGATACTCCCGCCGGGGCTGCCGCTCGTGAGGCACACGGCGGGCTGGCAACTGGTTAGAGTTCCATCTGCTAAGTCCCCTAACTCCAAAGTTCCACCGACAAGAATTGCCAAACTGTTTTTGTCCACAGGTGTGTGGGCGAGCGTATGATTGAAAGTTAAGGTTGCTCCGTTTCCAGTAGCAAATGCCTCACCGCTTACGGCTGTTCCCGTCGTTGCAAACTGCGTGTAAGTCGATGCCCACGCGGTGTTCAAGGCACCGATGGTCGTGTATTCAGCAGTGAGCGAAGTAATGAATTGCTGCTTGGTATAGTTTGTGGTGCGCGTGTAGACCTGATCCACGCTATAAGGTCCCGACGTTCCTCCGGCCGCGATCATGGCGCTAGCGAGAATATCCCAGGAAGACCAACTATGATTTGTGGGAGAACCGGCCCCGGTCCAGGTATCGGACTCGCCGAACGATTCCACTACTAGGTAGGGGTTCGTTGTAAACGAACTCGGCCATCCCACAATATCGTTGCAACTTGCATCTCCCCGGTGAACGACGTTAGCGTTTACATAGCTGGCCCAATTGGGATCGTAGACATCCGGGAAGTTTCCAACAATGGTAGCATTGATCGTCGATTTGATAGGCTCTGAAACGAGATTGCACAGATTCTCCAGGCCGTACCTGCCGAATTCCCAAACATAGAGCCAAGGCATTTGCCCTTTGGGCGCAGGTTCGCCCGGAGATAGCTGGCCTGCCCCGCTGAACTGACTGTCTTGGAAAAACCCCGCGCCGTTGAAGTTCCAGGATTTAACCTTATCCTTCAGTGCCGCACCGAACGACTGGGGATAGGTAAAGCCTCCATAGTTGGCGTAATGAGTCGCATAGCCAGTCATGAACGAGACGGTCATCAAGTCCAGCCATACGGCAAATTGCCCGTGTCCCGCCGGAGTACAGAGCCAGTGTCGCCCATTGCTGAATAGGCTCAGGTGGTAGTAGCCCGTCGCGGTGCAGGGATAGTCGTTGCGCCCGCCGTAGATGTCTACCTGAGCCTTGGCTGGTAGAGTAAAAGCTACACAAAGTAGAATTGCTATGAACAGTTTTTTCATCACATCACCGGGACTGCTGCCATGTACAGCTTGCCAACCATTGGCCCCGCAGTGCCGCACGCCACGGCAGTCGTGGTGTAATTCAGATTGCCGCTGGTCAGGCGAATGACTTGGGAACTTTCTCCGAAATTGGCGGTTGAAGTGGTCGTCAAAACACCCGTCGCGGGGACTGCTCCCGTACCGTTAAGATTCACCGGAATAGTTTTTGCTCCTTGATCGTCGGTATAGATCAGATTCACTACGTAGGTTCCCGTCGTCCCGCAAGCCGTCGTGATGTCGATATATGTGTGAACAACGTAGGTCCCCGTTGGACAGTTGGCGGAGGAACAGAGCGTCGTCGGTCCGATAGAGGTACCTGAACCTATCGTGACTGGCGCGGAATGATTCGCGTCACCGCTAAATCCTTGCGTATTGACAGCGGCAGCCACGTTATTGGTCATTACGCCGGTAGCAGCCACTCCCGGCTTTACATTTTCATAGGCGGTGACCGCAGTCGGGCATTCATCCGTGATCGTGTTGGCCGTGGCGTGGCCGTTCGCAGCACCTTGAGCACACAATAGGTATTGGGACTTCAAACCTCCTTTATCAGTTACCAGTCCGGCGTTTCGATCAATGCGAACAAAAGCTGGATCGGTTGTGTCACCAAGATTGACTACGCCGTTCGATCCCCCAACTCCATAATAGGAGGTAGCCCCGCTCGTCTCTGGATCAATGGCAAAAATCAAATTTGTGCTGCTGTCGCGCAGTGTCACACCATAGTTGCTAGCCGAACCTGGAGAAACGAGCGCCAATGCAATTGTAGAAGCGCCCGTAGCCGTGATCGTTTGCGTCGCTGAAGGATTGGTTACAACAGCATTGCTCGGACAGGTTCCCTCCACCGCTCCGTTTATAGAGCACACGAAGGTGTGAAGAGTAGCATCACACCGTTGATAATCCTGCCCCACTGTCGGCGTCCATCCCGTGCTGGCTCCCTCCACACAAGCAAACCCTCCCGTAGCCGTCGCTCCCGCTGACGATGCGCCGGAGCCAAGACTTAGGCTGCCGCTGAATACGCCGCCCGCCAGCGGATTCTGCAATTGAAACTCGGTCCCGTCGTAGATTGCGCAGGCAACTCCCACCGTCGTGATGTCGTTGGCGACGAGAGCGACCGTGCCGTATTTCGTGATGGGCTTGGCCGTGAGGGCGCTCACGGAGAGTGTCGGTGCCGCTGCCGTATTGGCGGCGATCGGAAGCCAGCAAACTTGTAGGCCAGTCGTCAGTGAGACGATGGCGGTCGAGGGATTGACGGTCTGCGCTTGGGCCGAGCCAGCGCCGATGCCGAAGGAGATTCCGCCGCCAGATCCGGAGGGAAGCGACTGATTGCCTTGCTGCGCAAACACACAGAGCGGCGCGAACAATAGCGCAAACAGCAAAATAGTTTTTCGCATGGATTTACTGTTGGACTTTGACTGTCGCGTTCACGCCCGGAGAAACCACTTCCCGCACGCACAGAAACCGGAAGTGATTTCCGCCAGCCGCCGCGCGGTTAAGCGTGACCTGATCGCCGTTCACGTTGGTGGTCGATCCGATCTTGGTGTAGGAAGTGAGCGGCGCCGTGTCATCCCAGGCCGCGAAGATGTCGTACTGCACCGAGGCGGGCGCGCTCGCGTAGGTGAACGTCACGAGCACGGGCCGCGCCTGCATTCCGTGAACATCGGCAATCGCCACGCGCGAAGAGAACGGACTGCCCAAGCCGAGCTGCTCTGCGTTCACAATTGTTGCTTGCTCACCGGGGCCGACGGAGTTGGGCGGAAAGGCATTCGAGTAGACGGGCACTAGTCACCTTCACTTTCTAAAGGCCGCATGGCAATTGCGCTGACCATCACTCTTCCAAGCTGACTGCCGCGGATGTAAGCCAGAAATTCCCCGAACCGGCAAGAGAACCCATGCAGCGCGACGATCCGCCGCAAGCGGATGATCGTGAACCTTCCACGCGAACAGGGACACAGCTCCAAGGGATTCCCGCATTTCGAGCAGTACAAATCTGCGAGATGGTTTTCGAGAAGCTGGTAGCGTTCCGCTTCTGAAATGTGGAGGTGCGAATGATTATCGCAGCGGTGGCGGGAAAGAGCTTCCGCTGTCCAGGAAGGAAGTACGAGACAAAAGGTCGTCAACGGTTAGTTACACAACCAGCGTCAAGATGTCACCGTGGCTACTACGCGCCGGGATCGCACTTCGCAACTGTGTGGCCCGCCGGCAGGGGGTGAGGCCGCGGCGGGCCATCCTTGGAGGTACATGCGAAGTGCGGACAGAATGAACCGAGGGGGCGCGGGCGCAATAGGATTGTTCCCGAAGCGGCAACAAATCGGATGATTAGGTACTAGGGGTAGCAGGGGGCCACTTTTTCCTTGACACACTTTGCACACTTTGATACATTCTGCACATAAAGGAAGGGAGGCACCGAATGCTCGAATCCGCAAGAATCGCCATCGAAGCAATCGAGCGACTGGAACGCTCCGGCGCCCAATTTACGAAGGCAGTTCAGGAGATCGTGAAGCCCGTCAACCTCGCTGACGTTCCGAATCCGTATGATGAGGAATTGTTTTTGAGTGGGGATGATGACGGCTCAGGGCTTGAACCGCATCGCAGATAAAAAAGGCGGAATGTGCTCGGGGCATCATCCCGCCCACTCATTACCCGATGCACTGATTTTAGCACCGGGAGGGAAAATGGCAACGAAAGAAGGAACGGACTTGGCGAAGAAACTCTGGACCATCCGGCGAACGCGCAAGCTATCGCAGAAGCGCATGGCCGCCATCATCGGCATCTCGCGCTCGCGCCTGTCTCATGCCGAACGGGGCAGGTTCGCGGGCGAGCGGTCCCAATCACTTTTTCTAATCAGGAAATTTCTGGAAGGAGCGGGATAAATCACCATGGCTGATGAACCTGAAATTCAGCACGGCCCGCAAGCTGGTTACTCCGGTGGTCCGGGTGAACCTTATTTTCAGCCGTTCATTGATTGTTTGTGCGGCTGGTCAAGTGGTCGCGTCGATTCATTTGAGATGGCCGGTGAATTGTTCGACGCTCATATCAAAGAGCAGGCAGGCCGGGAGAAATGAAATTCCACGCGCCCATCGAACGAGTCCCGACGAAGTATGCGGAACTCCAAGCGCGAATCAAATCCCTGGCGCCGGGCGTGTGGCTTCCGATTGAATGCGAGGACCATAGGGAAGTGAAGCAGGTGTGGGACACGCTGATGTGGCATTTTCCGGATCTGGTCATCACGAAGCGGGAGCACTGGCTATGGGTACGGAGAGGAGATTGGAAGGATGAGCAGCCCAATGGACACAAATGAACGCCTCGAGGAGTTGCGCCGTAGGCTGTACATCGCCGAACGCGCCGAGTGCCGGAAACTTGCGGACATGTGGCGTCGGCAGATTCAGGAACTCGAACGGGAGGCACACCATGAGTGAGTGGACTGAAGGAGAGTGGCAACCGGCTGTAATAGCGGGCCTAGAGAAAATGAGTGTACACAGCAAACTCCCGGATTTCGCTGAACGGCAAGACGCCGACCAAGGCAAAGTTGTCCGCGTTCGCCCGCTCTTGCTTGGATCAGTTGTTTACCCGGACGGTAAATGCCCTACAAATATTTGTTTTCAGGTGCATCCAGACGATGCAATGAAACTCACGGGGGTTCCAGAATCTGCGCGCCATCGCACGATGCTGTGCGAGCACCAGATTGATTCTGACTAAATGCTTGGCCTAACTCACGCTCTGGCGCTCGGCGGTGTCACGGACTTCTCGTTCGTGCAGGAGGATGACCTATGGCGAGGCAGCGAGACGCACAAGATCGTTCACCTCGCCGCGAAAGGCACTCTCGACCGCGCGACGGTTCCGAAGGAACTGAGGGGCTATCTCGCAGCGCGGGACGCCTTCGTACAGGAGACAGGCTACGTGACGCTTCTCACCGAGCAGCGAGTGCAAAGCAAGGACTTGGGCGTGTCCGGGCGCATCGACGATTCGGGGCTCATGCACGGGAAGAAGACGATAATCGAGTTCAAGACCGGAACGATTCAGCCGGCGGTCGCGCTCCAGCTTGCTCTCGGAGGGCATCTCTTGGAGCCGAGCGCTTGGTTTCATCGGTACGCAGTTGCACTCCAGGTGGACGGCAGCTACCAGGTGAAGCATTTCGCTTTGATGGAATGGGCTGCCGACGTGCAGACGGCGCTAGCGTGCGTTCGGGTCGCGCAGTGGAAGCAAAAACATGGAATGGATGGTGCGAGATGAGCGAATTTAACGTACTTAGCCTCGGCGCTGGCGTGCAATCGACAAAAGAGTATCTCGCCTTCATGCGAGGGGAATTGCCGTGGAAGCTAGATGCCGCAATCTTCGCGGACACCCAGGAGGAGCCCGGCGCAGTGTACCGTCATCTGGAATGGCTGAAGTCTCTGGGCGGCCCTCCCATCCTTGTCGGCACGGCTGGCAAACTCGGCGACGATTTGATGAAGGGCACAAATTCCACCGGGCAGCGGTTCGCTTCAATTCCTGCATTTACCACGGCAGATGGCGGCGAAACAGTTGGACGGACGAAGCGGCAATGCTCGAAAGAGTACAAAACACAAGTGATCGGGCGTGTATTGCGCCGTGAGATTTTAGGGCTGAAGCCTGGTCGGTCGCCCAAGAAAGGTGTTCTTGTAAGGCAGTTTATTGGTATCTCGCTCGACGAGGCTGGCCGGGCCTATCGCATGGAGCAGAACGTGCCAGCGCCAAAGTACATTGAGCGACACTTCAACCTGATCGACAATCTTGAAACTCGCGCCAATTGCATCACCTACTTAGCCGACAAGGTACCTCACGAAACCCCGCGCTCTGCCTGCGTGAATTGCCCGTTTCATTCAGATTACGAATGGTATCGGCAGAAAACCGAAGACCCGGATGGGTGGGCACGGTCACTCGAAATCGACACAGCACTTAGAACTACGGGGTGCCGCGCGAATCGGGACATGAAGCAGCAAATGTATTTGCACCGCTCCTGCAAGCCTCTGGAACTCGTGCAACTGGACCCAACGCCGCCGTCGCCTCGGGCCGTGCAGTTGCCGCTGAATTTCGCCGGGGAATGCGAAGGCGTGTGTGGGCTATGAAACAAAAAGCCCCGGCCCACTAAGCCGAGGCTCTCACGCAAAAGGAGATTCGATGAGCAAAACTACCTCAGCAGTTCAGGAAAAGCAAGACAACCCGCTCGTCCTCATCAAGTACGATCCCGAGAACGCCCTGGCCATCCTCGCCACGAACACAACGAAGATGCTCGCGCGGCTTCAGGGCGCGAAGATCACGAATCCGAAGACGCTCGAATCCTCAAGCGAACTGATCCACGAGGCGCAAGTCACTTCGGATGAAGTCGAGACATTCCTTGAAAGCCTGCGCGAAAAGATTCAAGGCGCCGCAGCCCGTTTCCGCGAGTTTGAAGGCTTCGAGGATTTCGAGGTCACGCTCACCGTTCGCCGATGGGCACTGCGGCAACTCCTGAATGACGGACTCTCGCGGCTCAAGGGGGCCCGGGCGCTATACCTCGCCCAAGAAGCCGAGAAAACGCGCCGCGGGCAGCTCGCCAAGCAAGCCGAGCAGGACAGGATTAACCGAGAAGCAGCAGACAAAGCCGCGAAGGAAGCGAAGAAGCAGGGCGCGGACAAGCAGACGGTCGCCGACATCCGCGAGAACGTGCTGGCGACTCCCGCTCCTATCGTCGCGTCCAAGGCTGCGGAAACGGCCAAGGAAGTCGGCGCGAGCGTGCGGTACGGGTACACGGCGGAAATCCGAGACCTGAAAAAGTTCCTCGGCCTGTGTTTGCAGAATGAAGTTTTTCTAAACACGCTCCGGGCCGCCGTGCCGGACATCGAATCCGCGTTCCGCAAGATGGCCTCGGACCAGAAGGAAAGTTTTGTGTATCCGGGGATTTCGTACAAGAGAACGGCGATTGATGTGGGGAGACGATCATGATCGAAACGAAAATCAAGTGCAACTTCGGGTACCACTACACCTTCGAAAATGGGACGGCAACTCTGGCCGAGGCCGTCGCCGCAAAGTGGTGGGAGCTTTTTGTCTACTGCGGCGACCTGCGAATCAGGCAACCTGAAACGGAGGCCGAATTTCATTCCGATGCAATACACGCATGTTCTGCGGCCCACGCCCGCCAATTGGCCGAGAAGGCGGTGCTTGAATTGATTCCCGATGAAACGCCAGAGAAAGCCAAAGCTGCACCCGCTGACTCCGCAGAAAGTGACATCCCATACTAATGCCTAATCCTAAAACGATTGACGCCGACTTCACCGTCGAGCGCGAGCAAGTCCCCATCACCGCTCTCGTCCGGGCCGAGATTGACACGCAGATCGCCACGGCCAAACAGTACCCGCGCGACCTCGCCAAGTTTGGCGACAAGGCTGAGACGATGGTCGAGGAGCACATGGCCCTGGCGAAGAAGCCCGAGGACGGCCTCAACTACGCGCTGCCCCGTGGCGGCAAGATCATCCAGGGGCCGAACGCCCGCTTCGCCGAAATCGTGGCTTACTGTTGGGGCAACCTGCGCGTCTCGCGGGATCTCATCTCCGAGGAGTCGAAGTACGTCGTATGCGAGTCCATCTGCCACGACCTCGAAACCAACAATGCCGAGCGCGTGCGTGTCCGGCGCCGGATCACGAACCGCGAGGGCGTGCGCTACGACGACGACATGATTACGGTCACGTCGAACGCCGGGGCCTCGATCGCCCGACGCAATGCCGTCCTAGTCGTGATTCCCAAGGTGCGCTGGTGGCCGCTCTACCAGCGAGCGCTCAAACTCGCCGGCGGGGAGACGAAGAAGGAAGTAAGCGAGAACGTCAAGAAGTCCCTCGAATACTTCGCCAAGCTGAAGGTGCCGGAATCGAAGATATTCGTATTGCTGAAGGTCAAGAAATCGTCTGAAATCACACCGGAGCACGTCGCCACGCTGCGTGGCATCGCCTCGGCCATCCAGAGCGGAGAAACGACGGCGAAGGCGGCATTTTCTCTCGAAGCATCGGACGGAAAACGAGAATCCCCGGTCAAGGAAAAAAACAAGGCCGAGCAGAAGTCCGACAAGATCACGAAGGCCCAGGTCAGCCAAATCTACACGCTCGCCGCAGACCTGGCGCTCGAATCAACCGAAATCCCCAAGGCCATGCGCGAGGCTGGGCACAAGGGCACGCTTGCCGATCTGCCTGCGAATCTGTTCATGGCGCTTGCGGATAATCTTCAAAAGAGGGCAAACAAATAGTTCGATCCCCCGCCGGGGCCTTCCGCGCAGCCGAAGCTAACGGCGGGGGAACTGCTCGAAAGACCGGAAACCTTGGATACGTTGCTCGGCGCGAGAATTGAGTAAAAATGCGCAAGACTCGGAAGCCTCGATTGGGCAAGAGTTTTGAAAATCAGTGCATGAAGGGGAAATATTTTGGGCGCCATGGTCGAGGAGCCGGTACTTGGCGTTGCCAACTCACAAAGAATCACGAAGGCAGCCATGTAGATGCGCTTGGGCGTTTTTGGCCGAGAGCAATGCGCGAAATATCAGAACTTTTTGAGGAGAAACCATGAACGTCCTATCCGTATGGGATGCGGCAAGTGGTCGCTCAAGGATTTGTGATACGCAAAACTCGAAAGGAGAATTCGATGGGCACGCCTTGGAAGCTAGACACGCACGACAAGCTACTCGCAGCAGGCTACCAGTTTCTCGAGGACGCGCCTTGCAAATCGCCGATCTGCGGCAAGACAGTGAAGTGGTTTCTGACGCCGAAGGGTAAGCAGATGCCGTTCGACCAGAATTACATTCCCCATTTCTCCACATGTCCTTCCGCTTCTGACTTCACGAGCCGAGGCAAGAAGGCGAGTGCGGCGTAGCTTGTGAATATCTTGTGAGATACTGAAACATCGCCCTTGACTTTGACCGGTAATGGTTTAGAGTCACGGCGGAATTCGGGGGCGGGCCGCTGGTTCCTTTCCTTACCGGGACAGCCGCCAGCACCCGCCTTCCGAGTTCAAAAATAGCTGTCCCGGTTCTCCATGAATATTGGTGCCCATTCTGGCTTGGTTGACCCCAAGCATGAGAAAGCTATGGGAAGCTCGATCTGGCTCTTTCTTTGGTGCTTGCAGGCTCAAACGAAGCCAAATGGCCTCGTTCTAGGGGGTATGCCATTGACCTACGCCGAGATAAGCAAGAGGAGCCGATTCCCAGAGCGTAGGGTTCGCCGGTGGCTCGATCGGCTTCGCACGGGAGGCTACATTCGGGTCGAGTACCGGAACTTTATGATGATGTGCCTGTGGGTGCTCAAACCGCAGAAATTTAACTACAAACAGATCCCCTTGCCCTTGACCGAAAACGGTCAACCTGGGTGTCCAAAAACGGTCAACGGCTCGCCCCAAAACGGTCAACCCAAGCAGAGCGGTAGTATGAAACGTATAGAATCGGAAACCCCGCGCGATACCCCTGCGCGGTCCATCCCCCAACTCAGCGAGCAAGAGCAAAAGCGTCGGATAGAAGCAAAGGCCTATCGGGAACAGAAGGAACTAGAGGCTCGAAAGGAGATTCTTGTGGGCACGGGTCCTAGTAGTTCCACAACTGCGTTTCATGAGCAACTCGCAAAATTGGCGAAGGCGAAATCCGCATGACTTACGTTCCCATTGACCCGGACGCACGCAGGGCCGTTTATGCAAGGTCGCAATTTATTTGCGAGTGTTGCGGGGAGCACGAAGCCGTCCATGTTCATCACCTGACTTATGAGCGAGCCGGGCGTGAATTGCCAGAGGACCTGCAGCATGTCTGTATCGTCTGCCACTGTGCAGCGCATCCGTATAAGGCAACCGAAATCTGGCTGTGGGAGTTCGCGCGGCGATCACGGATTCAGAACACCATTGGAACGTGCCAGCGAGAAAGGGAACTTGAGCAGGAATATGATCACCCTGCTTGGAATTTGGGGTTGTATGCGGCGAGCGGGTATTGCCTCGAAGACGTTGAAGAGGAAGAGCGAGAACGGGCAGGCCGATGGCGATAAGTAAAAAACGGCTGGAAGTCCTACAAGAAATCCGGCGCGAGAATGGACTGGATTTAGAAACAGCGCACCATGAAGAACGCACCGGACCGCACGCCGCTTGGCTTGAAGAATTGCGTCCCAGGACGCTGCAGCAGATTCTTTCGGAAAACAACGGCAAAAGGAGCGCCCCATGAAATTCCTCGAAGGTTTGACTCTCGCAGCCATCTCCAGCAAAGCTACCATCAAGCGCAAAATCCTCCCCGACGGCACGCGCCTGAAAATCGCGCGCCTCGAATTCGCCGTGCCGTTCACCGAACAGCCGCAAGCAAACGGCGGTGCGTGCGGATCAGAGATCCTCGCGGCCGCTCCGAAGGAAATCAGCAAAACGTTCGCCGTCATGGGCCACCCGCACGGCGCGATTTGCTGCGAACTCGATACCGCCGTTAGCAGCCAAAATTTCATCGCGCGCATGGCGCCGCACACCGGGCCGAAGGCCAAGGACGCGCTGCACCTTGAAGGCGTGGACTTGTCGGACTTCCGCCTCGAGATCGCCAATCCAGACTCAAACGCCATCGCGCTCTATTTCACCGTGACGAGCTCGTTCACGCTTGACGTGGCTCACTTTCTCGCGCAGAACTTCGGCGAGTACGTGTTCCTGAATATTTCGGAGTGCCAAGGCGAGCTGCACGAAGAAGTGAGAGCGCACGCAGCGGGGAGAACGAAATGAGTAGCTATGAAGAGTTTCTGAAATCAAAGCGCATCGCCATCGAGGATGCCGGTATCAGCACCAATCCGAAAACGTTGAACAAAAACCTTTTCCACTTTCAGTGCGACATCGTGAAGTGGGCGCTCCGCAAGGGCCGCGCCGCAATCTTCTGCGATTGCGGACTCGGCAAGACCATTATGCAACTCGAATTCGCGGAGAAAATTCCCGGCAAGGTTTTAATCCTCGCTCCACTCGCTGTCGCGCAGCAGACCGTCCGAGAGGGCGAGAAGTTTGGAATCCGAGCCGTGTACGCCCGCAAACCGATCGAGGAGAAAATCACCATCACCAACTACGAGATGCTCGAACACTTCCGCCCCGCCGATTACAACGGGATCGTGCTCGACGAATCGAGCATCCTCAAATCCTTCGATGGCGCGTTCCGAAATGAAATCATCGAGGCCTTCCGCGAGACGCCGTTCCGCCTAGCCTGCACCGCGACGCCTGCGCCGAACGACTACATGGAACTGGGCAATCATTCCGAATTCCTCGGAGCACTCACGCGCACCGAAATGCTTTCGACGTTCTTTGTCCACGACGGCGGCGAGACTTCCAAATGGCGAGTCAAGCGCCACGCGCGAAATGAATTCTGGCGATGGGTCTGCACTTGGGCCGTGATGATGCGGAAGCCGTCGGACCTCGGCTATTCCGATGAAGGTTTTATCCTGCCCGAACTCCGCATCCACGACTTGACCGTCGAGCAAATGAAACCCGACGACGGTCGATTGATCGCCATGCCGGCATCGACCTTGCAGGAACGGCGCCGCGCGCGGAGCGGAAGCGTTGAGGACCGAGCGGCGGAAGTCGCGCGCATCGTCCGAACAAAACCAGAGGAGCCGTGGATCATATGGTGCAATCTCAACGTCGAAAGCTCTTTAGCAGCGAAACTGACACAGGGACTAGAGGTTTCGGGCTCCGATTCGCGCGACGAGAAGGAGCGGCGGATGCTTGGATTTTCCAGTGGCGAGATTCGCGTTCTGGTGACGAAGCCGAGTATCTGCGGATTCGGTATGAACTGGCAGCATTGCCCGAATGTGATTTTCTTCGGGCTGTCGGATTCCTACGAGCAGTTTTACCAGGCTGTGAGGCGTTCTTGGCGCTTCGGGCAGAAGAACGCGGTGGATTGCTACATCGTTACAAGCTCTAACGAAGGTGCCGTGACCGCCAACATCAAACGCAAGGAAGCCGACGCTCTGGCGATGGCCGAGGAGATGGTGCAAAACATGCACGAAATCAACGAAAGCGAAATCAAGAAAAGCGCGAAGCCGAAGGCCGATGCTCCGGCGCGATGCGTAACCGTAGACGGCACCTGGGAGATGTATCTGGGCGATGCCGTCGACGTCGTGGGCAAGATGAAAAAGGACAGCATTCAATACTCGATTTTCTCGCCGCCGTTCGCCAGCCTGTACACCTACTCGGCATCCATGCGGGACATGGGCAACTGCCGGACGCACGCGGAGTTTTTCGAGCACTTCGCTTTTCTCGCAAAGGATCTCTATCGCGTGACCATGCCCGGTCGCTGCCTGAGTTTCCACTGCATGAATCTTCCTGTCTCGAAACAGAACTGGGGCTACATCGGCATCACCGATTTTCGCGGCGATCTGATTCGCATTTTTCAGAAGGCGGGATTCATATTTCATTCCGAAGTGTGCATCTGGAAGGACCCCGTAACGGCTATGCAGCGCACGAAAGCGATAGGCCTCCTGCACAAGCAACTCAAAAAAGATTCCTGCCTCTCACGGCAAGGGATTCCCGATTACCTCGTGACCATGCGCAAGCACGGCGACAATCCCGAGCGCGTCGCGCACACGGCGGGAGATTTTCCGGTGTCCCAGTGGCAGGAATGGGCCTCGCCCGTGTGGATGGACATTGACCCGAATGACACCCTGCAACGCAGGTCTGCCCGCGAATATGAGGACGAGCGGCACATCTGCCCGTTGCAACTGGAAGTGATTCGGCGGGCGCTGATTCTCTGGTCGAATCCCGGCGACCTCGTTCTCTCGCCGTTTGCCGGCATCGGAAGCGAGGGATACGTGGCGATCGCGCAGGGAAGGCGATTTGTGGGTGTCGAGCTCAAGGAATCGTACTTCCAGCAGGCGGTCGCCAACCTTAAAGCGGCTAGGGCTGACAGCAGGACTCTGTTCGAGCCGCTGGAGCCCGAAACTGCTATCGCCGCTGTGCCCTAACTGTCACGAACCGTGCCTAAATCGTACTCCCCAAGGAGAGACATGTTGCCCTGCCGCGAAACCTGTACGACGATAAAACCCATGCTTCCGGGGGCCTATGTTGATATTAATCGGTGCGGCGTCGTCGCCGAACTGGAGGAATTTTCAAGGAAGGGGTTCTCGGGGGAAGTGCGCTACCGCATCGAACTCCGCGAAAAGCACCGCAAGGACCACGGCATTTACCATTCCGATTTGATCGTTCCCGACGATTCCGAGCGAGTCATCGCCGAGCGCCTCGGTGCCATCGACCTATGGCTCGGCCTGCCCGGAACGGTGATCGTGTTTCAGTTCAATCGCGGGAAAATCACGAAAGTCGAAACGCGGGACAAAATCGAAGGATTGGGTGATCCATGAAGCGCAAAGGAGAAAACATGCCGAAGTTAATCTCGCTCGTTCTGTTCTCGCTTCTTGTGTCGGTGCCGCTGGCCAGGGCTGACAAGGCTGCTCTGAATCCAGTTCGGATAGAGGTCGGCCCTGGAAAGGAAGTCGTCGTCACCGTTCCGTGCATCAGTTCGAAAGACCTTCAGGAAATCATTGCGGGATTTTTAAGCGGGGGAGACGACAAGGTTCGAGAGAAGATTTTTGAGGTCGTTCGCCGATCATCGGGTGTGACTCTAGTGCTGACGACCAAGCAATAACATTTGCTGAAATTCTTGGCACGCAGGGCGAGCCGCCACACTCGCCGGCCTGTTCAAAAACGCGAGCAACGCCACCGCCATATGGCTGCGCTCCCAAAGTACCGGGGGTGCTTCCATGCGTTGCTCAAATTGTCAGGCCCGGACTCGTGTGTTACACACGCGCCGGATGGGATTTATTTTGAGGAGGAGGAGGGAATGCTTGAAATGCGGGTACCGATTGACGACGCACGAGAGAGCCGCCAATGAAAAGCTGGTGGTCTCTTTGTCTCGTTAACGGCTTGATTCTGGCGATTGTGGCGAGAGTTGTCGAGGTTTGCTGCCAGGTGAAGCCTCTAAGGGGTCTTGCCTTCCAAGTCATATCGATAATCGTCTGGTTATTCGGGAGTAATTGCCTGTGCCTTCTGCGGTATCGGCGGGCTTTACTGCGGAGTGAAGCGTTCAGGCGGCGCGTGGAACGAGAGCAAATTTATTCCGAGCCCTATACTTGGTTCCGGCGCGATCCGAATCCTGAGCCGCTGATAAATGAGGATGGAATCTCTACTCTCCGAAGTCGTTGAGGACGTCCGCGAAGTCCGAAGTTAGTGCCTTGACGTGACCCGCGAACACCGAAGCATCAACCTTCAATTTGCTGTGCCCCGGAAGATTTGATTGCGCCCAAACAAGGATAATTTGCGCCACGACAGGAGACGCGGCAGAGAGTTTCTGCGAGCCGGTCTTCGCGCCGTCCACGGAAGGATAGGCCGCTTCCATGAGCGAGAGCACTTGCGCGATGGAGTTGAAGTCGCCGAGTGCCGTGGTTACGACCGCGCCCGCCTTGCTTCCGCCCAGGAGTTGCGCGACGAACGGAAAGCCCATGATTTCCGAAGCGATGCTGCCGACCTTCAGCAGGACTTGCCCGATCTTTTTGAGTACGCTCATTTCTGTGTCCCTCCAGTGTCTTGCGGTTTTGCGGCGTCGGCTGTAGGCGGCGCAGTCATTCCGTTGCCGGGAAGAAACTTGACGTACTGCGGGAACAGCGTGTAAACGATCCGGGGAACTCCCGCAGCCACGGCGTGCAGCGACCCGAAGGCCCACTTGTAGAGCCAGGAAGAAGTAGGGCCAGTCGGTTGCGGACTGGGCATCCCGCCCACGACGGTGATAGCGATGTAGGCGTACAGCAGAAATTTCCAGTGCTCACGCAGGATTTCTGGCATTTGTTTTGTCCCCTTTGTCCAATCGTTCGATGCGGACGTTCCCGTTCTGCTGCCACACCCCGAACACGGCGGCCGGGGGGAAATTTTCATCGAGCCCGCCAAGTTTCTGCGGGTCCGTTTTCTCTCCGGTCAAGGCTTCCGAAATTCCTAAGATGTGATGGCCGTGCGCGACCATCGCCTTGCCCTTCTTGCCCACCATCGGCTTGATCTGGGGTCCGTAGCGGTCCATGAAATCGTCCCAGCTCTCGCCGCCCGGCATTTCGATGTCTGAATTTTTGAGGTACTTCTGCCGCAGCGGAATGGTCTCTTTCTCGGGCTTGCCGGCGACTTTGTCGCCTGTGTTCCACGTCCTCAGTTTAGGCGTCGATTCCGTCTCGACGTCCTCGCCCATCTCGCGGGCGATCAGTTTCGCTGATTGCTCGCCGCGCGGCAGGTCCGACGAATGCAGCGTATCGACGCCGTATTTCTTGAGCGTCTCGGCGACGTGCGGCGCGAGCTTTGCGGCGAGTTCCTTGTCGATGCCGACACTCAGCCATCCGCGCGAAACCTTGCGTTCATTGAGCGGGCTTGGGAAGTGACGGACTAGGATTAGGTCTGGACTTCTGGAATCAGGATTCACTTAGCGGGTCGTATTGCAAAATCGGCGGATCAGCGCCGATTAGCGGCATGCAGTGTTCGTAGGTCTCACACGCCATGTTCGCAAGTTGATTATAAAGCTTTTGCATCTTGATGAGCGCTTCGGATTGGTGCATCTCGAAGGCTGTCACCGTAGGAGTGATTTCAATCCCGTTCTCGTTGACGTATGTGACCGTGTAAGAAAAGTACCTCTGGTTGTCTGACATATTCCAAGCAACAATGCTCGGCTCACTCGGAAACGAGTACACCCGGAACGGCCAACTCCGCGCCGCTGCGGCGGCAGCAACGCCGCCCACCATCAGTTTTAACCATTCACGCCGATGCATGCAGCCTCGCTTGCTTGTTCCATCCGGGCGCGATCGCTGCCGCCGCGCTTTTCGCTTCACCGTCAACTGCAACCAACGGAGCCAGCGGAATCCCCGCCAAACTTTGCAGGAGTGCTCGACGCGTGGGCATATCGTTTGTCCCTCCCTCTCGGATGCGGCCCGGCTCGGCATCGCTTGACGTGAATTTTAGCACGGCCCCAGGATTCAAATGTTCGGCAGCAATGCGGACATCTCGGCTGAATTGTCGGATCACGACCTGGAGTTAGTTCGACCGGGGCCTCTAAAGTTGTGCGAGGTCTCCCATCCCTCATTCAGCCCACGCAGCGCCAGCCACGCTTTATCGAGCCCAACAACTTTTACCTTCCCCGTCGTCGGCCCCGGTCGAATTTTACGCTATACGGATTGAGGACCGGCGACTGTTTCATAGTGTACAGCAAGAGCAAGTACTTCTTTGGCGTAATTTGGATTCCCAGATCCGTTGTACCTGTCGAGCGCCACGCCCATATCCCCATTGGCCGTTTCCAGGCACTTGTGGAGTTTTCTGCAGCCGTACTCAATCCCAACGGCCGGATCACACAATTCCGAGAGATATTTCCCGGTGAACCCGAATTCGCGTGCGACTTGTCCCATCACCTGCATCACGCCCCAAGACATTGAGCGCGTGTATGTTTCCGTGATGTCGAGTTTCCCCTCGTTGTATTGCGGCATGACGTAGCGTGCAAGAAAGCCGGGCTCGTACCTCACGGCCCATTCGCTGTCGGTCGATTCGCGCTCAATCATCCCGCAGACGATCTCTTGCGGAAGGCCGTGCTGTGCCGCGATTGCGCGGGCGAGTTGGAGAATCGTTTCCTTGGTCATCGCTTATCTGCCCACGCATCTTCCTTCAAAAGTTTCGCGTGCAGCTTGGCCTCTTCGAGCGTTGCTGACGTTTCAATCTGCGTGGCAATCGAGTGCTTCCAGCGCCGTTCGGCCTTGCCTTCCGCCGAGCGTTGATTGTTGCCGATGCCCTTCAGGTCCTTGCGGGATTGCCGGAACAGCGCGTAGCCCACGCCGAGCATGAAGCCGAGCTCCATAATTTCGCGCGGACTCACGGTGCCGTGTGTCTCTTGGCGATTTCAAAATTAACTTTATCGAGTTCCTTCTGGAGTTTCATCGCCTCGGGAAATGAGCCGAACTTCTTGGTGGTGTCGATCTGGGCTACTAGGATTTCGCGCTTGGCGAAGAGGGCGATTTCATCGCGGAAATTGTCGAGGTAGCGGGCGAGTAGCGCGTGCGCGATGGCTGCGAGGCGTCCCTCGGGAGTCTCGACGGAATCTTGACGCAGTTCATCCGTCAAGGGCCTGCCTTTTTCTCAGTTGTTTTTCGGGGACCTAGTTCGGCTGCTTGCTGATTTGCTTCGCGTGACTGATGAGCTTCTGGACTGAGTTCCTGAGCGCCACTTGAAATCTCTTCTGATAGGGGCTCGGAGAAGACTTTGTCGAAGGCGTCTGCGGTGGCTGCTTCATTGAGTTTCTCCCTGAGATACGCGGTATGCCCGCGCATCCCGGCGTATTTCCCGCTTGCTAGGTCGCGCAGCGTTTGCGCGAGGTCCGGGTCAACCTTCTCGACGCTCTTGGCCGCGTCCTCGAGCTGCCCGCGGTATTCTTCGAGAACCGGAGCGGCCGCTTCCTTGGCCCGCTGAATCTGCCCGGCTGCTTCATTGAGCAGGCGCGTGTATTCTACACCCTTGCCCGCTTCGACGGCAGAGCGAAGTTTCCCCGAGGTCAGCTTTGGGAGATTCTTGATCCAGGGATGCGCGATTTCCATTTGCGGGCGCGCCGAGGTAATCGAGTACACGCTGTTTTCCGGGCGCCGCATGTCGCTGCCGTAATCCTTCTCGCCGCCCGTGTCGATCACGTACCGCCCCGGCCTCTCGAATTGCTGCCATTGCTCATGCGCGCTTGCGACGGCATCTTTCGCTTCTTGGAGCGTGTCGGCGTCGAAGTTCCCGATTTGCTCGCGTGGTTGTCGCTCACGTGTTTCGGCCGGCGCGTCGTCTCCGGGGTGATTGCCTGGGTAATCTCTCAGATCTTCTTGGATACGGTCCCGCGCTGCTATCGGCTCTATGGCAGGTGTCTGCGAAGGTTGCGGCGACGGCGCTTTCAAGGTTTGAGATTGGGGGCCAAGGTCGGCAGGTTCCGAACGAGGTCCGGAATATCCGACGCCTTCTCTCGGAGTGTAGAGCACGGGCTTGCCGATGTTCTGCAAAACTTCCCCGGCACCGGGAGTTCCGCGTTGCGCCGCGCTCGGCAGTTGCTTTGACCGCTTGATTGACCACATGCTTCCGGGCCGATCGCTCGGGACGGTTTCACGCGGCTCGGGAATGAGGTTGACGGGGCCGCCTTGCGTACCGCTCTCGCCAGAACCAACGCGCGCCGGAAGTTTTGCCACCCACCCGGGCCGATTGATGAGGGCATTCGACGCATCCTCCCGCGCGGCTGCGCGTGCGGCGGCGATATCGTTGTAATAGGGAGATTCAGTGAGCGACGTCGATGGCGCTTCCGGTACTTTTGTCGGAATCCAGGAAGCCGTGTGGCTTCTCACCGCCTCGGCAACAGGGTCCGGCGCTTCCGGTATGCGGTCAGGAATCCGAGAGAAAGGTCCGATCGGCGCAGGGTGTTCGGGAATGAGTGCATTCGCAACTTCCGGACCACCCACTAATTTTCCGAGGCTGGCGACGGCCTTCACTCCGGGCTTGAGTGTGTTGACGCTCTTGGGCCTGTCGAGTGTGCCTCTTGTTGTAACCGTGTCGGCGGTCGGTTCGACACGCGCGGCGCGCCCGAGGTCTTCTTTCGCAATTTGCACCGCGCCTGACACATCAGGAAGTTTCGGTCCTAGAGATGCGCCGACAATGCCCGCAACATTCCCGGCAGCCTTCGCTACTTCCGGATCGG
>WNGI01001427.1_pt1 | contig 27012 bp, 20 predicted proteins | sample 5400621 | NCBI WGS metagenome assembly WNGI01 (sample SAMN13153374, study PRJNA577476) | soil metagenome | isolation source: 20 cm soil or saprolite under Garry oak tree replicate 1 | place: USA:California | collected 2016-06-15 | reverse complement strand
GAGGTGACCAGACTCAAGCCGGGCGCCACCACCCCGCGCGGGCTCGCCGGCATCCGCTCGCCGATGGTCGGACGCGACGGACAGCTCGCCCGGTTGAGCGCGCTCTTCTCCGTGGCTCGAGCACGACAGGGCCGGATCGTGTCCGTGCTCGGCGAGCCGGGGATCGGCAAGAGCCGCCTCCTGACCGAATTCCGCGCCGCGGTCATCGCGATGGATCCGTCCGCGCGCTGGGTCGAAGGCCGATGCCTGTCGTACGGCGAGACGCTGCCCTATCACCTCGTGCTCGACCTTGTGCGCTCGATGTTCGGCGTGACCGCTTCGGCCGACGAGCCCGAGACGCGGGCCGCGCTCGGTCGAGGGCTGCGCGAGCTGCTTGGAGAGGGTTGGGCCGAACCGTACACGTACCTTGGGCACCTCCTATCGATTCAGCTCGAGCCCGAGATGCAGGCCCGCATATCGACACTGCCGGGTGAGGCGATGAAGAGGTATGTGTCATCACTCGCGACCGCCATCCGAGCGCAGAGCGCCAGCGCGCCCATGGTCCTGGTGTGCGAAGACCTTCACTGGGCGGATCCGGCCTCGGTCGACACCCTGCTCGCGCTGCTGCCGCTGATGTCGGATCTCCCTGTGGTTTTCATCGCGACATCACGTGTCGAGCGAGGCGCTGAAGGCTGGCGGCTCATCACCGCGGCACGCGACCTGTTCGGAGACGCTCTGACCGAGATCCGTCTCGACCCGCTGTCCAGCCAGGACAGCCGTACGCTCGTCGCCAACCTCCTGCAGATCGAGTCGCTTCCGGTGGCGACCCGTGAGTTGATCCTCACGAAGGCGGAAGGCAACCCATTCTTCGTTGAGGAGGTCATCCGCATGCTCGTCGACCGCGGGATGATCGAGCGGCGGGACGACCGCTGGATCGCCACGGCGGGCGTCGCCGAGATCGAGATCCCTGACACGCTTCAGGGACTCCTGCTCGCGCGGATTGATCGGCTGCCACCCGAGAGCAGAAGGACCTTACGCGTCGCTTCCGTCATCGGGCGTCAGTTCGCGGTTTCGCTGCTAGAGCATCTGCTCGAGCCCAGGACGGTATGAACACGCGCGCCGAGCTGGGCACTCTGGAGGCGAGCGGGCTGATCCAGGTCGCGACCTTCGATCCGGAGCTCGAGTACCTCTTCCGGCACGCGCTTGTGCAGGACGCGGCGTACAGCTCCCTGCTGAAGCAAGACCGCCGCGCGCTGCACCGCCTCGCGGCGGACGCGCTGCTCTCGCTCTACACCGAGCGCAAGCGCGAGCTTGCCGCGGTCATCGCGATGCACCTCGAGCTGGCGGGCGATGACGCGCGGGCGGCCGAACACCTGGTCGTCGCAGCGGTTCGCGAACCGCGAGGCGATCGCATTTTTCGGTCGCGCCCTCGCGCTGCTCGCAGCCGACGATGCGAGCATCGACCTTCGACTGCGGGCCACGATCGGACAGGGCAAGGTCGGGTGGAGCTTCACCGGTTCGGACCGGTACATCGCTGAGCTCGAAGCCATCATTGAAGAGGCGGGCGACCGGGCCGCCCCCCGGCTGATCGCGGACGCGTATTTCTGGGTCGCGTTTCTGCGCCGCTGGCGAGGGGAGCTGCCCGGTTCAAGTCCTGCGCTCAAGCGGGCCCTGGATGAGGCGGCGCGGATCGGGGAGTCGCTCGGTGATCCAAACGCGAACGCGATCCCGAGAGCTTTCATGGGCGTCGGCTTGATCTTCACCGGCCACCTACGCGATGGCACTCGGGAAACGCGTGAGGCGCTCGAACTCATGGAAGGAAAGGCCGACAGCCTGTCAACCGCGATGCTGCACGGCTTCCTTGCGCTTGGATACACACGGCTCGGCGAGTTCGCCGAAGCAGAGCGAACCCTCGCCCGGTCGGAAAATCTCAGCGCAAAGGGAGACGAGATCGCGCGGCTCGATTCAGAGATCGCGCGAGTCTCGCTTCACCTCGAAAGGGGAGACCTCGAAGCTGGTGTTGAGCTCGGCAGCCGCTGCACTGCCGATGCCGAGGCGCTCGGTGCAACGGCATGTGGCGTTGCCTCCAACGTCATGCTCGGGTCATGCCACTTGCAGCTGGACGACTTGTTAGGAGCGAAGAGTCCGCTCGAGCGCGGGCTCGAGCTCGCTGCCGTCACCAGCATGCCGGCCATGCGCACGCTCGGCCAGGCGATGGCGGGGTCGGTTCGCGCCCGCCTGGGCGACAAGAGCGACGGCGTCGCGGAGTGGGGCGAGGCGCTCGCGGGCGCACACGCGATGAGCGATCGATATGGTGAAGCGGTGACCTTATGGAATCGCGGTCGGACCCGAACACGACAGGCAGAACCCGACCACGCCGCTGCGCTCGATGACCTGGAGGCGGCCGGCGCGCTTCTTGAGTCAATGGAAGCGCGGCCGGCTCTTGCACGAGTCCTTCGCGACGAGGCGCGAACCCTGCGGTACCTTGGCCGCGAGGGGGAGGCCGACGAGGCGGACCGGTCGGCTCGCGCCCTCGCCAAGGAGCTCGGCCTGAAGGACTTCTCCGGTGACTGACCTTCGCAAGGCGCTGGAGGCCGAGCGCGAGATGGAGCGCGAGTTCGTCGCCGAGGTGCGCAAGTCCGAGAAACAGCCGAAGGGCTGGCCGGCTGCGCTGAACCTCTTCCACATCAGCATGTGGCGCGAGCGACTTCGCAATGCACTCACCGACGTACGCGACGGACGCCCATACCCACAGCCACCAGAGAACATCGACGAGGTCAACGACGCGGAGGTCGCCAGCGGGCTGGGCGTTTCGCTGGCCGATATCTCCGAACGATCTGACACCCTGCTTGCCTCCCTCATCGCGCTTTCGGAACAGCTTGGCGAGCGGCCCTTCAAGTGGTTTACCGCGAAAACGACCACAGAGGCGCTGCTCCGCAACAGCTACATTCACCCGCGCAATCACATCGTCGACTACCTCAAGGAGAATGGGGACGAAGCCGGCGCGCATCGTTTGGTAGAAGAAGCGGTGTCCGAGATGCGCGACGTTTCGGCGCCACCTCTCGCGCTTGGCGCGGTCCTCTACAACCTCGCGGGCGTTCGCGCCGCACAGGGACGTCCTGACGACGCGATCGAGCTTCTCAAAGAGGCGCTGCCGATGCGACCGGACATGAAAGCCGGCGCCTCAACAGATCCAGACCTTGCACCGCTGCGAGACGACGCACGATTTAAGGAGCTGATCAGCTCGTAGCCGCGGCTTCCTTGATCCGGTCGAGAACCTTCATGTTCGCGATCGACTCGCTGAGCGGGATGGCGGCCGGCTTGTTGAGAAGGATGCTGTCCGCAAACGACTCGACCATCACCTGGTACTCGTCTACCTCTTCACGCGAGGAGAAGGGCCGGTTCAGCCGGTAAACGTCATCCCTCGCCACGACGGTCAGGCCCTGCTCTTCGGGAGATTCGAAGCTGGCCCATACAGCGGCGGTTTGACCGCCGGGAAAATCGAGCAGCACGCTGGTGGTCATGTCGACGCCGCCGCGCCTCCTCGAGCGCGCAAGCACCTTCGATGGCTCGCCCAGGATCCAGCGCGCGGCGCTAACCCCGTAGCACCCGACATCCAGCAGCGCGCCACCGCCAAGGGGAGCCTGCAGCCTGAAGTCGGAGGGGTCTTTCACCGTGAACCCGAAGCTCGCCTGCACGTACATCGGATCCTGGAGCGCCTCCACGAACCTACGCGTCCGGGGATGGAAGCGATACATGAAGGCCTCCATGAGCAGCTTGCCGGCTGACTTCGCGACCACCGCCATCTCCTCGGCCTCTTGCGCGTTCATCGCAATAGGCTTCTCGCAGAGCACGTGCTTGCCGGCGGCCACCGCGCGCAGGGTCCATTCCTTGTGCAGGTTGTTGACCAGCGGTATGTAGACGGCGTCGACGTCGGGGTCGGCGAGCAATTCCTCATACGAGTACGGCGCTTTGGCACCGGAATACGCCTCGGCAAGCTTCCTCGCGCGACCCGGATCGCGACTGGCGATCGCGGCGACCCGACCGTTCTTCGACGCTGCGATCGCCGGCAGCACCGCACCGATCGCGATCCCGGCGGCGCCGAGCACGCCCCAACTGATTCGGTCGGTTATATGTCGACCTCGAGCTGAGCTCCGCCTCGCGCGATCGACTGAGTGGCGGCTTCCATCACCGCCACGGTGCGGCGTGCCTCCTGGGGAGTCACGGCCAGCGGCTCGCCCCACGCAAGGTGATCGGCCAGGTTTCGATAAAACCCGTGATCGTCTCGAGCCGAGAGGTGGAGCAGCTCCTCATGAGAGCCGCCGTCGGCGGGAGTGAACACTTTCACTCGCGCCGGGAAGTCAGCGGGCACCGATTCCGCCTGCCAATCGCCGACGACTGAACCGCGCGTCCCCAGCACGTACCACTTCGGCTTCGCGGCGGCGGCGATGTCCGACTGCAAGAAGGTCGCCTGGGCCCCACTCGAAAACGTGAGGTCGACCCGCACCTGGTCGGCGTTCGTCACGTCGTGCCATACGCGCTTGTGCGCGTTCGCCGAAACCGTCTTCACAGAATCCGGGATCAGCTGAAGGATCCAGTCGAAGTAGTGCGATCCCCAGTCGTAGATGGTTCCTCCGGAAATCGGTTCATGGCTGTGCCAGTAATCGCAGGGATGCGAGTAGCCGCCGATGAAAGACTCCACGTAAAAGGTCTCGCCGATGCGACCCGAGCGGACCACATCGCGCAGCGCGAGATAGTCAGGATCCCAACGCCGGCTCTGATAAACGGTGAGCACCTTGCCACGAGCGGCGGCCGTGTCGATCATGCGGTCGACGTCGTTGAGGTGAATCGCAAACGGCTTCTCGCAGACAACGTGCTTGCCGGCATCGAGCGCGGCCACCACCGCATCCGCGTGGATGCTCGGCGGCGTGCCGACGATGACCAGCCCGACGTCGGGATCATCCAGGAGATCCTCCACACGCGCATGGGTCCGCACCGACAGCTCGCGTTCGGCCGCCATCCTGCGCTCGTCAGAAACGTCACAGACCGCGGCCACGTTCAGACCGGCGGTGGCGTTGACCGATTCGGCGTGTGCGCGCGCGATCGCGCCGTAGCCGATGAGACCGACGCCGACCGAAGGCGCCGCGACGCGCCCGGCCGCAAACATCACGCTGCGCTGAACGAGCTTCTGAAATCCCTCGTGCTCGAAAGTCGACTGCTCGTGGCCCAACCCGAGATGGACGAAACGTCCATCGCCGACTGCGCGCTCGTAAGCCACGACCTGTTCGGTGAATCGCCAGCTGGCCCGCAGCAGCGGAGATGCTCCGGCCGGCGGCCCCTCCGACAAGTAGAGCTCGTCGAGGACCTTGATCTCCGCTCCAAGCCGCGCGGTGATCGGATGTGATGGATCAGGCCTGATGACGAGCTCGGTGAGCGGCCCTGGCCCGCTGGGCGCCCAACCCGCAAGCGCATGCACCTCGCCGCTTTCAGTCCACGTGGCGAGCGTGCCGTGGAGAAGCACGAGCCCTCCGCCGCGATTGACGAAATCTGTCAGCTCCGCTGCCTGGCCAGGACGCAGCGCATGATCGCTCGCCGCCAGCAGAACCTGAGCGTTTTGGAGATGAAGGTCCTGTGCATCGCTGGTTACCTTGAGATCGAAGTTGTGTGTTGCCTCGAGCGCCCTCAGCAGGGGCCTGGCCATGTGAAGGTAGTCGTGGCGGCTGCCGGCCAGCAGGACCAGCACGGAGATGCGATCAGTCATGAAACCACTAAGCCACTTTACGGGGCGCGGTATTCCCGATCCGGTGAAGCACTTCCAGGGTCTGCTCCGCGGCTCGATCCCACGTGAAGCTCGCCGCCCGCCGCTTTCCCTCTTCTCCGAGCTTGGCGCGCAGCGTTTCATCCGACAGCAATCGCTCGAGCGCGCCGGCGATCGCGTCCACGTCATCAGGCGGCACTGCGATCGCCGCCCCGAGAGCGAGCTCTGGTAGCGCCCCCGCTGCGCCGACTACCGCCGGCACCCCATGCGCCATCGCCTCCAGGAGTGGAAGTCCGAACCCCTCGTACAGGCTGGGAAAGGCAAGCACAGACGCCGATTCATAGAGCGCGGTCAGCGTCGGCTCGTCGACGTGGCCAAGGTAACGGACGCCCGGTTCGGCGGCGATTCGCTGCAGCGTGTCGCCGTAAGCCCAGCCGGGGCGACCCGCGATGACGAGCTGCGGCACTCCGGGCCGGCCGTTGATGATGAACGGCAGCGAGCCGTGCCGCCCTCGCATCCTTCGGAACGCGGCCAGCAGGCGCGGGTAGTTCTTGCGCGGCTCGACTGTGCCCACCGCGAGGATGAAGCCTGGCTCGAGACCCGCCGGCAGCGGACCGGCCGGCACGGCCGGCGGAAGGCCCTCGCTGATCACTGTGACCTTTGATTCCAGGTCCAGGCTCTTGTAACGGTCCAGCAGGTCGCGCCGCGTGGACTCCGATGGGACAAGTACCGCGGCCGCCTGCCGGAGTGCCCGACCGAGGACCGCGCGCATGTAGACGCGCTGCTGCCACGGCACCTCTTGCGGGCGAATCCGAAACGCCAGGTCGTGGATGAAGATCGCGGCGGGCGGGGCGTCCGGCTGTCTAAAAGGAGGGCTCGGCCAGAACGGGTAGAGGATCGCGTCGCTCTCGAGCTGCGGCTCAATCGCGGGCAGCCAGCGTGTCTTCAACGCGACCTCGTGACGGTAAGGCGAAAGGACCGCCTCGCACTTCAGATCTTCGAGCGCAGTGGGCCGTTCGCGGCTGCAAAGCAGGGTGAAATCGTCGTTACCAGGGCGCGCGACAAGTGCCTTCGACAGCTCCACCGCCACCGTGAGCATGCCGACCCGACGGGGCCGCCAGCACGCGGTGACATCAATCGCAAACCGAGCCACCCGGCTAAGTTACCTGACTCGTGAGAAGGCCCCCTACCGCGTCGGTAGAGGACCTTCAGAAGGGAGGGAGGGCAGACTGTATATCCAGATGTTAATTAAGACGGCGTAACAGACGACGTAATAAAGGCGTGACCTTTGTGATGCCGTTTTGGACCCCGCGCCCTACGTTTCGACCGATCTGATCGCGAAAACGCAGTCGAAGGTGCCGGTCACGCAGCCACACTCGACCTCCTCGACATAACATACCAGTCGTTGGCCAGCCCTGCCCAGCGCAGGATGGTCTCGATGGTCGTGACCCAGATGTGGCACGACTTGACGGTCTTGACCCGGCCGAGGGCGAACATGTTGGAGAAGTTCACGAGCCAGAACTGATGCTCGTCGACCTGCAGCCAGGCATGGGTGTGCTCACCTCGCACGTTGTCCATCGCCTCGGTGAACGACTTGACGAGACCGGCCAGCTTGCGCTGCCGCCCCGGCACCAGGCGCCGCGGCCCGCCCATCCCGTGCCGGCCTTCGGCCAGCCACCGCTCTGTGACGCGACGCCCCCAGCTGCGGATCGTGTCCTCCGCCTCCGGCCCGTAGACCGTCTCGAACGCCTCGTTCAACCGGCTCAGCGCCTCCACTGGCGACGACAGCTGGTCATCGTGCGGTGGGTCCTGCTCGACGTACTGCACGAGCCCGGCAGCGTACGCGAGCTCCGGCCACCGATCGCCGGTCACGCTGCGCGCCACGTGGACCAGGTTGCTCACGTACGAGTTGAGAATAAAACGGCCCCTCGCTCGCGATGCCTTGATCCCCATGAGCTCGAGCGTGCGGATGGCCGAGCCGCCGACCCCCGTCGGGGTCGGGATGGGAGAACCTTGCAGCGGCCGAGATGGAGCGGCGATGACCTTCATCGAGGCTGCGGTCGGCGGCTCGACGGTCTGAGCCGGACGTCCCGGGGCGGTGGCGACGCCGCCTTGAGCACCAACGGCGACAGCCGCGGCCTGGCGGCGCTGCGGCAGCCGCGCCATCTGTGACAGCAGGTCGCGCACGGTCTGCGGTCGCGCCGCCGGATCTTTCGCCAGCACCTTTGCGAGCAGCTGGTCGAGCTCATCGGGCAGCGCGGCGTTCAGCTTCACGGCGGACGGAATCGGAGCGTTGACCGTCGAGTATGCGACCTCCATGCGGTTAGAGCCGATGAACGGCAGCCGCCCGGTGAGCATCTCAAACGTGAGCACGCCCATCGCATAGATGTCGGCTCGCTTGTCCACGTCGTGTCCCATCACCTGCTCGGGCGCCATGTACCCGGGCGTGCCGATGGCAAGCCCGATCGTTGTCAGGTGCGTTGGCTGGCCTGCGCCCCGCGCGAGACCGAAGTCGGCGAGCATGGCCCGCCCATCGGCATGAATGAGGACGTTCGTCGGCTTGAGGTCGCGGTGGACGATACCGGCGTCGTGTGCGTGCTGCAGGCCGTCGCCGATCTCTCGCAGATAGCGCCAGGCAGTCAGGGTATCGAGCGCACCCCGGTTCAGCACGTCGCGCAGAGTTCCGCCGCGGATCAATGGCATCGTGAGGTAGGCGACGCCGTCGTTCATCTCGAAGTCGTAGATCGGAAGGATGTTGGGATGGTCGAGCTTGGCCAGCGTCTTGGCCTCGGTCTCGAACCGCTTGACAAAACCGTCGTCCTGGAACAGCTCGGACGACAGCGCTTTCAGCGCAACCTCGCGGCCGAGAGGCTGCTGGACCGCACGGTATACGACCGCCATCCCACCACCGCCGAGTCGCTCGACGATCTCGTACTGGCCGACCCTCGTGCCGGTGAGGTCTTTCACGGCCCGTCTTCTTTCTGGTTTTGCGCCTTCTGGTCCTGCGCGAGCTTCGCGACGATGGAAACGAGGTCGGCCAGCCGGAAGGGCTTGCTCAGCACGTTGTCGGCTCCCGCGGCAAGAAATCGTTCGCGATCGCTCGCCATCGAGTGCGCGCTGGCGATCACGATCGGCATCATCGGCATCTCGGCTTTGATCCTCCGCATCGCCTCCAGCCCGTCGATCCCGGGCATCGCGACGTCCATCAGGATCATCGAGGGGTGCTGGCTGAATGCGACGTCCACAGCCTGCAAACCGTCGGCCGCGATCAGCACCGAGTAGCCCGCCTTTTCCAGCACGCGTTTGCACAGCCGTTGGGCGACGTCGTTGTCATCTGCCACCAGCACCGTGAAGAGGCTCGAACCCGGAATTAGGGCCTCAGGCATGCCTTCGCTGCATCGGTGTGGCGTCCTCGACCGCAAGCGGAATGGTGAAGTGAAATGCAGATCCGTGCCCGACCGCGCTCTCGACCCAGATCTTGCCTCCATGCATCTCCACGATCTGCTTAACGATCGTGAGGCCCAGGCCAGTCCCAGGAATCGACTGCGCGGCTCCGCTCCGGACCCGGCGGAACCTTTCGAAGACGTGCCCGAGCTCCTCGGGCGGAATGCCGAGGCCGGTGTCGGTCACGCTCACGAGCGCAAATCCCCCCTCGGCCCGGGTGGATAGCGTCACCGTGCCGCCGTCTGGCGAGTACTTGATCGCGTTGTTGACCAGGTTGCTCACGACCTGGATCAAGCGGTCTCGATCGCCGGCGACGATGGGCAGCCTGGGATCGAGGTCGGCTTTGAAATCGACAGTGGCCGCCGCGGTGCCTGCCCTGGCCATCGCCTCGCTCAGCACCTCGTTGATGTCGACGTCACCGCTGCGCATGCCCATCCGGCCTGACTCCATTCGGTCGAGGTCCAGCATGTCGCCGATCAGCCTGTTGATCCTGTCCGCGTCATTGAATATGTAGCCGCCGTAAGCCCGCACCTCGTCCTGCTCCACGCCGCCGTCGCGGATCAGCTCGCTGAAGCCCTGTATCCCCGTGAGCGCGGTACGGAACTCGTGGCTGACGATCGACAGGAACTCCGTCTTGGTGCGGTCGAGCTTCTCGAGGTTCGCGTTTGCGTCCCGCTGCGACTCGAGCGCCTCGGCCAGTTGATCGGAGGTCTCGCGCACCGTGGTCACGTCTTCGATCATCACAAGCAGGTGCTCAGGCCGCCCGTTCGGGTCGGGGATGGGAGTCGCCGTGAGCTGCAGCCAGAGCCAACGCCCTGCGCCCGTCGCGCCGCGGACCTGTAGGCTGCTCCCGCTCGGGATGCCGGCGAGAAGTGGCGCAAGTCGCTGGCGCGACGCTGCCTGGTCGTACGCACGGAGCAGGTCTGGCCACGCGCTCTCGCGCATTGATTCGAAGTCGTGCCCGAGCATGTGCAGCAGCGCGGGGTTCGCTTCGACGAGCTCGCCGTCGCCGCCGACGCGCACGATCCCGATGGGAGAGCGCTCGAAGATCGCACGATGATCGGCCTCGCTGCGCCGTAGCGCCTGCGCCACGTCGGAGCGGCGGATGAACTGCCCGATCTCGACGCCGGCGGTCGACAGCATGGTGACCTCGTCGTCCTGAACGACTCGCGGGTGGTCGCTGAGGAGCTCGATCAGACCGACCACCGCACCGCCTTCGACGAGAGGAAAAGCGAGCACCGATCTCAGTCCCGCGCTGGCTGCAGCGTCGGATCGGTCGTAGTCGTTGGCCCCGGAAAGGTCTTCTAGGGCCGCCACCACACCCGACTGCCAGACGCGTCCCAGAAGCCCGGACCCAATCGGGATCGGAGCCTTGCGGCTCTGTTCGCGAAAGTTGTCGTACCCGGTCGCGTCTCGGTGCCAGAACTGCCGCACGTGGATCCCCTGCCGTCCCGCGTCCGCCAGCCAGAGCTGGGCAAGCTCCCAGCCGAGATATGCGCAAAGGCTGCTGAGCAGCTGAGGCACCGCCTGCTCCCAAGGCGACCCGCTGACGATCACGTGGCGGACCGCGACCAGACAGTCGCGCAGCCCATCAACCCGCTTGCGCGCGGAGATGTCGGTGGCCTGCACGAGCAGCAAAGGCTCGCCTTCCGCGTGACCGGATGGCCTCGTGATCGCGATCGCGACCGGCACGCGCGAGCCGTCGGCACGCAGCTGGTTGAGCTCCCCCTCCCAACGGACGATGTCGCCGCTCCGCAGCAGGACGAGCGCCTCGGCGACCGCGGCGCGGTCGTTTTCAGCCGTCACCTCGTCAAGGTTCAGATGCATCAGCTCGTCGCGGCTTCGCCCCAGGATCATGCCGAGCCTGTCGTTGACCTCGATCCATTTGCCATCTGCGTCGATCAGAGCCAGCCCGACCATCGCCGCCTCGAGCATCGTGCGCAGGCGCTCTTCGCTGGCAGCTACAGACTCAGCCTTGCGCTCAGCATCCGCGGCGACGTCGCGGCCCTGTCGCACGACCTCGGTGATCGCAACCGCCGACACCATGAGCACCACGGCGAGCAACAACGCCGGGGCAAGGTCGGCCGGCTGGTCGCTCCCGACCAGACTGGGGATGAGAATCGCGGTCGCGGCCAAAATGGCAGTTGCCAGCGCCTCCATCCGGGTCAGCTGGAGCGCCGTCAGCAGGATGATCGTCAGGTAAAGCGGAAAGACCAGGACCGGACCCGCTCCGGCGGCGGCCTGGACAACGAAAACGGCGACAATCGCCGTCAGGGGCGTCAGCCGGCGTACCAGGCCTCGGACCCACGGCGGCTTTGACGCAGTCCGTGACCGGGCTCCTGGCAACACCTCTGAAACCTCGCCCCCCCTGGCGGGATGGAAGGTGCGCAGGTGCCAAAGTGTAGACGCGCTCCTTGCTGCTAGAACCCTGTTAACGCTTTAAGCTCTAGCCCCGGCTGCTGAACCTTGAACGCCCTGAATACGCCCCTACACGCCGACGGACTGAGCCGCCGCGTCTATCCGTTCCTTGGGCTTGCCATCGTCGGCCTGGTCAGCCTGCACGGCTACTCGGCTGTGATCGCCTCCCCGGTGCTCGCCGGTGCCGCAACGATCGGAATCCTCCTCGTCCTCGTGCCGCTGGCCCAGATCGACACGCCCGCCCGCGGGGGCGTGATCACAGCGCTCCCGGTCGTGGTCGGGTTCGGCATGGCTCTCTATCCGCTGTGGTCCGGCTCAGACTTTGGCCTGGCCACCTCGGTCGTTTTGACGGTGCTCGCGAGCTCGCTCGTCCTTCTGCCCTGGGACCGAATCCCCCGGTACCTCCACGCGGTCTCGCCTATCGCCGGCCTCGCCGTCGCGTTTGCGCTCGAGGTGCAGTTCGGGTTGAGCATCACGCGTGCCTTCCCATTTGTCCTGCTGCCCCTGATCTTCCTGGCTTTGTACTACTCGACGATGGAGTTCTCCATCGGTGCCGCACTTGCGGTGGCCGACCTGGTCCTCGTCACGCTGGTGAATCCCGCGGCCGGCGATCCGGCCCACGCCCTGCTCGAAGCCCTCCTGCTCATCGCGTTCGGAATCCTCGTCCGCCGCGTCGTCATCCAGCTGGAGCAAAACCGAGCTGCGGCGAGAGCGGCGGAAGAGGCCAAGTCGATGCTCCTGTCCGACCTGTCGCAGCGCAACCAGGAGCTGCAGGAGCTGACCCGCGTCAAATCCGAGTTCCTGGCCACGATGAGTCACGAGATCCGGACACCGATGAACGGTGTCATCGGCATGACCGGCCTGCTGCTCGAAACCGAGCTGACGCCCGAGCAGCAGGAGTACGTGGAGACCGTCCGGGCATCCGGTGACGCGCTGCTCGAGATCATCAACGACATCCTCGATTTCTCGAAGATCGAGGCCGGCCGGCTGCGCCTGGAAACCATCGAGTTCAGCCCCAAGCACGTGCTCGAGGAGGCGGTCGAGCTGTTCGCCGAGGCAGCAGCGAACAAGGGCGTCGAGCTCGTCCTCGACGTGGAGGCGGGCGTCCCCGGGGTCGTCATCGGAGATCCCGGCCGCCTTCGCCAGGTGCTGGTCAATCTCGTTGCCAACGCGATCAAGTTCACGAGCTCCGGCGAGGTGGTCGTGCGCGCTGCACCGCACGAGAGCACCGGGCCCGGCGTGGCGATCCACTTCGAGGTTGCCGATACGGGCATCGGCCTGACCCCAGAAGAGCAGGCGCGCGTCTTCTCGACCTACTCACAGGTGGACAGCTCGACCACGCGCAAGCACGGCGGGACCGGGCTCGGACTTGCGATCGCCCGCATGCTGGTCGGCCTCATGGGCGGAGAGATCGGCGTCGAGAGCGAGAAGGATTCGGGCAGCCGGTTCTGGTTCACGGCTCTGTTTCGCGAGTCGCAAGGAAAGGCGCGCGCATCTCAGCAGGGAGTCAGCCTTGCGGGCACGTTCGTCGCGGTCATCGACGACAACAAGACCAATCGCACGATCCTCGAGCGCTACCTGAGCTCGTGGGGAATGCCGGAGCGCAGCTTCGAAAGCGGTCGCGACGCACTTCAGGCGATGCACGAGGCGGCCCGCCGCGACGTCGCATTCGACGTGGCGATCGTCGACATGATGATGCCCGGCATGGACGGTCGAGCCGTTGCCGCCGAGATCCGCGCAAACCGCCTTTTGAGCAACATGGTCGTGATCCTTCTTACGTCGGCCGGGCACTCCGAGTTCCCGGTGCCCGGAGTCGATGCCGAGCTCCTCAAACCGGTGCGCCCGTCACAGCTCTTCGACATCCTGCATACGCTTCTGTCCGAGCGATCGGCCCGTTCTGTACGTTCGCCGGCGGAGGTGGAGCTCGGGCCGCCCGATCCATCGCGCCAGTGGACGCGAGTCCTCGTCGTCGAGGACAACGCCGCCAACCTGAAGGTGGCGGTGCGGATGCTCGAGCGCCTGGGCTATCGCGCCGAGGTCGCCGGCGATGGGGCGGAAGCCGTGACCATGCTCGAGCACATGCAGTACGACGCTGTGCTGATGGACTGCCAGATGCCGGAGATGGACGGATACGAAGCGACGCGGCTCATCCGGAAAAACGAGAAGGCAGGCCGGCGCGTGCCTATCATCGCGATGACCGCGGCGGCACTGTCAGGCGATCGCGAGAGATGTCTGGCCGCGGGAATGGACGACTACATTTCCAAGCCGGTGAAGCTGCACGTGGTAGCCGCGGTTCTGGAACGCTGGCTGGCCGCTCCGAAGCCGGCCTAAAATCGAGTAAGTTGGGAGCATGACCACTCTCACGAACCGGCCGAAGACCGCACTCCTCGTCATCGATGTGCAGAACGGCGTCGTCGACGGGAATCACGAGCGCGACGCGGTTGTCGCCAACGTCGGCAGCCTGGTCGAGAAAGCTCGGCGCGAAAAGGTCCCGGTGGTCTGGGTCCAGCACTCCGACAAAGGGCTTGCGAAGGGGACCGACAAGTGGCGAATCGTCCCTGAGCTGACGCCAGACGAGGCCGAGCCGCTCGTCGAGAAGAATTACGGCGACTCCTTCGAGGACACCGACCTCGAGACTGTATTGTCAGGCCTCAGCGTCGGACGGCTAGTCGTCGTCGGCGCCCAAACCGACATGTGCATCCGCTCGACGCTCCACGGTGCTTTCGCCCGCGGGTACGACGCGACCCTTGTCAGCGACGCGCACACAACTGAAGACCAGACGGAATGGGGCGCGCCGCCGCCGGACAAGGTCATCGCGCATACGAACCTGTACTGGCACTACCAGACCGCACCGGGCCGAACCGCCGGAACGGTAGAAACCAGGGACGTCGACTTCAGCAAATAAACTTGACCTCCCCACCCTGTGGGGAGACCGGAACAAGCAATCCCCGTCAGAGGCGTCTGAGCGCCAGGACCGTCACGTCGTCAAACAGCTCCCGGGTCCGCGAGCCCTGGGCCAGGATGTCGACCAGCTCCTGGGCGCTGCCCGCCCGACGCGCCTCATACGGCAGCAGCACATCTTTGGTGGCGAGGTCCGGCCGGAGGTCGAGCAGCCCGTCCGAGAAAACGACCAGCGTGTCCCCTGGGTTCATCGCCGCCTTCCCGACACCGAACAGGCTGTCTGGAAAGATGCCGATCGGCGCGCTCCGTACCGGGAGCGTCTCCTGGCCGGTGACGCCGCGCAGGAGCCGCGCATGGCCGTGCCCCGCGTCTACGTAGCGAAGCTCGCCCGATCGCGGATCGAAGATGGAATGGAAGACGGTCACATACGCGTGGTTGACCTCTAGCGCCGCGGCCATCACCTCCCCTGCGCGCTTGATCCCCGCATCAAGGTGCTCCATTCCGGACGACCCGCGCAGCGCCGCCCGCGCCGTCGCCATCATCAACGCCGCCGGCAATCCCTTTCCCATCACGTCACCGAGCGTGAAGACCAGCTCGCCGGTGTCCTGGCGGTACCAGTCGTAGAAGTCCCCGCTGATCTCGCGCGACGCCATGAAGTTGGCGGCGACCTCGAACCCATCCTCCTTGAGGGGCGAGACCGGCAGCATGCCCGCCTGGAGCTCGACCGCGCGCCGCATCTGGTCGGCACGCTCTCCAAGCATCGACTCGAGCCGCTGCAGGTTGCCCCGGTGATCCAGCTCGAGGGTCCGGCGCTGAAGTGTGTTGACCACCATCAAATAGAGCTGGGTCGCGCCGACCGGCTTGACGAGGTAGGCGTACGCGCCGTGCTCGAGGGCGGCCCGACCCAGCTCGGGGTCGTCTACGCCCGAGATCATCACCACCGCGGTGTCGGGCCGCACCTTCCGTAGCTCCTCGAGCAGGCCATAACCGGACTCGTCCGGCAGGCGGACGTCGAGCAGGGCGAGAGCGTAGTCGGTGGTCTCGAAACGCTTCCTGGCCTCCCCCGCGGTGAACGCGACATCAGATTCGTATCCGCGGCTGCGGAGCGTCCGCTCCATCACCCTGGCCAGGGCTTCCTCGTCGTCCACTATGAGCAGGCGCTGGGACCCTGCGGCCGAGTTCACGACCAGCAGTGTAGAGAGGCTCAACTCGAGACTGGGTGACCCATAATCAGTCCCCACGATGGGAGCAGCCATATGAGCCTCGAGGTACAGACCCGGCAGGTAGACGGTGGTGCCACCATCGTCGCACCGACCGGACGCCTTGATGTGGCCGGTGCACCTGCATTAAAGGACGCGATCAGCGAGGCGCTCAAGAACGGCCAGCCTCGGGTCGTCCTCGACATGGAAGGGGTCAGCTTCGTCGACAGCACCGGCCTCGGCTCTGTCATCGCGGCTCTCAAGCAGATCCGCAGCTCGCAAGGCGACCTGCGCCTGGCAGCGCCGAACCAGCAGGTCAGGGTGGTGCTCGAGCTCACGACGTTGGACCGTGTTTTCCCCTACTACTCCACGGTCGAGGAAGCCCTCACTGGCTTCTGATCTGCGCAGTTCTACGGAGCCCTTTGAGTTCCACGCCACGCTCAGCCATCTCGATGAGGGACTGGAAACGCTGCATGAATCCGTTCAGAAGCTACGTGAGGCCAGCGGCCGCGACAAGGACGACCGCAACGTCATGCATTTTGAGATCGCGCTGGCGGAGATCGGCGCCAACGTCCTCACACACGGACGCCCCAGCGGCGAGCACCCTCCCGTCGAATACGTCCTTCAGCTGGACCACGACACAGCGCGCGCGTCGCTCATCGATGCCGGGCCACCGGTCGACGATTTCCTCTCCCGCCCGATGCCCGACCCGACGAGTGAGGCCGGCCGCGGCCTCCCGATGGCCCGCTGGCTTCTCGACGAGCTCCTTTACAAACGCGACGGCGAGGTCAACAAATGGCGGCTGGTGAAGCGGCTGTGAGCTCCGGAGAAGAGCTCTCCGACGAGGCGTGGCGCGTGCTCATTCACGATTTCCGCAACCTGCTCGCGGTCATCGTCAACTACAGCGAGCTGATCGCCGAAGAGACTGAAGACGCGGCCGCGGTGAAGACGGACATCCTCGAGGTCCGCATGGCCGCCGAGCGCGCGATCACACTGACCGATAAGCTGCGCCGCCACCCCGACAGGACGGCCCAGACCGAGACCAACGGGGCGCCTTGAAGATGGCGAGAACGATAGAGCCTGAGAAAGAGATCACCCCCCGCGTGCCGATCACCCGGCGTGAGGTCGTTCTCGTGGTCGACGACGACGAGCAGGTGCTGCGGCTGGTCAAGCGCGTCCTCGAGCGCGCAGGCTTCGAGTGTGTAGCGGTTGGCGACGGACACGCCGCGCACAACGCGGCAGTGGAGGCGCGGCCGGACATCATCCTCCTGGACCTCATGCTTGGCGACACGACGGGCGACCAGATCCTGATCGAGATCCGCAATGACTTCCGCACGCGGCTCATCCCGATCGTCTTTTTGACTGTGCGCGGCTCGTTGAAGGACAAGGTTGAGCACCTGCTCGGCGGCGCCGACGATTACGTCACCAAGCCATTCATCCCCGAGGAGCTGGTGGCACGCCTGCGTGCGGTCATGAGCCGTTCGACGACGACGCGAGACCTCAATCCGCTGACCGGGATGAGCGGCAACAGCGACATCCTGCGCGAGATGGGCCGCCGCCTGGCCAGCGAGGAGCGGTTTGCATGCCTCTACCCTGACATCGACGCCTTCAAGAGCTACAACGACCACTACGGCTTCCTACGAGGCGACGATGTCATCAAGTCGCTCGCCACGATCATCCTGGAAGTCCTCGAGGAGAACTACTCGTCGAGGCATTTCGCGGGCCATGTCGGCGGAGACGACTTTGTGATCCTCACCGACCCGGACCTCGCCGAGAAGATTGCGGCTGAGGTGACAAGGCGATTCGACGATGCGATGCCTGCCCTTTACGACCCCCAGGACAGGGAGCACGGGTGGATCGAATCGGAGGAGCGGAATGGCAACAAGCTGCGCACTCCCCTGGTCTCGGTGTCGATCGGCATAGTGATCGCCGAGCCCGGCCGCTATACGAGCGCCGCCGCGCTGGCGTCCAGGGCCGCCGAGGTCAAAGGCGTGGCCAAGCGCATGCCTGGTTCCAAGTGGGTGCTCGATCGCCGCCGCCCACCGGAAAGGTTCGGGTGATTATGAAGCTGTTGGGCGATAACCGAGTGCTAGCATCCTTGCGGCCAACAGCCGTGAATTTCTTATCGCGCTCGGAGAAACTCTGATGAGCGAGGTCCAAACCACCTCGCCTGAAATACCCGAACCGACACCGGTGGAGACTCCCGTCGAGGACGGCGAGAGGACGCCCGGAGCCTCATCCAATGGCGCGCCGCCGGCCGCCCGTCCCGCGCGCTTCAAGGTCGCGGTGCACCGCCTCGACGGCGGCCTCGAAGAGGGCGGCTCCGATGTCCGCTCACTGAGCCGCGACGGTTATCCGATCTACAACCCGGCCGACGCGGACCGCCCGCGCTGGATTCCCGCGCGCGACATCAAATACGTAGTGTTCGGCTCGGTCGACGATCCGAACCTGGAAGCCGATCCAGGCGAAAAGAGCACGGCAAGAAAGGCGATCCTGCGCTTCCGCGACGGAGAGTGGATCGCCGCCTACATCGAACAGGGCGAGAAGGCGGACGCCGAGGGCGTCGCCGTCAAGATCCGCCTCACCGAGCGGCAGCGGGTCATCCCCGCCGTGGCCGCATCGGCATCGCTGCTCGAGACGCAGTACGTCGACATGTGGGCCCCGTCCACGCCGACCGTGCAGCCCCAGCGGCGACGGTCCGACATCCTCGAGGCGGCCGCGCGCCAGGGTCGCGACCTCGGCAAGCTCGCCAACGAGTTCCGCGACCGGCTCGCGCTGATCCGCGACGTCGGCCTGACCACGGGTGACACGCTCGCCTTTTCGCGCGCGGTGCGCACCCATCTCGACCGCTTCCTGGCCGAGGACGGGATCAACCTGACGTCGCAGGAGAAATCGGCCCTGGCCGACATCATCCTCCGCGCAGCGGTCGGGTACGGACCCCTCGACAGCCTCCTCCACGACCGGTCGGTGAGCGAGATCATGGTCAACGGCCCCGACCAGGTGTTCATCGAGCGGCGAGGCGTGCTGACGAAGGCCGACGTGAGATTTGAGGACGAGAACCAGCTCCTCGAGACGATCCGCCGCATGGTCGCGACGACGGGCCGGCACATCGACGGCTTGAACCCGATGGTCGACGCCCGCCTGCCCGATGGCAGTCGTGTAAACGCGATCATCCGGCCGGCCGCCATCCATGGCGCAGCTTTGACGATCCGGAAGTTCAAGGACGCCGTGCTGGGCATGGAGGATCTGACCCGCGAGGGCAGCCTCAGCCCCGCGATGGCCGAGTTCCTTGAAGCTGCCGTGCTCGGCCGCATGAACATCCTGGTCTCGGGCGGCACCGGCTCGGGCAAGACCACGACCCTTAACGTGGTCGCGCGGTTCATCCCGCACAACCAGCGTGTGATCACCATCGAGGACGCCGCGGAGCTTCAGATCGATCACCCGCACGTCATCGCCCTCGAGCACCGCCCGCCCAACGTCGAAGGCAAGGGCGAGCTGACCATCCGCCAGCTGCTGCGCAACAGCCTCCGGATGCGCCCCGACCGCATCCTCGTCGGTGAGGTCCGCGGCGCCGAGGCGCTCGACATGCTGCAAGCGATGAACACCGGCCACGACGGAAGCATGTCGACCATCCACTCGAACTCCGCCCGAGACGCGCTGTCCCGCCTCGAGACGATGGTGATGATGGCCTCCATCGACATCCCGTTCGAGGCCGTTCGCGCACAGATCGCGTCCGCCGTCAACCTCATCGTCCACCAGGCGCGCATGCCGGACGGCCGCCGCAAGGTAGCGCAGATCGCGGAGGTCGTCGGCTACGACGCCAACGGCGCGATCCTTCGCGACATCTTCTTGCTCGGCATGGGCGAGGATCTCAGGCTCGAGTACAACGCCACGGGGTACGTACCGACGTCGCTCGACAAGGCGGCCTTTTACGGCGTCCAGGTGAACCAGGATCTGTTCGACCCCGTCAAATCTCGCTTCGTACCCGCGGGGTCGGACAGCATGATGCCGGTCGTCAAGGACCCGCTGATGAGCGGACAGCGTGGTGGAGAGAACGTTGTGCGCCAGGTGGTCGTCGTTCCGTTCAGCTCCGACCGCCCGGGCGACGCGAAGCAGCAGCAAACCCACACCCTGCAGTCGACCGCGTCACAGCAAGCCAGCACGATGGCCTCGACCCCCGAGATGCAGGAAGAGATGCGCAAGCTCATCGACGCCGCGCGCTCGGCGGTCGCCGACCTGCAGGCAGCGGCACCCGCCCAGCAGGAGGCGGCTGCGGCGGCGCCCGTGGTGCCGATCGCGTCGAGCGACCAGCCCCAGCCCGCTCCGCAACCACGCCCGCAGGCGCCAGCGTTCACTCCGCACGTGGCCCTTCCCCCGGACTTCGAGATTGGGGAGATGCCCGCAGGCGCGTCCAACCTCGCTGCAAGCCAGGCGCTCCAGGCGGCCACCGCCATGGCGCGCGCGACCACCGCGCTCGGCAACCTCGCCGCGGCGAACAGCGGCTATGTCGGCATGCTGCCGACGGTTCGGGCCCCCGAAGGGGAAAAACCCGCCGGCGCGTCGCGCCGAATCCTCGCCGTGATCGAAAGCATCATCACTCGCCGCGGCCTGAACCTGCGCCTTGCACCCGCCATCGCGGAGGCGTTCGAGGGCGCCGAGCTGAAGGGCAGCGAATACGCGGGGGAGAATGGGATCAGCAAGGAGTCGGGTGGCCGAGAGCTTCGGCAGGCGGTTGAGGCCGGTCTGCTCCAGGTGGTGCGTTACCCGCAGGGCGAGGCTGGGTTCAAAGCTTCGCAGGACCTGCTGCGTGCGGTCGCGGAGGGTCTTGGCATGGCGGTCAGCGCTTCATCGCCACTCACGTCGGAGACCATCATCGGCAGCCTTGCCATCGGCCAAACCGAAGGCACCGTGACGATCATGTTCACAGACGTCGAAGGCTCCACCCGGCTGCTCTCGACTAGGGGCTTCACCGAGTCCCACGAGATCATGAGGGCATATGAGGAGATCATCGAAGAGAAGGTCGCCGAGCACGCGGGCCGCCGCATCAAGGGTCTCGGCGACGGGTTGATGATCAGCTTCGGATCGGTGCGCCACGGCGTCGAATGCGCCCTCGAGATTCAGAAAGCGATAAGCGAGTACAGCAAGCAGAACCCCGAGCGAAAGATCCGGGTCCGCATCGGCCTCAACACGGGCGAGGTCGTGGAGGAAGCCGGCGACATCTTCGGCGCCGCCGTCAACGTCGCGGCCCGCGTCGCGGGCAAGGCCAGGGGCGGGGAGATCCTCGTCTCGGACGTTGTTCGACAGCTGGTCGGGCCGATGGCTGAGATGCAGTTCGCGCTTCGAGGCCGCTACCGCCTCAAAGGCTTCCCGGACAGGTGGCGCCTCCACCAGGTCACTCCGGGCGAAGTCAAGGAAACCGCTCGGGCGTTGCCGACCGGTGACGGCTTCGTCGACCGCGAGCAAGAACGCGTCGACATCAGGATGCTGCTCGAGCGGGCGGCGACAGGTTCCGGAGGCATGTTGTTCCTCACCGGCGCGCCCGGCATCGGCGCCTCGCGCCTCGCCTCCGAAGTCGCGGGCGAAGCCACCAGCAAGGGTTGGCTCGTCCTCAGCGGCCGCTGCATGGACCAGGACGGCACGCCCTACGCCCCGTTCCGTGAGGTCCTCGCCACAGCTGTGGCGGCTTCGACATCCAGGGTGCTTTCAGAGGCGGCGGGCGGCAGCGGATCGCTTCTTTCTCAGCTCGTCCCGAGCTTGCACCAGAAGGTACGAGGCATGGCGGCCGCCCCCCCGGTGAACGCCGACAAGCTTCGAGAGCAGCTGTTCCGCGCCACCTTCGATTTCCTGACCGGAGTGCAGGCCAAGCGCCCCCTGCTCATCGTCCTCGACGACCTTCAGTGGGCGGACGACGCCACGGTCCTGTTGCTGCGCGACCTCGCCGAGCGGGTCGCCGGCAGCCACATGGTCGTCATCGGCACCTACTGGGACACTGAGCTCGATTCGGCCCGCCCCTTCGGCACTGTGCTGTCGCGCTTGTTGCGCCGGCGTCGTGCGCAGCGGATAGCGCTCGGCCCGCTCAATGAGCGCGCGGTCGAGAAGATCGTGGCCGGGGTGGCGGAGGTGCCGCTCTCCCCCGACCAGGTGCTGGGCATCCAGGCGGCAACCGAGGGCAATCCGCTGTTCGTCGAGCAATCCGCCCTCTATATGGCCGAGTCGGAATCAATGATCGGAGGCGGCACGCGGGCGCAGTCCAGCTTCACGGAAGAAGACCTCGAGCTCGCGCAGAGCGTGCGTGGCCTGATCGGCCGCCGCATCGAGCGCCTCAGCGAACCCGCGCAGCGCATGCTCGTGGCTGCCGCGGTGGTCGGCCGCGACTTCGACATCGCCCTGCTGGAGGCGTTTGGCGAGCTGTCAGGACACGAGCTTCGCGAAGCTCTCGAAGAGGCCACGCGCGGCCGCTTCCTGACTGCGGCCGGCCCCGACAAATACCGGTTCGCCCACGACCTGATCCGCCAGCGAGTGCTCGCGGTCCTTCCGCTGCCGCGCCAGCAGGCCTATCACCTGGCCGTGGCGGACACGCTCGAGCGCATTTATGGAAAGAGCGCGAGCGAAAAAGCAGCCGAGATAGGCCACCACCTCTACCAGGCCGGTACATCGGCCGACCCGCTGCGCACTGCCACGTTCCTGAGCCAGGCCGCCAAGAACGCTCTTGGCGTCGCGGCCTACGAAGACGTCCTCCGCCTGGTCGAGTCTGCACTGGCGCTTTTGCCTGGTGACAAATTGCGCGAGCGGGCGGAAGCGCTGGCGATGCGCGGCCAAGCTTTCTGGGGGCTGGGGCGGATTGACGATGCCAAGGCGGCATGGAAGGGAGCGGCCGAGCGCTACGAAGAGCTGGATGACGAAAGGTCCGCGGCCGGCGTCCACGCGCAGCTCGCGCACCTCGAAGCCGACCACGCGCACTCGACGCAAAACGGCCGGGAGCACCGCCGCGCCGAACGGGAGCCCGAACCGGTCTCCTAGCTGTCCTTAGCCCGTGAGCCTGCTGGCGGGCGGGACGGGAGCGTACAAACGGCTGCCTGTGATCGTCGGAAGCTGACCGGTAAACGTGATCGTATTGGCGATCACGCCGCCCGTCGACTCATTCCTGAAACCTGAGCTGGTCGGAATGCTCATTGCTGCAGCAGGAACGTAAACCAGCCCGATGTAAGCGGACGAGGTGGTGGCGCCCATGACGTTCGAGCACGCGTTCGCGGGCGGGTTGCCTACGCCAGGTTCGTAGATCGAGATCCAGTTGAACTGATATCCGCTGAAGGTGTAGTTGTCGCCACCGTTGGGGTCGGTGAGGCAGCTGCCGGACGGGATGTAATAGACCACAGCGCCCGGTGTGACGGCCGCTGGGCAGGTGGCGTTCGCTCCGCTGGTGATCGCGCAGTGGTTCTCATTTCCCCGGTCGCCTGCGGGAAACACACCACGGTTTGGGTTTTGGTTCGGCAGACCGGCTGCCAGCGGCGCCTGCTCACGGTCCGGTGGATAGGCGCCGGCCGTACCGGGTGGAGCAAAGAGGTTGGGCAATGGCAGCGATGGGAGAACGATGCTGGGGACTGTCAGCGCCTCGACGCCGAGCGTGCAGTTGTTGTTGTTGCCGCCATTGCCGTTGCCGTTGTCAAATCCGTTCCCGTTCCCGTTGCCATATGGACACGCACTGGTGTCGCTGTTCTGAACATTCGAATGCACCGGCATGTTGTAGGCAAATCCGAACGGGCCGGAGCAACCAGCGCTGGAAACGTAGATGTTGTATGACGTCGCACCCGGAACATTGCTGACCTCCAGCCGAATTGACTGACCCGTCTGAGCGGCGAACGACAGGCAGCGAGAGGGTGCGCTCTCCCTTTGATAACTGACCCCCCCATCAACGTCTGTCCGCACGGACGTCAGCATTACTCCCCAGGTGCCCAGGTTCGATCCCCCACTGCCGCTGATGTTCAGCCGGAACGCGCCCGCGCATCTGACGCCGTCCATGTTCCAGAACTGGGGGCTCGCGATTTGGGTGTTGTTGTTGACGTTGGGCTCGTCGGGCGGCACGAGCTCGTTGCTGACGAGCCCGCCGTTGTTGGTGTAGCCGCCCTGCCACCGGTAGGCGCCGCCCGCGAGGAAGTAACAGCGCGCGGCGAACGCGGGATTTGACGAGTAGACGCCGGCTGAGATGGCGACGCTGTTGCCCGGCTGTGGCTGGCTGCCGTTGGCGACTGGTGGTGGTGGGTAGTTCGGGTCGGCGAGCTTGTAACCACTCCTCACTGCGCCGGCGACGTCTGGGTAGGAGCATGGAGCGGTGGCCGCGCTCGGGTAGCACTTTGTAACCATTCCGGCTACCGACGATTGGCACCGGGCGTAGACGTCGCCGGTCACATTGGCCGCCCCGCCCGAGACCGAGATCGACCCGTTGGACACGACGTCGCCCAGAACGACCAGCGTGCCCGCCCCGTTGACCGTGATGGCCGTACCACCCGCCCCGCCGCATCCCGCCTGGTTGAGCGCGGCCAGAGTCGGCGTGTAGAGCAGGTTGTTGACACCGCCGGCCGCCGAGCCCGCGATGACCGGCGTAGAGCCGCTGGTCAGAATGCGGGCGAACTGAAGCTGGAGCGGGCGAGTCGCCGTGATCGTGAAGCGACTTCCTTGAGGCCCAAGGCTCGAGATGACCTGCGTCAGCGCGGTGCTGTCGGCATAGGTGCAGGTCACGGTCAGAGGCGCCGCGCCAGGGTTCCCATAACCGGGCGCGCATGAGGGCGCCGCGTACAGGCGCAGGTTCGCCCCAAAGATGCTCGAGGCCGCTTGCTCAGCGCTGACATAGCTCCCTGTCTGCTGCAGCTTGTCGCCCGCCGCGAGCGCCGCGGCATCGACTGCCGCCTGGAGGTCGCGGCGGACCGCATAGGCTCGGGAGCCGTCGATGGCTAGCGCCGCCATGCCGACGACGACCGCCAGCATGATCGCGATGAGGACGATGGCCTGGCCCCGTTGGCCCATCAGTACTCCGTTCGGAAGATCGCAGCCGCGGTGATCACGATGTGGTCGGCCGTCGCCTGAGCGACGACCGGAGTGATGAGGATCAGGTTGAACCGCAGGGTGACCTGGAGCTGCTGGTTTGCGCCGGCGGGATTCACGGCGCTGCAGGAGCCGGCGGCAAGCGCGGAGTACTCCCCGCCCGGTGCATTCGGCGGCGGTGTCGCCTCCACGTTGCTCGGAGGATTCGGCTCGGTGATGTAGAGCCACGCCGCGTTCTCCGGCGGAGTGGCGCCGGTCACCGGGCCCTGGGGACAGGGAGCCGTGACAGGCACGCCGACCATCTGCGCGGTCACGGTCGAAAGCACGTCGGCATTGGTCGGCAGCTGGCTCGACGCGCGGATCGCAGATCGCGCCCCTTCACGAGCCGCGTGGTTGAGCGTGTCGTAGTAGAAGATCGCCCGCCCGATGTCGACGATGCCGAAGAGCAGGAGCAGCAGCACCGGCGACACCAGAGCGAACTCAATCAAAGCCTGCGATCGCTGCCCGTTTCGAGACTTCAATTCCCCTGCACCGTCATGTGAAGGCGCGGGTGAGGACGTAAGTCCTCCCCCGCGAAACCCCCTCCAGAGAGCCGCCACGTCTGGAGGAATTTGGAAGTTGCGCGCTGGGTGGCGGCCGGGGTAAACCCGGCCTTAAGGCCACGTCGCATCTGTTTCATCAGTTGCCCTGCACCGTCATGTGAAGGCGCGGGTGAGGACGTAAGTCCTCCCCCGCGGAACCCCCTCCTGTGCGCCGCCACGCCTGGAGGAGTATCGAAGTTGCACGCTGGGTGACGGCCGGGTTAAACCCGGCCTTAACGCGAGGCGGCGTCTGTTTCATCAGTTGCCCTGCACCGTCATGTGTTGATTCACGGCGACGCGAAAGATGCCGAATTGCGCTGTGACGAGCGGGGTCAGCGGGCCATAGGCGTACAGGACGACCACGTTGAGGTCGAGCTGTCCCTGGTTGGTGGCCGGCGAGGTGAAGTCGAGGCCGGCCGTGTTGTTGTAGCAGATGTAAAGCCAGGGCTGGTTCGCCGTCGCCGGGTAAGCGGAGTTGGCGTAAGGCGGGTTGTGGTACGCGTTTCCATCGGTGGGCGCCGGGCACGTCGTCGCCGGGTTTTTGAGGACCGAGGCCGGCAGTGAGATCGCGGCGAGCTGGGAGTCGACGGCAGCCTTGATCTGGGCGTCGTACAGGTAGGGATGCGATTGGCGGGGCGCGTCGAACCAGACCCCGTGGCGGGCACCCTCGCGAGCGGCGTTCGAAAGGGCTTCGCTGATGTAGATCGCCCGTCCTATGTCGACCAGGCCACCCACGAGCAGCAGGAGGACCACGGAGGACAGCGCGAACTCGACGAGGGACTGGCCGCGCTGTCTCATCGAGCTGCGCAGCAAGGGCGTCTTAGGGGGGCGCGACACCGGCATATCTTGCCTATGATGGGTCGGCTGTGCGCCCCCTATTGACCGGTCTGACGTTCAGAAGGCCGTTCACGATCCTTGGAATTGTCCTCGCCCTGCTCGTGATTGCAGCCTTCGTCCTCGTAGCTCTCAACGCCCAGAACGCAACCAGCAGTCCCCTCATGAGCGTGGTCGTGGCGACCCGGGACCTCCAGCCGAGGCTGCCGATCGATCCGGCTTCGCTCGAGGTGAGGTCCATCCCGGTGCCGGGGACCTATCCGAAGGTGTTCTTCACCCGGATTCAGGACGTCCAGGGCATGATCCCGCTGGTCACCATCCAGAGTGGGCAGGCGGTGACCGCCAACGACGTGGCCAAGCCGAGCCAGGCGCTGGGCTCGCAGTCGGAATACCTACCGATTTCGACCGGCTATGTCGCCTTGACCATCCCGACCAGCGAGCAGCAGGGCGTCGCCGACTACATTCAGAAGGACGACTACATCTCAGTCATAGCCACAGTCTCAACCTCGGGTAAGGTGGCGTCCAAGACGATATTCACGAACCTCCATGTGATCCGGGTCGGCATGCAGGGCTCGGGGGCGGCCGCCAACACCTCCGCCGCCAGCAGCCTGACTGTGGTGGTGACCGAATGCCAGGCCGAGGTCATCACCTGGTTTCTGACCTACGCGTCGCTCAAATATGCCCTGGAGTCATTCCACGACTACCTTCAACCGGGTGCGCAGACCCCTGACCCTGGGTGTCCCAGCGTCGCCGCCGCCAAAGGGGTGACGCTGCAGATCATGCAGGCCGCCTACCCGTCGCTCTTTTAGGCTCCTAGATTGAACCTGCCGCCTCAGGTCATCGTCGTCGTGCCGATGGC
>WNGI01003513.1_pt1 | contig 27014 bp, 18 predicted proteins | sample 5400621 | NCBI WGS metagenome assembly WNGI01 (sample SAMN13153374, study PRJNA577476) | soil metagenome | isolation source: 20 cm soil or saprolite under Garry oak tree replicate 1 | place: USA:California | collected 2016-06-15 | reverse complement strand
GGCGCCACTTCGGTCGGCGTGTCGATCAACAGGTCGTAGTTGGGAAACTCGAAGCGCCGCTGTGCAGGCGAGGTCACCGCGCCATTCATGATGGTCCATCCATTCGGCGGCACGATATCCAATGACACGGCGTCCTGCTTGTGCCCCTCGACGTACATGAACAGCGACCCGCCGTTCCAGTTGGCATGCGCGCTATCCACGTGCGAAAACGTGCCGGACATCGGGGCATTCGCGAACACCCGGTAGCTTACGCGCACACCGTGACCGGGACCGGTGTACACGCGCCACAACGAGCCGTTGACCCGGTCCCAGCGCAGTGGCGTGCCGTCGCTCGCCGTCACGGCGAAGTCCTGGACGTTCTTCGCGAAATCCATCCGGGCGTATCGGCCCGGCGACCACACGGGCATCTGGAGATTCACGGTCCGACCCGTGACTCCGTTCACCGTGAGGGTGATCGCGTACAGGTGGGACGCCGGTTCGGGCGTGGCGACCGAATACTCAATGTGATACGCCGGCTTCGCCGCGGCCGGTGTTTGGACCACCAGAATCACTTGGTCCAGACCTCGATCACACCGCCCGCATGGCCGAGGCCGTAGCGCATCTGGGCTTCGCCGGCATTCAGGAAGCGCAGCTCGCGGACATCCTGCACGGCGATCTCGCGCAGGCGACTGACACCGCCATTCTCGACCCCGTTCAAATAGACGTCGATATCCCCTGCGGTTGGATCCATGATGCTGACGGCACCGCGTGTATGCAGCCAAGTGGGCCGGAACTCCTGAATCAGCGCATACGCGTCGAGTGCCGTCGTACGCTCGAACTCCTCTTGCGTGAGGATGCTGGAGTTGCGGACGCCCACGGCGCGACGCCTGGGATCCTGAGTCGCGCGCGCGCGCACCGGTGGTGCCGGAGGAGGAGGCGGCGGGGGCGGCGGCGGCGGCGGCGGCGTTTCCGTGGGTGGGGCGGGAGGGGGAGGCGCAGCGGGAGGGGACCCGCTGGCGACCCGCCGAGCCGGCACGCCCACGCCCGTGATCACGTCGATGATCCCACCCGCGTGGCCCGCGCCATACCGCATCTGCGCCTCGGCCGCGTTGAGGAAACGCACCTCGCGAATGTTGGTCGTCTGGATCTCGTGGAGCCGGCTCACGTCGCCATACTGTTGGCCGTCGAGGTAGACCTGCAGATCGCCGGCGGTCGGATTCATGATGCTGATCGGGCCGCGTTGATGCAGCCAGTTAGGACGGGACTCCTGGACGAGCGCGAACGCATCGATGGCGGTCGAGGCCTCGACTTCGTCGCGATCGATCAGCTTTGAGCTGCGGTTGCGGGCGGGTCGGGCGACATCCGGACCCGTGCTCGTCGAGTCCGGCACGGCTGTGGCAGCGGCTGGAGCCGATGGCGTCAAGTCAGGTCGCGCAATCGGCGCCGGTGGTGCGACGGCGACCGTCGGCACCGAAGGCGTGCCATACACGACTGTGCCGTCCGGCGCCCGAATGAAATCCGCGCTCCCGCCTTTTTCGTGAAATCCCGTGACCTCAACTCGGTCGGCCATGCCGAGGATTTGCGGCGTGAGCTTCGCGTACGGCATGCGGATCACCCAGTCTCGCACGATCCAGGCGCCATTTGGCAGGCGCATGAATTCGATGCGACCACCGGCGCGTGGCGAGACCACATTCTCAGGCAAACGGATGTAGTTGAACTCCATGCGCCGCAGCTCTGCCGTCTGCCGGTCGACCCAGAGCGTGCCCGTGATATCGGGCACCCGGCGGTCCCGCGCCGACGTGAACACCAGCCCGATCAGCCCCTCGGTGTCCCCGCGACCATTCTTGGTCTCGAAACAATGCGTGCGGAGGAAGGTGCCGCTCAGCAGCACATCCGCATCGGGCGCCCGATAGACCCATCCGGTGTCTGTGACGATGACGTACCCCTGCCGCTCGAGCTCCGCGTCCGTCGCGTAATTGCGGAAGGGGAGCTTCCGAAAACCCGCGTCATGCCAGGTGGAGTCCGGGATGCGCTGGCGGCCCGACACGTTCACGTCGCGCTCGAATATCGTCGTCTCGAACCAGTACGCGGGCACGCGCGACGTCCAGGACACGGCCGCCAGCGCCTCGCGAACTTCGTCCCACAGCGCGGCGACCGACGCTCCGGATTCGATATCGCACTGGCGGTCCCCGGCGACGACCACCTCACGCAACGAAATCGGAATCGGATCGACGGCCGCATTGTATGCGATCGCCTCGCCCGCACGCAGCGCCAGCGCCGGCGACACGAGTGGACGAAAGCCGATGCGCTTGGAGCGAAGCCGGTAGGTACCCGCCGTCGGGGCGTTCAATGTGAATTCGCCCGCGGCATTCGTCATGGCGCGGGCGCGCTCGGCCCCGTGATCGTCGATCAGCGTGAGGAACGCTCCCGCAATCGGGGTGCGGCTGACGCTGTCTGTCAGAAGCCCACGGACGCTCTGCGCAGCCGCGGGCGTTGCTACAACGAGTAGCAAGGCCGCTAATCTTGCTCCCACCATTTGAAGCGTTGCGGCTCGAGCCTGGCGAGCCGGTAGAGGTTCTTGGCAAATCGTCCGACGAACAGCGCCACCATCCCGGCCAACAGGATGGCGAGCGTCCAATTGGCAACGAGCGCGATCGGCCATGGCCCCTTTACCTCCCACAGCGCGGCAAGCGCCAGCGTGGTGTTCAGCGCGATGAGCAACAGCCTGACTTCCGTCGGCCCGATGCGGCCGTAGGAAATCTTGAACACGCCGAACACAGTCGATTCGAGATAGACGTTGATAGATAAGGCGAGATAGACCACCACCAGTCCCAGCGCGATGCCGAGATCCACATACGGTGACAGGCCGATTCCCAGGCCGATGACCGTGGTCGAAAACGCGTCCACGACGTGGTCGAGATAGTAGCCGTATTTGGGACGCTGCGTGCCGCGCACGCGTGCGAGGGTTCCGTCAAGGCTGTCGCCGAGCCAGTTGCCGACGAGCATCAGGCTGGCCACCCACAGCCAGCGGGGACTGTAGTTCGTCAGCGCGTAGGCGGTGCCCGCGCCGGCGGCGGCGATTGTGCCGAGGACGGTGAGGTGATTGGAGCGGATGGAGCGGGGCACCCGCGCCGCCAGACGCTGCAGCACGCGCCGCTCAACGCCGGCGAGGAGAGACGTGATCTCGCGCTGCCCGCCTGTGGTCATCCGGGGCCCCCCGCGGAGGGTGCAGTCAACGGAGGGCACAGGATTCGAACCTGTAAGGGCTTTCGCCCGCCGGTTTTCAAGACCGGTGCCTTAGCCATTCGGCCAGCCCTCCCATCGCTCTAACCTACCGCGCCAACTGCGCGTCCCAAAGCTATCTTGCGGGCTTTCTCAATTCGGGATATGTTCGGGGCCCTTGAGTTCGAACCAAAACGGGACCGACTATGTCGATTTCCCTCGTTCTTTTTCGACGTACTAGCAGAACAGATTTGGAACTCGCTTGTGACACGTCCCGTTACGCTCAGGGCTGTCGCGTCGGTTCACTTTCCCGGGACAATTCGAGCCTATGAAACTCTCAGACACCGCGATTCGCCGACCTGTGCTCGCCAGTATGCTCTCGGCGGCGCTGGTCCTCTTCGGCGTCATCGGCTACACGCGCCTGTCGGTGCGCGAGCTGCCCGACATCGATCCGCCGGTCATCTCGGTGACGACCGTGCTCCCCGGCGCGAACGCGCAGGTCGTCGAGACCGCGGTGACCGACGTGCTCGAGGAAGAGCTTTCGACCATCCAGGGCATCCGCACTCTCAGCAGCACGTCGTCGGAGCAGACCAGCAACATCACGCTCGAGTTCACGCTCGACCGGCCGGTGGACGTCGCCGCGCAGGACGTGCGCGACAAGGTGTCGCGCGTGCGCGGCCGCTTGCCGGTCGATGTGCTCGAGCCGGTGATCGCCAAGCAGTCGGCCGACGCGCAGCCGTTCTTCTGGCTGGCGCTCTCGAGCGACAACTACGACTTGATGCAGCTCTCCGATGTGGCGGACCGCCTCGTGAAGGCGCGGCTGCAGAGTCTGCCCGGCGTGGGCAGTGCCGCGATCTTTGGCGAGCGGCGCTACTCGATGCGCGTGTGGGTTGACCCCGAAGCGCTCTCGGCGCGCGGGCTCACGGTGCAGGACGTCGAGGGCGCGATCGTCTCGCGGAATGTCGAAATCCCCGCCGGCCGGATCGAATCCACGCGGCGCGAGTTCTCCGTGCGCTCGCTGGGCGAGCTCAAAACACCGCAGGAATTCGACGAAATGGTCGTGGCGAGCCAGGGCAGCCAGCTCGTCAAGCTCAAGGACGTTGCCCGGGTGGAGCTCGGCCCGGAGGACGACCGCTCGATCTTCCGCTACAACGGATCTCCGTCCGTCGCCATCGGGGTGGTACGGCAGTCGAAGGCGAACCTCATCGATGTCGCGCGGAACATTCGCAAGGAGCTCCCCGCCATCCAGCAGACCTTGCCGCTCGGCGTGACGCTGCACAGCGCGTACGACGGGTCCGTGTTCGTGACGCACTCGATCAACGACGCGCGCCTCACGCTGCTCATTGCGGCGATCCTGGTGGTCCTGATCATCTTTGTGTTCCTGCGAAACGTGCGCGCCACGATCATCCCCGGGCTCGCCATTCCGGCATCCATCATCGCGACCTTCGCGATCATGTATTTCCTCGGCTTTTCGATCAACAACTTTACGCTGCTCGCGCTGACGATCGCGATCGGCATCGTGGTGGACGACGCGATCATCGTGCTCGAGAACGCCTTCCGGCACCAGGAGGAGCTGCACGAGGAGCCGGAGGTAGCGGCGGTCAACGCGACGAATGAAATCGCCTTCGCTGTGATCGCCACCACGATTGCGCTGGTGGCGGTGTTCACGCCGCTCGCGTTCCTGACGGGCACCGCGGGCCGGTTGTTGAGCGAGTTCGGCGTCGCCGTCGCGGGCGCGGTCGTGATCTCGGGCTTCGTGGCGTTGACGCTCACGCCGATGCTCTGCGCCAAGATCCTCCGGATGCAGCACCAGCACGGCAAGGTGTTCCAGATGTTCGAAAGCGGCTTCAACGCGCTGTCGGAGCGGTACACGCAGCTGCTGCGGAAGGCCATCGATCATCGCAAGTGGGTGTTCTGGGGCACGATCGGCGGCGTGGCGCTCACGGTGTTCTTCTTGTTCGGCTGGCCGCCGGCGCGGCTACCACTCGTGGGGCGGCTACCAATCCTGACGCCGCTGCAAGGCGCGACGCAGCTGCAACGCGAGCTGATTCCGGGAGACGACCGCGGGTTCTTCCTCGTGGTCGTGCGCGGCCCGGAAGGCGCGTCGCTGCCGTACACCGACGGCTACGTGCGACAGGTCGAATCGATCATCGGGCGCACGCCCGGCGTGAACGGATACTTCACGATCGTCGGCGGGTTCGCGGGCGGCGTGAACAGCGCGTTCATCGGCGTGATCATGAAGGAAGGCAAACGCCCCAGCGTGGACCAGACGATCGGCGGTCTGTTTCCCCAGCTCATGGGAATCTCGGGCGTCTTCGCATTTCCGTACGCGCCCGGCGCAATCGGGTTCTCCCAGCCGATTCAGTACGTCGTGCAGAATCCCGATTTCGGAAAGCTCGTGGCCATGATGGGTCCGTTTGTGGGTCGCGTGTCACAGATCAAGGGTCTCGCGAACGTGCAGCCCGATCTCTTCGTCAATAAACCGGAGCTCCGGGTGACGTTCGACCGTGACCGCGCCGAAGACCTGGGCGTACCCGTCCGCGACGTCGCGGGCGCCCTACAGACATTCCTCGGTGGGCGCCGCGTGAGCACGTTCACGCGCAACGACAAGCTGTACTACGTGATGGTGCAGCTCGACCCCAAGGACCGGGCGACGCCGAGCGACATGAACGGGATCTACTTGCGGGGCAAGAATGGGCAGTTGGTGCAGCTCGATGCCCTGGCGAAGGTGGAGGAAGGGGTCGGGGCGAGGCAGATCAACCACTTCAATCGCATCCCGTCGTTCACACTGGGGGCTTCGCTGATGCCGGGGCTCGCCCAGGGCGCCGCGCTCGATTCGATCGATGCGGTCGCGAAGCAGATGCTGCCGCCCGGGACGACGACGGCGCTCGCGGGCGAGTCGCGCGAGTACAAGGAGAGCGGCAGCGCCATCTACTTTGCGTTTGTGATCGCGCTGATCGTGGTGTTCATGGTCCTCGCCTCGCAGTTCGAGTCGCTGCTGCATCCCTTGACGGTGTTGACCGCGGTGCCGCTCGCCGTGGCCGGTGCGCTCCTGACGCTCAAGTTCGCGGCGATCATCCACCGGTCGGGGGCGACACTCAACTTGTACAGTCAGATCGGCATGATTCTCCTGATCGGACTCGTGGCGAAGAACTCGATTCTGCTCGTCGAGTACACGAACCAGCTGCGGGAAAATGGACTGGACCCCGTCGCCGCCCTTCTCGAGGCGGGGCGCATCCGGTTGCGACCGATTCTCATGACCTCGGTGGCCACGATCATGGGTGCGGTGCCGGTCGCCTGGGGCATTGGCGCCGGCTCGGCCGCGCGCAAGCCGCTCGGGTATGCCATCGTCGGAGGCGTCTTCTTTTCGACGGCGCTCACGCTGTTCGTTGTCCCGGCCGCGTACCTCGTTATCCCGTCCGTGCTCCACTGGCTCCGTAGCGTGCCCGGAAGGCTGTATCGCCTGGTCGTCCGGCGCCGGCAGCCTGTTACGGCGGAGGGCGACTGATGCTGTCGCTGTTACTCGCCCTGCAGGCGGCAGTGTCGCCGGCGATGCAGGACTCGCTGCCGCGGGTCACGTTGCGGGACGCGCTGCAGCGCGCCGTGCAGCTTGACCCGAACTACGTCGCGGCGCTCGGCCAGGTCGACAACGCGGTGTGGGCGCGCCGCAGCGCGTTCTCGGTGTTCATTCTGCCGTCCATCAGTCTGGCGACGACGGCGACACGGAATAATCCGCCGTTCTTCAACTTCGGCACGCTGCGTCCCGAGAAGTACGCGGTGCAGGGGACCATCACCGCGTCGTACGACCTCTTCCTCGGCGGTCAGAAGTTCGCGGAGTTGTCGCGGTCGGGTGCCGCGCTGGCGAGCGCGCATGCCAGTGAGCTCACCCAACGCTTTGCGACCGCGTTCCTGACCGAGTCCGACTACTACGATGTGCTGGCCAATGCCGAGCTCGATCGGGTCACACGGGATCGGCTGCGGCGCGCGCGGGAGCAATTGGCGGTGGCGCGCGCGAAGGTGTCCTCAGGGGCGGCGGTCCAGACAGATTCGCTGAACCTCCGCCTGGAGTTGACGCGCGCGCAAATCGCGCAGCTGCAACAGGCCTCCAAACTGCGCGTCGCCCGCCTGGAGCTCGGCCGCCGCATCGGCGCGGCAGGTCCGGTCGATGCCGCTCCGCTCGATTCCACGCTCGCTCCGGAGCTGCCGATGTCGTTGGCGGATGCGATTACGCAGGCCGCAGCGCAGGGCCCGGAGTACCGGCGAGTCGCGGCGGACGAGCGTGCCGCCGCCGCCACCTACCGGTCGCGCCTCGGCAACTACTTGCCCCATGCCACGCTGTCGTGGACGGGGGTGGGATTCGACAACAAGTTCATGCCGACAGGCGCCAAGTTCACCCAGTTGTCGCTCGCCATTTCGTTTCCGCTGTGGGACAACATGCGGCGCGAGCTGTCGTTGTCGCAGGCGCGTGTGAGTCGTGACGTCGCCCGTGCGATTCGAGACGACATGCAGCGGGCCGTGCAGCATGACGTCACCGCGGCGTACGATACGTATGAGACGACGCGCACGTCCGTTGGGCTGTCCGCCGAGGCGCTGACGGCGGCGCGCGAGAGCTTCCGCATTCAACAGACCCGTTACCAGAGTGGGGCGACGACGATCCTCGACCTGGTCGATGCCGAAGTGAACCTGTCCCAGGCCGAGGCGGACTACGTGGCAGCGCGCTACGGAACGCGACTCGCGCTCGCCGGCCTCGAGACCATCCTGGGCAAGAGACTCTTTACCGATAAGGAACCTCAGTGATGTCGTACCGCGCCCTTGCTGTTCTGCTCCTGCTCGCGGCACCCGCCGCCTGCAAAAAGGCCAACTCCGCGGCCGGTGGCGGCCCCGGGGGTCCCGGCGGCTTCGCCATGCCCGTCGAGGTTGCTGCCGCCATCCGCGACACGGTCGTCGACGCGATCGCCGCCACCGGGCAGATCGAAGCAATCCAGTCGATCGAGTTGCGGCCCGAAGTCTCGGGACGGATCACCGATATCCTGGTGCGAGAAGGGCAGGACGTCGCTGACGGGACGCCCCTGTTCAAGGTCGATGACGCCGAGCTGAAGGCACAGACCGCGCAAGCCGACGCCGAGCGGCAGCTCGCGCGCCAGGCGCTGGAGCGCACCAAGCAGCTGATCGCCCAGAACGCGTCGTCGACCTCGGATCTCGAGCAGGCCGAGGCCCGCTCGCGCGGGGCCGATGCCAACTACGATCTGTTGAAGACCCGGCTCGACCGTACGGTGGTGCGCGCGCCGTTCGGCGGCGTCGTCGGCCGTCGGCTGGTGAGCATCGGGACCTACGTGTCGCCGCAGACGCCGCTCATCACGCTGCAGTCGGTGAGTCCGCAGTACGCGTCGTTCGACGTGCCCGAGCGCTACGCGGACCGCTTGCGCCGCGGGCAGCTCGTGAGCTTCCAGGTCGCCGCGCTGCCGGGCAACAACTTCTCGGGCGAGGTCGTATTCGTAGACCCCGTGGTCTCGCTGCCGGGCCGCACGATTCTCATCAAGGCGCGCGTCCCGAACAGCGAGCACCAGCTGCAGGCGGGGATGTTCATCGAGGCGCGGCTCGCGACCGCCATCCGGCCCAATGCCGTCGTCGTGCCCGAGGACGCGCTGCTCCCGATGCAGGGCGCGACGTTCGTGTGGGTGGTGAAGGACGGCAAAGCCAATCAGCGCCAGGTGACGGTCGGCGTTCGGACCACCGGCTGGGCTGAGGTCCAGAGTGGCGTGGAAGCCGGCGACCAGGTGGTCGTCGGCGGGCTGGAGCGGCTGTTCCCGAACGCGCCCGTCATGGCTCGCGTCGTCGAGCGGCACCGCGGCGCGCCGACGGGACAGGAGTCGACCGCCGCGACGACACGGCCGGCCGACGGGAGCGCCGCGCCGGCCGGGAAGGACTCAACGAAACACTAGCGGACCGGCCGCTCCGGCAGCGGCTGCAGCGTCGTCTCGGTGTTGCGGAAGATCGCCTGCGCGATCGCCTGCGCGCGCGCCGAGAGCGGGCTCTGCGACCCCTGCAGCTCGTTCGCCATCGTGTAATACGTCAGGCCGTAGAGCTGCAGGATGCCTTCCGATGGCTTGTCCAACCAGCCCAGCGGACGTTCGCGCGCGGCCTCGTCCGCGTGATACACGTCGAACAGCAGCCTGGTCGTGCGCGGCACGTTCACATAGCCGAGTGACTGGACGGCCCTGATGCTGTCGGACAGCGCGAGCTCTTTGGGGCGCAGCGCGCGCGCGAAGCCGTGGCCCTCCAGATGCCCCGTCAGGCCGAACTGATCGGCGTACAACCCGACCGTGCGTGAGAAATAGATCGGCCGCTTGCCGAGCTGGTCCTTGATCACCTGGAGCACGATGACGTCGGCGCGCTCGACGTAGGGGCGGCCGAGCATCTGCGGATCGAGCGTGACGCGGATCGTGTCGGCGCCCGAACCGAGCTTCACGTCGCGCTTCGACTCCAGCATATAGAACTGCTCGAGCGCGTTGAGCTGCTGGTCGCTGAAGCTCAACAGTTTGCCCGTGGGCATCGGCCACGGCCGGCCGCGATAGAGCGCCGGGGCGTTGGTCGTATCGAACGGCACGAGGGGACGATTCTGCAGCTGCCGGGTGTACCAGTCGGTATTGGCGAGCGACAGGTTGACGATCGTCACGTCCTTGCGGATGCCTTCGACCTCCTGCGCGTACCACAGCGGGAAGGTGTCGTTGTCGCCCGCCGTGACGAGCACCCCGTAGGGCTCGACCGACTGCAGCAGGTCGTACGCAAAGTCGCGGGCCAGCCGTTCGTTCTTCCGGGACGCGGCGTGGCGGTTGCCGATGAGCGGGATCAGCGCCAGGGCGAGGACCGGCGTGCCGTAGATCCAGCGGCGCGCCTCGTCCGGCTGCCGGTCGCGGAACCATTCCCCCACCCATTCGATGCCGGCCGCGAGTCCCATCGCGACCCAGATGCCCCACAGCGCGAACGACACGAGGAAGAAGTAGTCCCGCTGGCGCACCTCGTGCGACGCGAGCGGCTCCTCGGGATGCAGCGAGTAGCCGTACTTGAAGTTGAGATAGAAGATCAGCGCGACGGTGAAGGTGAACATGAGGAGCGTCATCGCGATGGCGGTACGCCGGTCCGCGCGCCAGTGCCGGATCGCTCCCGAGATGCCGAGGAACGCGAACACGACCGCCAGCACGCGCTCGACGCGGCCCGGCCAGTCGTGCGCGAATTGCCAGCTGAAGTACTGCGCGTAATTGACGAGCTGGGCCCAGTATAGCGCGGCGGTATGTCCCGTGTTCCCGAAGCCCGGCGCCTGAGTCGGATTGTCGAAGATGGACGGCTTGCCGTATTGCTGGCGCGTGAGCACCGCCCACAGCGCCTGCCAGTTGGTCGGCTCGCCTTCGTTGATCGGCGGATGGAACGCGGCGCGGATCGGCAGGAACGTGTACACCGACACGCCGACGATTGCGACCAGCAGCGCGGCGACGGCGAAGCTGACGTTGCCCGCCGAGAACGCGTACACGAGCGCCGCGGCGAACAGCACGCCGGCCGCCGCGATGGGCTGCCAGCTCTCGAGACCCAGCGAGAGCAGCAGCGCCCAGACACCGGCAAACACAAGGAACTGCGACCACTCGATCTTCTGCTCCTGGTCCGAAGCCGGCCGGTTCTTCTTGAGCGGCGGGAAGAGGAGGACCAGGACGACCGGCCCGACCAGCACCCCCATCATGTGATTGGTGGCGGTGAGCGCGAGCAGGTAGATGATCAGCAGGAGATGGTGATCGTGGGCTTCGCCCGCCGGCTGATCATCCCAGCGCACGATGAGCCACAGAATCAGCGCGATGGAGAGCAGGCTCAGCGTGTAGACCTTCTCGTTGACGACCGACTGATTCCACACGGTGAACAGGGTGGCGGAGACGAGCGCGCCGGCGAGCGCGGTGAGCCGCCGCGGCCACAGGGCCGGCACGAACGACCGCAGCCAGCGCTCGGCGACGAGGAACCAGCAGCCCGCGGAGACGGCGCTCGTGACGGCCGCGAAAAGATTGATGCGCGCCGCGTATCCGGCGGCGAACGGCAACAATCCGAACACGTGGGCGATCAGCACGAACAGCGGATTCCCGGGCGGATGCGGAATGCCGAGCGTGTAGGCCGCCGTGATGTATTCCGACGTGTCCCAGAACTGCGTCGTCGGGGCGAGCGTGAGGATGTACAAGATCAGCGCACCGAGCGAGACGCAGCCTGCCATCAGATACGGAGGTTTAACGGCGTGTAAAGGCGTGCTAACTGCGTGTGCAGGCGTGCGGCCTGTCGGAGTCGCGCGAGGCGGATAGGTCGTGGTCATAGGCCCGTGTAATCTAGTGACGGAATTGCCGCATACCGGTCAGGATCATGGCCAGATCGTGCTCATCCGCTGCCGCGATGACCTCCGCGTCCCGCACCGACCCGCCTGGCTGAATTATGGCGGCTACACCGGCGGCGGCCGCCTCGTCCACCCCGTCGCGGAACGGAAAAAAGGCGTCGCTGGCCAGCACGGCGCCGCTGGGATCGTGACCCTGCTGCCGGGCCTTGTGGACGGCCAGGAACGACGAGTCCACCCGGCTCATCTGTCCGGCGCCGATCCCGAGGGCGGCTTCGTCCTTCACGAGGATGATGGCGTTGGATTTGATCGAGCCGACGGCGGCCCAGGCGAAGCGCAGATCGTTCCATTGCGCATCGGTGGGGCGGCGGGCCGTGGCCACCTGCCACTTGGACTCGTCCGCGACGTCGCGATAACGGAATCGGTCCTGCACCAGGAATCCGCCTCGCACCCGTTTGTAGTCGAGCGCCGGCTGGTCGTCGGTTCGGGGTAGCTCCACCACGCGCAGGTTCTTCTTTTCCTTGAATACGGCGAGGGCGTCGGCGTCGAATCGCGACGCCACGACGACTTCGACGAACAGCTCGCGCATCGCCTCGGCGGCCGCGCGGTCGACGACGGTATTGAATGCGATCACCGATCCAAACGCCGAGGTGCGGTCCGTCGCCAGCGCGCGCGTGCACGCGTCGGCGGCGTTGCGGCCGAGCGCGATGCCGCACGGCGTCGTGTGCTTGATGATGACGCACGCCGCGCGCGCGTCCTTGCGCTGCCAGGGCGCAACGGCCATCGCGGCCGCATCCACGTCGAGGAGATTGTTGAACGACAGCTCCTTGCCGTGGAGCTGCTGCATGTCGCGGACGCCGGGCTCGTTGGTCACGTACAGTGCGGCGCGCTGGTGCGGGTTCTCGCCGTAGCGGAGCGGCTGTTGCCGCGCGAGCACCAGGCTGAGCGTGGGCGGGAGCGATTCCTGCGAGCGCGAGAGGTAGGCCAGGATCGCGGCGTCGTACGCGGCGGTATGCGCGAACACTTTGGCGGCGAGCGCCTGGCGCTCATTCGCCGCGACGCCACCATCCTTGAGGCGCGTGATAATGGAGGGGTAGTCGTCCGGATCGACGATCACGATCACCGATTGGTGGTTCTTCGCCGCCGAGCGGAGCATCGACGGGCCGCCGATATCGATCTGCTCGATCGCTTGCGCGAGCGTCGTCTCCGGCTTGGCGACCGTCTCCCGAAACGGATAGAGATTGACGGCGACGAGGTCGATTGGCGTGATGCCATGCTGCTGCATCGCCGCCAGGTCGCCGGAGTTATCTCTTCGTGCTAACAGTCCCCTTTGATCGATCGGGATCACCGCGATCCCGTCGCGCTGCAATGCCTCGGCCGTGCCGCCCGTGGAGACGATCTCCCAGCGGAGCTCGACGAGTTGACGGGCGAAATCCACGATGCCGCGTTTGTCTGAAACCGACAGCAGCGCTCTCACCAATCCTCCGCCACAGCCCGCACCATGTCGGCCAAGCTCACCAAGTCCTTCAAGTCCACGACCTCAGCGGGCGAATGCGAATATCTGAGCGGCCACCCCATTGGGACATCCACGACGCCAAAAGACGTAAACGTCGAGCCGTCGTTGCCGCCGTTCGTCGTCCCGATCTGCAGGGCGATGCCGCGGGCGCGGGCGATCTCCGCCAGCGAATCCACGTAGGCGGGCGGCGTGATCGCGGAGTTGTCGAGCGCGCGCGCCACGGCGCCCTGGCCGAGGCGGGTCACGGCGAAGTTCGGCAGCTCGAGCGGCGAGTCGGCCGAGACGAACGTGTCGATCGCGTGGACCCGCCTGGTCGTCGTGCCGAGTTGGCGCGCAGCGGCGTCGGCGCCCTCGAGGCCGATCTCCTCGCGCGTGCTGAAGAGAAAGATGACCGGGTGTTTGAGCTTCGTCCGATCGAGCCGGCGCAGCGCCAGAATCAGCGCCGCGCATCCCATGCGATCGTCGAACGAGCGGCCCGTGGCGCGCGTGCCGGCCAACCGCACGTACTGCTTGGGCATGGTGATCGTCTGGCCGACCTTCACGCCCAGCGACTCCGCGCCCGCGCGCGACGTCGCGCCCACACTGACGCGCAGTGGCGGCGGCGTGCGGCGCGTGAAGCCGGTGTCACGCGGCAAGAAGATGCCGGGGACAGCGGCGGCGCCGGTATGAATCAGCGCCGGCTTCGCCTCGAACAGCGACAGGATGAATCCGCCGCGATTGCGCACGCTGAGCGTGCCGTCGGCATTGATCGTGTCGATGCGAAAGCCGATCTCGTCCAAGTGCGCGACGATGACGACCGGCCCGTCACCTTGTCCGGTGCGCACCCACAGATTGCCGGCGGTGTCGGTCTCCGTGCGGGCCCAGCCGGGCAGCAGACGCTGCACCGTGGCTCGCACTGGCGCTTCCATGCCTGACACGCCGTAGCTCTCAACGAGCTGGGAGAGGACGGACTGAGCTTCGGAGATTCGGCTCGAATCCTGGCCTGCAAGTCTGCACGTCGGCACGACTGCAAGCAGGCATGCAGTTCGTGCCAACGTGCCGACATGCCGACGTGTGCCTGTCATCGGGCCCCGCCAATCCATTTCACCACGTCGGCAACCAACGCATCCACATCCTTGAGCGCCACGGTCTCCACCGTGGTCTCGGTGAACTTGGACGGCACCGTCACCAAACGGGTATCCGCGAACGGCCCCTGCGTATTCACGATCGTCTTGAGACCAGCGGTGTCGGCGTAGAGGCTCTGCACCGTGAAGGCGACCACGACGGTGCCGCGTGCGCGTGGGTGCGTCAGTGCAGCGGCTGCGAGCGCAGCGCATGCGGCGCGGCGGCCGGCATTGGGTGCCGCGAGGAGTCGATCGCCGTAGCGCTGCGGACGTTTGGTGAGTGACACGGGCGTCAGGATCGAGACACCCAGCGCGAGCGCTTCGTCGCGCGAGCCGGCGCCGATATCCACGTAGGCGTTGTCCACGGTAAACGGCGGCTCATCGCGCGTCGGTCGCCCGCGCGTCAGGTGGGTCGAGCGCACCGCGACGACGCCGGGCACGGCGGCCTTCCTGCCGAACAGCGTGACGCGCTGGCCCTCGAGCTGTTGATCGAAGAGCGGCGACAGGCGCAGTCCACCGCCCACCCGTCGCAAGAGGAGGTAACCGTCGTCGGTGATGTTGCCGACAACGTAGCCGATCTCGTCGAGCACGCAGTAGACGAGGCGCCGGGGTGCACCGCGACCGAGCGTCAGCGTGACGTTGCCTATGCGATCCCGTGTGCTCCCCGGCAGAAGGGCGAGCAACGAATCAGTCATGCCTTGTTCGTAGCCGGTTATCGCGGTCATCCCCGAGAAGCGGATTGCGAGACTTTCAGGATTCTGCAGGGCGAGAACGAGCAACAGCAGCTTCACGAAATCCTCCGAGCGAGATCGAGGACAACCTTCGGCAACAGGCGATGCTCCGCTTCCAAAACCCGCGCCGCGAGTGTTTCGGGCGTATCGTCGGGGAGGACAGGCACCCGCTCCTGCGCGATAATTTCGCCGCGGTCGAACGCTTCGTCCACGAAGTGCACCGTCACGCCCGACTCTGTCGCTCCGCTCGCGAGCACCGCTGCATGCACGTGCTGGCCGTACATCCGGGGCCCGCCGAACGCGGGCAGCAGGGCGGGATGGATGTTGATCATGCGGCCGCGAAAACGCGAGACCACGGCGGCCGGCACGAGCTTCAAGTACCCGGCCAGCACGACGAGGTTTGCGTCGCCCAGCGCCGCCAGCAGCTCGGCGGCGTTGGCCGGATCGCGGAGCACCGTGGCGGGCACCCCCGCCGCCCGCGCGCGCGCGAGCGCGCCGGCGTCGGAGCGGTTCGAGATCACGCGCGTGATGCGCGCGAATGGAGAATCCTGAAGGGCATCGAGGAGGACCTGCAGGTTCGTGCCGCCGCCCGACACGAGCACGGCGACACGAACCGGCAGCGCCGTCACTGATTGTTACGACTGCAGCGTACGACCGACTTCGGTTTCGAACCCTGCATGACGCTCAGCGTGAAGGCGCCGGTCGCGTAATGATCGGCGGTGTTCACGACGATTTCGTACTCGCCGCTCTGCGGGAACGTCGCGGTGAGACGGGCATGGCAGTTGCCGCCCGAGTCGTCGTCCTGGAAGTCGCGGCCGCCCGAAATGCCGGGCCCGCGCAGGAACAGATACGAATCGAACCCGTCGGATTCGAGGTCGATGGTGATCGTCTGGCCGGCGCGCCCCTGAATCGACCAGGGCTGCGCGTACGTGCTGTCGCTCGTGAGCAATACGTCGTTGCGACTGAGCTCCCCCTGCTGTGTCTGGCCGACCGCGATCGAGTGCTCGCCGGTGCCGGCACCGCCTCCTGGCGCGCCCGCCCGCTGGCCGCAGGCGGAATTGTCGTCATCGCGCGCCGGACTCGAGCCCGGCGTGATCGAGAGTGAGAAGCGGCCCGTCTGCCGCTGCGGCGTCGACGTCGTGTTCACCAGAACCCGGTAGGGGCCCCGGCTGGGGAACGCGCGGGACACGCGCGCCGCGCAGCCCGGTCCGCCGTCGTCGTTGATGATGGAGTTGTCGAGATCGTCCCCGCGGATGATCAAGACCGGATCGAAGTCGTCCGAGGACAGGTCGATCGTCACCGGGCCCCCCCCCGGCGGGGGGGTGAACTGATAGAACTTGAAGTAGGTGTTGTCGGGATAGAGCGAATCGCTGCTCGAGAGCGAGCCGCTGACCGTCTCGCCCACCCGGACCGTCTGGATCGTCGCGGACTGGGTGGTGGACTGGCTCGTCACGGTGCTCGTCTGCTGCTGCAGCGTCTGCGTGGTCCGGGCGACGTTGTTGAAACGGCAGTTGCCCTTCGAATCGACAGTCGACTCGCCCTCGGTCACGCGCAACGTGAAGCGCCCCGTCTGTCGCTTCGGTTGCGACGCCGTATTCACCACGATGCGGAGCGGATGACGGTCGGTTGCGGTGTACACGACCCGCGCATTGCAGCCGCCCCCGCCGTCATCATTGTCGACGATCTTGTCGCCGCGGCTCCGCGTGAGCAGGAGGTAGGCGTCGAAATCGTCCGATATCAGGTCGATCGTGAACGCCTGATTCACCTTCACCGGCAGAATCCAGCGCTCAAAGTAGGTCGAGTCGCTCGACAGCTGAGGATCGTCGGACGTGAGCGTGCCGGTGATCGTCTGTCCCACGTCGATCATTCCGGCCACGCGACCGAAGCCGCGGCACACGCTATCGCTGGCAGCCGCCGCGTGGCCGTGGGCGACAGACAGCCGGTAGTCGCCGAGCTCCGCCTGCGAGCTGGAATTCGCATAGACGCGATAATTGCCGGTGGACGGCGGCACGAACGTCAGCCGCGCGTTGCAGTTCTCGCCGCCGTCGTCGTTGAGCGCCAGCCGGTTTCCCGACGCATCAGCGAGCACCAGATTCGCGTCGAAGTCGTCCGAGGTCAGGTCGATGTTGACCGTGTCACCCTTGGTGCCGAGGAACCCATACAACTTGTAGTGCGAGCCGTCGGGAAACTTCGCGTCGGCCTTGACGAGGCTGTCTCGAACGGTTTGCCCCACGCGAAGTGTCCGGACCTGCGAGGGAAGGGCCACGGGAGCGGCGGCGGCGGCGGCGGCGGCGAGCGCGGTCAGCAGGGGACCTAAGCGCACAAGAGCTCCTTGGCTGCGAGGAGGGGGCGCGGGGGCGCGGGGGCGCGGGGGCGCGACGGACCTAATTTATGACTTGGCACAGGGCCGCACAATTTCTGCGACCGCTGCGGCCAAATCCGCGACGACGGTCACACCGCTCGCACGCGCTTGTCCCTGATGAAGATTGGCTTCGCCGGTCGCGACCAGAATCGCCTTGCCGCCCAATGCGGCGGCCGGCTGGACGTCCGTGAGCCGATCCCCCACCCACCAGGAGCGCGTGAAGTCGATGTCGAGCGCCTGAGCGGCGTCGCGAAACAGCTTCAGTCCCGGCTTGCGACACTCGCACGGACCCGTGAAGCGCGGGTGATGCGGGCAGAAGTAGGCGCCGTCCAAGCGTGCGCCGTGCGCGGCGAGCAGCTCGCCGAGCCGCCGTTGTACCGCTGCATAGTCCGCGACGGCATAGAGGCCGCGCGCGATTCCCGATTGGTTACTCACCGTAATCGTGAGAAACCCGTGGTCGTTGAGCTGTTTGATCGCCTGCGCCGCTCCAGGGAGCAGCTTGACCTTGCCGGGCTCGTGCACATAGCCGGAGTCCTCGATGATCGTCCCGTCGCGATCGAGAAAGACCGCGGGACTAGCCACGCAGCGCCGCGATCACTGTCTCGACTTGCTCCGGGAAAATCGTCCGCGCATCCAGCAACACTCGGCTCCCCGCCACGCGCGCGATGATCGGGGGATCGTGCGAGCGCAGCTGCGTGACATAGGTGTCAGGTGCCGGGTGTCTGATGCCCACGAGCCACGTCTTCAGCTTCGCTCCGGGGAACGATCCACCCCCGACTTCCGAATCACCTTCGACGAGCTCGGCCTTGTCACCTACGCCTTGCAGAACCGCAGTCGCACGCCTCTTGACGCTGTCGGAATCCTCCGTGAGCATCCGCAGCACCGGGATTTCTCGGCGCGCCGTCGTGTGATCGCGGTACAGCGCCAGCGTCGCTTCGAGGGCTGCCAGCGTCAACTTGTCGGCGCGCACCGCGCGCGCTATGGGGTCGGCGCGGCAGGCCGCGATCGCCTTCTCCGTACCCACGAGGATGCCGGCCTGCGGTCCCCCCAGCAGCTTGTCGCCGCTGAAGACGACCAGATCGGCGCCCGCGGCCACCCCTTCGGGAACGGTCGGCTCCCCGCTGAGACCCCAGGCGGAGAGGTTGATCAACAGCCCGCTGCCGAGGTCGTAGACGCAAGAGAGCCCGTGCCCGTGCGCCATTTCCGCGAGCTCGACGACGGCGACATCGGCGGTAAAGCCTGTCACCTGAAAGTTTGAGCGGTGGACCTTGAGGAGGATCTTGGAGTCGGGAGTCAGGGCGCGTTCGTAGTCAGCGGGGTGCGTGCGATTGGTTGTCCCCACTTCCACCAGCTTCGCACCTGACCGAGCCATGATATCCGGAATGCGGAACGACCCGCCGATCTCGACCAGCTCGCCCCGCGACACGACCGCCTCGCCACCACGCGCGAGCGCGCTGAGCGCGAGGAGCAGCGCACCCGCCGCGTTATTGACCACCAGCGCATCCGCGGCCCCGGTCAGCTCGACCAGCAGGTCCCGGCAATGGGCGTGTCGCGAGCCCCGCGTGCCGCGACCCAAATCGTACTCGAGCGCGGCGTACCCTCGCGCGACGCGCGTCATGGAAGCAATCGCGGCCTCCGCGAGCGGCGCGCGGCCGAGGTTCGTGTGCAGCACGACGCCGGTCGCGTTGATCACCGGTGCGAGCGACGGTTCGGCCAACCGCAGCGCCGCGGCCCGCACCGCGGCATCCCATCCTTCCGGGGGCATCGCGCCGCCGCTCGCGCGTGCCGCCTCGACAGCCAGGCGCGCCGCTTTCACGACGAGCGCGCGCGGATGGTCTGAGAGCAGCGCCGCTACGCCTGGACCCGCCAGGAGCGCGTCGATGGATGGGAGCTGTCGTCTGAGATCTGTCATGGGCGCGTGGGGCGTGGTGCGCGGTGCGCGGTATCGGCAGGCGTGCGTGGTGCCCGGCGCGTGGTGTCGACCGGCACAGGCTTCGGCACGGTGAAGCCGACATCACCATGGCCTTTCTTGCCGAGCAAGTTCGTCGCGCCAGCGATGACCACGATGTAACGCGTCTCCGGCTTCAGCGGGTGCGCCAGCCGAATGATGATCTTATCCGACGGAATGGGGCGCTGCGCGAGCAGCCGGCGCACGAGCGCCGTGTCCACCGGTTGCCGCGGCTGCGCCCGAGCGGCGGCGCGCCTCGGGCCACGACTCGGCGGCTCGGGCGGCACAGTCGGGTGGATCTTGGGCGCCGCCGCCGTGTCGTGCTTGATCGCCGCCGCGCCTGCCGATTCCGCCTTCTGTTGCATGGTCTTCGTGAGCGAATCGTACTGCTGTTGCGTGAGCACCTGAGCGACCGCAACCGGCGTCGAGTCGGGGAGTTGCACCACCTTCACCTGCGTCGTGTCGAGCGGCGTCGTCGGGGCGAGCGCCTGGCTGAACTCGGTGCGGACCGTGATCGAATCGACGAACGTCGCGGCCCGCGGCCGCGGCGGTACGGTGTCGTGCGGGAACGCGAAGAGCGCGACGTTACTGCTCGAGTCGAGCGTCACCAGCGTCGAGTCGTAGGCTTCGCGCGGGCTGCGGCGCCGATCGCCGTTGTCGTCCGACGTCGCGTACACGATGTAGTGCCCCGGCGCGAGGTTCTGGAGGTTGAACTGGCCGCCCGAATCCGCCAGGGTCAAGTACCCGACGCTGTCGGGCAACGGCACGGCCTCGATCAGCGCGCGCACCATGATCGTTTGCTCGATCCACTTGAGCGCGATGCCGCCGATGCGGGCGTGCCCGATCGCGGGGCCCGTCGTGAACAACACGGTTTTTGCCGAGTCGCTCCGGTTGCGCCGCAGGTCCGTAAAGCCGGGCAGAATCTCGAGCCGGTAGACGCGCCGCTTCCAGCCTTCTTTGGGTTTGACCGTAACGCTGCTGCGGTGCCAGCTCACGTTCACCGGGCCCGCGACCGGTGACAGCAGCACCTGCTTCGCCAGCCCGCCGGTGGCGCCCCCCCCGCCGCCTCCCCCGCCCCCCCCGCCTCCCCCGCCGGAAGCCATCTCCTCAACCGTCTCGTCGAACTGGATCACCGCGTCGCCGTGGAAGTTGGGAACGACGGCACCCGATTCGGGCTGCACGTGCACGATGTGCGGCGGCGCGCTGTCGGGCGGGCCGCCGGGCGGGGTGCCGATACTCGCGCAGCCGCCCGAGGCTTCCCAGGCGGCCGCGAGCAGCGCGACTAGGAGCAGCCCAGTGACTTGAGCTTGCCGGCCAGGACGTCGCGCTGATCGCGCCATGCTTTTTCCTTTTCGCGCTCCTTGGCCACGATCTCCTGCGGCGCGCGGGAGACGAAGCTCTCGTTCGTGAGCCGTGCGGCGAGACTCGTAAGCTGCTTGTCGATGCGCTCGAATTCCTCGGTCAACCGGCGACATTCGTGCTTCAGATCGACGACGCCCTCCAGTGCGACGACCACTTCGCTGCCATCGCCGAAGACGGCGTGCGCGCCCACGCCGTGCGGCACGCCGTCGAGCCAGAGGCTCTCGAGCTGCGCGAGGCGGACGATCGTATCGCGCTCGCCGTCGAATGTCGCGGCCTTGTCGTTGCCGCGCGCCACGATCGTCGCTCTGAGTTTGGTCTTCGGCGCCACGCGATACTCGGCGCGGATCGAGCGAATATGCTCGATCGCCGTCTTCACGCGCCCGAATTCCTGGTCGGCGCGCGGATCCTCGAGCTCGGGCTTGGGAGCCGGCCACTGCGCGACCGCGAGCAGCTCGTTGGTCTTACGGCCGGGGAGCTTTTGCCACAGCTCCTCGGTGATGAACGGCACGACGGGGTGCAAGAGTCGCAGCGCGGCATCGAGGCAGTAGGCCAGCACGGCCTGGGGCGTCTGTGCCTGCGTTCCCGTCATCCGCGGTTTCACCGCCTCGACATACCAGTCCGCCAGCTCATTCCAGACGAACTCGAAGCAGCGCTTCGCCGCTTCATCGAGTCGGAACTGCTCGAGGGAGGCCGTGGCCTCCCGGATCGTCGCCTGCGCGCGCGACAGGATCCAGCGGTCGGCGAGGGTGAGGGTGCGGCGATCGATCGCGTCGAGCGCGGGGACGCTCTTGGGAAGTTGTCCCAGCACGAACTGGCCGATGTTCCATAGCTTGTTCGCGAAGTTGCGGCCAGCCGCGAACGTCGTGTCGAGATCGTCAGGATCGAGCATCAGATCCTGGCCGAGCGCGGTGTTCGCAATGCATGTCCAGCGCAGCGCGTCGGCGCCGAATTTTTCCACCACCACGAGCGGATCGATCCCGTTGCCGAGCGACTTCGACATCTTGCGATGCTTCGTGTCGCGCACGATGCCGTGCAAGTACACCGTTGTGAACGGCTTCTTCCCCATGAACTTGTAGCCCGACATCAGCATGCGGGCGACCCAGAAAAACAGGATGTCCGGCCCGGTCACGAGGGTATGGCCCGGGTAGAAGCGCTTGAGATCCGGCGTCTCGTCGGGCCACCCGAATGTCGCAAACGGCCACAGCCAGGACGAGAACCAGGTGTCGAGCACGTCGGGATCCTGTTCGACCTTCGCGCCACATTTGGGGCACGACTTCGGATCCTTGCGATCGGCCCATTGGTGACCGTTCGCGCACGTGAATACGGGAATGCGATGCCCCCACCACAGCTGCCGCGAGATGTTCCAGTCCCGGATGTTGTTCATCCAGTTCTCGAACGTCGCGTTCCAGCGCTCCGGGACGATGTGGAACTCGCGCGCCGCGTAGCCGCCCATCACCGTCTCCGCGAGCGGTTTCATCTTCACGAACCACTGGTCCGACAGCCGCGGCTCGACGACGGTGTCGCACCGATAACAGCGCCGCACCGAATGCTGATGCTGCTCGACTTTCACGAGCAGCCCCTCCTTCTCGAGCTGCTTGACGATCTTTTTCCGAGCATCGAAACGGTCTAGGCCCTGCAGGTCCGCAGGTACCCGTCCCCCGTCCCCCGTCCCCGCCATTTTCGCGTCCTCGGTCATGATCAGCGGCTTCTCTTCTTTCGGCCACGTGCGATTCGCGATCTCGAAGTCGTTGGCGTCATGCGCCGGCGTCACTTTGAGCAGACCGGTGCCGAAGCCTTGTTCCACCGCTTCGTCCGTGGCGATCGGAATCACCACTCCCGACAGCGGAATCTTCACACGCTTCCCCTCGAGTGCGGCGTAGCGCTTGTCCTTCGGATTGAAGACGAGCCCGATATCGCCGAACATCGTTTCGGGCCGCGTCGTCGCGACCGTGACGAACCCGGACCCATCCTCGAACGGATACTTGATGTGATAGAGATTGCCCTGCGTCTCGTGGTGCTCGGCCTCTTCATCCGACAGGGCAGTCAGGCAGTGCGGGCACCAGTGGATCACGCGATGGCCCCGATAGATCAGCCCCTCGTCCCACAGGCGCACGAACACTTCGCGCACGGCGGCCGAGTACTTCTCGTCCAGCGTGAAGCGCAGGCGCGACCAGTCGCACGAGCTGCCGATCACCTTGAGCTGCTCGAGAATCGTGTTCCCGGTCTTCTTCACGAACTCCCACACGCAGCGGACGAACGCCTCGCGGCCCACGTCGAAACGGGTCTTGCCCTCCTTGGCGAGGCGCTTCTCGACCACGTTTTGCGTCGCGATGCCGGCATGGTCGGTCCCGGGCAGCCACTCGGCCGCCCGGCCGCGCATCCGCTCGAAGCGGATCAGCACGTCCTGGATGATGTTGTTCAGGGCGTGGCCGACGTGCAGCACGTCGGTGACGTTGGGTGGAGGGATGACGATGACGTACGGCTCGCCATCGGACCGCGGCTGGAACACGCCGGCCTCGAGCCAGCGCTTGTAGATCCCAGGTTCTACGGGCCGCGGATCGTATGCCATTCCTTAATATAGAAGCGGTCACTAGAATATCGTCCAATGACGCTTCCCCAATCGCAGGCATCCGATGAGACACTGCCACCCGGCCGCGTCGTCCGCTGGATCTTCATCGCGGGCATAATTCTGTTTTCGGTGGGACTCTACTTCCGGTACGGGTTGCGCACTGCGCCGATGGGCAATGCGCCGGCCGCCGGCGAAACGACTACCGCTACTCCATAGAGATGCCCCCTTCCGAGATTCAGGTCGTCCTGCCGGACGGGAGCAAGAAAACCCTGCCGGCGGGCGCGACGGGCGCGGACTTGGCCAAAGCCATCGGACCCGGCCTGGCGAAGGCCGCGCTCGCTATTCGTGTCAACGGCGATGTGCGCGACTTGCAGCGCCCGCTCCCCGATGGCATGAAAGTCTCCATCCTGACGGACAAGGACCCGCAGGCGCTCGATGTGCTGCGGCACTCCTCGGCGCACGTCCTGGCGACTGCGGTCCGCCAGCTCTTTCCCAAGGCGCAGATCGGCTTCGGCCCCCCGATCGACGACGGCTTTTACTACGACTTTGATATTGGCCGGCCGTTCACGCCCGAGGATCTCGAGGCTATCGAGAAGAAGATGGCCGAGGTCACGAAGCAGGACTATCCGTTCGTGCGCGAAGAAGTGTCACGCGCGGAAGCCAAGAAGCGGTTTGTCGACGACCCGTTGAAACTCGAGAGAATAGATGATTTGAAGGAAGGTGAAGTGATCTCGGTGTACACGGACGGGCCGTTCGTCGATCTGTGTCGCGGGCCGCACGTGCCGAGTACGGGGCGGATCAAGCACTTCAAGCTGCTGCACGCCGCGGGCGCGTATTGGCGCGGCGATGAGCGGCGGCAGATGCTGCAGCGCATCTACGGGACGGCGTGGTTCAGCAAGGACGATCTCGAGGCCTACGTTCGCCGGCTCGAAGAGGCGCGCAAGCGCGATCACCGCATCATCGGGAAGCAGCTCGATCTGTATTCGATTCAGGAGGACGTCGGGCCGGGGCTGATTCTCTGGCATCCCAACGGCGCGATTCTGAACTTCGAGCTGCGGCGCTTCATCGAGGACATCATCCTGCAGCGCGGCTACCAGCTCGTGTACACACCCCACGTGACCCGCGAGCAGCTGTTCCTGCGCTCGGGCCACCTGCCGCTCTACGCCGCGAACCAGTTCCCGGCGATGGCGGCGGGGGAGGGCGAGTCGGAGGAAGTGCACTATCGGGTGAAGCCGATGAACTGCCCCATGCACATCCTCGTGTACGCGAGCCAGCAGCGCAGCTATCGCGACCTGCCGATTCGCCTCGCCGAGATCGCGAACGTGTATCGCAATGAGCGCTCGGGGACGCTGCACGGCATGCTGCGCGTGCGCGGGCTGTCGATGGACGACGCGCACATCTTCCTGCGCGAAGATCAGATCGAGCAGGAGATCTTCGAGCTGCTCGACATCGTCGAGCTGGTCATGGGCAAGACGTTTGGACTGCAATACCGGCTCGATCTGGCGACGCGACCCGACAAGAAGCTGGGCGACGATCGCATGTGGGATGTCGCTGAAAAGGCGCTGGAAGGCGCATTGCGGCGCCGCAAGTTGACGTATCGGGTCGATGTCGGTGGTGGCGCGTTCTACGGTCCCAAGATCGACATCAAGTTCAACGACGCGATCGGCCGAGAGTGGCAGGGCGCGACGATCCAGCTCGACTACGAGCTGCCGGAGCGGTTCAAGCTCGAGTACACGGGCGCCGACAACAAGCCGCACCGCACGATCATGATGCACCGTGCGATCTTCGGCACGATCGAGCGGTTCACGGGCTTTTTGATCGAGCACTTCGCGGGGGCGTTCCCGCTCTGGCTGTCGCCCACGCAGGTGCGCGTGCTCCCGATCGCGGACGCGCAGCTCGATGCGGCGCGCGCGGTGCACGAGACATTGCGCACGGCTGGGATCCGTTCACATCTGGACGAGCGGTCGGAGACGCTGAACTACAAGATTCGCGATGCCGAGACGCACAAGATTCCCTACATGGCGGTGGTGGGGCAGCGGGAGGCAGAGGCTAAGTCCGTGGCGGTGCGCGGCCGAGGCGCAGGGAACAAGCAGGTGGTCATGCCGATTACGGAGTTTGTGGAGAAGCTCAAAGAAGAGGTACACAGTAGGAGTCTCAAGCCGTTAATTTGATCGTTGGGGTTCACAGGCTAAAGCCTGTGCTCGGCCAACATTGCCCTTAAGGGCAATGCAGTGCCGAGCGCACCCTTCAGGGTGTCGACAAAAAACGAGAAGCGATGACTGACTCTACCATTCCAGTAATTCTCTCAGCTTGCCGGACGCCGATTGGGAAATACCTCGGCGGCCTCGCGGCGCTGCCGGGGCCGCGCCTGGGTTCGCTCGTGATTCGCGAAGCGATGGTTCGCGCCGGCATCCCCGACACCGCGGTCGACGAAGTCATCATGGGCAACGTGCTCCAGGGCGGTGAAGGGCAGGCGCCCGCGCGCCAGGCGGCGATTCACGCCGGGCTGCCCGGCACGATCCCCGCGATGACGATCAACAAGGTCTGCGGCTCCGGGCTCAAGGCGGTGATGCTCGCGGCGCAGGCGATCAAGGCGGGCGACGAACAGTGCCTCGTCGCCGGCGGGTTCGAGTCGATGTCGAACGCGCCGCACTACGTCTACGGCATGCGCGGCGGGATCAAAGCGGGCAACGCGCAGCTCGTGGACGGCATGATTCACGACGGGCTGTGGGATTCGTTCTCCAACACGCACATGGGGAACCTCGCCGAATACACGGCAAAAAAGGCAGGAGTCGGGCGTCAGGAGCAGGATGAGTTCGCGCTGCGCAGCCACCAAAAAGCTGTGAAAGCAATGGAGTCTTGCTCCTTCAAAGCTGAGATCGTTCCGGTCAACAAAGTGGAGAAGGACGAGGGCCCGCGCGCCGATACGTCCCTCGAAAAGCTCGCCGCGCTCAAGCCGTCGTTCGAGAAGGACGGCACCGTGACGCCCGGCAATGCGCCGGGACTGAACGATGGCGCCAGCGCGCTCGTGGTGGCGTCGCTCGCATTCGCCAAGTCCCACGGCGTGAAGCCGATCGCGAGAATCACCGGCTATGCGACCGGCGGCGGCGAGCCCAAGGACTTGTTCTTCGCGCCGATCGTCGCGGTGCAGAACCTCATGAAAAAGACCGGCGCCAAGATTTCCGACTACGATCTCATCGAAGCGAATGAAGCGTTCGCGGTGCAGGCGCTCGCCGACGGCAAGGCACTCGGCTGGGATTGGGCGCGCGTGAACGTCCACGGTGGCGCAATTGCGCTTGGACATCCCATCGGCGCTTCTGGCGCGCGCGTGCTCACCACACTCTTGTACGCGCTGAAGCAGTATGCAAAACGAACCGGTCTCGCCACACTCTGTTTGGGTGGCGGTAACGCGGTGGCTCTATCAGTGGAGATGATCTCATGACCGATGTTGCGTTGGGCGATCTCATGACCGATGTTGCGTTGGGCGTGCGGCGCGCGGCGTTGGGTGTGCGAGTTCTCGCGGTGGTACTGGGCGCCGTGCTTGTCGCGCTCGCTGCTCAGGTGGCTGTTCCTCTACCTGGAACCCCTGTACCCATGACATTGCAGCCGATGGCGGTGCTGCTCGTCGGCGGCCTGCTCGGCGCCCGCCTCGGTGCGCTCAGCATGATCCTCTATTTGGCGATGGGCGCGGCTGGTCTGCCGGTCTTCACGCCGACGGTGCCGCTGGTTGGCGTCGCGCGGTTGTTTGGGCCGACGGGAGGGTACTTGCTGGCCTATCCGGTGGCCGCGTGGGCTGTTGGTACCGTTGTGCGCGAAGGATCGAGCGTGTGGCGTGTCGCGTGCGGCGTTCTGGCGGGACTGGT
>WNGI01000626.1_pt1 | contig 27019 bp, 19 predicted proteins | sample 5400621 | NCBI WGS metagenome assembly WNGI01 (sample SAMN13153374, study PRJNA577476) | soil metagenome | isolation source: 20 cm soil or saprolite under Garry oak tree replicate 1 | place: USA:California | collected 2016-06-15 | reverse complement strand
ACCGCTTGCAGCTCGTTGAGGCGCGGATAGCCCGTTGCGGGATCGCGCGCCGCCTGCAGCGTCCACACCACGTCGCGCGCGGTCGTCGGCGTGCCGTCGTGCCAGCGGACGTCGGTGCGGAGGCGGAACGTGAGCCTGCGACCATCCGTTGACCAGCTCCAGCTCCGCGCGAGGTACGGCCGGGGCACGAGCGTCGAGTCGTAGCGCGCCAGGGTGGTAAGGAGCACGTAGCGCTGCACCTGCCGCGCGAGCGGATGAATGGTCAGCAGCGGATTGATGCTCTGCAGATCGGCGCCGGACGCAAACAGCACGGTCGTGCCGCGGCGCGCGGCGTCGCCGCACGCGGCGCTAACCAGTAGCGCCAGGGCCAAACTCGCGGGAATAGTCACGCGTGGCACGCAAGGATTCTAGCGGCACGGGATGACTGGCGCGAGATTCCCGGCGATGCTCGCCAGGCTAGGACATCGTCTGCTCGCCGGCATAGCCGTCGTGCTCGGCGTCGTCACCCTTACCTTCGCCTTGTTGCACCTCGCACCCGGCGATCCTATCGACATAATGCTGGGCCCCAGCGCGACGGCCGGCCAGGTCGCGGCACAGCGCCACACGCTGGGACTCGACCGCCCGGTGCCGACGCAGTTCGCGAGTTGGCTAGGTCGTTTCGTGCGGGGCGACTGGGGCACCAGCATCGCGAAGGGCCGACCGGTGCGCGCCATCCTGGGCGACGCGTGGCCGGCTACCGTACGGCTCGTCGTGCTGTCGCTGATCCTGAGCTATCTCATCGGTCTCGGCATCGGCGGCGTGCAGGCGGCGCGTAGCGGAACGCGGACCGACACGGCGCTCTCGGTGATTACCGTGACGCTGTTCGCGATTCCGGGTTATTGGCTGGGTCTCATGCTGATCCTGGTCTTCACGTACTGGACCCAGGCACTCCCGGCGTTCGGCGCGGCGGGGCTCGACTCCGACTATCTGCGCGGTGGGAGCTGGTTGCTGGATCAGCTGCGCCATCTCGCGCTGCCGCTCACCGCGTTGACGCTGATCGGCCTCGGCGGTGCCGCGCGCTTCGTCCGCGGTGCGATGCTCGAGACGCTCAGCCAACCCTTCATCACGACCGCGCGCGCCAAGGGTCTGACAACGCGTCGCGTCGTGGGACGGCACGCACTCCGCCACGCGCTCACGCCGGTTGTGACGCTGCTCGGTCTCTCGTTGCCCACTTTGTTTTCGGGCGCTGTGTTCGTCGAAGCGGTGTTCGCCTGGCCGGGCGTCGGCCGCGTGCTCGTGGAAGCAGTGCAAGCCCGCGATTACCCTGTCGTCATGGCGGCGACGGCGATCAGCGCCGCACTCGTGGTCGCGGGCAACATGCTCGCAGACATCCTGGCCACCTGGGTCGATCCGCGCCTTCGGCACCACGCATGAAACGACTGCTGCGGGACCGTCGCGCCGCGTTTGGTTGCTCCGTGCTGCTCATCGTAGTGCTCTGCGCCATTGCGGCGCCGCTCGTAACCAACGGCGACCCCATGTCGCAACGGGACATCGTCGTCACGCGGTTCGTCCCGCCGCTCTCATCCGACCCCCATGGTGTATTTCATCCGATCGGCACCGACCGCTTTGGGCGCGACGTGTGGACCCGGCTGGTCTACGGTGCACGCATCTCGATGGGGATCGGGATGTTGGCGGTCCTCGTATCGCTCGCGGTCGGGATCGTGGTCGGCGCGGTGGCGGGTTACTGGCGCGGTCCGGTCTCGCTCGCGTTGCTCGGACTCACCGACTTCGCGCTGGCGGTGCCGCGCGTCGTCTTGCTCCTGCTGCTCGCCGCCCTATGGCAGCCGAGTACCGTCCTCGTGATCGCGGTGCTGGGACTGACCGGCTGGATGGGGATCGCCCGGCTGGTGCACAGCGAAGTGCGGTCGCTCGCGGCGCGGCCGTTTGTCGAAGGCGCCGTCGCCGTGGGAGCGCGCCGGCTGCGCGTCCTGGCCCGACACATTCTACCCAACGCCCTGACCCCCGTGATCGTCGCGGCCGCGCTCGGCGTCGGCAATGCGATCACACTCGAAGCGGGTCTCTCCTACTTGGGCCTCGGCGTCCAACCACCGACACCGTCGTGGGGCAACATGATGGAGTCGGGACGCGATGTGCTGGTGAATGCCCCGTGGGTCGCGACCGCACCTGGCGTCGCCCTGGTGCTCGTGGTCGTCGCGTGCACGCTGCTGGGAGACGCGGTGCGCGACGTGCTAGACCCGACGACTCGCCACTCGTAACAACGTTGGCTCATCGATCTCGTGCGCTCCCTCGAACGAGATCAACTCGTAATCAATGCCGTGCTCGCGCAGCCGCGTCTCGTTCTCGGCCACGATCTTCGGCGTGAAGAACTGATCGCGCGTGCCGTACACGAGCGTGAGATCGCGCACGCGCAGGCGCTTCAGGTCCAGGTCAGGCGGCACCTCACCACCCCATAGGATCAGCCGATCCAGCCGCGATGAGCCGCGGGCGGCCCAGCGGCAGACCGTGGCGGTGCCTTGCGAGAATCCGAGCGCGGTGACCTGGGCCGTCGCCGGCGTGACGGCGCGATAGACCGCGTCGAGATACCCCACGTAATCGTCGATCTCATGCAACCGGTCTTCGCGCGTCATCCAGCTCGCGCCGACGCGACGCTCCCCCGGACTGTCGGTCAGATAAAAGCGGGACAGCGCCTCGGGGGCCACGATGCACCGCGACTCCGCTTCGAGCGCGCGAAAGCGCTCGAGAAACCGCGCCGCGAGCTGCCCGTAGCCGTGACACACGAACCAGATCTCGGCGGCATGCTCCGGCGGTCCAAGCGTGAAGTACCGCGCGGTGCGCGCCGTCGAAAGCGTATGCTCGCGCATCAGGTCACCATGATCGAGACGATCTCGTGCGGTTCCGCGACGAAGCGCACGACGTTGCCACGCTGCTCGAGCACGATGGCCACCGCCTCGCGCTCGTCGGCGCGGACGCGGTGCGCGGTCTTGACGCCTTGTCCAAACCGCCAGGCGCCTGCCGCTTTGCGATTCGTCGCATTGTAGCAGCGCAGCACCATCGGCGAGCCCACCTGCGCGGGTTTCAGCGACGAGAAGACGAGACCGGCACCCTCGAGCTTGATGTCGAGCGGAGCCAGCGTCAGTGCCGTCGCGTCGCGCAGCCAGAGCGGATGCAACGGCAGAAACGCCTCCTCCCATAGTTGCGCCACGACGTCACCGCGCTCGAGGTCGGCCGCGCTGATCGGCGCGAGCGCAAGATCGATCCGGCTCACGCCCAGGCACTGCGCGGCCGGGATCGCGGTGGGCCAGGCGGCATGACCAGGACGCGCCGGCAGGCGCCCGAGCGACAGGTCGCCGATGGCGCGCAACAACGTGACGAGCAAATCGCCCGCTGTCGTCCATTCATATTCGAAGAATGCCGGCGCCAGGACCGCGAGGCCGCGCGCGCCCCGCGCGGCGGCAACGAAGCGCTGGGCGGGCGCCGCCCGCACGGGTGTCTCACGAGGATAGGCAGCGGGATCGACCGTCACCGCCGATCGCTCGACGGCCCCGAACGCCGTACCGGCGGCAATCGGCACGCCGGCCAGGCCTGTGGCGCAGCGCGCGCGCAGGCGGTGATAACGGTTGCGATTGTCGATGTCGAATGTGACACGCACGATCGGACTGTCGGCAAACAGTTGAATGACGAGCCGGACGTCGATCCCCCGCACCAACTCCCAGCGAGCTTCCTGCGCCGCCACCAACGGACCCGCGGCGAGACGGCGGACGGCGATGCGCCCGCGGCTCTGCGTCACGCGCTTGCGCGCCGGGGGACAGTAGGTGTACGCGTCTCCGGCATCTCCCGCATCCTCGAGGTGCAGCACGTCGCCGTAGCGCTCGTTGTGACGCTTGTCGAGGATCGTGAGTGCACCGCTCGGTTCGAGCGTCACTTCCACGAACCGATTGACGACCGCACGGCCGCGCACGCGCGCCTCGTCGGTACGAGAGACTGACGCGGGGCTGCCGACAGTCAGCGCGGCGAGACCGAGGCCCTGCACCACCGGGGCGCGGAACGCCAGGCGCACCTGGTCGACTTCATCCTGATCGGGATAATGCCGCATCGCGTCGCGGCGCTCTTGATGCGGCCGGACCGCGAGGACTTGCACCGGTACGGCTTTTCCATCCGCGCCGTGGAGCGCGAACGGCTTATATCCGGTGCCCTGCCGCGGCAATCGTCCCGGCGCGGGAGGACCCACCAAAACATCGCTCCGAAAGAACGTCACATCGGCGACCGTCACGCCACCGCGTGGCCGCGGGGCGGGATTCCAGAGCACAAGCGCAGGTTCGGACCCATTCGCGCGTTCACGGGCGACGTCGGGGTCGTAACCCGCAAGACTGTGGAGGGCGCCGCGGGTCAACTCCGCGGCATACGCGGCGACCTGGATGAGCCGGTGGTCCGCGGCACTCGCGACGGCGTCAGCGGTCGTTCCCGCGATCGTGTCGTGGAACTGCGTTCGCACCAACGTGCGCCAGGCCGTTTCCAGAATTGGCCGGCGGTCGCGAGTGCCGGCCGACGCGTATCGCGCGAGCGCGACCAACGGCTCCGCCACACGCTCGAGCCACAGCTCGACCTGTCCGTGGCGACGTTTGAGCGGTGCGCGCGTGCCGTGTACGCCCTGCAAGGTCCAGGTGTAGCCGTACGACCAGCGGAGCTCACCCGCAATCGGTTTGGCAGCGGCGCTCTCCGCGCCCTGAAAGAATTCGTCCAGGCGCGAAACGCGAAACGCGCTCTCCGGCTCGAGCTCGGCCAGCAGGTCGCGCAGGCGGGGCAACGTCGGATGCGGTGCGTGATGATCGGCGCCCACGAACACCGGGATGTGCTTGCCGGCCGCGCGCTGCGTGAGCGTGGCGCGCACCTGCGCCCAGACGTCGGGCAGCCGCGCCCCGGCACCAGGCAGCGCAGCGCCGATTTCGTATCCCTCCGGTGGGTGATGCCAGAGCAGGATTTCGCGGCTTGCTCCGGCCGCGCCGCGCCACCGATAGAGATCCTGCTCCTGCCCGGGCTCGCCGCCCAGTCCTCGCCACACCACGGCGTATTTCATGCCGAACTCGCGGGCGAGCAGCGGTAGCGCGGCGGGGTGACCGAATGCATCGGGCGAGTACATGACGTCGAGCCGTCCACCGAGCCGCTCCGCGTCGGCCGCGCCGAGCAACAGGTTGCGGATCAGCGACTCGCCGGAGGGAATCAGCTCGTCAGCCAGCACGTACCAGGGACCGACCTGGAGCCGGCCCGTCTTCACCAGTGCCTTGACGTCGTTCTCGCGCTCGGGGCGCACGCGCAGATAATCCTCGACGAGTACGGTCTGCCCATCGAGGAGGAACGTCCGGCAGGCCGTATCGCCCTGGAGCCGCTCGATCAGCTCATCGAACATCGCGACGAGGCGTGCGTGAAACGCCGCACGCGGCAGGAACCACTCGCGGTCCCAGTGCGTGTGCGGGATGAGATGAAAGATGTAGGCCGTCACGGATGCAGCTGCGAAATCTCCGCAGTGCTGGAGAGGTGGACGTGCGCGACGCGCCGGCCGCGCGCGAGCAGCGCCCGCACGTCACCCCGCGCCTGCGCGCGTTGCAGCTGACCGAACGTCCAGCCCATCTCCGGAATCTGAAGGTCTTCCCTGGTGTCGACGGAGACGACGAGAAACAACCCGCTCGGGGGACCGCCCTTGTGCAGCTGTCCGGTCGAATGGAGATAGCGCGGGCCGATCCCCAGCGTCGTGGCGCAACCCAATGTCTTGCCCCAGGCCGCGCGCACCTGCTGCAATGTCTCAGACACTGCCGACGTGGGCGGGACGTATGCGAGCAGCGCGAAATAATCGCGGGGGCGATAGGCAGCGCGTAATTGCATCAGCGACATCGTGGGCAGGGGCGCCCCTACACCCCCACCGTCACCCGTGCCTGTGAGCTCCGCACGCGCCAGTCGCTTGGCCTCCTCCACATCCGGCTGATCGAACGCGTTCACGCCCAGGCGTTCGCACAGCGCAGCGGTCGCGTATTCCCACCGCAGGAACTCGGCGCCCAGACCGAGCGGATCCGCCGAAAAGCTGCCGGTGCCGGCGGTTTGCGAGTCGGGCAACGCGCCGCCGGAGGCGTCGTGTACTACAGGAATCACTCCGCGTCCATCCTTGCCGGAGCTCTCGGCGATCAGCTGCTCGATCCAGTAGGCGAGTGCCGCCACCGATCGCGGAGGATTCACGCACAACTTGTCGCGGCCCGCCAGCGCGCGATCGGCGATGGCGGTGCCCAGGGCGCGCGCGGCCGCGATGTCCACGCGGCGGGTCCGTTCGAGCAGCGTGCGACCGTCCAGGCCCGCGAGTGCCGCGGGGACCATCCCGATCGCCGTCAGCGCGGAGTAGCGGCCACCCACGTCCGGTGGATGTGGAATGACCGCGCGGAAGCCGCGCGCGCGTGCGAGCTGGTCCAGCGGACTCCCCGTCTCGGTGATCGCGATGAATTGCTCCGGACGCGCGAACCCCAGGAAGTAGTGACAGAACGCGAGTGTTTCGACGGTGTTGCCGGATTTGCTCGAAATGACGAAGAGCGTGCGACTGATGTCTGCGGGACTCCCGGCGGCGCGGACCGCCTCCGGATTGGTGCTGTCCAGGACGTGCAGATCGCGCGCGCCAAACGTCTGCGCGAGCACATCGGCGACGAGGCTCGATCCACCCATCCCGCAGACGAGCGTGCGTGTCAGGCCCTCCGCCCGAACGGCAGCGGCTAGCGCGACGTGCTCGTCCCACTGCGCGAGCGATTCTTCCGGCGCGCGCATCCATCCGAGCAGATTCATTGGCGGGCAAACATAATGCGGATAACTTAGGCGCGGAGTGTCCCCCAACGTGCTGCCGCTGAGCCGCCGCGCTCGCGTGCTGGTCACGATCGCCCTCGTGTCACTCGTGGCGATGGTGCTCCTCTACGCATTTCCCGCCGGCGGCCGGCCCCTCAGGCACATCGTCGCCGACGTCTCCTGGACCTGGTCGGCTGCGTTCGCGACATACTGTTGCTTTGCCGCCGCCCGGCGTATGACGACGAGCCAGCAGCAGCGCGCCTGGCGTTGGATCGGCGCGGGCTGCGCGTCATTCCTGTCCGGCCAACTCATTTGGATGGCGTACGAGCTGACGCGCGGTGCCGCGCCGCCCTACCCCTCGCTCGCCGACATCGGTTTTCTCGGCCTGTACGCGTGCTTTCTCGTCGGGCTCATGACCCTGGTCCGCGGGCAGCCGGCGCGCCCCGCCGATCCCGAGCTCGTGCTCGACACGATTCTCGTGACGTTCACGGTCGGCGCGCTGACGTACGAGTATCTGCTCGAGCCCTTGCTCGCCGGCAGCCTGCCGGTGTCGACGGCCGGGCTCGTCACGAGCATCGCCTGGGCGATCGGGGCGGTCGCGGTGCTGTGGATCCTCCTCGTGCAGATGTTGCGGCGTCCGGTCTTTCCACCTCCGATCATGGCGCTCGTGCTCCTCGCCGTCATCGCGCTGGCGGTGGTCAATCTGATCTACGCCGTGCTCGCCTTGCGGGGCACGTCACAAGCCGGCACACCGCTCGACCTCATTTGGGACCTCGGGCTGCTGGCCCTCGCCGCTGCAGCCACGATTACGCCCGACTACCTGATCCATCTCCAACGCAGCCCCGGTACGCTGACCCAGGGACTGGGCTCCCGGCTGATCGCCCTGGTCATCGGATTGGCGGGCATGACCGCGATGGCGGTGGTCGACCTGCTGCGACCGGCGCGCGATATCGTTGATGCGATCGTCATCGGCGTCGGTCTAACGATCGTCGCCGCCCGCATGCTGTATTCGCTCGGCGTCGATCGCCGCTACGCCCAAATCCTCGAAGACGAGGTCGCCAGACAGACGCGTTCATTGATGAGCTCGCTCGGCGCCACCGCGTCGGCGGAGCGGAGTCTGCGATTGCTGATGGAAGCGGTCCCCGATGCGATCGCCGTGGTCGATTCCGACGGCTACGTGCTCGACAACAACACCGCCGGCCGGAAGCTCGTCCCTCCGTCCGGCAGCCGCCGCGCGGCGTTCGCCTGGCTCGACCGAACCGCGGCCCGGATCGCCCGTGAGAACCTCGCCGCGGCATTCGATGGCGAATTGCGACGCTTCGAGGTCCCATTTCAGCGGCCCGACGGCACGGAGGGCACGGGCCAGCTGCTGCTTGCGCCGATCCGCGAGGGCGGCCGCATCCCCAGGGTCCTGCTGCTGGTGCGCGACATCTCCGACCAGCGGCGGACACAGACGCAGCTGCAGCAGGCCGAGAAGCTCGCCGCCATGGGCCAGCTGGTGAGCGGCGTGGCGCACGAGATCAACAATCCCGCCGCCATCATTTCAGGATTTGCGCAAACGCTGCTGCTCGATCAGCTGACGCCGGAGCACCGCGAGACCGTGCAAATGATGTTCGACGAAGCGACGCGCATCGGCCGAATTACCTCGAATCTGCTCGCCTTCGCGCGCGCGGGCAGTAAGGATCGAACCCTCGTGGAGCTGAACGAGGTCGCCCGACGCACGTTCGCGCTCCGCTCATACCATCTGACCACGCTCAACATCACGGTGACCCTGGAGCTCGACGACTCGAATCCCAAAGCATGGGCAAACGGAGCCGAGATCCAGCAGCTGCTGCTCAACTTGCTCATCAATGCCGAGCAGGCACTGACGACCATGCAGGGCCGCCGGGTCATCACGATCCGGACCATCGCGGCGGGCGACGCGGGCGTCCGGCTCGAGGTCGCGGACTCGGGGCCCGGCATTCCGGTCGACATCCAGGAAAAGATTTTCGATCCCTTTTTCACGACCAAGCCGGAAGGCACGGGGACGGGACTCGGCCTTTCTATCTGTTACGGGATCGCGCACGACCATGGCGGCCGTGTCTCCGTGAGCTCAGTGTCGGGACATGGCGCCACGTTCACGGTCGCGCTGCCCCGCGACGCGCGCACGCGTCGACGCGCCAGCCCGCCGCCCATGGAGATTCCCGAGGTGGCCCGCGATGGCGACGGCGGCGGCACGCTGACGATCCTGCTGATCGACGACGAAGAAGGAATCCGACGCTCGCTGGTCACGTTCCTCGAACGGCGCGGCATGCAGGTCACTGCGGTGGAAGACGGAGGAGACGCGCTGCGCGTGCTCCACCGCCACCCATTCGACGTGATCGTGTCGGATGTGCGGATGCCCGGCATGAGCGGCGGCGAGTTTCTGGAGCGGCTGCGGCGGGACCATCCCCGGATGGTGAGTCGCCTGATCTTTACGACGGGCGATACCTTCGCCGCCGACACAGCGACGTTGCTCCGCGACTCGGGTGTCCCGTCACTCGTGAAACCCTACGACTTCTCCAAGCTGGAAAGCGTCGTGCGAGAGGTCGCGGAGGCCGCTAAAACGCGAGTCGACTAAGTGTCGCGACGGTGGCTGTGGGCTTCCATGAACGCCACAGAATTACGAGCCTTCGCCCGTACGCATGGACAACCTGGCCCACACCCTCGTCGGCGCCGCACTTGGCCGCGCGATCGCCGATCGCCACGTGCCTCGCGCCGCGATTATTGGCGCGGTCGCGGCGAACATGCCCGACATCGCCGAAGTGTTCACCGGCTATCTCGGGTGGTCGCGCGCCGACTTTCTCGCCTATCATCGCGGCATCACGCATTCGCTCGCCGGCGCGGCGGTCGAAATCGCCGTGCTCATCCTGATCGTCGGGTTCATCGTTCGGCCTGCACCGTGGCGCTGGGTCACGCTGCTCGTCGCGGGGACGCTGCTCAGTCACCTCTTCATGGACTGGCAAGGCTCGTATGGGTGGCGTCCCTTTCTTCCCTGGAATGCCACCTGGTACTACCTCGATTGGGTGGCGATTGCGGACCCGTTCTTCTGGCTCGTGCCGCTCGTGGCGCTCGCGTGGGGCGCCAACCGGCATTGGCGCCCATTGCTGGCGACGCTGTTGGGCGGGAGTGTCATCACGCTGGTGATCATCCGCTACCTCGACAACGGCGGCAGCATCTCACCCTGGGTGCTGCCGCTCTGCGGCGCGATCGCCGTCCTTGCCGTCATCGGGTGGATTCGATTCTGGTGCGGTCCCGTCCTCCGGCAGCAACTGGCGACGGCGGCCGTCTTGCTCCTCGCGCTGTACACCATCGCGCAAGCCGTGGCGGTGCAACATGTAAAGGGTGTGATCCGGCAGGAGGCGGCGCAGCGCTTTGGGCCGGCGGCGCGCTGGGCGGCACTCACGAAGGTCGGAGAGCCGTTCACGTGGGAACCGATGTACGCGAGTCCCGACACCGTGATCGGGGATGCCTGGCAGCTGGCGAGAAACCTGCGCCTGCCGGCGGTGGCCCAGGCGCTCGGAACTCCGGACGGACGCGCCATTGCGCGGTTCGCGCGGTTCCTGACGGCGCGAGTCGATACGACCGGACGCGCGGTGTACTTGTGGGATTCGCGCTACTCGCATGGCAGCCCCGGCTGGGCCGCCGTGCAGATCAGGATGGAGTCGCTTCGTTGAACGAGAGGCCAGAGCCGCGCCGGTCGCGCAGCCGGCGGCGCGGAGTGAACGAGCGCCGCTCCACGCGGCCGCGCCGATCGATCAGCCCCCTTCGCTCCACCAGCACGGTCAGCTCGCGCTGGCGCCGCTCGGTAATCCGCCGCTCGAGCCCGGAGCGCCGCTCCGGCCGCACGCGACGCTCTACATGATGACGAACCTCCCGGCGCTCGGTCTCCATCCCGATGAATCTGCGGCGTCTCGCGAGTTCGTGCCAGCCGAAATGAGCCACTACATTTCTCCGCCGTGACTACGCCAGACCGGCGGTCTCCGCCACCGAATGTGACAGCTGTCACCACCCCACCGGCGCAAACGCCGCCCGCGGGTCTGCTCGACGAGGCCCTGCGGGCGCTCGAGCCCACATTCCGATTGGACAATCTCGTCGCGCTGTCGTCGGAGCGCGCCTTATATCACGCGTGGGATCGCGTGCTGAAGCGGCACGTCACGATTCGCGTGCACCTCGCGGCAGAAGCCCCGGGGCGCGCCTGGTTCATGCGGGAGACCGAGACGCTCGCGCAGCTCGATCACCCGGCTATCCGGCATGTCTACGCCGCCGGTGAAGTCGCGTCATTCGCCTACCGCACCGCAAACTGGATCGAGGGCGAGAGTTTGGCAGACGCGCTGCGCCGCGGCCCGCGCCCGATTCCGCAGGGCATGTCGCTCATCCGCGATCTCCTGGCGGCGCTCGAGCACGCGCACGCGCACGGCATCATCATGCGCCGCATCGTGCCCTCCACGCTCATGATCAACAGCGGCGGTCAAGGCGTCATCACCGACCTGCGATACTCGAACTGGTGCCTTCCCTACCTGCCGGCGCTGGCCGCGGACGATCCCGGCGCGGCGTTCATGGCCCCTGAGGTTCGGGCGGGCGAGGCCGGCGACCCGGCGAGCGACGTGTACACCGTGACGGCGAACATTTACGCGGCCCTCACCGGCAATTCCCCCCATGTCGATCCCTCGCAACTCGTGCCGCCGCGGCAGGTGCGGCCGGCCGTTCCCGCGGCGGTCGAGCGCGTGATCACGCGCGCCCTCTCGCGCGTGCCCAAGGACCGCTACTACACCGCCACGGAGATGCTCGAAGATTTCGTGAGCGATGCCGGGACATTTCAGGTGCTGGCGGCCGCGCCCACGATCACCGAATCGGGATTCGAGCGGCGGCTGCGGCGCGCCCTGGGAGACGATTACGAGCTGCTCGAGGAGATCGGGGCCGGCGGCTTCGGGCGCGTGTATCGCGCGCGCGATCTCGCGCTCGAGCGCGACGTGGCGATCAAAGTCCTGCATCCGGCGCTCACTGCTGATCCGGGCGTCGTCGAGCGGTTCCGGCGGGAGGCCCAGCTCGCCGCCCGGCTGCGTCATCCGAACATCGTGAGCATTTACGACATTATGGGACGGGCCGGACTCTCCTGGTACGCCATGGAATTCGTGCCGGGGTCGAGCCTGGCGCAGGTGATTCAACGGCACGGCACCTTCTCACTGGACCAGACCGAGCGGCTGTTGAACGAGGCGCTGTCGGCGCTCGAACACGCGCACAGCCTGGGACTGATTCACCGCGACCTGAAGCCCGAGAACATGTTGATCGAGCCCGACGGCCGGCTGCGCATTACCGATTTCGGGCTCGCCTTGGCGCTGCGCGCCGGCGCGCGCTTTGGCGGTGCCACGTCCCGCAGCGGCACGCCGCAGTTCGCCGCGCCGGAGCAGCTGCTGGGGGAGCGGGTCGATCAGCGCGCTGACCTCTACTCATTGTCCGCCGTGGCGTATTTCGCGCTGCTGGGGCGGCCGCCCTTCAGCGGCAAGACGCCGGAGCAGATTCTCGCCCGGCAGACGATCGACGACGTGCCGTCGCTCGCCCCGGAGCGGCGCGATGTGCCGCGAGAGCTGGAGGACGCGCTGAAGCGCGCGCTGCGCGCCGACCCGGCGGAGCGGTTTCACTCGGCCGGCGCATTTCATGCGGCGGTCAGAGGCGCGTTCGGAGGATTTTTGCGGCGGCTCGCGGCCTTGTTCCGGCCCGAGTCCTAACGCCAGCGGAAGATCTTGAGCGCAATCACGAAGCTCACCGCGCCCCAGGCCACGACGACGGCGAGCGGCGCGCCGAGTGTCGTCACCGCGGTGCCGTCGATCATGACGGCGCGCAGCGCATCATTGAGCGCCGTGAGCGGCAGTGCTTTCACGAACGGGATCATGGCATCGGGAAAGCGCGAGTATGAAAAGAACGTCCCCGATAGGATCCACATCGGCAGCATCACCAGGTTCATCAGTCCCGAGACGCCTTCGATCGTCTTCGCGCGACTGGCGACAAGCAGACCCAGTCCCGCGAACGCGAACGACCCGAGCACCGTGATCCCCGCGAGGGACACGAACGAGCCCCGGATTGCGACACCAAACAGCAGCCATCCGAAGCCCACGAGGGCCACCACCTCGACGATCAGGAACACGAGTCGCGACAGGATGAAGCTCAGGAGGTAGTGGCTCTTGCGCATGGGCGTGGCCATGTAGCGCTTGAGGAGCTTCCGCTGGCGCGCCTGCACGACCGAGAACCCGACGCCCCAGATCCCGCTGCCCAGCAAGTTCATGCCGAGCAGCCCAGGAATGAGGAAATCGATGTACCGCGACCCGGGCGCGGCGGCGCGCTCATCGCGCACTGCAACCAAATCCCTCCGGCCGCGCGCGCGCTGCAGCACGTCATCCACCTCGAGGCGCGCCAGCCCGCTCTCGGTGCGCGTCGAGTCGTAGCGGTAGACGACGGGGTCGCCAGGAATCGCGAGCAGCGCGATCCGGCCCGTCCGCAGCCTGAGTCGCGCGGTCGCCGTGTCGAGCACGGTGGCGACGAGCCGCGGCGACGAATCGAGCGTCGCCGCCAGCGCGCTGTCGCCGGGCCCACGTGTGACGCCGACCTGCAGCCTGCCGGGGCCCGTGTTCCGGAAGGCGAGTCCCAGCGCGAACGCGAGCACGATCGGAAACCCGAAGACCCAGAACACCGCCTCCGGCTCGCGATAGAACTCGCGCATGCGCGAGAGCGCCAACTGGTACATCGGATGCTCACGTATCACGGAGTTGCCGTCCGGTGAGCGAGAGGAAAACGTCGTCGAGCGTGGCATGATGGGTCGTGAGCGACGACAGCTCGAGCCGCCGCTGCTGCAGTAACGCAAGCAGCGCCGGGAGGGTACGGTGTAACTCCTTAACTGTCAGCGAGACGCTGCCACCGGCGACAGCCGGACGGAGGGCCGTGACACCGCTCAGGGCACGCAACGCCTCGGGCAAATCGTCAGCACCACCGTCGACGAGGGCGAACTCGATCACGTGGTCCGCGCCGAGCGAAGCGATCAGCTCGGGGGGCGTGCCGAGGGAGATGACCTTGCCGTGATCCATGATCGCGACGCGGTCGCACAGCCGCTCGGCTTCCTCCATGTAATGCGTCGTGAGGAGCACGGTGCCTCCCTCGGCGCGAAACCGGCGGATGATCTCCCACAGCTGGCGGCGCGACTGCGGATCGAGCCCCGTGGTGGGTTCGTCGAGAAACAAGAGCTCGGGCTTGCTGACCAGCGCGCAGGCCACCGCGAGGCGTTGCTTCTGGCCGCCTGACAACGTGACAACGCGCGCCTTGCGCTTCTCCTCGAGCTCCACGAGCCCGAGGACCTCCTCGACCGTGTGTGACTGGTTGTAAAACGAGCGGAACAGCGCGAGGACTTCGCCCACTTGCAGCTTGTCGGCCAGCTGGGTTTCCTGGAGCTGGATGCCGAGCCGCTCGCGCAGCGCTCGGCCCGCCGCGCCTTCCGACCAACGCGCTCCGAGGATTTCCACGTCACCCGAATCGGGGAGCGTCAGCCCTTCGAGGATCTCGATCGTCGTCGTCTTGCCGGCACCGTTGGGACCGAGCAATCCGAAGCACTCACCGGCTCCGACCTCGAGGTCGAGACCTGCGACCGCGACAACGTCCCCGAAACTCTTCCTGAGGGCGCGACAGTTGATCGCTACGATTGCTGTTTCTCCTTTTTGTCTTTGTCTTTTTCGGGCGGCATCTCGTGAGCCCGCTTGAGCGCCTGATCGAGCTGCATCGTCATGCTGTTCACGCCGTCCTGCAGCGCGCGGACCTTCATGTTGAGCCCGGTGCCCTGCCGAGCGGCCACCACGCCGAGCGAGCCCGCGACGTCCGGCAAGGTGCCGAGATTCGCGGTCAGGGCGCGCTGGCGCATGTGCGACAGGTCGCGCGCGATGTTGTCGCAGATGCCCTTGATGATCTTGGGATTGGCAGCGCGATTGGATTCGAGCTCCGCGACCAGCTTCCGCACGTGATCCACGGTGCGCACGTACCCCTGCAGCTCCGCGATCCGCTGAGCCTGATTCGCCGTCTGCTTCTGGACCGCCACTAGTTCCTGGGCTCCAGGGCGTCGGTGCGCGCGTGCCCGTCCAGGAGCGACAGCGGCGACACGCCGAGCAGGACGGCGAGGGTGGGCGCGATGTCCACGGTGTTCATGCGCCCCGCGAACGAGCCGCGCTTCACGCCACGGCCCCAAAAAATAATCGGTACGTGCGCATCGTCCTCGGAGGGCTCGCCATGCATCGCGTAGGGGAAGCCGGGGATGTCCCACACCGAGCCAGGCTGGAGCGTCACGGTGAGGACGACGCCGGCATCGGGCGTAAGGTGATGCAGCCAGCGGCGCGCAACCGGGTCGGACGCCGTGTCGGCGCGCGCGAGATCGGCCGGCTTGATGACCCGGGCGACGCCCTGCACGCGCAGGATGCGCGCGGTGAGCGCATCGAGGATGCTGTCGGTTTTCAGGCCCAGGGCGGCGAATCGCCCGTTGTCATGCTGCATGAGCATGCCGGTGTCGAATTCGAGCCACGCCCGCGGCGCAGCGCCGGCCGTTCCCGCGAGACGGTCCAGGTCGTGGTTCACCGCGGCAAACAAAGTGTCGAGCGACACGCGATAAGCGGCGGCGCCGGTCTTGGCGCGCGTGCGCTCGGGGTACGACGTCACGCCGTGATCGGCCGTGAGCACGATGACAATGTTGTCGCGACCGACGCGGTCGGTGAGCCGCTTCAGGAACCAGGCGAGATAGTGATCGAGCCGCAGTACCTGATCGTGGATCTCGCGCGAGTCGGGACCGTAGGCATGTCCGATGGCGTCGGTGGTGGACAGGCTCACCGCGAGCACGTCGGTACCCTTGCGGCCGAGCTTGAGCGCCTCGAATCCTTCGAGCGCGAAGAGCAGCGTGACCGAGTCCATGGCCGGCATTCCGGGAAGTGCCGTGGCGGCCACCACGCTATCGGGCGGGAGACGGTGCGGGAAGACGAGGTTGACGCCGCCGTTTTCCCAGATCTCGTTGTCCGGCTCCTGGTACGCGCTGTCGGGCAGCAACAGCGACCATATCATGCCGGCCGCTCGGAACGGCAGCCGCCGGGCGTTGAACCCCTGCACCCAGGTCGGCAGCGAGTCTGCATAATAGCGGCTCGTCGTGAACAACCCCGACTGATACCAGTAGACCTGCTCCTTCGCCTGCCCGATGGTGAGAATCGCGCCCCGGTCCTTGCGGCTCACCGACAGCGCGCGGGCCGTGGGATCGGCGGCCTTGAGCCAATCGAATAGCGTGGTCCCGCGGAAGCGCCGGGGCGACGCGCCGAATCCGCTCGTGCCGAGCAGTGGCGCAACGGAATCCAGCACGCCTGCCGCATTCGTGATGATCCCCGTGTGGGCGGGCCACCGCCCCGACAGGATCGTTGCGTGGCCGGGTGCGGTTTCGGTAACGGCGTGGTCCTGGTAGCCATCGGTGAAAAACGCACCTTCGGTGGCGAGCTGCCCGAGTCCGCCGGTCAGCTGAGACTTCCAGCGCGTGAAGTAATCGGGACGGAGCTGATCGACTGTGATGACCACGACGAGCTTGGGCCGGGGCAGAGCCGGTGTCGTGAGCCAGCTCACGACAGCAAGAATGACGGCGAAGTTCATGGCCAGAAACTAGCGATCGTCAGGCCGTTGCCGCCACCGGCTCATCCGGGCGCTCCCGGAACGCCAACCGCCCCGCCACCGCCACCACCACCGCCGCGATCAGGAATGGGACGCCATGTCCCAGCGCATCAAAGACAAAGGTCGCCCCGACGGGACCCACAATGCTCGCGATGCCCCGCAGCGTCTGCTGCGCGCCCATGACGAGCCCCAACTCGTGCCGTGGCACACGCTGGCTGACGAGGGAGGTCGAAGCAGGGAACAGCAGCGCCGTCCCGACCGGCACAAGCGCCAGAAACGCGATGAAGACGACGATCGCCGCGCCGGGCGGCAGCAGGGCGGCGGGCAGTGGCATGAGGGCCAGTCCCAGAAACAACGAAATCGTGCCCATCTGCATGGTGCGGATTTCGCCAAACCGATGGTTGAACCATCCCACCAGTCCGAACCGCATGAGGACACCCACGACACCGAAGATCGTGAAGAAGTATCCGATCGTCTCCTCTGTTACGCCGTACACGTCTTTGAAGTACAGGGCCATGACCCCGATGACGACGTTCAACGCCAGCATCCCGACGACGTAAATCCAGATCACGCGGTGCGCCGGAGCCGAGGGATGCTCGACGATCTGCCAGAGCGCTTCTTTAATCGTGCGGCCGGGCGGCAGCCGCTGCCCACTCGCCGTGTGCGTGTGCGCGACACGTGATTCGGGCAGCCACCTCCACGCGAACAGGACGCACAGCAACATGAGGCCGGCCGCCACCAGGCCCGGCACTTCCGTCCCGAAGCTCCGCGCCACCGAACCGATCACCGGACCAATGAGCACACCGGCGCTGGTGGCAGCGGAAATCCACCCCAGCGCCTTCGCGCGCTCCGCCGGCGCCATCGTGTCGGCAACGTAGGCCTGCGCCACGCCCGTCGTCCCGCCGCCAAGCCCCTGAACCAGACGGGAGGCGAACAGCATCCAGAGGCTGGTTGCGAAACCAAAGACGACGTAGGCGAGGGCCGATCCCGTGAGTCCGATCAGCATGGCCGGTCGCCGGCCGTAGCGGTCTGAGAACTTGCCCCAGACCGGCGAGGAGATCAGCTGAGCGACCGCAAACGCCGAGATGAGCCAGCCGACCATCCATTCCGGGGCGTGCATGCGCGTCGCGTAAAAAGGCATGAGCGGCGCGACCAACATCAGGCCCAGCATGTCGACGAAGCAGACCGCCATCAAGACCGAGAGTCGCTTCATCGTCTCGCTCCGACGCTTAACACCGCCGCACTCACAACCATCAACACGACGCCGAACGCCGCGGCAACGCCGGTCTCGTCGAGTCGCAAACTCGACAGGATTTCGATGGACACGGGCCTTGTCTCGTAGGTGTAGAGAACGATGGACGCCACGATGTCACCAAGCCCCGCGACGAACGCGAGGCTGGCCCCCGCGGCCAGGCCGGGCCGGAGCTGCGGCAGCGTCACGCGGGTCAGCGTCCGCCAGCGGCCGGCGCCGAGACTCGCCGCAGCCTCCTCGAGCGAGGGATCGAGCTGGCGATACGACGCCAGAATCCCCCGCCCCGTCAGGGGCAGCGCGCGCACCAGGTAGGCGAGCGGCAGAATCGCGGCCGTCCCGACCAGCACGAACCGAAGCTGCAGCGGCGCGTGGACGCTGAACGTGATGGCCAGCGCAATGGCGAACACCGTACCCGGCAACGCCCAGGGGAGCGCCAGCAATCCTTCGATCGCGCGCCGGAGCGCGACGCGCCGCCGCACGACGAGCCAGCCGCCCGCCAACGCCAGCGCGACCGCGACCGCCGTACTCGCCGCCGCCATCCACACCGAGTTCACCATCGGTCGCAGTCGCTCCGCTTCCGAAAAGAGGCGCCGATAGTTCCCGAGGTTGAGGACGGGCGGCAGGATCTCAGTGGTCCACGCGCCATAGGGTACGAGCGACACGAGAATCAACGTCAGATGCGGCAGGAGCAGAACGACCGCGAGTCCCCAGCCGGCAACCGCCGCGAACCAGCGCACGCCGGGGCGCCGGATCGGGCGCGGCCGCGGCGCGATCCCCTTCCCCAGCGCGACGAGGATGTCGTCGCCCTCGGTGCGGCGCAGAATCAAGAGCCCGGCGATCGCCACGACCGCGAGTGCCACCGTCTCGACCATGGCGAGCGGCAGATCGCCGTTCAGCTTGGTCGCGACAATCTGCGTCGTCATGACGCGAAACCCGCCGCCAAAGATGTACGGCGCGCTGAACGATCCGAGCGCGGTCATGAACGTGAGCATCGCGGCTCCGATCAGGGACGGCCGGAGCAGCGGCACGATGACGCGCCACAGCGTCTCCCGCGCGCCGGCGCCGAGCGCCTGCGCGGCTTCGAGCATCGAGACATCGAGCTTGGCGAGCCCCGCGCGCGTAAACAGGTAGAAGTAGACGTACATCGAATAGGCGTGCACCAACAGAATCGCGGCTGCGCCCTGAAGCCGCCACGGCGCGTTCTCGAGGTGCAGCGCCGCCTGAATGGCGCGCGCGAAAAATCCCGATTCGCCGTACAGAAACAAGAATGCGATCACGCCGACGAGCGGTGGCAACACCACCGGCAGCGCGATCAGCGCACCCAGCGTCTTCCGACCCGGGAAATCGAACCACTCGAACAGGAACGCGAGCGGGATGCCGATCACGGCGGCGAGGACGACGCTCACGAGCGAGATCCAGACACTCGCCCACAGCGCCGCCCATTCCCCCGGCCGCGTCACGAACGCGCGCAGCGCGGTCCCCCCCCCGCTCGCCGCCTCGCCGCCCACGATGAGGATCGGATACACCACGAGCCACGCGAGGAGCAAGGTGAGCAACACGGCCGAAAGGTCCACGCGACCGAAGCGCTTCATAACGTGATCACCCGCGTCGCCTCGACGTATACGCGCTCGCCCACTTGCGCCGCATCGGGCTCGGCGAGCACCTCGAATCGCTCATGGTCGTCGCCTTCGACCAGAAAAAATGCGGCCGCTCCGATGTAGCGCCGCTCACGCACGACACCCGGTAATCCCGCCTGGGCGAATCGCAGGCGCTCGGGCCGCACCACGAGAATGGCATTCCCATTCGCGCCGAGGGCGCGGGCCGCGTCTCCCCGAAACACGTTGGCGCGTCCCACGAACGTCGCGACGAAGAGATTGCTGGGGTGCTCGTACAGCGCGTCCGGTGCGCCAACCTGTTCCAGGCGACCGTTGTTGAGCACGGCAATGTGGTCCCCCAGATCAAACGCCTCTTCCTGCTCGTGCGTGACGAAAACGGTGGTGATGCCAACCCGCTTGATCACCTCGCGCAGCTCGTGGCGCGTGCGCTCGCGCAGGGCGGGATCGAGATTGGAGAGCGGCTCGTCGAGCAGGAGCACGCGCGGCTCCGGCGCGAGCGCACGCGCCAACGCCACGCGCTGCTGCTGGCCCCCCGAGAGCTCGTAGACCTTGCGCCGCTCGTAGCCGGCGAGATCGACGAGCGTGAGGGCGCGGGAGATCCTCGCCTCACGGTCGCCGGACTTCGCCAGCCCGAAGCCGACGTTGTCCCCGACGTCGAGATGAGGAAACAGCGCGTAGTGCTGGAACACCATGCCGAAGTGGCGGCGCGCCGGCGGCACCGCCGTGACGTCTTCCTGCGCCACGGTGATCCGTCCGCGGTCGGCCGTCTCGAAGCCCGCGAGCAGCCGCAGCATGGTCGTCTTGCCGCTGCCCGAGGGACCGAGCAACGCGAGAATCTCCCCGCGCGCAATGTCGAGCGTGATCGGCCCGACGGTCACGCTGTCGGACCAGCGTTTGGCGATGTCGTGTATCTGGAGGAACGCGGTCAACGCTTGCCCCCGGTGCCGCGCACGTGCTGATCCCACCATTGCATCCAGGCCGGCCCGTTCCGGGCCAGCAGGGGCCAATCGACATCGGCGACCAGCATGCGATGGCGCACGTCGCGCACCCAGTCGGGCAGCGAATCGGCCGCGAGGTCCTGCCGCGCCGGGAGCCGATAGACCTCGCGCGCCGCGGCGAGCTGCATCTCCGGGCTACCGACGAAATCCACGTAGGCGCGCGCGGCGGCGAGGTGCTTGGCCCCGCGCACGACGGCGATGCCGTCCTCGATCGCGACGGTGCCGCTTTTCGGGAAGACATAGCCGATCGGCATGCCGCGGCGGCGGCTGATCAACACGTCGGGCAGATCCCAGATCGTCACGAGCCCTTCCTGGCGGGCAATTTTTTCGCTGATCAGCGCGGGGTTCTGCTCATAAACCTTCGTCTGGCCATCGAGCCGTCGCAGCCAGGCGAAACCCGCCGCCGTATCCCCAGTCTGGCTGATCGCCCGCGCGACAATGAATCCGAACACCGCGCGCATCGTCCCGCTCGCGAGCGGATCGCGAATGATGATCTTCCCTTTCCACCTGGGATCGAGCAGGTCGTCCCAATCCTGCGGCGCCTCCGCGGCGGGTACGACCTTCTCGGCATAGAGAAAGACCGCCGGCGTCTCGTAGGCCGCAAAGAAGCAGTCACCCTCCCCGCGCCCGCGCGGCGCGATCGCATCGGCCCAGACCGGCCCCCCCCGGCGACAGTCGAGCAGCGAATCCGCGGCGGCCTGGGCGAGAATCAGCGACGGCCCTCCGAACCACACGTCGGCCTGGGGATTGGCCTTCTCGGACCGGAGGCGGTCGTACACATCCTGCGAGCCCATGTCGAGCCAGCGGACGTCGATATCGGGATGGAGGGCTTCGAAGCGCCGCTCGAACAGGGTGAGGAGATCGCGACCGTGGGGACTGTAGATCACGAGGGGAGTGCGATGATCGCGTGAGCATCCGAACGAAACAAGGAGCAGGGAGCTGAGAGCAGGGAGCAGAGCCCTCCTCGTGCGACCGCTCCCCGCTCCCTGCTCCCTGCTCCTATGGAACATTGCGCCGCTTTAATCCGAGCAAGTTCACGAACAACCGATACGCACCAGGCACCCCCGCCGGCAGTTGGCGGAAGAAGCTCAGCCCCGTGTAGACGTAGGTCCCGCGACCCAGCGGCGCGATGAGCAGGCCGCCCTTCAACTCCGCGGGAGGATTGGGGGGCCCCGGGTCGTGCGTTTCGAGCAACGGCACATAGGTCGTATCCCAGGTGTGCGCGAAATAGAGCCCGCGTTCCTGAATCCATCCGCGCCAGTCCGCGGCGCCGATCTCGTTGGGATAATGAAAGACCGCGTTGCTGGAATCGAGCTCGGTGACCGCCGCGGTTTCGTCTGTCACGCGGTCGTGCGGCCGCGCGATCGTCAGCGGGTACGGCGCGAAGCCGCCATCGACGAACGGGTACTGCTGGTACTGGACGACGACGAGGCCGCCAGTCCGCGCGTAGTCGAGCAGCCGTCCGTTGTTCGCAACCAGCGCGGGCTCGGTCTCATACGCGCGGCTGCCGATCACGATGACGTCGTAGCGCGACAGGTCGCCGCGCGCGAGCGAGTCGGCACTGATCAGCTCGATCGGGACGCCGACCGCCAGCAGCGCTTCGGGCACCCGATCGGCTGCGCCGCGCACATACCCAACGTGCGACAATGCCGGAAGCGCGACTCGCGCGGTGCGGATCTGCGCGACCGATGGCTTGGTCAGGGCGCGCGGGCGGATATGGGGATAGTCGATGATCTCGAGCCACCCAGAACCAGCCCGAACGTCGTAGGCACCCGGCTTGAGGCTATCGGTCGCCGGCGGCGCCACGCTCACGACGACGGTCTTGGTCTCGTCTTCGCGCGTGAACGCGAGACTCTCCGCCGACACTGCCGGCCAGCCCGTTGGGCCAGTGACCGTGGTGCGGACGTTCGCCGCGCCGCGCGCGCGGTTCGTGACCGTGACCATGAAATGGCGCGGCTCGTGCGATCCGCTGCCATCGATGGGCCAGAGCAGCTCGTCCGGGGCAATCGCCACATCGACGTCACGCGTCACGAAGAGGGGCCGCCGGATTTCGCCGATGGCCTGATCGCGGTAGCGGTAGACGACCTCGCGCGTCAGCGTGACCGGCTCGCCGCCGATCACGAGCCGCACGCGGGCCGTGACGGGTGGCGGCTCGAACGGCAGGCCGCGCACGTCCGCCGGAGCGGACGACCAGTCGTAGAGGCCGCCGCGATTGGTCAATGGCCGTCGCAGGAAATAGGGCTGCGTGCGCTCGGCGTCACGCGCGACCGTGAGCGCAAAGCGGCGCGTCTGCAGTCCTCCCGGCGCCAGGGTCGGCGCACCGAAATCGACGCGCTCGAGCGTCCATCCCGCCGGCGCAGCGACCGACACGCTGTCCACACGCACGGTGCTGTCGCCCGCATTCCAGACCGTCACTTCGACCTGCAGCCGCTCGCCAGGGACGACGATCCCGTCGTCCGCGGTACCATCGACCGTGATACCGGCGGCGGTCGCGATCGCGCGCTCGAGCAGCGCGCGTTGCAGTGAGTCCGCCGTGCCGAGGAGCCGCAACGCCCGCACCAGATATGGAAGCGTGGCCGCCGGTCGCCACGGCGTCAGCGCCGCGCGAGCGGAGTCCACCAGCGTCGCGAATCCAGCCACGTGGATCGTGGTGTCGACGCCGGTGAACAGCGACGTCTCGGCGCCGCCGTTCGCGGGAGCGGTCCCGGGTTTGGTCGCGAGCAGTGCGACGCCCGAGGTGGCAGGACCTGGCCGCTGCAGTGCGCCCATGTCCTGCGAGCGATGGCGGCTCCGGCTCGCCATGGCGATCTGGAAGTACGACTGGCCGACGATCGGATCGAGCGTGCCCACGGGGAAAGTGAGCGTCGTCGCCGTCTGGTCGCCTCGAGTGGAGCGATAGAACTTCTGCGGGCCACCCGCGGAATCGCGCAGCAGATCGAACGCCTGGCGCGCGAGGATGGCGGACACCTGGTGGTGGCCGTGTCCGTCGGCGGGCGTGCCGGAGAACACGGCGATGATGATCTGCGGCTTGAAGCGCCGGATCACGGCGACAACGTCTTTGAGAATCGAGTCGCGCGGCCAGAAGCGGAACGTCTCCTCGGCAGACTTCGAGAAGCCGAAGTCGTATGCGCGCGTGAAGAACTGTTGCGCGCCATCGAGCTGGCGCGCGGCGAGCAGCTCCTCGGTCCGGATGATGCCGAGCTCGGGGCCAAGCTCGGGGCCGATCAGGTTCTGGCCGCCCTCGCCGCGCGTCAGGGACAGGTACGCTGCCTGCGCACCCATGCCGCGGGACAACAGGACGAGCAGCTGCGTGTCCTCATCGTCGGGATGCGCCCCGATCATGAGGACGCGCTTGTTGCTGCCGAGCTGGCGGAGCGTGGTGGACAAAGCCGCGACGCCGCCGGTGCCTGCGGGAGCCAGCTGGGCCATCCCGGCAACGGCGGCGGCGATACTAAGGAAGAGGGTGAGGCTGAATTGTCTCACTATTGAGTAAGGTAAGTTATGCCGCCCTTCATAACGAACTTGACGCGTTGGAGTTCCGTGATATCCCGCGTGGGATCGCCAGCCACGGCGATGATGTCAGCGAACAGTCCGGGCGCGATCGTGCCGAAGTTCCGTTCCTGCCCGAGGAGCGCGGCGGCAACCGACGTCCCCGACTGAATCGCCTGCATCGGCGTCATGCCGTACTCCACGTAATACTCGAGCTCCTTCGCCTGATTGATCTCGGTCCAGGGAAACCCGCCGACGTCCGTCCCCAGCACGATCTTGACACCCTTGCGGAGCGCCCGGCCGAACGCCCGCCGCTCGAGCGCGACGAGAGCGGGCCAGACGCCCCCGCGCGCGACCACGTGCGCCCCTACCGTCACGGTCGGCACCCAGTAGACGTTGTTGCGCACCATGACGTCCATCAGGGAGTCGGTCAGCCCATCGCCGTGCTCGATCGAATTCACGCCGGCGCGCAGGGCGGCCGCGATGCCGTCGGAGCCGATCGCGTGCGCCGCCACCATGCGCCCCAGGCGGTGCGACTCGTCCACGATCGCCTTGGCCTCGGCATCCGTGAAGTTGACCCAGCTGTGGAGCGTGCTGTCGGGCGCGAAGTAGTAGCGGCGGTCGCTGTAGTACTTGATCCAGTCCGCGCCGTGCTGCACCTGCTGGCGCACCGCAAGGCGCGCGTTGTCCACGCCATCGACGGGCTGGACGCCGTGCGGCAGCTCGAGCTCCCAGTTCGAGGTCGTGATCGGATACATCCCGGTCGGTGCCATGGCGCGCGTCGAGGCGAAGATGCGTGGTCCGGGGATCTCGCCCCGATCGACCGCGAGCTTGACGTCGACATCGGCGTACATCGCGCCTTCGGTCTCGAGATCGCGGATGGCAGTGAAGCCGTGCTCCAGCGCGATCCGGGCGTTGCGGGCAGCCAGAATGGCCCGGTAGGGAGTCGACTGCGTGAGCAGCTGATCCTCGTACTCCTGCGATGTGACGTCGCCCTGTAACAGCATGTGCGTGTGCGCGTCGATAAGTCCCGGAAGCACGGTCATCTGGCCCAGGTCGATCACACGTGCGTTGGGCGCTTGCGCCGTGATCTGGGCCACCGGGCCGACGGCCTGAATCCTTTCGCCGGAAATGAGAATTCCTACATTGGTCTGGACGTTGGCCGACCGGCCGTCGACCAACCGCCCTGCCTTGATGACGGTTTGTTGTGGCGCGGATGTCTGGGCACGAGCGGAGCAAACGAACATCAGAGTGGGAATGAGCAGTGCAGCACCGCGCATCGCGACAATCTCCGGGACGAGGGCGCGGCAAATCTACCATCCCCGCCACAGAGACGTTACAGGACCGTCCTCGTGACCCAAGGGGGCGGTAGGAGGCGGTACCGCCTCTTTACCGCCCCTTTACCGCCACCGTTTTACCGTGACGCCAAGGGCTTCCCATCCGCATCCAGGAACCTGATCTCCCCGAAGTTCAACTCGCGAATCCCCGGCTCGATCTTGGTGCGATCACCGACCACGACCCAGACCAGGTGATCGGGTCGGATCGTTTCCTGCGCCGCGCCGCTCGCATCGGGAATCGTCAGCGCGCGGATTCGCTGGGCGTAGGTGTCGAAGTACCGGTCGTCCAAGCCGTACGTCACCATTTGCTCGAGCGACCCCTGCACCGCGCCCATCGTCTCCCAGTTACCGGGCAAGGTCAGCGTGAGATTTGCCTGGGCCTTGGTGAGCTCGTCCTGCGTCACCGGTTTCGGCCCGATGATGCCGCGCAGCTCCTTATCGACCTCGATCATCGACTCCTTGGTCTTGTCCGTCTGCACCGGCGCATACGCGATGAAGGGCCGCTGGCCGCGGGCGTCCCAGATGAACGTGAACGCGCCATAGGACCAGTGCTTGTCCTCGCGCAGGTTCATGTTGACACGTGAGGTGAACTGTCCGCCCAGCAGCGATGTCATTGCCTCGATCGCGTACTCGTGCGGATTCGCCTTCGGCGCCGCCAGGTTGCCCGCGAAGATGATCGACTGCTCCGCTCCCGGACGGTCGAGGATGTACACGAGCGGCCGCGCCTGATCAGGGACCGTGCCGATGTTCTTCTGCGGCACGTCGCCCGCCTGCCAGCCGCTGAACAGCCGGGCCAGCTTGGGCTGGATCTCCGCGAGCGACACGTCGCCCACGATCACCAGCGTCGCGTGATTCGGCTTGAACCAGGTGCGATGGAACCGCACCAGATCCTCCCGCTTCATGGCTGAGACCGCTTCCTCCGTGCCCGATCCCGTCAACGGATTCCCGTACGCGTGATTTGCACCGTACAGGAGCTGCGGGAACACGCGCAGCGCCATTTGCACCGGTATCCCCTTTTCGCGCTGGATGCGTGCGAGCCGTTGCCGCTGCTGGCGCTGGAAATCGGCCTGCGGGAACGAGGGGTTGAGGATCACGTCGGCAAAGATGTTCAGCGACGGATCGAGCTTGTCCTTCATCGCGGACAACGACACGCTCGAGACGTCGAGCTGCGAGCCGGTGAAGAGCTCGGCGCCGAGCTGCGACAGCGTGTCGCTGATCTGCAGCGCGGTCCGGCGGGCCGTTCCTTCGTCCAGCATGTCGAGCGCGAGGCTCGCCGTGCCCGGCGCGGCAAACTGATCGGCCGCGTACCCGGCATCCAACAGCAGCGTCATGTTCACCTGGGGAATGGAGTGCCGCTCGGCGAGCACGATCTTGAGCCCGTTCGGGAGCGTGGCGCGTGCGACCGCCGGGAAGCGGGCGTCGGGCGGCTGGCCGGCGGCGGGCAGCTTGGAGCGATCCGCCCCGCTCGCCGCGACGTCGTACGTCGGGTACGGATGGACTTCGATGACGAAGTCGCCGTCGCTGAGCCAGCGCACCGCCGCCGAACGCAGATCCGCCGCCGTGGCCGAGGCGATGCGCTGGCGGGTGATCTGATAGTGGTCGGCGTTCCCGGCGTAGACCTCGTTGATCGCCAGCACGTCGGACTTGCCGCCGAACCCGCCGATCCGCTCGACCCCGCGAATGAAGCCGGCGCGATTCTGCGTTTTGACGCGCCGCAGCTCGCTCGCCGTCGGGCCCGTGCGGAGGAACTTCGTGAGCTCCTCATCGATCGCGCGCTCCACGCGGGCGAGGTCGCCGCCCGGCTTCGCAGTCGCGCGAATCACG
>WNGI01000665.1_pt1 | contig 27023 bp, 27 predicted proteins | sample 5400621 | NCBI WGS metagenome assembly WNGI01 (sample SAMN13153374, study PRJNA577476) | soil metagenome | isolation source: 20 cm soil or saprolite under Garry oak tree replicate 1 | place: USA:California | collected 2016-06-15 | reverse complement strand
CGCCAGGGACGAACGTCATCGCGCGCGGGCCAAATGCCGGCACGGGACCAAAGACCGGGCGGTCGTGGCCGGACGGCCCTGATCAACATCGGCACGACCCTGCGAGTCTGCTTCGGATGATCTTGCTCGGGGCGGACGAGAAAGGGTCCGAAATGACCGTCACGATCCCGCAGGCCACCGACCGGAGCGCCGCGTCCCGAAGTGTCCGCCTGCGCCCCCGCGCGTCCGCGGCCCGCATCGCGCGAAGGCTCGTCCGCGACGTGTGCGCCGGCTCGCGCCTGCCGGACGATCTGGTCGACGACGCGATGCTCGTCACCGGCCACCTCGTCGCGAGCAGCGTCAAGCAGTCCGGCTCGGCATTCGACCTCATGGTCGAGGTGGACGCCGACACCGTGACGGTCCGCGTGCACGACGACCTGGCCGAGGGCCGTCCGTCGACGGCACGACGCGGCCGGAAAGCCACGAGCCGAAGCCAGGACATCGTCGCCCAGCGCTCGACGTCATGGGGCTACTACCATATGACGCACCCGGCCGCGGTTCTCGACCGCGCGGGCCTCGACCGGCTCGTCGCGGTGCTGATCACCGAGGGCTACCGCGTCGTCGGCCCGACCGTGCGCGACGACGCGATCGTGCTCGCCGAGCTCGACTCCGGCGCACAGCTGCCGGCGGGCTGGGGTGTCGAGTCCGCGCCGGGCCGCTACCGGCTGCACCGCCGCGACGACGCGGCAGTCTTCGCCCACTCGGCCGGCGCCCAGTCGTGGAAGCAGTTCCTGCATCCCCCGAAGCAGCAACTCGTGTCGACGGATGGCATCGGCTTCGCGCCGGCACCGGAGGAACCCGTCCGGTACGCGTTCCTCGGGGTGCGCGGCTGCGATCTGGCGGCGATCGCGACGCTCGGCAACGTGCTCGGCGGCGGCGCCCATCCGGCCGGCTCGTTCACCCGCCGGCGGCAGGGCCTGCTCGTCATCGCCGCAGGCTGCACCGAGCCCGGCGGCGTCTGCTTCTGCGCCTCGATGGGTACCGGGCCGGCGCCGGGACCGGGCTATGACCTGTCGTTGACCGAACGGATCGACTCCGAGGGGCACCGCTTCCTGGTCGACATCGGCACCGACGACGGAGCGCGGGTCCTCGCCGGCCTGGAGCACCGCACCGCGACGGACCGCGAGGTCGACGACGCCCGGGCAGCCGTCGCCGACGCGGCAACCCGGATGGGCCGCGAGATGCCACTGCCGGTCGGCGACCTCAGGACCCTGCTACGAGACAGCCGCGACGCCGCGCACTGGCAGGACGTCGCCGAGCGCTGCCTGACCTGCGGCAACTGCACCATGGTCTGCCCGACCTGCTTCTGCACCACCACCGAGGACGTCACCGACCTGACCGGGGAGCACGCGGAACGGTCCGAGCGCTGGGCGTCGTGCTTCGAGCTCGACTTCTCCTACCTGCACGGCGGCAGCGTCCGGGTTTCCGGCGCGAGCCGCTACCGGCAGTGGATCACCCACAAGCTGAGCACATGGCACGACCAGTTCGGCGAGTCCGGCTGTGTCGGATGTGGACGGTGCATCGCCTGGTGCCCGGTGGGCATCGACATCACCGCCGAGGTCACCGCTCTCGCCCACGAACGCGACGCTGGAGGCTCCGATGCTCAGCTCTGACGCCCTCACCGGGATGCCGCTGGTCGACAAGCTGACCGAGGAGCAGCGGGCCCGGGTCGCCGACCTGGCGCGCGAGGTCACCTTCGCCGCCCGCGAGCGGATCTTCGACGAGGGCCAGCCGGCAAGCGGCTGCTGGCTGATCCGGTCCGGTTGGATCGCACTGGACACCATCGTGCCTGGACGCGGGCCGATCGTCGTGCAGACCCTCGGCGCCGGTGACGTCCTGGGTTGGTCGTGGCTGGTGCCGCCGCACCGCTGGCACTTCGGCGCGGTCGCGGCTGAGCAGGTCACCGCCGTCGAGCTGAACACCGAACGGCTCAAGACGCTGGCCGACGCTGACCCGGCACTGGGCTACCCGCTGACGCTCGGCCTGTTCGAGGCCGTCCTGCAACGCCTGCAGAGCACTCGCGGGCGGTTGCTCGACCTGTACGGGAGCCCCCGTGACCGTTGAGTGCGAGCCGTTGCTCGACCGCGACCCGATGGTGCCGGTCCCGTACCGCGTCGCCTCGCGGCGCGACGAGACCCGCGACTCGGCGACACTGCGCCTCGAGCCGGTCGACGCGGCCATCCCGGCATTCCTGCCCGGCCAGTTCACCATGCTCTACGCGCGCGGCGTCGGCGAGATCGCGATCTCGATCAGCGGCGACCCGTCGCTCGGCGACGGCGCGCTGACCCAGACGATCCGCGACGTCGGTGCCGTCAGCCGCGCGCTGCACGACGCCCAGGCCGGCGACCTGGTCGGCGTCCGCGGGCCGTTCGGCACGACCTGGGGCTTGGACACCGCGGTCGGCCACGACCTGCTCATCGTGGCGGGCGGTGTCGGCCTGGCGCCGCTGCGGCCGGTGCTCCTGGGCGCTCTCGCGAACCGCGACGCGTACCGCCGGATCGTGCTGGTCACGGGTGCCCGGGCGCCCGACGAGTTCCTGTTCACCGACCAGCTCGCTGAATGGGCAGCCCGTCCGGACGTGGCGGTCGAGCTGACCGTCGACGTCCCGGCCGAGGGCTGGTCGGGCCTGGTCGGCTTCGTCACCGAGCCGCTCGCGCGCGCCACGGTTGATCCGGGCCGGACGATCGCGTTCCTCTGCGGGCCGGAGCCGATGATGCGGTTCAGCGCGAACGTGTTGCTGGGCAAGGGCATCGCGGCGGGGAGTATCCGGGTGTCGCTCGAACGGAACATGCAGTGCGGTGTGGGACTGTGCGGCCACTGCCAGCTCGGGCCGCTGCTCGTCTGCCGCGACGGACCGGTCATCGACTACGAACTGGCCCAACAACTACTGGCGGTCCGGGAGCTGTGATGCCCACGCTCGCTGTATGGAAGTTCGCGTCCTGCGACGGCTGCCAGCTCACCCTGCTCGACTGCGAGGACGAGCTGCTGAGCATCGCCGGCCAGATCACGATCGCGCACTTCCTCGAGGCGTCGCGCAACGTGCTGCCCGGCCCGTACGACGTGTCGCTCGTGGAGGGGTCGATCACGACGCCCGGCGACGTCGAGCGGATCCAGCGGGTGCGCGCCGAGTCGCGCGTGCTGATCACCATCGGCGCGTGCGCTACGGCCGGCGGGATCCAGGCGCTGCGCAATTTCGGCGACGTCGAGGAGTTCCGTTCGGTCGTCTACGCCAGCCCGCAGTACATCGACACGTTGGCCACGTCCACGGCGATCTCCGCGCATGTGCCCGTCGACTTCGAGCTGCGCGGCTGCCCGATCGACAAGCGCCAGCTGCTCGAGGTGATCACGGCCTACCTCGCCGGGCGAAAGCCCGACATCCCCGACACCAGCGTCTGCACCGAGTGCAAGCGGCGCGGGCTGACCTGCGTCATGGTCGCCGACGGCACGCCCTGCCTCGGCCCGGTCACGCATGCCGGATGTGGCGCGGTATGCCCGTCGGTGCGGCGCGGTTGCTACGGCTGTTTCGGGCCGATGACCGGTGCCAACCTGCCGGCGCTCATCCCCCAGTTGCATGCTTGCGGCATGAGCAACGGCGACGTCGACCGGGTATTCGCCACGTTCAACGTCGCGGCACCGGGATTCATCCAGGGGCGGGCGAGCAAGTGAGCCACCGCAGCAGGCAGTTGAAGGTCAGCTCGCTGGCCAGGGTCGAGGGCGAGGGTGCGCTGCATGTTGTCATCGAGGACGGCCGGGTGCTGCGGGCCGATCTGCAGATCTACGAGCCGCCGCGGTTCTTCGAGGCATTCCTGCGCGGGCGCCAGCACACCGAAGCCAACGACATCACCTCGCGCATCTGCGGCATCTGCCCGGTGGCCTACCAGGCCAGCGCCTGGCAGGCGATGGAGGACGCCTGCGGCGTCGTCGTCGACGACCGCATCGCCGAACTGCGGCGGCTGCTGTACTGCGGCGAGTGGATCTCCAGCCACTCGCTGCACATCTACCTGCTGCACGTGCCGGACTTCCTCGGCTACCCGGACGCGATCACGCTGGCCAAGGACCATCGCGCGATCGTCGAGCGCGGCCTGTCGATGAAGAAGGCCGGCAACGCGATCCTCGAACTCGTCGGCGGGCGGGCGATCCACCCGGTCAACCCGCGGGTGGGCGGCTTCTACAGCGCGCCGCTCGCCGCCGACCTCGCGCCGCTCGCCGCGCAGTTGCGGAAGGCTCTCGACGACGCGCTGGCGACCGTCGAGTGGGTGGCCACCTTCGACTTCCCCGATCTGGAACTGGATCGCGAGTTCCTGGCGCTGCGCGACCCCGCGCGCTACGCGATCGAGCGTGGCGAGCTCGTGACGTCCGGCGGTCTGTCGTTTCCGGTCAGCGAGTTCGGCAAGCATGTCGTCGAGCACCAGGTGCCGCACTCGACGGCCCTGCACGCGACGCTCGACGGAGCGCCTTACCTCACCGGTCCGCTGGCGCGGTACTCGCTGAACTCGGCGCAGCTGTCGCCGCTCGCCCGCGAGTCGGCGGCGGCCGCGGGCCTCGGTCCGACGTGCCGCAACCCTTTCCGCAGCATCGTGGTGCGTGCCGTCGAGACCGCCTACGCCATCGACGAGGCGCTGCGCCTGATCGACGCCTACGAGCGTCCCGAGCCGGCGTGGGTGGCCGTGCCGCCGCGCGCGGCGGTCGGCCACGGCGCGAGCGAGGCACCGCGCGGCGTGCTGTACCACCGCTACGAACTCGACGCCGACGGGCTGATCGAGTCGGCGACGATCGTCCCGCCGACATCGCAGAACCAGGCCGCGATCGAGGCCGACGTGCGCAACGTCGTCGCCGGCCACCTCGACCTCGACGACGCGGCGCTCACCGCGCTGTGTGAGCAGACCATCCGCAACTACGACCCGTGCATCTCGTGTTCGACGCACTTCCTGGAGCTGACCGTGGAGCGGCGTTGAAGGCCTTGATCGGCGTCGGTAACGAGTTCCGCCGCGACGACGGCGTCGGCCCGGCGCTCGTCGCGCACGTCGCCGAGTCCGCGCCGCCGGGCGTCACGCTCAGCGTGGTGGACGGCGAGCCGAGCCAGCTGCTCGACGCCTGGGACGGCGCGCAGCTGGCGGTCGTCGTCGACGCCGTGCTCTGCGATCCGTCCACGCCGGGACGGATCCACCGGACCACCCTGGGCGACGCGTACCCGGCCGGCACGTCGGCGAGCACCCACGGCCTCGGCATCCCGGACGCGCTCGGCCTGGCCGAGGCGCTCGGCCGCGCGCCCGCCCGGCTCGTCGTGTTCGCAGTCGAGGCGGCCGATCTCGGCTTCGGCACCGGCCTATCCCAGCCGGTCGCGGATGCGCTGCCGGATCTGACCCGGTTGGTCCTGGATGAGCTGGGTTAGCCGGGACCAACGCCTCTACTGCCCGCTGCGTCTCTGGCGCAGCATTCGTGGCATCTACGTCTGGGGGGCAATATGACCACTTCGCGCACCTATCCCGCACGTCTGGACGGCGAACTCGATCCGCAGCTGAGCCGGTGGCTCTGGCTGGTGAAGTGGCTGCTCGTCCTGCCACACGTCTTCGTTCTGGTGTTCCTGTGGATCGCGTTCGTCGTGCTGTCGATCGTCGCCTGGTTCGCGATCCTGTTCACCGGGCGCTACCCGCGCGGCATCTTCGACTTCAACGTCGGCGTCCTGCGCTGGACGTGGCGCGTCTCGTTCTACGCGGTCGATGCGTTCGGCACCGACCGCTACCCGCCGTTCTCGCTGCAGCCGGACCCGACCTATCCGGCCGACTTCACCGTCGACTACCCGGATCATCTCTCTCGCGGGCTCGTGCTCGTGAAGTCGTGGCTGCTGGCAATACCGCACTACATCGTGATCGGCTTCTTCGCGGGCGGCGCCGGGTGGCACTTGGGCGGCCTGATCAGTGTGCTGGCGATCATCGCGGCCATCGTCCTGTTGTTCTCGGGCGCGTATCCGCGGCAGATCTTCGAGTTCGTCATGGGCATGAACCGCTGGTGCTACCGGGTCGTGGCCTATGCCGCGCTGATGACCGACGAGTACCCGCCGTTCCGGCTCGACAACGGCGGCACCGATCCCGGATCGACGCCCGCGGTCGTCACGCCCTCACCGGACCCGGTTCCCGCCACGGCACAATGAGGCGATGCGGGCCTGGGTAGTCGATCACACTGCCCCGATCGACGACGGACCGCTGCGCCGAGTCGAGCGCGACCTGCCGCAGCCCGGTCCGGGCCAGGTCCGGGTCCGGATCAGCTGCTGCGGCGTGTGCCGCACCGACCTGCACCTCGCCGAGGGCGATCTGGTCCCGCGCCGGCCGGCGGTGGTGCCCGGGCACGAGATCGTCGGCGTCGTCGACGCTCTGGGGCCGGGCGCTGGCCGGTTCGGCGTCGGCGACCGGATCGGCGTCGCGTGGCTCGGCCGGACCGACGGCACGTGCCGGTTCTGCCGGCGCGGCGACGAGAACCTGTGCGAGTCGCCGGTGTTCACCGGCTGGGACGTCGACGGCGGCTACGCCGACGCCTGCCTGGTCGACGAGGCGTTCGCGTACGCCCTGCCCGCCGGTTTGGGCGACGAGCAGGCCGCTCCCCTGCTGTGCGCCGGCATCATCGGCTACCGGGCCTTGCGGCTGGCCGACGTCGGGCCGGGCGGACGCCTGGGCGTCTACGGATTCGGCGGCAGTGCGCACCTGACCGCGCAGGTCGCACTTCACCTCGGCATGCGCGTGCACGTGCTGACCCGTGGCGAGCAGAACCGCCGGCTCGCGACCGAGCTCGGCGCCGACTCGGTGGGCGACGCGACCGCCATGCCGCCCGAACCGCTCGACGGCGCCATCCTGTTCGCGCCTGCGGGAGAGCTGGTGCCAGTGGCGCTGCGCGCGCTCGACGCAGGCGGGACCCTCGCCGTCGCCGGGATCTGGCTCTCGGACATCCCGCGCATCGACTACGACGCCGAGCTGTTCCACGAGCGCAAGCTGCGCAGCGTCACCGCCAACACGCGACGCGACGGCGAGGAGTTCCTGCAGCTCGCGCACCGTTTCGACGTCCGGGCTACGACGGTCGCCTACTCGATGGACGATGCTCCCTCCGCGCTGGCTGATCTCGCCCACGGCCGGTTCAGCGGCGCGGCCGTCCTGCACAACGGCATGCCATGACCGCACCCTCCGCCGACTTGGCGACCTTCCGGACGCCCCCGAGCGGGCTGACGGCCGACCAGGTCGAGGAGCGGGTCGCTGCCGGGCGCACCAACGCCTTCGAGAGCCCGACCAGCCGCACGCCCCGCGAGATCGTCCGAGCCAACGTCTTCACCGTGTTCAACGGCCTGTTGCTGTCGTTGCTCGTCATCATCATCGCGACCGGCCAGTGGCAGAACGGCCTGTTCGGCGGCGTGATCGTGGCGAACTCGGCGATCGGCATCGTCCAGGAACTGCGCGCCAAGCGCACACTCGATCGCCTCGCGATCCTGAACGCCCCTCGAGCGCGGGTGGTGCGCGACGGCGTCGAAGCCGAGATCGAGGTCGCGGGCGTCGTCGCCGACGACCTGCTCGATCTGCGCGCGGGCGACCAGGTGCCCGCGGACGGCGACGTGCACGAGTCGGCGGGCCTCGAGATCGACGAGTCGCTGCTGACCGGCGAGTCCGATCCGGTCGCCAAGTCGGTCGGCGACGAGGTGCGGTCGGGCTCGATCGTGGTGGCGGGGCACGGGCGGTTCCAGGCCACGGCGGTCGGCGCCGAGGCGTACGCGACCAAGCTCGCGGCCGAGGCGCGCCGCTTCACGGTGACCCGCTCGGAGCTGGTGGCAGGCACGAACCGATTGCTGCGGTGGATCTCCGTACTGCTGGTCGTCGTCGGCCCGATCCTGCTGTGGAGCCAGTTCCACAGCAAGGACAACGAAGGCTGGCGGGACGCAGTGACCGGCACCGTCGCCGCCCTGGTGGGCATGGTGCCCGAGGGCCTGGTGCTGCTGACCAGCCTGGCGTTCATGCTGGCGACGGTCAGCCTGGCCCGCCGCCAGACCCTGGTGCAGGAACTGCCCGCGGTCGAGGGGCTGGCCCGGGTGGACGTCGTCTGCCTGGACAAGACCGGCACGCTCACGCACGGCGACATCGTGCTCGACCGCGTCGTGCCGCTCGGCGTGGCTGAGGGCGACCTCGGCGAGGCGCTCGGGCTGGTGTCGCGGACCGGCGACGCCAACGCGACGGCGTCCGCGGTGGCGGCGGCGTTCCCGCAGAGCACGTGGCGTGCGGCCGGGGGCGTGCCGTTCTCCTCGGCCCGGAAGTGGTCGGCGGTCGTCGCCGAGGGGCACGGCACGTGGGTGTTCGGCGCGCCGGAGATGATCCTCGCCCGGCCCGCCGGCGACTCCCAGCGGCAAGCCCGCGACCGGGCCGACACCCTCGCTGCCGAGGGAAAGCGGGTGCTGCTCCTCGCCCGCGCGGACGGGGAACTGTCAGCCATCGAGGGCGACGCGACGCTGCCCGCCGAGCTCGCCCCGGCGGCTCTGGTCGTGCTTGCCGAGCGCGTGCGCGCGGACGCCGCCCAGACGCTGCGCTTCTTCACCGAGCAGGGCGTCGCGCTGAAGGTGATCTCCGGCGACAACCCGCGCACGGTGGGTGCCGTCGCCGCATCCGTCGGCGTGCCCGGCGTGCGGGGTGCCGACGACGCCGTCGACGCCCGCGGGTTGCCCGACGACATCGACGCGTTGGCCGACGTCCTCGAAACCCACAGCGTTTTCGGGCGCGTGACGCCACATCAGAAGCGTGCGGTCGTGGCCGCCCTGCAGCGGCGCGGCCATGTCGTGGCGATGACCGGCGACGGCGTCAACGACGCGCTCGCCCTCAAGGACGCCGACATCGGCGTGGCGATGGGCAACGGCTCGCCCGCCACCCGCGCCGTTGCGCAACTCGTCTTGCTGGACGGCAAGTTCGCCCACCTGCCCGACGTGGTCGCCGAGGGACGCCGGGTCATCGCCAACATCGAGCGCGCGTCGAACCTGTTCCTGGTCAAGAACATCTACTCGCTCGTGCTCGCCCTGATCACCGCTGTGACGCTCGGGGCCTACCCGCTGGCGCCGATCCAGCTCACTCTCATCTCGGCGGTCACGATCGGGGTGCCCGGGTTCGTCCTCGCACTCGGGCCGAACCGCCGGCGTTACGTGCCCGGCTTCCTGCTGCGGGTGCTGCGTTTCGCGATACCGACCGGGCTGGTCACCGGAGTGGCCGCGTACGTCGGGTATCGCGCGACCCGCCTGCTCGAGTCCGATGCGGGTGTGCCCGAAGGGCGCACCACCGCCACGCTCGTCGTGCTGATCGTCTCGCTGTGGACGCTCCTCGTGCTGGCCCGCCCGCTCGCCGGCTGGAAGCTGGCCCTCGTCGCGGCCATGGCGGGCGCCGTCGCGCTGGTCGTGGCGATACCACCGTTGGCGCACGGGGTGTTCCTGCTCGACGTCACGCCGTTGCGCCTGCTCGTCGCTGGCGTGATCGGGGCAGGTGGCGCCGTCCTGGTGGAACTGTCTTACCGAGCAGTGGCGCTCGCGGTGCGGCTGGCCGGCAACAACAGCGAGAGTTGATCACTGAGCGGCATCAGCGCGTCGCCGTGCGCATGCGCGGGTGATCAACTTGTCCGAGCCGGGACTTGAGTCCTGGACGGAAAGGATCTCTGCGCCTATCGACCGGCACCGGCTGCGGGCAGGGTGACTCGCATGCACGATGACGGGGGCGTCGAACCGGCCGGAACATCAGTCGGCCCATCGGCCACGCAGTCACTCATCGAGGTGACCGACGATCTGCATGCACCGGTGGCCGCCGGCGAGCGGGCCTGCTGCTGCCCGTCCAAGCCCGTCGTGCGCGTGGTTCTTCCCGCGACGGCGCAGCGCGACCACCCCGTCGACCTGCTGTTCTGCGCACACCACTACCGGGTGTCCGGCGTGAAGTTGGCACGCGACGGAGCCCACGTCTTCGACTCGTCCGGCGCCCTGATGATCTCCGGCAACTTCATCATCGCCGTCGACCGACTGGCCCGTTGATCCAGGACCTCGGCCGGGCACGTCGTGATCGCCTGCCTGCCCACTGCGCTCGATGCGTGCGACTCGTCTGCGTAGGGTCCCGAAACTGGTCCTGAAACGGACCACCGCGACCCACCGGGCGGCCTGCGTCCTCACGAGCGATCATCTGCTGCCGATCTTGAACTCGATGGACGCTCTGGTTTGCGAGGCCGCGCGCCTGATCGAGTCTGCTCAGACCGGTCAGGCCGATGAGGTGCGCCGCACGGTCGAGGCGCGTCTCGTCGAGCTGTCCGGAACTATCGAAGCGGGTCCCTCCGCGCTGCATTTCGCCCGAGTGGTCGCTTTCCGGGCCACCGGCGACCACCGCGCCGCGCTCGCCGCCTGCAACCTGATGCTCGCTGCGGCCGAGCGCGAGGGCGACAACGGCTGGCGTTCCACCGCACTGTCGATGCGCGCGGAGCAACGCATCGCGGTCGGTGACGGCGACCTGGGCGAGCATGACACCGAGGCGGCGCTGCGTGACCTCGTCGCCGCGGAGGGCGCGCTGGACGCAGGCGTCGAGGACGTGGTCGTGCGGACGAACGCGCACGTCGGCATCGGCATCGGGTACGTGACGATGCGGCTGTACGAGCTGGCCGAGCCGCACCACCAGGCGGCCTACGAGTTGAGCTGCCAGAACGGCAGCCTCACCAACGGCAACGCGGCCATGTGGCAATGCAACCTCGCCGAGTTGCATCTGCAGTGGGCGCTCGAGCTCTACCGGGTCGGCAAGATCGCCGACGCGGAGAAGCATTCCCTGACCGCCGAACCGTACGCGCTGCAGGCGATGCACGACGCCGACGGCTCCGACGCCGCGCACTGGCGCGACGTGGCAGGCCTGTTCCTGGGATGCGCATGGGCCGACGGATCGGATCCGGCAGGCGCCGCCGAGCAGATCGGCCGATATGCAGACCGGATGCTGGCCCGCGACTGCATGGCGGACTGGCTGTTCGCCGCACCGTTCCTCGCGGTGGCGCTGTCGCGCAGCGGGCGCCGGGACGAGGCGCTGGCCGTCGCCGAGCGGGCACTCGCCGAACTCTCGACGAGCGGTGACTGGCTCAAGAAGGCAGCCGTGACCCACACGCATGCGATGCTGCTGGCCCAGGCCGGCCCGCCGCAGATGCGGGCGGTGCTGCGCTACGGCGACGTCCTCGCCGGCGCCCTGTGGCAGCAGCGGATGAGCACGCTGCACACGGCCGAGACGATGCGCTCCTACGAGCGGCTGCGCGCAGAGCATGAGCAGATGAGCCGGTCGGCCGAGATCGACTCGCTGACGAACGTGGCGAACCGCCGGCGCTTCGACCGTGAGCTCGCCAGGCAGGCGGGGATCGACCCGGATAGCTCCACGTCGGTGCTGCTGATCGACGTCGACAGGCTCAAGACGCTCAACGACACGCTCGGCCACGCGACCGGTGACGCGACTCTGCGGGCGGTTGCCGAGGCATTGACCGGCGAGGTCCGTGACGACGACGTACTCGCAAGGCTCGGCGGCGACGAGTTCTGCGCACTGCTGGTCAGGAGCGGCATCGACGGCGCGAGCGGGGTTGCCGAGCGGATGGTCCAGGCCGTGCGCGACCTCGACATGCTGGTCACGGTGAGCATCGGAGTGGCAGCCGGCCCCAGTCGACAGACCGAGGAAACGTTGCGCCGCGCCGATGCCGCGATGTACGTGGCCAAGCGCGCCGGCGGTGACCGGATCTACTGCGCGACCTGACCGGCCGCTCCGAGCCGATCAGCGTGTCTCGTTGGCGCGCACTATTCCGGCGCGCTGCACCGCGGAGCGTCCTGCCTCGAGCCTCGCGACGGGCACCCGGAACGGCGAGCAGGAGACGTAGTCCAGGCCGACCTCGTCGAAGAAGTGGATCGAGTCCGGATCCCCGCCGTGTTCGCCGCACACGCCGACCGTCAGGAGCGGATTGGCGCGAGTGCCCTCGTCGACAGCGATGCGGATCAGCCGGCCTACGCCGGCGCGGTCGATCGTCTCGAACGGAGACGCGTCGAACACGCGGGCCTTGAAGTATGCCGGGAAGAACGCCCCTTCGACGTCGTCACGGCTCAGGCCCCACGTCGTCTGGGTCAGGTCGTTGGTGCCGAAGGAGAAGAAGTCGGCGCTCGCTCCGATGGATCCGGCCGTCAAGGCCGCACGCGGCAGCTCGATCATGGTGCCGATGCGAATGGCCAGGTCTGCACCGGACTCCTTTGCGACCTGGGCGATGACCGCCGCCAGTTCGCGACGGGTGATCTCGAACTCGGTCACCGTAGCGACGAGCGGGACCATGATCTCCGGGCGCACGACGTGCCCTCGCCGGCGGGCCTCGATCGCCGCTTCAGCGACGGCGCGTGTCTGCAGCGCGAACAGGCCAGGGACGACGAAGCCGAGTCGCACACCGCGCAGCCCCATCATCGGGTTGACCTCGTGCAGCCGGTCCAGCGCAGCGAGCAGCTTGACGTCGCGGTCATCGGGCGCGAGACCGGCGGCCTTGGCCGCCGAGATCCGGGCGGTCACTTCGGCGTCGTCGGACAGGAACTCGTGCAACGGCGGGTCGAGTAGACGGATCGTGACTGGCAGCCCGTCCATCGCCTCGAAGACGCCGATGAAGTCGCCTCGTTGCAGCGGAAGAAGTGCTGCCAGCGCCGCGGTGCGCTCGGGCACCGTGTCGGCCAGGACGAGTCGCTCGACCAAGGCCCGGCGCTCGCCGAGGAACATGTGCTCGGTCCGGCACAGTCCGATGCCCTGCGCGCCGTATCGACGCGCACGTGCGGCGTCCTCGGGTGTGTCGGCGTTCGCCAGGACACCGAGCCTGCGCCGCTCGTCCGCGTGCTGAAGCAGGCGATGCACAGCGCGAATCAGATCACTGGTGTCCGGGCCGTCCGGATCGAGGACGCCATTGAAGTAGTCCACAATCGGCGGCTGTTGAAGGGGAATCCTGCCCTCGAACACCGCGCCCGACGTTCCGTCGATCGAGATCTGGCCGCCCTCTTCGATCACGGTGGCGCCGGCGATCAGGCGCGGGCCGTCCTCGTCGATGACCAGCTCCTCGGCTCCGCACACGCAGGGCTTGCCCATACCACGCGCGACAACAGCCGCGTGCGCGGTCTTGCCGCCATGTGTCGTGAGCACGCCGACCGCCGCGACGATCCCGGCCAGGTCGTCCGGTGTCGTCTCGTGCCGGACCAAGATGACCGCTTCACCGGACTCGGCTCGGCGCACCGCGGTGGCGGAGTCGAACACGACCGCGCCGACGGCGGCGCCGGGAGACGCGTTGATGCCGGTCGTCAGCCGAGCGGCGTCCGAGTCCACGCTGAACTGCGGGAACATCAGCTGGGTGAGATCGTGCCCGCTGACGCGACTCAGCGCCTCGTCGAGGTCGATGACTCCCTCGTCCACGAGCTGGCAGGCGATGCGGAAAGCGGCCGCTGGGGTTCGCTTGCCGACCCGGGTCTGCAGCATCCAGAGCTTGCCGCGCTCGATGGTGAACTCGATGTCGCACAGGTCGCGGTAGTGCCTTTCGAGAATGCCGGCGTTGTGCAGGAGTTGCCGGTAGGACACAGGGTCGAGGCGTTCGAGCTCGGAGATCGGGAAGGCATTGCGGCTGCCCGAGACAACATCCTCGCCCTGGGCGTCTGGTAGGTAGTCGCCGTACAGCCCGCGCTGCCCTGAGCCGGGGTCGCGAGTAAACGCGACGCCGGTTCCGGATTCAGCGCCCTTGTTGCCGAACACCATGGCCATGACGTTCACAGCCGTACCGAGGTCGTCCGAGATCCCCTCCCGCCGCCGGTACAGCGCTGCGCGCTCGGTGTGCCAGGAGTCGAAGACCGCGCGAATCGCCATGTCGAGTTGCTCTCGCGGATCCTGCGGGAACTCCCGGCCGGTCGCCGCCCGGATGACCTGTTTGAAGGCGGCGACCAGTTCCCGCAGCTCGCCCACTGGCAATTCAGCGTCGGGGCGTTTCGTTGCCGCGGCGAGCAGACTGGCGAACCGATCATTGTCGATGCCCAACACGGTGCGGCCGAACATCTGGATGAGGCGGCGGTACGAGTCAAGCGCGAAACGCTCGTTGCCGACCTGCGCCGCGAGACCCTGGACCGACTGGTCGTTGAGACCTATGTCGAGCACCGTCTCCATCATGCCGGGCATCGAAAACCGCGCACCTGAGCGCACCGACACCAACAGCGGGTCGTCTGGCTGTCCCAAACCCCGCCCTGCGGTTCGCTCGAGTACCGCAAGGTGCACGTCGATCTCGGCGGCGAGTTCCGCGGGCGCGGTACCGACGCGCAGGTAGTGCCGGCACGCCTCAGTGGTGATGGTGAACCCTGGCGGCACGGGCAGGCCCAACCGCCCCATCTCGGCCAGCCCGGCGCCCTTGCCGCCGAGCAAGTCGACCAGCTCGCGGCCGCCTTCGGCGAAGTCGTAAACGAACTTCAGAGCGGTCGTTGACCTATCGCGTTGGGGTGTGGGCACAGGTGTCGTCATGTACCCACCTTCGCCGCGCATCGGCACTGGCACTTCGGGCCAAGGTCGTCACTCGGGAAGGACGAAGGTCACGACTCGGCGCTCGCGGTCCGCAAACGGGACGAGTGCAGGGCTCTGCGACCAGCTTCAGTTCGCTCTTCGCTGGGCCGCTGTGCGCCTGCGTTGTCCGTCGCGTGGCTGCTGTTCCTTCCCGTAGGCGGCGAGGAACACGTCCACTGCCGAATCTGCGATGCGGTTGAGCTTGCGGGCGGACGGCAGCGCGCCCGTCCCGGCGAACATGACCTGGTTCATCGGCTGGTATACGACGAGACCCGCGAACTGGTAGGCGGCCAGTGTCGGGTCGGTGAGATTGTGCACGAGGCCGCGATCGGCGAGGCGTTGCAATGCCTCGCCGAAGATCACCAAGGTACGGTCGAAGCCACGGTCGAACCATGCTCGGCCGACGTCGGGGAAGCGGTCAGCTTCGGCGATAACGAGCCGGCGCAATCTGAGCACGTCCGACTGCAGCAGGCCGTGCAGGAAGCTGTCCGCGAGGTCGCGGAGGGCTTTGCGCAGGTCTTGCGTGTCATGCAGACTGCTGGTCACGGCGCTGGACAACCCGTCGACCAGCTGGACTGTCGTATCCAGGATGATCTCGGCGAACAGGTGCTCCTTGTCGGCGAAGTGCTTGTAGAGAGTTTGCTTGGACACCGACGCTCGAGTGGCGATCTCGTCTGTGGTCGCGCCGAGATAGCCGTGCCGCAGGAACACCTCGATGGCCGCCTGGATGATCGCCTGTCGCCTGCGGTCCGTGCGGCCGGTCTCCGCGGTGACGCTCGTCTGACGGTCCACCGATGTCCTCCTGGAGATTCCTTGAACTAGTACTGTACAGTACCGTACAAGCAGAGTACGGTACCGTTCAGTTCCGGCGACGACGGAACCTCGGACAGGAGGATGACGATGGGCACGGTTCACTCCGCGGACGGCACGCCGATCAGTTTCGACACCTGGGGCGACGGCCAACCGCTGATCATGATCGACGGCGCGACGAGCTACCGCGCCGTGTCGCAGACGAATGCGCAGGTGGGCGCGTTGCTGCGCGAGGAGTTCCGCGTGTACTCCTACGACCGCCGCGGCCGTGGGGAGAGCGGCGACACTGCCCCGTACGCGGTGCAGCGCGAGATCGAGGACCTCGCCGCCCTGATCGCCGATGCCGGCGCGCCAGCGTTCGTGTGCGGCTTCTCCTCCGGAGCGGTCCTCGCTCTGGACGCCGCCGCGGCCGGGCTGCCGATCGCGAGGCTCGCACTGTTCGAGCCGCCGTTCGTGGTCGACGACAGCCGCCCGCCCCTGCCGGCCGACTACGTCGCACGGCTCGACACGCACACCGCCGACGGCCGTCCCGGCGACGCGGCGGAGCTGTTCCTCACCGCGGCGGCCGGCATGCCGGTCGAGTTCGTCGGAGGGATGCAGCAGAGCCCGTTCTGGCCCGCCCTGGAGGGCGTCGCCCACACGATCGCCTACGACGGCCGCATCATGGGAACGACGATGTCCGGCGGCCCTCTGCCGACCGATCGCTGGGCCGCCGTCAGCGCGCCCACCCTGATCATGCACGGACGCGGTACCGAACCATGGCTGATCGCCGCGGCACACGCGCTCGCCGACCTGTTGCCCACCGCTACCCTGCGGGCGGTGGAAGGCGAACAGCACAACGTCGCCGCCGAGGTGCTCGCGCCCGTCCTGCGAGAGTTCGCGTCGACCGAGCGCGCTGCCACAGACGTCCAGTAGACCGTTCCGATCGACAAGAAGGATTCATCAGATGCGCAAGGTGGTCGCGGGGCTGTTCAGCTCGATCGACGGCGTCGTCGAGGCGCCGCACGAATGGCAGACCAGCTTCGACGACGAGATGGGCGCGGCCCTGTCCCGGATGCTCGACGAGCAGGACACTGTGCTGCTCGGCCGGGTGACGTTCGCCGAATGGGCCGAGTACTGGCCGACGTCGACCGACGAACCGTTCGCGAGCTGGATCAACGGCACGCCGAAGTACGTCGCCTCGAGCACCCTCGACTCCGTCGACCAGTGGTCGAACAGCACGCTGATCAAGGGCTCGGTGGCCGACTTCGTCGCGGAGCTGCGCCAGCGGGACGGCGGGACGATCGGCACGGCCGGTAGCCCGTCGCTGGTCCGATGGCTGATCGACCAGGCGCTCGTCGACGAGCTCACCCTGATAATCAGCCCGGTCGTCGCCGGCGGCGGTCGCAAGCGGCTGTTCCCCGATGACGCCGCGCTGACCAAGTTCGAGCTGGTCGAAGCCCAGCCGACCAGCAGTGGCGCAGTGATCGCGACCTACCGACCGATCCGGTAGCCGACCACGATCGGTGTGACGACTCCGTTTCGCCGACCGCGGGCGGCTGGTTCGCGCAGCACGTCTCGCAAGGCCCGCCACCGACCGGCCAAAGCTAGGCTCGCGATCATTAACTGGACCGAGCGATGAGAGGCACGAGCAAGCCGGCAACGGTCTGCCTCGCAGTCGTCGTGCTGCTTGCCTCGTGCGCCGGATGCTCGTCGTCCAAGCCAGGCGCCAACCCGTCGACGGCGTCTGCCGACGGTGGGACGGTGACCGGCATGTTGCGACTCACAGGTGGCCCGCCGCCGGGTACTGATCGTGCTGCGACGGGCGAGGTGTACGCGTTCCCCTCCCCCAGCCTCACCGGCCAGCCACAGCTCAAGGCGAAGACAGCCAACGACGGCAGCTTCCGCCTGAGCCTTCCCCTCGGTACCTACTACCTGGCGGCCACGTCGCCCGACTTCAGCATCGACCCTCCGCCGGCGACGCCGCCGTGTCGAGGCGACAAGCCCGCCGTGGTTACGCGAGGCGGCACCAGCCAGGTCGATGTCGTGTGCCGACTGAAATGAGGCAGGACGAGCGCCTACGCCGGAAGGCACGCCTCGCTGATCGCGCGGACGTGGCGATGATCGGTGCCGCAGCAGCCGCCGAGAACGTGCACGCCGGGCAGCAAAGGGAGTAGCCGCCGGTACTGCTCGGCGAGGTCGGTCGGGTCGCCGTCGTCGAGTCCCTCGGCGGCATCGAGTTCGGCATGGCTCATCCTCGACGCGTTGGCTCGGACACCACTGATGCGCCCCAGCCAGGCGCCGTCGTCTAGAGCGTGCTCGAAGTGCGTCGGGTGCGCACAGTTGATCATGAAGCCGGACGGTGCATGGCCGGCCTGGTCGTCCACCATTTCGACAGCTTCCCGGAGCGATTGCCCGCTCGGCAGCGATCCGTCGGTCTCGACGGTGAATGACACCACGGACGGGATGCCGACGGTCGTGGCGGCTCGGACGAAGCCGATCGCCTCCTGCGCGTTGGTGAGCGTCAGCGCGGTGACCTGGTCCGCGCCCGCCTCGGCCAGCGCCGCGATCTGCGCCGTGTGATAGCGCGTCGCCTCCTCGGCTCTCATCTCCTCGCCGGTCACATAGCCGTCACCCCGCGGGCCGACCACCCCGTTGATGACCGACTTCGGCACGTCGGCTGCGAGCTCACGAGCGAATCGCGCTGCGGCGTCATTCGCCGCTCGCAGACTGTCGGTGTCGTAGCCGAGCCGAGACGCCCAGTCCGGATTGGCCCGCCAGGTCACCGTGTCGATCACGAAGCCGGCCCGGCGTTCGCGCGCCAATGCGAGGTAGGGCTCCCAGTACGTCCGGAGCGCGCTCCTGCCGTCGTCGCTCTCTACCAGCGGGAACGCCGCGAAGTGAGGCAGATCCAGCCCCTGGTGGAAGATCAGGGACGTCTCGAGACCGCCGTCCGTCAGTCGCACGCCGACATCCCATCACACGGTGATGACGACCTTCGCGCGTGCATGCTCCACTTCGAGGTACCGGATCGCCTCTGGTGCTTCGCTCAGCGGGAAGGTCCGGTCAATGACCGGCGTGAGCTTTCCGGACTCCACGAGTTCTCTCAGCGCCGCCAGGTTCTCCTTGCTCGGCTTCGACGGGAGCGTGAGCAGCCGATGACGGACGAAGCGTGACAACAGCTGGCTCCTGAGAAACAGACCCATCGGCCCGAACATGCTGCCGCCGCTGGACACGCCCCCACCGGACAGCACGAGCGTCCCCGCAGGCGTCAGCGCACGCCGGAAATCGGCCAACGAACGGTTGCCCACCAGGTCCAGCACGACGTCGTACCGACGTCCGCTACGGGCGAAGTCCTCGACGGTGTAGTCGATGACGTGGTCCGCGCCGAGCGACCGGATCAGCTCCACGTTCCTCGTGCTGCAAACGCCGGTCACCTCCGCCCCCAACGACTTGGCGATCTGCACCGCGAACGTGCCGACACCGCCTGACGCGCCATTGACCAGAACCTGCTGAGCCGGCTGGACCCGGGCCACGTCGCGCAGGCCGATCAGGGCGGTGTTGCCGGCGAGCGGCACGGCCGCCGCCTGCTCGAACGTCAGGTTGGCCGGTTTCGCCTCCACGACGCCGTCCGGGGCGCACAAATACTCGGCGAACGCACCGTCGGCTTCGCCGAACACCTCGTCACCGGGGCGGAATCGTTGGACGTCGCTGCCGACCGCCTCCACCCGACCCGCGAAGTCCGTGCCCCGGATCTTCACCTTGGGCCGGCCGAACCCGAACGACGGCCGCGCCACGTACGGATCTCCCCGCATCACGTGCCAGTCGCGCGCGTTGACCGAGGCCGCGTGAATCCGTACCAGCACCTCATTCTCGGCGGGTATCGGCTTGTCGACGTCCCTGAGCGCAAGGACGTCAGGCGAGCCGTACCGGTCTTGGACGATCGCCTTCATCGGACCTCCGTGACGCGCTGGCGGGCGCAATGATGATCTCCCAGGTTCGGCGCCGATGACAGGGCCTCAGCTGACCTCGTCCATCCGCGCGGTCGCCACGTCGAAGAGGAAGCCGCGCACGTCCTCGCGGTGCGGCAGCCAAGCGCAGTGACGCACCGCGGCGACCGAGTCGCGCATGGTCGCGCGAAGATCGCTGAATCCGGGGACGTCCCACGGCGGCACGTCGCCCGTACGCGCGGCGAGGTCCGCGCGAAAGCCGGCGTCGTCGAAGCCTTCCATGCCGCACTCGGTGTGGTGGATCAGCACGACCTCGCGGGTGCCGAGGTAGTGCTGGCTGACCGCGAGCGAGCGCAGCACGTCGTCGGTGGGCAGCCCGCCCGCGTTGCGGATCAGGTGAGCGTCGCCGATGTCCAGGCCGAGGGCGCCGAACAGATCCAGCCGGGAGTCCATGCAGGCGACCACGGCAAGCCGCAGCTTGGGGCGCTGCGGCCGGGCACCCGGAAAGCTCGCAACGTAGGCGTTGTTCGCGTGCAGCAGATGGTCTATCGCCGACATGCCTCGAAGTGAATCAGACGGCCCGGATCAGGCCCATGTGCCATCGCAGCGATGTGACGCCGGAGGAACCGCGTCCAGTCCACTCACGATGCGGCGGACCTGTCGTGGGCTGGCCGCTGCGTGCACGGTGAGCCAGGTGGACGGCCGCCGTGGGCACGGGCGCCTCCCGTGATTCCGGTGGACGATGGCGTCATCGGGGTGGTCGCCGCGTTCGCCGCGACGGCGCAAGCGATTTCCGGCTTCGGGATGAACCTCATCTTGGCGCCCGTGATGCAGGTCGTCGCGCCGGGACCGGCGGCGGTGCGTCTGGTGGTCGGCCTCAGCGCGATCTTGAACTCGGCGGTTCTGCTGACCGCCCGGCGCTTCGTCCTTTGGCTGCCGGCCTTGCTCCTGGTGATGCCCGCCTTGGCAGCGACGTTGCTCCTCGGCCCGGTCGTATCCGGCGGCAGTAGCCGCGTCCTCGGCGTCGTCGTCGCGGTGACGACCCTGGCCGCCATCGCCGCGACGGCATTGCGGCGCCCGCCGCCCGGCCTGACCGGACGCACCGGAACGCTCGCCGCCGGCGTCCTGTCCGGAGCGTTGAACGTGAGCAGCGGCGTCAGCGGTCCGCCGATCGCCGCATATGCCGCAGCGCAGCCATGGACTCCGCGGCAAGTGGTCGCCACGGCGCAGGCGGTGTTTCTGCCCGGCAACGTGGCAGCCTTCATCGTGCTGGGCGACCGGGCGTTTCGCGCTGACCTCGGCTACGCCGGGCTCGCGGGCATCATCGCCGGGACCCTTGCAGGCGCTCGTCTGCGCGGGCGCGTCCCGTCAAATGCGGTGCGCGCGGCTGTGCTGGTGGTTGCCGCCGTCGGAGCGGTCATCGTGCTCCTTCGATCGGCCTAGCGCCGGGTCAGCGGGCCAACGGCACGCCCGCGAGCTGCGCGCCCCACGCACGCGCCCGCTCCTCCTCGCCGGGCAGCAGCTGATTGGCCTTGCTGACGAAGAAGCTCTCCGACTTGGCAGCCGGCGTGCATCCGCGCTGCCGCAGGCGGCGCCCGATGCCCTTGGCGGCGCGTCCGCTGAACGCGGCCGGAATCTTGATCCGGGTGTCGAATGCGACCGCTCGGCAGGACAGCTCGCCGATCGACGCGAACCACTCGCGCAGTCCTGGACCGTCGGCGTCGGGTTCGAGCGTCAGCCCGCTGTCCGGCTTGTGCGCCGTCGCAACCGCGCTCTGCCTGGTCGGGGGCCGGCTGAGGTTCCAGGCGTGGGTGGGTCCGCCGACGACCAGCAGGTCGAGATCAGCCAGCAGGTCCGGCGTCACCGCACCAACCGGCGCCACTTCGACGTTGCCGAACGAACGCAGTCCCGCGCCGATCGCGTCGGCGACCTTCCGGGTGTTGCCGAACATCGACTCGTAGACAACTACCGCTCGCATTGCGAACCCCCTAAGCCCGATCGCTCGGGTACTCGTCGAGAATCTTTCGCAGCGCGTTGACGAACCGGAGCAACTCGTGCTCGGCCGTTCATGGTCGCTCTCCTCGCGTGCTTCAATGCGCCGAGAACGACGGGCCGGCCTGATCTGGAACGTCGCCGCAGCGTCGCTGCCATCAGTGCGTCGCAGGCCGTCCCGTCAACACCAGTCCACTCGCCGTGCCTTACCGCTGCTAGAGACCACCGTCCCGCCGCAACTGGGACCTCGGACCCATGAGCGAGGCAACGCGCCTCCCGGGAAAGCAGTTGCTTCCCGTTTCGTCGCAATGCGCGCTGAGAGGACAGGCGATGGGAGCTCGTCGTCGATCGGCCGAAAAGGCGCCGCGCCCGGCCCACGATCGAGGGGCATCGGCTCCGACCTGCACCCCACGCAGCAAGCCTGGCTGGACCAGGACGTCGCCCGGTGCGGCTTCTGCCAGCCCAGCCAGATCATGGCCGCCGTCGCGACCGTTCACCAGGTCCACGCGCAGGGCCGCGACATCACCGACGCCGACCTCGACCAGATCCGCAACATCTGCCGGTGCGGCACCTACTTCCGCATCCGGCAGGCCATCAAGGCCGCCGCCGCCAACATGTGAGTGCGCGACCGGCTCTCCGCGAACATGTGCAGATCGGCCGGCGACTGGCTGCGGATCTGCACATGATCGCGAAAGGGCGGCATGGCTACGTCACCTCGGGGACCATCTCGATCGCGCCGCACGGGCACTCCTCGACGCAGATGCCGCAGCCCTTGCAGTAGTCGTAGTCGACCGCGTAGCCGTGCGCGCCGTCGATCTTGAGCACCGCGTTGTCCGGGCAGACGCCGAAGCAGTTGTCGCATCCGAAGCAGTTGCCGCAGGACAGGCAGCGCCTCGCCTCGAACAGCGCGGTCTCGGTGTCGAGGCCGGTGACGACCTCGGCGAAGTCCGAGACCCGCCGCGCCGCTTCCAGCTTCGGCCGGACGGTCCGCGGCGCGTCGCTGTAGTACCAGGGATTGAGCTGGTCGAACTCGGCTGGCGGCAGCTGTGGCTCGGGCAGCACGGTGACCCGGTTCAGCCAGGCATCGATGTTGCGCGCCGCGGCCTTGCCGTGCCCGATCCCGACGGTCACCGACCGCTCTGCGGGCACCATGTCGCCACCGGCGAAGACGCCGGGGTGACCGGTCATCATGTCGCTGCCGACCTGGACGACGCCGTCCGCGACCTGCACGCCGGGAACGCCCTCGACGAGGCTGAGGTCAACGTCCTGCCCGAGCGCGAGCACGACCGCGTCGCCCTCGATCTCGTCGAACTGGCCGGTCGGCTGCGGCTTGCCATCCGCGTCGAGCTCCATCCGCTCCAGCTTCAAGCGGCCTCCGTCGAAGTGCTTGATCGTCGACAGCCACCGCATCCGGATGCCTTCCTCGAGGGCTTCCTCGACCTCGATGTCGTTCGCCGGCATCTGCCTGCGGGTACGGCGGTAGACGACGAGTGCCTCGTCGGCGCCGAGGCGGCGGGCGGTGCGGGCGACGTCCATCGCGGTGTTGCCGCCGCCGTAGACGATGACGCGGCGGCCGAGCTGCGGCCGATCGCCCCCGTCGACCTGGCCGAGTAACTCCAGCGCGTCGAGAATGCGGGCCGACTGCCCGGCCGGGATGTAGGCGCGGTGCGATAGTTGGGCGCCGACTGCGAGGAACACGGCGTCGAACTCCTCCATCGCGGCAGCGAGGTCGGTCACCCGGGTGTCGAGTTTCAGCGTGATGCCGAGGGCGAGCAGCCGGGCGATCTCGACGTCGAGGACGTCACGCGGCAGCCGGAACGTCGGGATGCCGTAGCGCATCATGCCGCCGGGTTGTGCGCCCGCCTCGCGGATCTCGACAGCGTGGCCCCGGCGACGCAGGTGATACGCGGCTGACAGCCCGGACGGCCCGGCGCCGACGACGAGCACGCGCTTGCCGGTTTCCGCGGCCGGCGAAGGCAGCTGCCAGCCCTGCTTGATCGCCTCGTCGCCGAGGAAGCGCTCGACGGAGTTGATGCCCACGGCGGTGTCGAGCTGGGCACGGTTGCACGCCGTCTCGCAAGGGTGGTAGCAGACGCGTCCCATCACGGCCGGGAACGGGTTCTCGGCGACGAGGCGACGCCATGCGGTCTCGTAGCCACCGTCCTCGGCGGCGTAGAGCCAGGCTTGGATGTCCTCGCCGGCCGGGCAACCGGCGTTGCAGGGCGGGCGCCGGTCGACGTACACCGGCCGCTCGGTACGCCAGGTGCCGGTGTGGTTCGCGAGGCTGGACCTCACGTCCAGGGTGATAGCAAAGGGTCTGTCCATCACAGCTCTCCTTCGAGCAGGCCGTATCGCGCGATATTGCGATCGGCAATGCCCTGGATGCGTTCGAGCAGGTCGGTACGCACTGGGTCCTTGAACAGGTGCGCGTACCGCCGCTGCGGGCGCAGGTACTCCTCGACCGGCACCTGCCGGCGGATCGGCAGCGCCGAGGTCACCTCGCCGTGCTCGGCCTCGTAGACCGGGAACAGGCCGCTGCGTTGCGCCAGCCGGGCCAGCTTGATCGTGTCGGACGAGGCGGATCCCCAGCCGAGCGGGCACGGCACGAGCACGTGCAGGTACCTGGCGCCGCGCATGGTCATCGCGCGCTCGACCTTCGCCTCGAGGTCGTGCAGCTCGGCGACGGTAGCAGTGGCCACGTACGGGATCTCGTGCGCCATCGCGATGCGCGCCATGTCCTTGCCCTGACCGATCGGCGCGCCGGGCGTCGGGCCGACCGCCTCGGTCGTTGCCGTCCGTGCATAGGCAGGTGTCGCACCGGAGCGCTGCACACCGGTGTTCATGTATGCCTCGTTGTCGTAGCAGACGTAGAGGACGTCGTCGTTGCGCTCGAACATGCCCGACAGGCACGCCATGCCGATGTCGACCGTGCCGCCGTCGCCGCCCTGCGCCAGCACCCGCACGTCCGACAGACCGCGTGCCTTCAGCGCCGCCGCGACGCCGGACGCGACCGCCGGGGCGTTGGCGAACACCGAGTGCAGCCACGGCAACTGCCACGAGCTCTCCGGGTACGGCGTGGAGAAGACCTCCAGGCAGCCGGTCGCGTTCACCGCGACGAGCTTGCCCTTCGTTGCGCGCATCGCCGCGTCGACGACGTAGCGCGCGCCGAGAGCCTCACCGCAGCCCTGACACGCGCGGTGCCCGGAGTTGATCGCGTTGGATCGCTCGGCATTCGCCTGCTCGGTGCGCAGGTTCTCATCGAGCAGCCGGTTGCCGACAGCCCGGCTGCCGACCTGGTAGAACCTCACGGTTTGCGCGGTCATCGCAGGCCTCTCAGCTGATTCGAGATGCCGGGACGCCGGCGTCACGCAGGACGTTCAGGGTGTGCGGGCCGGACTCGCGTTGGTACCGCGAGCGCGCCAGCTCCTTGTCGACGAGGTCGTGCCGCAGGTCGAGGAAGGTCAGCTCATCGAGCCGGCCGGACGTGGCTTCGGCGAGCAACGTGTGCAGCGACGCCTTGCTGATCGCGCGCCCGCCCAGTCCGGCAACCACCGTGTTGATCTCGACGGGCGCCGCGCCGAGTGCCTCGCGGATGTCGCTCGCGACGATGCCCCGGGCGCCCGGCGCGAAGGCGCGCTCCAGGACGATCACCCGCCGGGCGTCGGCGAGCGCCGACCGTACCGCGGCGTACGGGAACGGCCGGAACATCGTCAGCGTCAGCAGGCCGACGTCGCCGGCGGTCTCGTCGATCACGTCCTTGACCGTGCCGCTCACCGAACCTAGCGCCACGACGACGGTGCCGGCACCCTCGGTGCGGTAAGGCTCGATCATCGGCAGATCCGCGCCGACGACGTCGGCATACGAGCGCGCAACGGACGGAAACACATCCAGGGCAGCCGTCAGGTGCCGGTGCGACAGGTAGCGCACCTCGGTGAACGCCTCGGGCCCGACCATCGCGCCGATCGTGACCGGGTCGGCCGGGTCGAGCACCTGCCGCGGCACGTAGCGCGGCAGGTACGTGTCGACCTGCTCCTGGCTCGGCACGTCGATCGGCTCGAACGCGTGGGTCAGCACGAAACCGTCGACGCACACCATCACCGGCATGGACAGTTCCTCGGCCAGCCGGAACGCGATCACGTGCAGGCCGACCGCGGACTGGTTGTCCTGCGCGTAGAGCTGCACCCAGCCGCAGTCGCGCTGGCTCATCGAGTCGCTGTGGTCGTTCCAGATGTTGATCGGCGCGCCGATCGCCCGGTTCGCCACGGTCATGACGATCGGCAGGCCCAGGCCCGACGCGTTGAACAGCGCCTCAGCCATGTAGAGCAGGCCCTGGCTGGCGGTTGCCGTGTACGCTCGCGCGCCGGTCGCCGACGCACCGATCGCCGCGGACATCGCACCGAACTCCGACTCGACGGTGATGAACTCGCACGGCGCGAGCGTGCCGTCGCGTGCCATGACGCCGATCGCCTCGACGATGTGCGTCTGCGGCGTGATCGGGTAGGCCGGCACGACCTCGGGCCGGCAGAGCGCGACCGCCTCGGCGATGGCGCGCGATCCTTCGATTTGTCTACGCACCGGACACGACCTCCCGCGTTTGCACCCAGTCGAATGCCGCTCGCGCGGCAAGGACGTTTCGGTCGCCGACGGCGCCGGGGAATCGTTGCGTCAACGCCTGCTCGACGGACGCGATCGACACGGCACCGGTCAGCGCGGCGAACGCGCCCAGCAGGGACGTGTTCGCCCGCGGCTGGCCGATGTGTTCACGCGCGATCTCGCTTGCCGGGACGGTCAGCATGCGGTCCGGGGCGAACATGTCGTGCAGCTCGTCCAGGCCGAGCTCGGACCAGGACCTGGCCGAGTTGATCAGCACGTAGCCGTGCGGGGCCAGGCCCGCGAACAGCGCGACGTGGTGCAGCAACGTGGCGTCGGCGATGATCAAGGCGTCCGGCTCGGTGACCGGCTCCCGTACCCGGATCGGCACCTCGTCGAGGCGGCAGAACGCCATCACCGGAGCGCCCATCCGCTCCGAGCCGAAGCTGGGGAACGCCTGCGCCTCGCGGCCGTCCAGGAATCCCGCGACGGACAGCAACTCCGCCGCGGTGACCACTCCCTGGCCACCTCGTCCGTGCACCCGAATCTGGAACATGTCCCGAGTCACCCTCGTCCCGTCGCTCGTCGCGCCCGCGCGCGTGCCCGTCGGGCACGTTGCATCTCCAGCTCGTAGAGCACGCCGATCGTGAAGCCGCCTTCGCCGCCGGACCTCGCCAGCTCGCGCAGGAACTCGGCGCTGCGCACGGCGTCCCGGTGCCTGCCGAGCAGTTTCTGCAGACCGGCGTTGCGCTCGATGCGCTTGCGCGCGCGTCTCTGGCCAAGCAGCTCCGCCGCGTAGCGCGCCCGCTCGGCGGCGCTGCCCGCACGGCGCAGGTCGGCGTCGGTTGCGTCCTCGGAGCGGGCCGCCCGAAGGCGCTTGGCAAGAACACGCTCAGCCGCCCGCACACCGAACACGACCTCACCCGCGGGCTTTGCGGCCGCGTCGGTCACCGGTGGCGCGCTCATCCATCCGGCCAGCTCGTCGAGCATTGCGAGGTAGCGGCGTCCACGCATGGCACGCGACAGCGCGGTGCGGTAACCCTCGTGCTCGGCACGCAGCCGCGTTTCGATCCGCCGGGCGACCGGACCGACGACGAGTTCA